>ERZ808049.25-NODE-25-length-187263-cov-18.892882_pt1 | contig 187263 bp, 179 predicted proteins | sample MGYA00380198_ERZ808049 | MGnify/ENA primary metagenome ERZ808049 (study PRJEB31490, sample SAMN06133414) | mouse gut metagenome | isolation source: Z2_2 | host: mice | place: China: Chengdu | collected 2015-05 ...
AATCTGACAATTTTTCTTTTTTCCTCTATTGGCACAATCCTTACATAGTCTCATTCTGTATCACCTCCAAATCCTTATTTTCTCGATTATTCGAGTTTTAACCAACATGCTCTTTCGCACACCAATCTAGGAATCTGCTACAATGTTCATTCGTGCAAGGACTGCTGCCACATTCCCCATATTCCTTTTCACAAATAAGGCAATTGAATACTCCCTCTGTCTCTTTTAAAGTCATTTCTGCGTCCTCAGCAACCTGTAGCAGCTCCATTTCATCTAATCCCATCACTGTCTCAACAATTTTCTGGCGCATATACTCAAGATTTGTCATTCTGGTCATTCCTCCTCTCTTTCCACATTTTTTGAAACTTTTCTTCTGCCAAGTCTTGTGAAAAGAAATAAAAAATCCCTATCTTGTCTGCCGCAAACAACATACTTCCTGATGTCTCCATATAGATTTTTTCTTTATCAATTCTAAATCCAGCAATTACATAAGGTGTTACTTTTTCGCCTATAATAGAATAAAGCGTATCTCCTATCCTACAAGGTAGAGTTGTTTCATACCCAGACATTTTTATCCTCGCTTATGCCTCCCTGAAGATTGATTATCTTTCATGCACTCTTTTCTCATTGCCTCAAAACACGGTTCCTGTGTGATAACCTTATTCATCATCAATTCACCGACTGCTACGCCTCTTCGTCTGCCCTTGGAATCTTCCACAATGCACATATGCGGATATTTCGCCACCACAGTACATCTTATCACCTGAATAGATGCTCTCTCGCTGTCTGACTTTTGTTTTAACTTTATCTGTGTATTTATTTTCAACTCTGCATAAGTCATACTTTTGCTCCTTTCTGCTGTTCTTCTAACGCCATTCTTTCCTTGAGGAGATACAGTGCATCTAACAAGCAATTATACTTTGCAACATGATAATCCATCTTTCCTGGTTCTGACTTTTGCAAATAAGACTCAAATTTCCAGACTAACTCATCAATCATGTTTAATTCATATCCGCCTCTAAGTTGCTGCACCTCTGCTGCCATGTATGTTTCAAATGTGTCAGATTCTGACACATTTTCTTTTACCAATTCTGATGCTTCTTCAAATGTGCTAGATTCTGACACATTTTCTTTTACCAATTCTGATGCTTCTTCAAATGTGCTAGATTCTGACACATTTTTTACTATATATTCTTGAATACGCTCTTGTCCTTTTATTGGTCTGCTGCCTGCCAGCCTTTTTATATCCTCTTCTGTGAATCTACCATTTACTGTTGATATCTGTACAAGCTGTCTCTGCTCCTCTGGCTCAAGCTTTGCTGCCTCATAGGCAAGCGATATTCCTATACTGCCATCTTTAAAGATACTCATTAACCAGGCATCTAGCTTTGTGCCAATTGTATTGTATATGGCAATCTGTGCTTCCGACACACCAAGGTAATCCGCCTCAAGTGTTCTTGCCCTTCCATCAAGCCCCTGTCTCTTTTTTAGCTTTGGGATAATCTCCTTTAGCTTCATATGCTGCATGACCTTTTCCCAGTCTGTCAGCTCCCGCTGTGTACTGTTTGTCATGACCAGCAGCATCTTTTCTGTCTCCTTATCAATATTCTCTATAATCACCGCAGGAATATATTCAAATTCTGGGTGCCCTTCCTGTACAAGCTCCATGCAGGCACGTACACGTCTATGTCCTGCAATTATCTTATAAGAGACTGGCAACACTCCTGGAAGTTTGACAAGCAAAATATTCTGTCGGACTCCACCCATTGCAAAGATGCTATTCTTTAACTGCTCCATACTACTGGACTCGTAAAAGTTCTCCTCATTGGGCTTTATATCAAATACACTTACTTTCTCTATCTTTTCTATGACTGCTGCATCTTCTCGACTTATCTCGCTCATCATATCCATAATCGAAAAACCTTTCGCCATTACCTGCCAATCCTCCTCTCATATTCAGCAGCAAGATTTTTATATCCCCCCGCTGCTCCACACCTTGGTGAATGTACAGATATTGGATCCCCAGCAAAAGTGCTTCGACTTACAACTTGTGTCCAATTTATTTTTGTTTCAAGTACTTTGCCGCAGAACTCCTCTAACAACTTTATCCCTTCGTCGCAAAGCTGACTTTTTTTGTACTGTGTTACAAGACAGCCGATAAATTCCAGCTTAGGATTATAGTACTTTTTTACATCTCTGATTTGTTCCAGTATTTCTCTGATTCCATCAAAAGCAAACTTGTCTATTGTGACGGGAATCATCACATCATCACTTGCCACAAGTGCATTGATGACAGAGATATTGATATCTGGTGCACAGTCAATGATGCAATATGTATATTTATTCTGAATCTGCTCTAGTGCCTCCCTTATACGTGACTGCTGCGGTTTTGTTGTATCTAGCAGCACTTGACGGTCTGCTTTGAGCAATGACATATTTGCTGGAACCACATCTATTAACGCAAATCTTGTCCTTACAGATACTTCCATGATATCCGCAGTACCCAGCAGCACATCTGACAAACTCTTTTTGTCGTAGTTATGGCATTTCATAAACTTGCTTGTGTTTCCTTGCTTGTCACAGTCAATTAGCAAAACCCTGCTACCACGCTGCATCAACTCATATGCCATATTAATACTTGTGACCGTCTTACCAACTCCACCCTTTAAGTTAATAATGCTTATTGTTCTCATATCCATTCCCTCCCAGTATTTCCTCTAGCCCCTGCTATCACAGAAAGCTTGTTGATAATATCCGCCTTTATTCCGTACCTCTTTAATTGCATCTTGTATCTCTACACTATAAGCACTTTTTCCCGTGGAATGTACATAATGCAGTTCATGTCTTGACGAAGCTCTATAAAGCGCCCTCCATTCGTCGGTGTTCGCAATTGGCTCCCCTTTGGCTGTACGCCAGCCATTGCGCCGCCATTCGTTAACTCTGCCACTACTGATACTATCGCATACATGTTCGTTGTCAGAATAGATTGTGACGATACAGGGACTTTTTAGCAAGTTTAGTGCTTCTGTAAGTGCCAGTATATATGCAAGGTTCCATGTTCCATAACAAACACCTGACACAATTCGCGACTCTCTCTGCTTATTCCTGCGAATATATTCAACTGCTGCACCAAAACCCCTATAGAGCTTCTTTCTGCTGCCATTATCTGTCTCTATGTAGACATTCACTTTAAATATGTCTGACACCTTCTTTCAATTGCGCCTCACATAAGTGTTCCACATATGTGAACGCACTTATCCACATTTCCACAATCTGTTTTTTCCGTTTGCTTAAAAGTCCTAATTTGCCACTACTAAGTTCTCTAAGCGCTCCCACTCATCCGCACTATACGCATTATATTCGCTCTGCTGTTCTTTACTTTTCGTAGGTGTTTTTAGGTCATAAAGACTCTGCCAGCTATTCATTACCAACTGGTTTAGTATACCTACTGCTTTCTCGATGTCCATTTTTCCATTTACGCCTGCTGCCATTTGCGCCAAAGATTCTTTGGTCAGATCTATTGCCTTATTTGTCAGCGGCTTGTTTATTCTTTTGCGCATGTAAACAAAAGCTTTAAAGGCTTCATTCAGACGAGCATCCTCAGGGTAGTATGTCCTGCTGCTGTCTGGTTTGTTAGTCAGTTTGTTATTCGCCCCACTGTGGTTTGATAGATAAATATTTAATTTTTTAGTATTTGATATATTAGTATTTAATTGCGTTGGATTTTCCAACGTTGGTTTTTCCAATGTTGGATTCTCCAATGTTGGTTTTTCCAATATAGGTTTTTCCAACGCTGGTTCTTCCAATACAGGTTTTTCCAACGTTGGTTCTTTCAGAACAGAAGCTTCCTTATCTGGTATGCTCGATACAGGCATCTCACGGACTATATATTCAGTTCCTTTCAATCGCCCTTTTTCATCTCGGATACGCGCAGTTTCCACATAACCAAATTCTTCGAGTTCTGTCAGAGCTGTTCTTACACTGTCCTTGCCGTCCTTGGAGAGCATTGCCAGACCTGCAAGTGTATAATCCCATTCTTCGGGCAGACTTAAAATTAATGACAACAGTCCCTTGGCTTTCAAGGACATATCTTTTTCCCTGAAATGGTAGTTACTCATGGTGGTGTAATCTTTTGTCTTTTCGACTCTTATAATTGCCATTGTTTCCCCTCTCTTCTTAATCCCCTATTTCGTGCTTGCCTTTTCCCCTTTTCTTACACTGTCAAACGCACTGCCTGTAAGCTCCTTCAATTCATCCCGCATATCTCCTGTCAGATCTCCAAGCAATATAAACGCCCTTCAAAATCTCTTATAGAATATGTCTCTTGACAGTAAAATGCTGTAAACAAAGTATTACACAGACTACACGCCATCATTGCTTTGTCGGTTACGGATTCGAGCTTGAAGGCCATTTCTCTAATAAACAATATGTTCTCTTGTTCTAGCTCTTTAACTTTGTCTGCTACCATTGTGTTTATCCTCCTGTTTTACGTGCAATACGCACCTTGTTTTTTTTATATTATACAGTACAATTTGCACGTAGTCAACAATTATTTACGTGCGATTTGTACATAACGCAAGGAGGTTTACATGTTTAATAAACGACTTCGTGAAATGCGAATAAAACGAGGACTTACACAGCAAAAATTAGCGGATATGTTAAGTATTGCATTACGTTCCTATCAATGTTATGAAACAGGTACTCGTCGCCCATCATATGAACTTCTTATTCAGATTGGAGATATTCTTAACGTATCTGTTGATTTTCTTTTAGGTCGAGATGATTTTCTTCAATCTCTCGGAGTTTCCGTTGATGAATACCAGTAATATCTTCCAATGTATCCCAAATAGAAAACTCACCTGTTCTATCACCTGTTTCTATATTCTGATAATATCTTAAACTTATATTAAGCTTATCTGCCATCTGCTGTTGTGTCATGCCCGCTTTTTGGCGGGCTTCTTTCAGATTCTTTCTCATTCTGCTACCTCTTATGTCTGTATCTTATCCTCTTTTATGTGTTCAAATGTTTTGGCTGTAAGTTCTTTTAACTCTTCCTGCACGTAAACTGTTAGGTCTTCCAGCAATATAAACGCCCCTTCAAAATCTCTTATAGAATATGTCTCTTGACAGTAAAATGCTGTAAACAAAGTATTACACAGACTACACGCCATCATTGCTTTGTCGGTTACGGATTCAAGCTTGAAGGCCATTTCTCTAATAAACAATATGTTCTCTTGTTCTAGTTCCTTAACTTTATCTGTTGTCATTGTATTTAACCTCCTCTTATTTAGTATCTATTAGTAACTATATAGCACTTCTATTTGATTGTCAATATCTATTAGCAACTAAATAGAACCTATACAATTAATTTTATTTAGTGGTAATATGTTACTAAATAAATAAAGGAGGTAACTTTTATGCCTGCACCAATTCCTGACAGAGTATCTACCCAAATTCGCGTAAACGAAGTGGTATATAAAAAGGCAAAATATATTGCGCAGCAAGAAAATCGTAATACCAATTCGCAAATTGAATACTTTATTAAAAAGGGAGTTGAAACATATGAACAAGAACATGGTACAATTATTCTCTCGGACGAATAATTGTTTCTGCTTCCCACATCTTTTTCCCCTGTTCCAATAAGACAACCAAAAACGCATTTTGAGCAATTCCCATCCTATCGGCTTCCTGCTTGATATATTCATGTATTCCTGCTGGAAGTCGAATTTGCGTTGATACAACTTCTTTCTTATTTTTCATTTTTCTATCCTTTCCGCTACCTGTGTCTTTACCCCTGATATTATTGCTTCCTAATAACAATCCCATATACATGATAATCCCGTTCAAAATCTATCACGCCCTTCTGATGGGCGATTGTATGGTGCATTCGACACAGACATATCTTTCTGTTCTCTGTATCGTCATAGTACTTTCTGTCATTTCCCATGCCAACTGCATCCCAGTGATGTATTTCCCCAGCTCTGCCGCATATTGCACACTTCTTATGCTTTATGCACTGATACAGGTATGTGCTGATATCATCTGTCCTGTCAGAAAGCCGAGTGGAAATTATCACACCATGTTTCAGGCAGAAATCCGTAAGCGTATTGATAAACTCGCGTGCCAAGTCCATAGAGCAGTCCGCAAGCGAAAAATAATCGCTCCCTGTTGCCACAATATGTACGTACTTCATGACTTCTTTTGTTTCCTCTGGTGTATATCCTGTGTATTGCGAAATGTCGCGAAGCGTAGCATAAATCTTCTTTCGCTGTTCTGGCGATAGAGTACGCCCATCAACCAATTGTAGAGAAACATTCTTGATTTGCTTGTCCATTATCTCTGCTGCCAGGTCAGCATTATCGACTCGTACCATAATATCAGTACTGCTGCCATTGTCGCGTACTGCTGTTATCTTTCCATCTTCCATTGTCTCACTTCCTTTGTGCTTTCTACGTGGCGCACAGGCTCCCACACCTGTACACCTTCACAGATACTACTGGGAGTGTGATGCATATGCACCACGTACAAAGCACATATATTGCTTGTCTCACATGCCCCCTGCGCGGCACACAGGCATATTTCGTCCTATGTCCGCTCCATATTAAAACAAAGTACAAGAGGCTGCGACACATTAGCATATGTGTCGCGCAGGAGGCATGTATATATTCATTAATCCTCAGCTCGCCCTACTTTAACATAACCAAAACTGGCCATAAACCTATCACATAAATCATCAATCAACTCCTGCCTACGCGGTTCTGGGATTGAATCCAAGGGCACTGGCTCCGCATCATTAATGCGAATAAAATAATAAAACGTTGGTGGTTTCTTCTCTTTTCTTTTTCTAGTCTTTTTCTCTCGCTCTGCTGCCATACTGTTCACTTCCCTTCGCATATCGAATTATAATATGCTGTTACATTTATCTTTGTTACTATAAATCATTCTTTCCGTGTTCTTCCCAATTAGAAAAAAACCCATTGCCTAACAGACAATCTACAAGCAGATTAAAATAATTCGCAATAGACAAAACATTTTTTAATGGTGATTCAACTGTGCCAGCTTCATACCGCTGGTATGTACGTAAATTAATGCCAAGATGCTCGGAAAGTTGTTTTTGTGTTGCATTATTTCGTTTTCATGTTTTTTTCAAATGTACATTAAAATCCATCTGTTTCTGTGTCATGCCCGCTTTCTTGCGGGCTTCTTGCAAATTTTTTCTCATCTATTTCCCCCTCTCAATACATTTATAGATTACAAAATTATTTCCAATTTTTCCCAAAATACTATTCTATTTTACAATTATGTAGTATACTGGACTTGTACTAAAATTTTTCCAGAAAGGAAGGTATTTAAAAATGCGGAAAAAACTTTTAAAATCAACACTATTGACTCTATTATTCAGTCTGCTTTTCTCAATCAATGTCTTTGCTGCCGGACTTACACAAGACGCTGCAGGTATTCACTACCAGAATGATGATGGAACTTTTGTGAAGTCCTCATGGGTAGAAATATCCAATCTCTGGTTTCTCTTTGATGCAAACGGTGTCTGTGTAAATCCTGCTGGTGCACTTGCACCTGACGACACTGACGGAAATTATCAAATTGTAACTTCTTACACTCCGTTTGCTACCACAGACACAGCCTTGCTTAATCAATACTTGACAAATGGCAGCGTAGTGAATGTTGATGGTCAGTATTTCATGACTCCATCTGCTTCAACTGTTATTCGCAATGCAAACCGTATTACGAGCCAAACTGTACAGCAGATTCCAGAACAATCACTACAGTCAGAAACAACACAGGAAATTGTTGACGAAACTCCCAATGAACAAGAAAAAGTTACATATGTTTGGTTATCCGCTACAGGAAGCAAATATCATAGTTATGACCACTGTGGCAATATGAATCCTAAGAAAGCCAGAAAAGTTACATTATCAGAAGCCGAAAGTCTTGGCAAAACAGCATGTAAAAATTGTTGGTAACATTTCTTTAAATAAAAACTGAATATTTCATCTGTGGCTGACCTATAATGTCAGCCACTTTTATTTCTGCTTCGCCGCCGGTTCATTGTTTTTTTCTATCCCCTAGTGTATATTGTACTTACAGGCTGTGCCACCAGCCAAGTACTAAAGAAAGGAGATATTACTTATGGACACAAATACTCTTTTATGTATTGCTTCATTTATCCTGGCTGTCATTTCAGTTGTAACTGTAATAATAACAATACGGCAAAACAATCGAATGATTGCTGAATCAACAAGACCATACATTACTATCTATTTGGACACAATAACTATCTGTGAACAGACCAGTTACTTTGTCCTTAAAAACTTTGGACATTGTGCTGCTAACATTACTCGATTTGAATATGATAGTTGCCTAAAAACTACCATGCAAATAAGTTCACTTTATAATGAACAATTTGATTGTATTCATGGAATAATTCTTGCTCCAGGTCAATCTAAATTATTAGAGTATCCAGTATCTAAATTAAACAAAGATGTATTAACTTTTGTAATCGGATATACTGCTCTAGGTAAATATTACGAAGAAAAAATTGAAATGAATGTTAAACATTTCATTCATATTCCTGTCAGTCGCCCTGACTCAAAAGTTAAGAATAATATGCAGCGCCAGGTTCATACTCTACGTGAAATTACCGAAAGACTCATATAACTTCGTTCCCTATTTTTCTTTTTTGTAAAACAAATTCTTTATCTATAGAGGAAATCGTCTCTTTTAAAAGTCTTTTTGCTACTTTTATAGTTAATTGCCGTGAAATAAGAATAGACATGATTTCCTCTATAATCTCATCTGCTTCAACACAGCTCAAATAACCAGATCCGAAATCTATGCTATTCCAGTCTACATGACTTGGTACATCATTTTTCAAAAAAACTCACCTCCTCTATACTATTTTTTCACTGGCATATTCCATTAGAGTTAACTGCCTTGCTTCTGCATTCTGGTTATGCTTTTCCATAACCTCCTGACTTTCTTGCAGGTCCATCCCTATTAAAATCCCTTGAAGCAAAATCTTTTTTTCATGCGATATTAGCATTAGAGCGCGTATAAAATCCCTGTCCTCTTCACGAACGTCCACAACATTCTTTTCTGCACCCAGCATACCCCCCCTCCTTTCTTTTCTTCTTTCCCTTATTGCATCTTCTTATGTTCTCCTTTATACTGTACTTACAGGCTGTGCCACCAGTCGAGTATCAAAGAAAGGAGATCTTACATGCAACTTAAACACGAAGAAATTACTTCTTTAGCTGAATCAGTTACGCTACAAGCTATGCAGCAGCAATTGATATACACTCACAATGATTATAAAGAGTCAGCTAAAGAAATAGCTGATTTTTACAAAGCATTTGTACAAGAAATTAAAGACACAGATATCTAAAACTGTAGTGGGTATTTTGCTTTGGCAGACGCCAATTCTGCCAAAGCAAAAGCTAACAAACATAACTTAATCGAACTACTTCTCTTTTTTTCGCATTCCTTTAGCATTTTTACAAGTAAAAGTCGCAAAATTTTTTGCACTTTCCCATCAACATTCATTCTTCTCACCTTCTTTCTTCCTTTGTTTGCCAGTTATTTTTCTTGACTTGTAAGTACATAATATCACTTTTATAGGCTATTCCAACTTCGTGGTGGATAGGGCGTTTCAGGACACCCTATCGCACTGTTTTCCTTTTGCCGCTTTTTCGCCTTTTATGGAAGCCAAACCCCGCCCAATAATGTAACGGAACATCTCTGCTTGAGTGTCGTTGTAGAACTGTTCTTGCTTCAACTTATCAAGCACTGGTTCCCATTCCGGCAACAAAGTCACCATTGCTCTCTTCGGATACATAGACATAGATTCTCACCTCCTTTTAAGTGTATCACCGTATCACTCATTCACTATCGCCATTATAGAGTATCAGTGATACACTTGTCAAGAGGTTTTTGTAAAATTGTATCTTTACATCAGTGTATCACTGTGGTATGATATACACCGAGGAGGCGATATTATGGCAACTAAAAAACCCCGGTATATGATTTCTGTAGACGATGATATGTTCAATGCGATTGAGGACTTTCGTTTTGAACGCCGCTTTCAGACACGTTCAGAAGCTACTACTGAACTTATCCGGCTTGGTCTGGAACAACTAAAAAAAGAGGAAGAAGAAGCCAAAAAGGCGCAAAAAAACAAGCCCTCTGGCGGGGAGACTGAATGAGCGACACGCTCATGGAGAAAATGCTTGGTCTCCCGGAATTTGAGGTCACTGATTTCAAGCAGAACGATAATGACATGGGCTTCTTCGTTGAGACAAAGGAGCGTCCAACGGTCTGCCCGGTCTGCGGTTGCTACAAGCCCAACCTGGTAATTTACAAGAGCCGCAAGCAGACAGTGCGTGACATAAACGCTCTGGGGAAGCGTTGCGCCCTTATCATCAATCGGCATTACTATGAGTGCCGTGAGTGCGGCGGACGCTTTGCTGAACCGTTGGAAAGCGTGGGCGAGGGAGAACGCCTTACAAAGCGTCTGCGCTTATTCCTTGCTTTAGTCGCTCCCTACACGCCATTCACCGAATTGGAGCAGGAATACCAGATATCCGATACCACCATACGGAAAGCCTTTCTGGAGCGTGTACACGCCTTACCGAAGCCCTGTGAACTGGAAACGCCGAAGCTGTTGGGCATTGATGAAATCTGCCTTATGAAAGATGACTTCAACCGGAAACAGCCATGGGCGATTATTGCGAACGGTGACGAGAATACGGTCATGGAAATTCTGCGCAACCGTAGCAAGCCGTCCATAAAAGCGTTTCTGCAATCTCTGAAAGACCCTAAAAAAGTAGAAGTCGTAACTATGGATATGTGGTCTGGCTACCGCACCGCCGTTAAGGAAGTGATTCCGAGTGCTATGGTAGTCGTGGACAAATTCCATGTCGTAAAAATGGCAAATGAACAGATGGATTCTGCCCGGAAATACTTCTACAAATCTGCTCCGCACGGGCTGAAAAAGAGCAAAAGTCTGTTCCTTATGCGGGAAAACAAGCTGACCCAAAAGCAGATTGACCGCCGGGACGCATGGTTTGATGTTTTCCCCAAACTGAAAACTGCCTACGAACTCAAAGAGTCGTTTTACCGCATTTATGATTGTACTTCCCGGTTTGAAGCTGAACGTGCCTTTATTGCGTGGTACAGGAGCATACCCAATGATAAAGATTTCAATGGGTGGCGTATGTTGGCTTCCACGGTACAGCGGCACAAGCGGGTTATATTCAACTACTTTGACGCTCCCTATACCAATGCCTTTGTCGAGGGCCTGAACAGCGTCATACGCACCATATCGGACAAGGGCAGGGGCTATGACTTTGATATCCTCCGGGGCAAGGTGCTTCTGTCGGCAGGGCGAAAAAGGGAAGAACCCAAAACAGATTTTGACACTATGGCATACTTTCCGCCGTCATTGATAAAGGACTACGGCGCACCTTTTGACGGCATTTTGGAAGCAGTAAAAAAAGGATTGATTTAGGGGCTATCCACCACAAAATTGGAAGAACCCTTTTATATTGCCTTGTCAATATTATCAATAAATTTATTAAAACATTTTATTGACAAGTAAGCGAAAAGGGGATATATTAAATTTAAATCAAAGGAGGTGAAAACGTGATAGAACGGCTTAAAAAAATCAGAAAAGCCCTAAACATGACACAAAGCGAGTTTGCAGAGCAGCTACGTTTACAGCAAAACACCATTTGCCTTTTTGAAACCGGAAAAAGAAATCCATCTGAAAGAACTATTGATGATATTTGCAATATTTTTAATGTTTCCAAAGAATATTTACTAAATGGTATCGAGCCCATGTTTATACAAACTCCTTCTGGAACAATGGAACAATTAAAAAAGGAATTTGACCTTGATGAATTTAGTTTTAATCTGGTACATGAATACTTAAAGTTGACTCCAACACAACGAGAAAAGGTTCGTGATTTCGTTTATTGTGTAATTAAACCAAAAGAAAGTATGGATTACACAATAGGAATATCTAAAACACCTGAAGTTCAAGAAGGCAAAAAACATTTATCTAATGAACTAACAACAGAAGAACTAGAAGCCGAATATAAAAAAAGTCGCTCCGTTTCTGCGCGAAAAACGGATTTATCTGCTTCGAATACTATAAAAGACACAGAACTCGAAAACAGTGATTTTGCTTCAAATCAATAAACGTGAAGGATGGTGAATTAGTGCAGATTTATGAACGAATAAAATATTTACGAAAAAAGTATGATTTATCAGCAGAGACTATCGCAGAATCTATTGGGGTTTCACGTGCCACTGTATATAGATACGAAACTAAAGAAGTCGAAAATATGCCTATAACTATCCTTGAACCATTATCCAAAGTCCTGCATTGCAGTCCCGCTTACCTTATGGGCTGGGAAGATGAATCTTCAGATTTACCGAAACATACATACAATCTAAATTCCAAGGAAGAACTGCTGCTAACCGACTTCCGCACTCTGAACGAACAAGGGCAAGACTACATTTTACAAACTATGGACATGGTAAAGGATAAATATAAAAAATCTAATATGCTTTCCGACATGGAGGAAATAATATGAACAATTTTCTTATGAAACCTAAGATTGATTTCGCATTTAAGGAAATCATGAACGATGAAAAAGCCCGTATAGGATTTCTGGCCGCTGTATTGCATATAGAACCAGAAGCCATCAAATCAACCCGTATACTAAATCCTTACTTGCGTCAGACACACGCAGATGATAAACTCGGCATTTTGGACGTCAGAGTTCTCATGAATGATGATACCGAAATAGACACTGAAATACAACTTTCTGAATTAATGGTATGGGCTGATCGTTCTCTATTCTATGCTGCCAAAATGTATACAGACCAAATTAAACCAGGACAAAAATATAATGTATTTAAAAAATGTGTGAGTATCAGTATTCTTGACTTTATACTTTTTGAGGAAGAAAAAGAATTTTATTCCTGTTTCCACATTACAGAGGATAAGCGACACTTCAAATATACAGATAAAATGGAGTTCCATGTAATTGAACTGCCAAAGCTTCCTCCAAAATTAAAGGAAGACAGCAGTCGCGTTGAATTATGGGCAAAATTTATCAATGCTGAAAAAATGGAGGATTTTGATATGATTGCTGAAAAAGACCCCTATATTAAAAGTGCATATGACCAACTACAAGTTATCAGTCAAGACGAACAAAAACGTCTCGAATACGAAGCACGGCAGAAAGCAATTCTTGATTACAATCAGGGAATGTATGAAGCGGAACGTCGTGGGGAACAACGTGGGGAACAACACGGTGAACAACGTGGCATCAGGAACACTGCACGGAACTTTCTCTCGCTGGGTGTCGATATTAATACTATTGCAAAGGCAACTAATTTATCCATTGCAGAAATCGAAGCCTTGAAAAATGAAATAATTTAGGACTAATTGGGACTTTGTAACAAAAGGCAGAACATCTGTAACTGCAGTCGCGTTGAATTGTGGGCAAAATTTATCAACGCTGAAAAAATGGAGAATTTTGATATGATTGCTGAAAAAGACCCCTATATCCAAAGTGCTTATGACCAACTTCAAGCTATCAGTCAAGACGAGCAAAAACGTCTCGAATACGAAGCACGACAGAAAGCAATTCTTGATTACAATCAGGGAATGTATGAAGCGGAACGTCGTGGAGAACAACGTGGGGAACAGCGCGGTGAACAGCGCAGCATCCAAAGTAGAGGTTTGGAAAACTTTCATTACTATTTGTGCCGCCAACTGAAAGGCGACGGAATGGAGATTTTTATGCAAAATGGTTGCTTATATATCCGTGTATCCACTGATGAACAGCTAGAGTTGTCTCCTGATGCGCAGGAGCGGCTCCTGCTGGATTATGCACATAAAAACAATATTCTTATAAACAAAGAACATATCTTTTTTGAAAAGGGTATCTCTGGAAGGAAGGCAAATAAACGCCCAGAGTTTCAGAAAATGATTGCTCTTGCCAAAAGCAAAGAGCATCCTTTTGATGTAATCCTTGTATGGAAATTCTCGCGGTTTGCCCGCAATCAAGAAGAATCAATTGTCTATAAATCCCTACTAAAACGCAATAATATTGATGTCGTTAGCATCTCCGAACCCTTACCTGATGGTATGATTGGCTCTCTTGTTGAACGCATCTTTGAATGGATGGATGAATACTACTCCATAAATCTAAGTGCTGAGGTAAAGCGAGGCATGACTGAAAATGCTCTTCACGGAAACTATCAAGGGTCCATGCCACTTGGATATAAACATGTAGGATACAAGGAAGTACCCATTGTCGATGAAGAACAAAGTTTGATTGTAAAACGTATTTTTGCAATGTTTCTTGAGGGAAGCACTTTTACACAGATTGCAAGATGGCTAAATGAAAACAACTGCCGCTCAATTCGCGGCGGTGTTTTTGAAAACAGAACCGTACGTTATCTGTTACAAAATCCTTTTTATATTGGAAAAGTGAGATGGAACTATTATGATCGCAATAATAACTGTTATCACGACAACAAGGATATTATTATCGCAGATGGCAGACATGAACCTATTATAGATATGGACACATGGGAGCGAACACAAGAGCGTCTCTCAAAAGTTATTCATGAGCACAAACATCGTGATGTATCAACCTGCAAACACTGGTTGTCAGGTGTCTTAATCTGTTCCACATGTGGAGCTTCCCTTGCTCACTCATCCATCAAAGGAGGCAAGATCTGTTATTTCCAATGTTATAAATTCTCTAAGGGTATCTGTAAAGATTCTCACTACGTTAACACGAAAGATGCTGAACGAAGTGTTATTGATGGGCTTGAATCTGGACTTGAAAGTAAAAATATCTACCATCTAAATATTATTAAAAGTTCTCAGTCTGATAATGAGATCGCTTTATTAAACAAGGCAATCAGCAAACTGGAAATCAAACTAGCGAAAATAAAAGACGCCTATATTGATGGCATTGACTCCCTGGAAGAATACAAAGAAAATAAACAACGAATATTACAGGAGCGCGAGCAACTCACAATTAAAATTCAGAACTTGTCAGAAGCTTCTCCTGCTGCTCTATCCAGAGAGGAAAGCATTGAAAAGCTTCTTGACAATATCCGCTTATCCCTTGAAATCTTAAAAAACGAAAATGCAACTCAAATAGAGAAAGGAAATGCCATCAGGAATATTGTTGAAAAAATTGTATATGACAAAGCAAATAATTCATATACTTTCTACTATTATTCGCATGGTTAATTTATTATATGTTAGTGAAATACGGACCTCCATATTGACTTATAATAACCTGTGCAATCTTTGGATTGGTCTGGGTAATTTTTACCGGAAATTGTAATCGCTTCTCATAATTCCACATTAGTTATAGCCTCCTTCCCACGGCCAATCCTGAATGGCCCATTTCCACTCTCTGCTATCCATATCAACACAACTTAACACAAGCGGCCCATACTTTTCGGTATAGTCCTTCACCAGCTTATTTTTCAGTGTGTTGTACTGACGAAAGTTAGCCATTGCCTGCTGGTCGTATGGATGGGTATCGAGATAAAGATTAAGCTCCTTCAACGCGAAATCAATCTTGCTAACTTCATACAAAAGCTTTTGTCTATCTGTGGCTTCCATACATGGTTTACATCCTGCATTCATCCCTTTACTCTCCTTCCTAAAAATGGTTTGTTGAGTTCTGGGAACACCGTGCCTGTTTTAAAGGCTTCATCAAGATTTTCGTACATGATACAATTTTTCTGCCACGGTACATATGCCATCGCTATAGGAAATTGCTCCATATAGGGCATTGGCGGTTTCCATTCCTGCATATCTGTACTGCTCCCTGTTGTTTTTGCATAGTTACTATCATAATATGTCAGATTTGCAAGAATGATACAAATACTTTAGACATCTCTTTTTTTACATAGCCCGCCTATGCCTGCGATTTTCTTCTTCGCATCTGAACATTTATACGGCGTCCTTGTTACAAGTAATTTCTGAACAGTTCCTTACGAAATGGTTTCATAAACAGAAACACGCCAAAAATTACGCCATTTATCAATAGAGATACCAACAGTTCACTCCACGTCATTGATTGATTTTCAAGAACGCTAGCTGAATAATTACCTGAGACAATTGGGACCAAGTTGTTGTTTAAAAAATGCAGTGCCACTGGAACCCAAATATTCTCTGTTTTCATATAAGCATAGGCAAAAAAGATGCCAAGTGTAATGCATGTAATCTGCTGCGCTAACACCATCAATAGCTGGCTATCTTGCGTATAATAAAATAAGTCTACTGGAAAGTGCCAAATCCCCCACACGACTCCCAACAATAACACACCACCACGAAGTCCAAATCGCTTCTGCAATAAAGGTTGTAAATAATATCGCCAACCATATTCCTCACCAAAAAATGCAGCAAATAGAAAAAAGAAATTCACTGGCAATGCCGCTAACAGCATCCATGTATTAGGAGTCTTTGCAATCATACCCAACACGTTCAATTGATCACTCCAAACTACTGCTATCACAGTTCGGAAAGCATAAAGTGCTAGAAACAGAAGAATACAAATCCAAGAAAAAGTGCTCTTATTCCAGCACAAACCATATGCTCTGCGCTTCTCCTTCTTTGTCACCAGCAAAATAATCCAACTTACAACGCTTGCACCAATAATTAACCCTTGCTGTAACAATGCCCAAATAGAAATGGGTATTCCTCCGACAACCATCAGCGCATATGGGTAAAAAATTGAAAGAATCGCTATAACTGCCAAAATCAATGTCACACAGATAAAAAACAGATAAAATGCTTTTGGAATCAGCATATCTTCTTTTCTGACACACAGCATCGCCAGCATCACTCCTGCCGCCGGATAAAACATCTGTGCATTGGGGAACGTGCTCAAATCAAGATTTTTGCTATTTCCATACCACATGAACAGTCCCATCAAAAATGTAACTCCATAGGCAATCACAATATAGATTATCAGTTCTTTGTTTTCTTTCTCATCCCTCATTCATTTTCCTCCCTCTCTGTCAACAATTCCTTATCTGATGAGAAACTGTATCAGTTCCATATTCTCATCAAAAGCAATTGTAAACTGTATTGTTCCTTTTTCGTAGCTTCCTACCATCACAACACCGCCATGTGCAGCCTGCGTCTCCTTATCTACATCTCCAAGAAAAATTGTCTTGGAAATTTCTTTGAATGACCCACATTTTTCCAAATATGGGTCACACTGATTGGCAAACTCATCCACTGTCAAAATCTCTTGAAATTCAGCACTGCTCATATCCAGAATACTCTGGTAATCCTGTTCATTAAAAAAACCTATCGCCTGTTCTGCCAACTCCCTTACTGTATCCTCCTCAAACTGTTCTGGCAATGGCTGCGCGCCACAGGCAGTAAATATCAACAGCGTCATACAAAACACCACAATCATAATAATTCTTTTCTTTCTCGTTTTCATAGAAACTTTTCCTTTCTTCTTTACTTCTCTATTCATTGAAGTTTTCCAATACATTGAAAACCGCATGAATACAAATAACTTCAACTAAGGAACTGTTAATAAATTACACAAGTAATTTTTAAACAGTTTCTAACTATTATCCGGAAATAACAACGTGACAAAAAATGTCTGCCCTTTTTGCCCGGTCTGCAACTCGCCATGATATTTCTGGACAGCGTTTCGCACATTTTCTAATCCTATGCCTTCATGCCCCGTCTTTTCCGAGTGTCCTGGCACATATCTTCCATTTGTAGTATTCGACAACTTTATCACACAGAAATCCTGTATTTGTTCTCCCTGAATCTGCAACTGAAAATCATCTATTCCTCGCGCTGCTTCCAACGCGTTATCCAGCAAATTTGCAAAGATTGTTGTCGTGTCCATCTCAGACAAAAAGTCTAATCGAACGCCCAGCAGCCGGCATGTAACCTGTCCTGGTTCCAAACCCTTTAATTTGTCATTCAATATAATGTTTAACATGCGGTTATCTGTATAGTACATCATCCCCAGCTCATTGAGCATCTGATGCACATCCTCAACATAGTGCGATTCCGCAAACTTTTGCGACTGTTCAATCATCTGCAAATGATTGCGGATATCATGAATTACCTTGCGCGACTTAGTATAGTTCAACTCCAAATCTGCATAAAACTGATGTGTTAGCTCATTCTGTTGACACATCAGCTCGAGCTTATATTTTAATTCTTGTGTCTTGGACACATCATACCAGAAATAAAAACAGTAAAGATTAATCAATAAAATAAGTACACAGTACACAATCAACCACTCATATCCATATCTTAAAAAAAAGACATCTGCACTGACCGTAAACCAAAATATCAAAATCATGCTGATTACTGGAACCAAAATCATTCCTCTTATCTTAAATCTCGGCTGTACAGACACAAACCGTTTCTGAATCAACAACCGAAATAAAAATGTGACAATTATTAATTGAAATGCTTTTAGTAATATCATAATGTATACATAAGTCAAATGCTCTAGGCGCAACACTTGCCAAAGTTTCGCTGCCACCATAATGGAAATCATCTGCGTTGCATACATAAAAAACATAAATCCCAATTGATATAAAACCCCAACTTTGTCATTGTGGTATAAAAAATACCCTACAATTATATAATATATAGAAAGCACCACCATTGTGAGAAGGTCATTGCGTCCTAGCGTTGGAAGCATTACTGTCAACACTGCAAATCCCAGCCACGCCACAATCTTTATCACGCGCAAAATCTTACTATTCTGCACAAATTTCTTGCCTCCTACCATCAGTGAGACAGGATACCAAGAACATAATGTCAGCGAAGCAATATCCACAAAATAGAACAAACAATTTACAATCACCTGTCGCATCATTCAACTTCCCTTCTCTGTCGCTCCATCCGCTCTGACAAAAAATTTGTAAGTTCTTGTTTCCACACTTTCTGCTTTTTCTGCGACAGCGGGATTCTGTCACCATTATCAAGAAAAATATCAAGATTTCTAACATTTTTCACATGCAACAGATTCACTACAAAACTTTTGTGCGGCATAGAAAACCCCATCGAACGCATACGGTCATAAACACTACTAATTTTCCCTATCATAAAATATGTTCGCTGCATAGTCACCATTTTAATTTTCCGATCAACAAATTCAAAATAGCAGATTTCCGTCGTATCGACACACACCACACCCTCGCTTGTGTGAAAATCCAGAAGCTTCTTCTTGTCCGCCTTTTTCACATACTGGAAAATTTCCTCTAAAATCTGTGTTAGATGTATGGACGCAATCGGTTTTAACAAATACTGAAATGCGTGCACTTCAAACGCACCCGCCACATAATCCCGATAAGACGTGAGGTAGATAATCTTTGTCTCATGATCCCGCTCCCGAATCTTTCTGCCCGTCTCAATACCATTGATTCCCTTCATATCAATATCCAGAAAAACAGCATCATAAAAATCATATGCGTCAATTAGTGCTTCCCCAGAATAAAAACAGAATACTTTGATATCCTGATTCCACTTTTTAATTTCCTCCGCCACCATATCACAAACTGCTGGCTCGTCATCACATACTGCAATCTGATACATTTTTAATTTTGTCCTATCCTCTCTATTTTTAACAGCCGTTTACCGCTTCTTAATGGTTTGTTTGTTCAAGGCATTCCAAATGAAAGAGCTTTAATTGGTCTTACCAAAAATCCAGTATTATAAAGGTGTTTGGCAATATTACCTACGCTGGAACAAGATTCGTAAAAAGTTATAAACTGTTGTATTTTTAATTAAATTATGAAAAAATAATTGATAGTTTAAGTATATCGGAAACACTATGAAAAGTAAATTTTGATTGTATGAAAGATAAAAAAGAATGTATGAAATACAGATTTTGACATATACTGAATCCATATATTGACGAATGTATACAACTGCATTTCTTCACAGTTTCTTAGCAATAACAGACTTAAATAACTTAGAAAGGCATGGTTATCCTAAATGTATCAAAATTTTGAAGAAAATAAAAAATATATGGCAGAACTGCTTCACACAGAAGCATCATTTGACATCGTGAGTCGTGATATCCTAATCGGAGACAAAAATGCTATGTTTTACTTTATTGATGGATTCTGCAAAGATGTGCTGATGCAAAAACTTTTGCAATTTCTAATGGGTTTAAAAGCTGAAGATCTTCCAAAAAGTGCAGAGGAACTCAATCAGCTCATGCCTTATGTCGAGGTTGATCTCACAAAAGATTTTAACGAAATTGCACAAAACGTGCTCTGCGGTGTATTTGCTATTATCATAGACGGTTTTGACCAATGCATTCTGATTGACTCGCGCACCTATCCCGCCCGCGGTGTATCTGAACCTGAAAAAGATAAGGTTTTGCGCGGTTCCAAAGACGGTTTTGTGGAGACAGTTGTATTCAATACAGCGCTGATACGCCGACGTATCCGAAGCACAGACCTGCGCATGGAGATGCTCAATGCCGGAAAAGCATCCAAAACAGATATAGTGCTCTGTTATATGGACAATCGCGTTGACAAAGAATTTTTAAAAAGAATACGAGACCGCATCAATAATATCAAGGTCGATGCATTGACGCTAAATCAAGAAAGCCTTGCGGAGTGTCTTTACAAGTCAAAATGGTACAATCCATTTCCAAAATTTAAATATACAGAACGACCAGACACTGCCGCGGCACAGATTTTAGAAGGAAATATTATTATTTTGGTAGACAACTCTCCGTCCGCTATGATTCTGCCAATTAGCATACTGGATATGATACAGGAAGCCGACGACTTCTATTTTCCACCAGTTACAGGTTCGTACCTCAGACTTTCACGCTTTTTAATTTTAATACTAACGTATTTTATCACTCCGACTTTTCTGCTAATGATGCAGAATCCAGACTGGATTCCACCTTCCTTTAAATTCATTGTGGTAAAGGAAGATATCAATGTACCACTCATATGGCAATTTCTAATTCTAGAGCTTGCCATTGATGGCCTGCGGCTTGCGGCAGTCAACACGCCGAATATGTTGTCAACTCCACTTAGTGTTATGGCAGCACTAATACTTGGCGAATTTTCTGTTAAAAGTGGCTGGTTCAATGCCGAAGTTATGTTATATATGGCGTTTGTTGCGATTGCCAATTATACACACCCCAGCTATGAACTCGGTTATGCCGTTAAATTTTTCCGACTCATAAACCTGATATTGACCGCCATTTTCCAGTTCTGGGGCTATATCGCAGGTATTATTCTGTTCTTTGCTGCCATTATCACCAATAAAATGGTATCTGGTCAGAGCTATCTCTACCCACTTATACCATTTAGTTGGCAAAAGCTTAGCCATGCACTCTTCCGCCATCGACTGCCAAAATCCGCAGAATAAAAACAGTTGTTCTAATCGAGTAGGAGAAGATAAAATTTCCCTACTCGATTCACAATATCTTTATCTCCATCTGCCACGTCCACAGCAAACGCTGTTGAACCATTTAGGAACTGCAAGACCAGAAAGAGGAGACTATCAAAATAGCAAATCTTTTATTGAACATACATATTAGAGTACCCCATCAAGCTTTCATCAACCTCTCTAGCGCACTCGCGTCCTTGCCGAATTGCCTTCACCACAAGTGACTGCCCTGTGTGCATATCTCCAGTGACAAAGATATTTTCTACACTGGTCCTAAATCTGCCTGGCTCTGTCTTGACATTGGAACGAGCGTCCAATTCCAAATTAAACGTATCTGTGACATACTTTTGACTGCCAAGAAATCCTGCTGCAATCAACACTAACTGCGCATCTAATACCTGCTCACTTCCTGCGATTTCTTTGCTATTTCTTTTGCCAGTTTCCGGATCATTTTCCCACGTGAGCTTTACAATTTTTACACCGATAAGATTTCCGTCCTTATCCTTAAGAAACTCCTTAACTGTAGATTCATAGATGCGTGGGTCATACCCAAACAGTGCAATTGCCTCCTCCTGGCCATAGTCTATCTTGCAGACTTTTGGCCACTCCGGCCAAGGATTGTTTGCTGCCCTTGTATCCGGTGCTTTGGACATCATTTCGATTTGAGTGACCGATTTTGCCCCAAGTCTAATCGCTGTGCCAACACAATCATTTCCGGTGTCACCGCCTCCAACGATAACCACATCTTTTCCTTTTGCGGAGATATAGGTATTATCTGCCAATTCAGAATCCAAAAGGCTCTTGGTCACTCCCGTCAGAAAGTCTACTGCAAAATAAATCCCTTTTGCATCCCTTCCAGACGCATTGATATCTCTTGGATTGGAGGCACCACACGCAAAGACGATCCTGTCAAATCCCTCCACAAGTTTCTTGGACTTCACATCACGCCCAATATCTGTGTTGGTAAAAAACTTCACGCCTTCCTCCTCCATCACCCGAATCTTACGCTCAATAATATGCTTATCCAATTTCATATTTGGAATCCCGTACATTAAAAGTCCGCCGAGACGGTCACTGCGCTCAAACACAGTGACATTGTGTCCTCGTTTATTTAACTGGTCTGCCACAGCAAGCCCAGAAGGACCACTTCCAATCACAGCCACTGTCTTGTTTGTGCGGACTTTCGGCGGCTTTGCAGCCGCAAGCCCAGTCTTATAGGCATTCTCAATAATAGCATACTCGTTCTCTTTTGTGGCGACAGCATCGCCATGCAATCCGCAAGTGCAAGCATTTTCACAGAGCGCAGGGCACACTCTCGCCGTAAATTCTGGAAAATTATTGGTCTTTTTCAATCTGTTATAAGCGCGCTCCCAATTTCCGGTATAAACCAAGTCATTCCATTCTGGAACTAAATTGTGCAACGGACAGCCAGAAGTCATTCCAGCAATCGTCATTCCTGATTGGCAGAATGGCACACCGCACTCCATACATCTGGCCCCTTGTTTTTGTTGTTCCTCCATAGGAAGATGCTCATGAAATTCATTAAAGTGTTTAATTCGCTTCCCCGGCGCTTCCGCCATAGAAGTTTTTCTCTCGTAATCTAAAAATCCTGTTGGTTTTCCCATTTCACAATGCCCTCCTATCCTACTTGTGCGTGTTGGCGTAAAATGCCTCTATCTGCGCCTGCTCTGCACTAAGTCCCTTTTCCTCCATCTGCACAATGGTCTTGAGCATCCGCTCATAATCATAAGGGATTATCTTCTTAAATTTCGGCAGATATGTACCAAAATTCTCTAAAATCTCTTTACCTTTTGCAGAATTGGTATATTTTACATGCTCCTCAATCATCTGTTTTAACTCAATCACATCATATTTATTTGTGATCTCGCTCATGGAAATCATCTCTTTGTTAATGCGCATATACAAATCATTTTCCTCGTCAAGCACATATGCGATACCGCCACTCATACCTGCCGCAAAGTTTTTGCCTGTGCCGCCAAGCACCACAACGCGCCCACCTGTCATGTACTCACAGCCATGATCTCCCACGCCCTCAACTACTGCAAGCGCACCAGAATTTCTAACACAAAACCGCTCTCCAGCAACACCGTTAATAAACGCTTTTCCGCTTGTCGCGCCATACAGTGCCACATTGCCGACAATAATATTCTCGTCCTCCTTAAAACAGCTCTCCTTTGGCGGGTAAACAATCAATTTCCCACCGGATAAGCCCTTTCCAAAATAGTCATTAGAATCTCCAACTAACTCCAGCGTAAGGCCGTTTGGTATAAATGCGCCAAAACTCTGACCACCGGCGCCATTACAATGTACATGGAAAGTGTCCTCCTCCAGCGTATTATAATACCGCTTTGTAATTTCAGAACCAAAAATTGTTCCAAAAGAACGGTCTGTGTTGGTGACTTCCACCGCAATGCTTTTCTTTCTTCCAGCCGCAAGCGCGCCGCCAAGCTGTTTTAACAAAACCTTTTCATCCAATGTCTTTTCCAGCTCAAAATCATAGACATGACGCGAGTCAAACACTGCCTTTTCCGCTTGATAAGGGTTCTTTAAAATCAAGCTTAAATCAAGCTTCACTGTCCCCTCTGGAAGCGTCTCTTTCATCTTTAATAAATCTGTGCGTCCAACCAAATCATCAACTGTTCTGACCCCGAGCTTTGCCATGTACTCCCGAAGTTCCTGCGCAATAAACTTCATAAAATTCATAACATATTCTGGCTTGCCCTCAAAACGTTTGCGAAGCTCTGGATTTTGTGTCGCAATCCCTACTGGACAAGTATCAAGATTGCACACGCGCATCATCACACACCCCATTGTCACCAACGGCGCAGTCGCAAAGCCAAACTCCTCCGCTCCAAGTATTGCAGCGATAGCAACATCACGACCTGTCATCAGCTTTCCATCTGTCTCAATGCGAACTTTATTTCTCAATCCATTCTGAATCAAGGTTTGATGTGTCTCTGCCAATCCAAGCTCCCACGGAAGTCCAGCATTATGAATGGAACTCTTTGGCGCAGCGCCTGTACCGCCATCATAACCTGATATCAACACAACCTGCGCGCCTGCTTTTGCAACACCCGCTGCCACTGTGCCAACACCTGCCTCCGATACCAACTTCACACTAATCCGCGCATCTTTATTAGAATTTTTCAAATCATAAATTAACTGTGCCAAATCCTCTATCGAATAAATATCATGGTGTGGCGGCGGTGAAATCAAACCAACACCTGGCGTGGAATGTCTTGTCTTTGCTACCCAAGGATACACTTTTCCCGCTGGCAAATGTCCACCCTCACCAGGCTTTGCTCCCTGCGCCATCTTAATCTGGATTTCCTGTGCACTCACCAAATATTTGCTGGTAACACCAAACCGCCCACTCGCCACCTGCTTGATTGCTGAACATCTGTTTAGACCATCAGGACCAATCACCATGCGATCCAAGTCCTCACCGCCCTCGCCTGAATTGGACTTTCCATAAAGTGTATTCATAGCAATCGCAAGCGTCTCATGCGCCTCTTTTGAAATCGAACCATAGGACATTGCCCCTGTCTTAAAACGGGTGACAATGCTCTCCACACTCTCCACCTCATCAATGGGAATGCTCTTTTTCGGATAGTTAAAATCCATCAATCCACGAATATTGCGAATACGATTCTCGTCATCAATCATTTTCGAGTATTGTTTAAACAGTGCATAGTCTCCTCTCTGCGTAGATTGTTGCAACATGTGAATTGTAGCTGGATTATACAAATGTTCTTCCCCACCGCCTCGCGACTTATGCTGCCCAGGACTATCCAAGGTCAAATCTGTCGCAAGTCCAAGCGGGTCAAAAGCAAGCGAGTGCAAAGCATCCACTTCCTTTGCAATATCCTGTAAAGTAATACCGCCCACTCTGCAAACAGTGTTTGTAAAATATTTGTTGACCACATCCGCATCAATACCAATCGCCTCAAAAATCTGAGAACCCTGATAGGACTGAATCGTTGATATCCCCATTTTGGAGGCAATCTTTACAATACCATGTAAAATCGCATCATTGTAATCGTCAACTGCCGCGTGATAATCCTTGTCTAACATTCCATTGTCAATTAGCTCTTTGATAGACTCCTGCGCCAGATAAGGGTTTACCGCACAGGCACCATAACCGATAAGTGCCGCAAAATCATGTACTTCCCTCGGCTCTGCAGACTCAATAATCAACGCGACACTTGTCCGTTTCTTTGTGCGAATCAAATGCTTTTGCATTGCAGAGACAGCAAGTAGAGAAGGAATTGCCACATGGTTTTCATCCACGCCGCGGTCTGACAGAATAATGATGTTAACGCCCTCGCGATATGCCCGGTCAGCCTCCACATACAGGCGGTCAATGGCACGCTCCAAACTTGTATTTTTATAGTAAATAATTGGAATAACCTCGACCTTAAATCCTTCCCGCTTCATATTTTTAATTTTTAATAGGTCTGTGATCGTCAGAATTGGATTGTTAACCTTCAATACATTGCAATTCTTTTCTGTATCATGCAGAAGGTTTCCATCTTTTCCTATATAAACAGTTGTTGATGTGACAACCTCCTCACGAATTGCATCAATTGGAGGATTTGTCACCTGTGCAAACTGTTGTTTGAAATAGTGTGACAGTTGATGATGTGTCCTGGATAACACTGGAATCGGCGTATCAACCCCCATTGCGCCAATACTCTCCCCGCCATTTTTCGCCATTGGCAGAATGCTGGTCTGCAATTCATCATAAGTGTAACCAAACGCCTTTTGCATACGCTGTCTCTCCTCGTCAGAGAACGCAGGCACTCTCACATTTGGAATCTTTAATTCTCTTAATGTGACAAGGTTAGAATCCAACCACTCCCCATAAGGATGACTTTTTGCATATTTCTCCTTAAGAGTATCATCATCAACCACCTCGCCCTTTACCGTGTCCACCAAAAGCATCTTTCCAGGGCGCAGCCTATCCTTCTTAATGATTTTTGCCGCGTCAATAGGAAGCACCCCAACCTCTGAAGACAATATTAACTGATCGTCAGAAGTAATATAATAGCGTGATGGTCTAAGTCCATTGCGGTCAAGCACAGCACCCATAATATCACCATCGGAAAACAAAATAGACGCAGGTCCATCCCACGGCTCCATCATCGTCGCATAATACTGATAAAAATCCTTTTTGGGCTGAGACATTGTTTTATTGTTCGCCCAAGGCTCTGGTATTGTAATCATAACTGCAAGCGGAAGCTCCATACCACTCATCACTAGAAATTCCAGTGTATTGTCCAGCATAGCAGAATCAGAACCCTGCGCGTTAACCACTGGCAATATCTTATGAAACTCATGACTCAAAAACGCAGATTCCATATTTTCCTCGCGCGCAAGCATCTTATCCACATTGCCGCGAATGGTGTTAATCTCACCGTTATGTACAATAAAACGATTTGGATGCGCCCGCTCCCAACTCGGATTTGTATTTGTGGAAAATCGAGAGTGCACAATTGCAATTGCAGAAATATAATCCGCGCTCTGCAAATCCTTAAAGAACGTCCTTAGCTGTTTTACAAGAAACATTCCTTTATACACAATCGTTCTGCTGCTGAGTGACACCACATATGTATTGTCGGAACTTTGCTCAAAGACACGTCTTGCAATGTAGAGCCTTCTATCAAAAGCAAGCCCCTTCTCCACATTTGCCGGTTTCTTAATAAATGCCTGCATAATACAAGGCATACACTCCACTGCCTTATGTCCGAGAACGGCTGGCACGCAAGGGACCTCCCGCCACCCCAGAAACTCCAACCCTTCCTTTTCCACAATAATCTCAAACATCTTTTTTGCCTGATTTCTCTTAAGCTCATCTTGTGGAAAGAAAAACATGCCTACACCGTACTCACGTTCACCGCCAAGCACAATTTCAAGGGGTTTCGTAACCTTGACAAAAAAGTCATGGCAGATTTGTACCAAGATGCCCACACCGTCACCAGTTTTTCCCTCTGCGTCTTTTCCAGCTCTATGTTCCAAATTCTCTACAATTTTTAGAGCATTCTCCACAGTCTCGCGCGTCTTTGTCCCCTTGATGTTCACAACCGCACCAATACCGCAGTTGTCATGTTCAAATTCTGCCCTGTAAAGCGGCGCTTGTGGAACATTCCTCTTTGCATCAAACATCTTATTCTCTCCTTCTCTTTCCTTAGAAATTGTTATACTCACGACAGCCGCCGCAAAGCGGCATATTTCCTCATGCGGCTGTACGCAATCGAGTAGGGGAATACTATTTCCCCTACTCGCCGTGCTGGGCACGTGCAGCATAGCTGCTAATTTCCTTACGTGCCTCTGTGCATAAAAAAGCAACCAAAAAAAAACAGCTACAAACCGTCTTTGGTTGCTTTAAATCCATCTTTTATTTCTTTACGCTTTTTATATTATAAAAAATTTTTTTCTATTTGTAAAGTCTTTCTTGAGATTTTTCACAATTCTCGTAACAGTTCAGCCTTCGGCTTCCTGTTACAAGCATCAAGCCATGCAAAACCACTTCGTGGCGGCTTGATGCATCTCAACCACTACGTTATTTCACGGACTTTGCAGTAAATGCAAAGTCCTAAGCTGAACTGTCATAATTCTCTATGTTCATAAAGCTCATTTGCATATCTCACAGAACCCATAGCATCCTTAGAATAAAAATCTGCGCCAATCATATCCGCATATTCCTGTGTGAGCACAGCCCCGCCCACCATAACTTTACAATTCACATGATGTTCTCGCAAAAGTTTAATTGTCGCCTCCATATTAACGACGGTGGTTGTCATAAGCGCACTGAGTCCAACCAGCTTCACTTGCTGCTCCTGCACTGTTTTTAATATCTGTTCTGGGTCCACGTCCTTTCCAAGGTCAATCATTTCAAATCCATAATTTTCTAATAAAGTCTTCACAATATTTTTGCCAATATCGTGGATATCACCCTTGACCGTGGCAATCACAATCTTTCCTTTGCTCTCACTGTCTTTTCCCTGTCTGGACAAAGTTGTTTTAATCGCCTCAAAAGACGCCTTCGCCGCCTCTGCGCTCATCAACAGTTGCGGAAGAAACATTTTCTTTTCCTCAAACCCTTTTCCTACCACATCCAGCGCCGGAATCAATTTTTCATTGATAATGGACAGCGCTTCTATATTTTGTTTTAGCAGCTTGGTTGTCTCCTCACTGGCACTCTCTGCCAATCCTTTTATAATTGCCTCTTCCAATGTAAGTGCACTACTTTTCGCTGCGGAAGGCACATTGGGCTTGTCCATTGCCTGTGACGCATTTGCAATATATGCACTGCACTGGTCGTCCTCACCAATCAACGCATTAAAACTATAATAGGCGGACATCATCGGCTCACTAGAAGGATTTACAATGCCTGCACTCAGCCCATTATTCATCGCCATTGTAAAAAATGCAGTGTTAATGCGACTTCTCTCTGGCAATCCAAACGAAATATTTGACACGCCAAGTACTGTGTGAAGCCCCATTTCATAGCGGATTCTGCGCATAGCTTCCAGCGTGACATTCGCATTGTCCTTCCCTGTACTAATCGTAAGCACAAGCGCATCCATCACTAAATTTTTCTTGGGAATACCATATTGCGCAGCCGTCTTGACAATCTTTTCCGCCACTTGTAACCGCCCTTCGACTGTCTCAGGAATCCCATCTTCATCAAGACAGAGACACACCAGAACTGCACCATATTTTTTTGCAATGGGAAAAACCTGCTCCATCAATTCCTTTTTGCCATTGACAGAATTTAACATCGGCTTTCCATTATAATATCGCAGTCCTCGCTCCATTGCTTCTGTGTCGGAGGTATCAATCTGCAATGGCAAGTCAATGATTGCCTGAATCCCAGTAACTGCCTCCTCCATTAGCATCGGCTCATCAATCTCAGGCAATCCCACATTGATATCCAAAATATGCGCACCCTTCTCCTCCTGTGTAAGCCCTTCTTTATATAGATACTCCATGTCATGGTCTCGAAGCGCCTGCTTGAATTTGGATTTTCCTGTCGGATTAATGCGCTCGCCTATAATCAATGGCTTTCTGGTAAAGTAAACTGCATGGTTATACGATGACACGACTGTCAATTTTTTGTCTGTAATGGGTGCAATCTCCATATTTTTACAAAGTTCTACCACACACTTAATATGCGCTGGCGTCGTGCCACAACAACCGCCCACGACGTTTGCCCCCATCTCCACCAAACACTTCACACTCTGTGCAAACTCCTTTGGCTCCACTTGAAATACTGTCTGTCCATTTACCATGACTGGAAGTCCGGCATTTGGATTCATTACAATCGGCAGCGAACAACACGCGGTTAACTGTGGCAACAACTTTTTCATCTGTTCTGGACCAAGCCCACAATTAAAACCGATTGCGTCAACACCTAATCCCTCAAGCATTGCTGTAACACTTGCCACATCACCACCTGTCAACAATTTCCCATTCTCATCAAAAATCATTGTGACAATCACTGGCAGATTGCTATTTTCCTTCGCCGCAAGAACCGCCGCTTTTATCTCATACGAATCACTGACTGTCTCTATCAAGATCAAATCTGCTCCTGCCTGGTCTCCTGCTATGACAATCTCCTGAAATGTTTTGTATGCCTCATCAAAGGAAATTTCTCCTAGCGGCTTCAACAATTTTCCAATCGAACCAATATCAAGTGCCGCATACATTGGCTGATTGCTGTGCACTTCCTCCATTGCTTCCCTAACAAGCCTAATACCAGCAGTCACAAGTTCCTTTACTGAATATTCCAAGTTTTTGCATTTAAAAGTATTTACACCGAAAGTATTGGCAGAAATTATATTGCTTCCTGCCAGAAGATACTCTTTATGAATCTGTCTGATAATTTCTGGGTGCAAAATATTCCATGTCTCTGGTATTTCGCCAGCCATAAGACCGCGCTCCTGCAATAATGTCCCCATTCCACCATCAAAAAAAAGTAACTGTTTTCCTAATTGTTTTATAAACTCCATAAAATCCTCCCCTTATAAGCCTTTATAATCTCTTAAAATTCTTCAAATGCCAAAAGCCTTTATACTGCGCGAAACGCACATGTTGTATTGTCGCATTGACTACATTTACCAATATGACAACTCTGCGGATTGGCAGTCAATCCAATCAATGCCGACACACTCTTTGTAGGATACATTAACAAACTATCTGTAAGCGTAAGTCCGATTCGTTTCGTGCACTCCAACTCCTGAAAAATCACACGTTGATACTGCAGCGGCAAATCCCCATATCCAGGGCTAAATCGCGGTCGCAAATATAGTCTTGCTCCTTCTTTGGACAACTCCTGCAATATCTGTTCCTGCAAAATATTGCAATAAGCCTCAATGCATGCTGCACCGCACGCCTGTACAATTGCTGCCTTTGTCATATGCATTACCTCATATCGCTGCAACAGTTTGTCCGCCTCAATCCCCAATGTTGCCGCAAGCAGAACCACAGTACTGCACTGCGCAAGGTTGTCCGCAAGATTTTGGCTTTCAAAAACAAGTGTTCTGTCCAATTCTTTTAATAACACTTGGTTTTCTGAAATATTACTATGAAATACTTTATAGATATTTTTAGGCTTTATTGCACAAAGCAACGCATCAAGCACTTCCATAATTAATTTTTGTATACTGTTATCTGGAATCTTTGTACCATATCCCAAATATCTATAAATCTCCCTTAAATTAACTCTATTTCTAATCTCTTGATTGCTGCTTTCCATTTTTACTCCTTGCTGCCTTTTGCAGCTCAAATACAAATAAAAAACGCTGCCTTTTGCGTTTTCCTGTGTGAAATTTAATACAAGAATACCGACAATATTCTTGATTGCTACATACTGTGGAAGCGTGCAGCTTCCGTGCACGCTTCCACAATGGTTTAGTTCTCTTTCTCTTCACACCCACAGGTATTGTTGTCTCCAAATCCGGCAAAACCACGCGGCTGTATCATGTCATTACCGCAGCCGCAGCCATTGTTTGGAGGGCAGGGCGGAACAACTGGTGTCGGAAATGTAGGATTGCAGTCACAATCATTGTTACGTTCACTCATACACATACAATTGTTTTGACAACCACCTTTTCCCCAGAAACACCACAGTAAGATAATCCAAAACCAACAATTCATAAAAACAACTCCTCATGCATCAAGCGCTTTTTCTAATACTTAATATATGAGGAGTCGCTCTATTGGTTACTTGTATCTCTTTGTTTTTATAGAATTTTGTTTTCTGGTATTAGGAAGAATCCTCTTGCGAATATAACGCATCGTATAGTTCTCTCCCCGTTCTGCCAGCATATACAATAGTTTCTCAAGTTTTCTTCTCGTTTCCTTATGCATAAAAGCGCCAGGAGCTCCGCTGAGATAATACTTTAAAGGCATATCATCTGTATAATTTTCCTTATTGTAATTTTTAGAAGCAGCAACCCTATCAATAAACATCTCCACAATATAATTATCTGGCATTTTGGCGGGAATAATTCCCTTGCCCACATGAGCGCTGTAATCCATCCAGTACTCATAATGGTGTTTGTTCCTGCCTTTGTGATGCAGCCATGCAGAGGAATACCCCTTTTCTTTTCGCTCTGCATTGTTCGGACTCTGCGTTCCCTGATAGTATTTGGCACCGACAAGGAATTCACTTGGCATATACTTAGAAAGGTCATGCAGCAGTCCCTGTCTGTACAATCCAACAGAAAAGCACCCCTTCATTACCATAAATTTATGATGTGTAATTGTTTTAAAGTGTTTCCAAATATGCACCTTTATTTACCCTTTTTACTTTTATTTTTTTGATTGCTTTTTGCAATGTTCCCCGACGTAGAAGCCACCGCACAGCGCTTGCTAGAAGTTGCACCTGTTTTTTGCGGCGTGTTCTCCTTTGCCTGAAAAGAATTTTTTTGCCTTCTTTCCTCCTCGGATAACATTCTGCCAATTAAAATTGAAATACTCCTTGGCGCAACATCAATATACTCTGTATTTTTCTGAATATCTGAAACAACAAGATTATCCTCTGTGCTAATCACAGAAACCCACTTATGATTTGCAATAGAAGGCAGTGCAAACCGATGACTATTCCAATGCATATTATAGGCAATATAAATATGATCCCCGCCATCTCCTTGGTCATTTCTTCCACAGTACATAATTCCAATATGCCTGTTATAACTCTCCAACTGTACTCTCCAAGCTTCCTCACCGTGATAGGAAAGGTCAGGATATCCCTGACCAAACTGGTCAAGCATTGTGAGCTGCTCACTAAGATGGAGAATACTGTGACTTTTCCGAAACGCAATCAATTCCTTTACAAAAGCATACACATCTGCATTTACAGTAAGTCCATTCCAATTGACCCATCCAGTCTCATTATCCTGACAATAACAATTGTTATTGCCATGTTGACTGTTCCCAAACTCATCACCCGCATACAAAAGCGGGGTTCCCTGTGCAGTAAACAAAAATGCCAAGGCATTCTTCATCTGTTTATGTCGCAACTGTCTCACTGCCTTTTTCCGTGATGGTCCCTCTGCTCCGCAGTTCCAACTGAGATTATAATCAGTCCCATCTGTGTTGTTCTCGCCGTTTAGCTCATTGTGCTTCCGCTCGTAGGAAACGAGGTCATTTAGAGTAAAACCATAATAATTTGCAATATAATTAATTACACCACATTTTGGATTGATATTTCTCATATGATACTGAAAACTTTTGAGCATATCCTGATCGCCCTTGAGATACTTGCGCATCTCACACATAAATTCATCTCTGTAATATCCCAATGTCTTAACGGACGGATTCGCTCCATTTGGGTAGATTTCATGCAGATAAAAATTTTCACACATAATCTTTGTATCTGCCAAAAGTGGTTCTGTCGCAATCAATGTCAAAGGCAATCTGTTGCCCTTTAGATGTACACCATCAATATGGTATTCCAAAACCCAGTGCTTAATAACTTCCAGAATATATCCTTGTTTCATATCTTCTGGAAAATAAAATTGCATAATTACTTCGATACCATTTTTATGGAGCTTGCGCACCATACTTCTAAACTCTTCGCAGGGATTTCCGCTTGCAGAATAAGATGCTTTTGGCGCAAAATAAAATGCCTCCTTATATCCCCAACAATTTAATCGCTTTGCGCACTCCGGTTCCTTATCCAACGGCAATTCCGCATCAATATGCTCCACCTGATACGCAATCTGCTGTTTGGTATCTGCTGCTGTCTGATCCCATTCACACTCCTCATATTCATAAGCAGGCATCAATTCTATCGAATTGACTCCAAGCCCTTTCAGATAGGAAATTTTTTCCGTGAGTCCCTCAAAAGTCCCCTTCTTTGTTACTTTAGAAGAGGAATGCTTCGTAAAACTTCTGACATTGAGACAATACATAATACTTTCCTGATATGGAATATGTATTGGTGCAGTCCCCTGCCAGTCAAACACACAATTATCAAATCCTCCTCGCAAAAGAAGACGCTCAAATTCGCCGGAACGCCATTTTTCATTGCCAACAATTCGTTTTGCATAAGGGTCTACAAAGATACAGTCTCCAATAAAAAAATTATACTCACAGTTGCTTGCCGTTATTCCTTCCACAAAGACACAACAAATATTTCCAATTCTGTGCTTTTGGTCAAATAAAATACGCTCTTTCTGCTCAACTCCCTTCCGGTAAAACACAATTCCACACTCCTTATTGGAATTGTTTACCATGGAAAAATTGATGCCGTTCTCCTTGACAGAAGCTCCTAAAGGGTAGGGCTGTCCATTTTTGATTTTTATTCTCTTCATATAACCTCACAATTCTTGCCGTAATTTAATTGATAATAAGAGGTAGGAATTTACAGATATCATCTCTGATAATAAAGTTCACTTTGCTGTTTTGTTCAAATTCACTCTTAGAAAAGAGCACTTTTATCTGCTCATGTTCTGGAGCTGCACTGTATTCAAGTCTGTCATTATACATATTCTTCCCGAGTATTAGCAGAACATCTGCCGCTTCACAGGCCACTGCTGCCTGTGTCATCAGATTTGACTCAACACGCTCTCCCAACAGACGAATTCCTGGTCGAATCGCCACTTTGCAGCGATCACACAGCGGAATCCCTTTTGCATTTATAATATACTGCATGTCAAAATCTTTATCACAGTGCGGACATTGATTGATATGGATATTACCATTTATGTCGATTACTTTGTTCAATTTTACATCCTGTGGCAGTCCATGAAAATTTTGATTGATCACTGCGGAAAGCTTTCCCTGTGCGCGCAGCCTCATCAGCGCATCATACGCAGGTGTGGAGTGCATTTGCATTCCTAAGATTTCCTTTTTGTAAAAGCGATAAAATTTCTCAACCTTTGCGTTGAAGAAACTTGTAGAAAGCATGTCTTCTGGGCAAAATCCGTACTCTTCCTCCACACGATAGTTCTCATCATTCGTGTCAAGATCATATCCGCCGCTCTCCACAAGCATCTCTATACCAAGCACTGCTACAACGTTTTTGGAATTTTCTATTTTTCTCTTTATGAAATTAATTATCCTTCCGTCTGTTTTCACTTCCATCTCAGTACCTCAAGTGCCTGTCACGGCCAAATGACAAAATTCGTTACATCTGTGTCAGTTATTTCTATATTTTTATGATACTCGCTTTCTATACTCTGTGTCAAGTAATTCGCGCTTTATCGACCTAATTTTTGAAAAATTTTTTCATAATTCAAAAATAACACACAATAAATTGGAAAAACTTCTTGATTTGTCCATATAATTTCGGTAAGATAAAAATGTTGGCAATAATTCCAATTTACTCAGGGTATCTTACAGAAAATCCCTGAAACTTAAGAAAGGTTTGGTGTACAAATTCATGACAGACAAGAACGCAAATAATTATGATGATGAAGAAATGACTGTTGAGCTTGAACTCGATGATGGTCAGATTGTAAACTGTGCCATCATCACAATCTTAACTGTGGATAAAAAGGATTATATCGCCCTACTGCCGCTCGATGAAAACGGAAACAATGATGATGGCGAAGTATGGTTCTATCAGTATGAGGAAGATGAAGCAAATCCCGAAGCGGAGCCAAAACTGACTTACATTGATGATGACGAAGAATATGACAACGTTGCGGACGCTTTTGATGAATACCTTGACAACGTTGAGTTTGATGAACTTAGTGACTGTTAATAAATATACTCACCTTCTACTGGCGGTCAGTCTTTTTGACCGCCAGTAGAACTCATCAATCTGAAAATAAAAACAAGCAAAAATTCAGGAGGAAGACAACAATATGGAAGAAAATGAAAAGAACGAAAAGGCTCTTCTCATAGACAAAAAATACACCTGTCCGGTCTGCGACAAACCATTTCATTCCAAAATAGTCAAAGCCAACTCTGCGAAGTTTGTCGACACAATGGCTGACTTAAGACCAATTCACAGCAATATTAATATCACAAAATATGATGCTATCTGCTGCCCCAACTGTGGTTTTGCCGCGCTGGCCAAAAATTTCAGCAACACTACAGCAACTCAACGAAAATTAATCCGCGAAAAGATTAGTTCCAACTACAAATCACACCCAGAGACAACGTGTGATGTCTACACAACCGAGATGGCAATCAGCCGTATGAAAATGGTACTGTTCTGTACGATTACAAAAGGTGGAAAAGACAGCGAAATTGGAAATGTCTGCCTAAAAATAAGCTGGCTGTATCAGGATCTCGCAGACGAGTTGCCCGCAGATGCTCCCGATACGGCCTCCAAAAAAGAGCTTTATCTCAAAGAGGCAGAGAATGCGGCAATGAATGCCAATGACCGCCTGACAAGTGCACGAATGCACGAAGGTTTCCCAATCGCTGGAATGAACGAGACGACGCTGGATTATCTTCTGGCATACTATGCCTTTCACAAAGGAGAGTATCAGACAGCAATGCAGCTTCTATCTGGTGTTGTCACCAGCAGAAGTGTCAGTCCACGCCTAAAAGACAAAAGTCTGGAATTAAAGGATCAAATCACAAAACTTCGGGAACAGGAGTCACAAGAATCATAATATTTCATCTAAAAATCGCGAGGGCAGGAGATTTCCTGCCTCTTTTTCTTGAATATAAAAAAGAAAAAGACTCTCCTTTGCGCGCGTCATTGCCACATAGAACATTCTGCGCTCCTCCTCAAGTTCATTGTCTGTAACAGCCTTTTTGTGTGGAACGACTCCCTCATTTACATCTGGCAAAATCACAACCTTCCATTCTAATCCTTTGGAAGAATGCATTGTCACCATGCTCACTGCATCCGTTCCTGCCGATTTTAGACCATTTTCTTGCTGCGTTATCTCACGCATTATAGTATCATAATTCTGTATATGTTCCAGCCATTCTGGAATTGTCTCAAAATCCTTTGCAAGCTGCATCAGCTCTTCTAGCATCTCTATTTCTTTTGCCGCATCCCTGCCGTTCTCCAATGCCTGTTTTTTCAAAAACGCTTCATATCCAATCCCTTTTCTAATAAAATTTACTGCCGAAAAAGGATTCAGACCTTTGATAAACCGCAGCGCATCATACAAATCAACAATATTCTGCACAACGTATTCTGTCGATTTATTATTCTGTATCAACGCTTCCATGCGAAATGCTTGACGCGGCACCGTGCTTTTCTTAATATAGCGCACTGGTCGATTCATAATCCGCAAAAAATCTTCCAAACAATTCTCATACAATGCATAATTTAGATATGCTATAATATCTTTTGCAATGGGACTGTCATAGATATTTTTGGGTTTTTCTTTCATGTAAAACGGAATTCCTTCCTTCATCAGTTTGTCCGCCGTATACACTGTATGATTGTTGGTGCGGTACAAAATCGCGATGTCACTGTACTTTGCCCCGGGTTGTTCCATATATTGTTTAATAAGCAGCCCTATATTCTCCGCCTGTTTTAATTTTGAGGAAAACGAATATATGTTTACCCCATCAGTCTGTTCATTCTGCGCCTTTACCTCCTTCGCAAAACGAACTTTATTGTGCGCAATCAGCTTTCCAGCAGTATCGACAATCCCCTGTTTGCTCCTATAATTAACATTGAGTAACACCTGTTGTGCTTCTGGATAATCCTTTGTAAAATTCATCATTATCTCAGGTTTCGATCCGCGAAAACCATAGATGGACTGATCATCATCTCCCACAATAAACAGATTATCCTGCGGCTTGGCAAGCATTCTCACAACTTCATATTGCAACGAGCAAATATCCTGAAATTCATCGACAAGAATATACTGAAAGCGTTCCTGCCACAGTTTCAGCGTGTCTGGTCGCTCCACAAGAAGATTGCGACACAAAAGAACCATATCGTCAAAGTCAATCAATCTGCAACGATTCATCTCTTGTTTATACCTTTGAAAAATATATTCAAATTCCGCCTGCGATACCGTTGTACTCTGAATTTCCTGTGGTGTAATGCCATTGTTTTTTACAGCGCTAATCTCCGACAATAAATTTTGTAGCAATTCTATATTGTCGTCTATCTGTGCCTGTCCGCGAATTTCCTCTGGCATCTCACCGATAATCTGTGTCAAAAAACGATACTTGTCGCGTTCTCGTATAATATTCTGCGCCGTGAAACGATAGGTATGTCTTAAAATTTGAAAAAAGACCGAGTGAAATGTACCGAAATGAACCGGATAAAGTTTTCCTTCATTAAGCCTAGCAAAACGGTCCTGCATCTCTGCTGCCGCTGCCTTGGTAAATGTAATCACAAGAATGCCATCCGGTTTGACGTGATATTGTTCAATCAGATATTTAATTCTCTGTGTCACCACAAAAGTTTTGCCGGAACCAGGTCCTGCCAACACAAGCATTGCCCCGGCTCCGTGCGTGATCGCCCTGTACTGGGCTTCGTTTACACTGTTTTTATCTAGTATTTTCAAGTAATTCAATACCCTTTCTAATCCTTATCAGGGTTTCTTCTTTCCCGAGAATTTCCATAATCTCTGTCGCCCCAGCAGGTGTCATCTGCAATCCAGAAACCGCTGTTCTCACTGGCCACATAACATATCCGTTTTTCACTTCCTTCTCCGCCACATATGACAGCAAAAGCTGATAGAGCGCATCATTAGAATAGTCCTCCTGCGCTTCCAGTAATGGAAGGATATCTTTCAATACAATAAGTGCGCTTTCCTCCGTCGTCTTCATCTTTTTATGTGCATACATTGCCGTGTTATACCCTGGCAATGTCTCAAAGAACCCAATCAAATCTTTTATATCGGGAAATACCTCAATTCTGGTCTTTACCATCGCTGCAATTTTCTTTAGATCAAGGTCTTTGTGAAGAACTTCCTTCATATAAGGAAGCGCCATTTCATAAAACCGATCAAATTCCATTGCTTTAATATACTCGCCATTCATCCATTTAAGTTTATTCATATCAAATACAGACGGAGACTTGTTAATTCTGGTATAGTCAAAATCACGAATCAGTTCGTCAAGTGTAAAGATTTCCCGATTGTCTTCTGGACTCCAGCCAAGCAGCGCGACAAAGTTAATAATTGCCTCTGGCAAAATTCCCTGCTCCACAATATCCTCAAAAGAAGAATGCCCGCTGCGCTTGCTAAGCTTTTTGTGCTCCTCATCTGTAATCAGTGGCAGATGCACATAAGTTGGTATCTCCCAGCCAAACGCCTCATACAAACGATTGTACTTTGGCGTGGAGGACAGATATTCATTGCCACGGACAACATGCGTAATCTCCATCAAATGATCGTCCACCACATTTGCAAAATTATAGGTGGGATATCCATCAGACTTAATCAAAATCATATCATCCAACTCAGAATTATCAATCGTAATATCTCCGTAAAGCTCATCATGAAAACTTGTGGTGCCTTCTGTTGGGTTGTTCTGCCGAATCACATAGGGAATCCCGCTTGTAAGTTTCTGCTCGACTTCCTCCTTGGAAAGTCCAAGACAGTGCTTGTCATAAACTGTGATTTCCTTACCTTCCACAACCTCTGATTTCAGCGTAGCAAGCCGTTCCTTATCACAAAAACAATAATACGCCTCACCCTTGTCAATCAGTTCTTTTGCGTACTTCATATAAATGCCCGCCTGCACGCGCTCACTCTGCACATAAGGTCCATATCCCTTGTCCTTGTCAGGCCCCTCGTCATAAGTCAGTCCTGTCTCTCTCAGCGTATTGTATATAATATCGACCGCGCCTTCCACATAACGCTCGCGGTCAGTATCTTCCAAGCGAAAAATAAAGTCTCCCCCCGCGTGCTTTGCAATCAAAAACTCATATAATGCAGAGCGCAGATTCCCGACATGCATTCTCCCTGTTGGGCTTGGTGCAAATCTGCATCTTACTTTCTTAGACATTTTGTATTCCTCCATCTTATTATCATTTTTATATGGAAACAATTATTCTCCCAATAGCAAACTTATCATACAGAATCTTATCACTCTGGCTGGCGCACATTATGTTCTGGCAACTTCTGTGCAGAAGAATTTTTAAACCCAATCAAATCCTTTGTCGCAGTCGGAATTGCAATGTTTGTCCCCGCTCCGGCAACACAGCCTCCCGGACATGCCATGCCTTCAATTAAGCATCCATTTTTCTTGCCAGCCTTGGCAAGCATCAAGATTTTCTTGCACTCAGAAAGGCTTTCCGCATGTTCTATATGAATCTCTGTGTCAGGATAATATTCTTTGATGCAGCTTTCAATGGCACTGGCTACGCCTCCCGCTACACCGTATCCTCGTCCGGCAGCAGTCGCATCATTCATGGTATCCATAGCCTTGATTTCCTCTAGCAAAATTCCCTTCGCCTCAAACATGCCCACAAGTTCCTCAAAGGTAATAACAAAATCTACATCTGAACGAATTGTTCTGCGACTTGCCTCAAGCTTTTTGCTGGCACACGGTCCAATAAATACTACACTGGCATCTGGGTGCTTCTCCTTAATCACTCTGGCAGTCGCAACCATTGGCGTCAATGCATTGCTGATTTTATCAATGGTTTCTGGGAAAAATTTCTTTGCGAGCATTGACCAAGACGGACAACATGATGTAAGCAAAAATGGCACTTCCCCTGTTGCAACTTCCTTGACATAATGCTCTGCTTCTGTCATAGCACCCATATCTGCACCAATTGCTGTCTCGTACACATTAAAAAAACCTAATTCTTTAAGTGCCGTCTTGAGCATATCTGGCGTCACCTTAGGTCCAAATTGCCCTACAAATGCTGGCGCCACCTGTGCAATAATTTTTCTGCCGGACTGCATCGCGCGAATCAACTGAAAAATCTGGGATTTATCTGCTATCGCTCCAAAAGGACAACTCACCATACACTGCCCACAAGAGACACATTTCTCATTGTCAATCACTGCTCTGCCATGACTGTCCGAGTGAATCGCATTCACACCACAATGCGCAAGGCAAGGACGCTGCTGGTGAGATATTGCATCATATGGACAGACCGTCTTACACTTACCACATTTAATACATTTTTCTTGATCAATAATTGAGCGCCCATTTTTCATGGTAATCGCTCCTCTCGGACAAACTTCATTGCATGGGTGTGCAAGACAACCCATACATTTATCGGTGACCTCATATCGGTTTTCAGGACATGCATTGCAAGCGGACGCAATCACCTGCATCAAAGGTGGCTCATAATATTTCTCATCAATATTGCTCTCCTCCACGCCCTGGCTCACTGGCACTGGCTCATCTTCCGGGCGCAGTGACATTCCCATAGCAAGTCTTGTGCGTTCGCGAATAATCTCGCGTTCCCGATAAATATTATCCCAGTAAGGTGAATTTTCCGCATCCACAAGTTTATAGGGAAGTGCTTCCATGTCATCCACAAGATTTGTGGAATGATATGCCATGTTTGCCACTTCCCTGAAAATTGCACGTCTTGTTTTACGAACCTGTGTATCTATCCCTCTCATAAGTTTCTGCCTCCTGCGCAATGAACTATTATATAATACTTGTCCACGGACACGCTCATAACTACATGATGCGAACGGCAAATGAAATCTGCCGTTCGTATCGCGCCATCCGCAGCCGCAAAGCGGCATAATACCTCATGCGGGTGTACGCATCCCATTATCCTGAACGGTCAGTCTTTTGACCACCAGTATATGTTCAAAACATTTCCAATCATCTCCCGTGAACTCTAAACAGTAATATTTTGACATAATTTTAACAATATTTCAATATCCATACGCAATTTTTTTTACAACAATTCATCCATGCAGTGTTATTTATGCATCTTGATAAATCTTTCTAATGTAGTTTAGTGCTGCCACCGCATTGTCTGGCTTGGTGTTCTCAAGCGTAGCGTGCATATATGGCTTCTCTTTTTTCATATAAGGAATTATTCTGTCCCAATGACACTGTCCCTGTCCTACAGGCACAGATACGAACTTTCCATCTTTTATGACAAAGTCTTTCACATGCAGCACTGCAACATCCTTGCCAAGCAATTCAATTGCCTCGTCAAGAATCGCATCCTGCTGCTCATAATTATAACACTCTAGCAGATTTACTGGGTCCAAAATAATCCTTAAATTCGGAGACGCAATCTCATCCAGCACACGCCTCGCACGCGCAGGATTGCACACAATATGCCGCACCACTGGCTCAATTGCCATCAGCACCCCCATCTGTTCTGCATACTTTACAACAGGGCGCAGATTCTTTATAAAAATCTGCAAAGACTCCTCATTCCAGCAAGACTCCTCAAACTTATATTCCACATTTGGCGCGCCTGTCTCTGTGCCGATGACACCTGCACCAAAATGTGCTGCAAAGCGGATATTTGCCATATATTTTTCTTGAATTGTCCTTAATTGCGCAGGATCGGGATTTGCAAGATTGAGATAACACCCCAGCACCGCGACATCTATCTCATTTTTGTCAAATAATCGTCTTAAATACATGGCATATCCAGGCGTAAGCGCTTGCGGCGCCACGGAATTTTCCTGAATAACCTTTGACAGCGCCACATGTGCACAGGTAAACCCCTGCTCTTTTATTCTTTTTAATCGCTCTTCTATCGGTGCCTGCATAGCGTCATGTAATCTGATTCCAAACTGCATTTTTCTCCTCCTAATCATCTTTGTAAAACCGCTAAAAACTCTTTATATTAACACCAATCCGCAGCCACACTAGTACACCGTTTTTTTATCCTCGTATACAAATAGCGAGTGCTTGGTATATGAGGAATTAAAAAACGGTGTACTAGTGTGTCGGATTTTCGGAAACAATCCTGTTTGCCATCATTTTTAAAATCCAATTACATTTTCGCGTGTATACTCCGCTGCCTCCTCTGCAGTCAACATTTTTACAAATGGCGCGCGCTCCTCTTTAGCACCTTCTCCATAGTTTCCATACTCCGCAAAAAACATTGTCTCCCACGCTTCTTTATTATCCCAATCATGCCAGCCTTCCTCGCGGATATGTGCCCCAATTTCAGAATGAATAATCACACATTTTGCAAATTTCCGCCAAGGTCTGCCTAAGTAAGCGCTCTTGGCAGGACAATCGCTTGTAAAACGACAATCTCGAAAAACATATCCGTACTGTTGTTCTTCATAGGTTGAAGGTGCAGTTACATAGCCGCTAATATCACCCTTTCGCTGCTTCATAAATAGCTCGCAATGCTCAAAATACGCAGTAGCGCTGCCAAAAATAAAGTCAACATTTCCTGCAATATAACAGTCTTTATAGAGCTGTCTGCCAACTCGTCTAGGCGCAAACTCTTTCGGTCCCTTAAATCCACCTGCCTGCTTTTCCTTTTTTGGCAATGGCGCTGTAAACAGAGTGTCCTGGTGACCATCAAAGCGGCAGTTTTCAAAAATCAAGTGCTCCCCATCCGCATATACTGCAAGCGCCTGTCCCACCTTGTTTCCCTGCCCTGCCTCATTACAGAAAGAAATATGACAAGCGTAGAAATAATCTGCATCAATAAAGACGCTCGGCGTCCGAAAAGTCCCTCGTTTGTCTCCCTCTGGCATCAAATCCAACGCACCGTCCGAATAAGTAATTTTCGTTTGATTTGCGTCTGTACCAATAAAAGAAAGATGATTTTGCTCAATCTCAAGCCGTTCTTTGTAAGTGCCCGGTGCGATATGTATTAGAACTTCGCAGTCCGTAAATTGTTTTGCTGCTTTGAGGGCATCTCCAATTTTAACAAATTCTTGATCCCCCGCAGCATCTACATACAGTTCTTTTTTCTCCATAATTAAATTCCCTTACTTTCCAATCGCAGCATCTTTGCATAGGCAAGCCTACGCAAAGTTTTCACTCATCCTTCTTCCAATCGCAACATTTCCGCATACGCTAGTAAAAACGGCGCAGTTCCCTTTGCATCGTCTTTTACAATGGGCTCTGACATATAGTACTCGTATGTCCCATCTCGACGCGGATTTGTATCTGGTCCAAGACCTGCCACAAGGCAGATACCGCCAAGGCTCATCTCTCCCTCCACGGTAAAAAGATAAGTATCACAGATTCCCTGGAATGCCTTTACACCACGTGCACGATACTCTTTTGGAAGATAGCCCAAGCGCGCACCTTTCATCAGGCAATACGCCATAATCGAACTGCCGCTTGTCTCCAAATAATTTTTCTCCCTGCCTGGAAAATTCGGCACTTGATACCACATTCCCTCTGGAGATTGAAATTTCAGCATAGAATCAATCAAATCTTGATACATCTGCAACAAATGTTTATAATCAGGATATTCTGGGTCTGCGAGTGTCAAGGTATCAAGGAGCGCCATTGCAAACCAACCAAGCGCTCTAAGCCAGAAATTTTGTGAAAGTCCCGTCTCCTTGTCTGCCCAAAACATTAGCCGCTCCGCATCATATGCATGATAGTACAATCCTGTCTTGGAATCTTTCTGGTTTTTCTCCACATTGAAAAACTGTGTAAAAATGTCTTTATAATTTTCCTTGTCGTGAAAGCGGTTTTCATACTCGATATAATAAGGTTGTGCCATATATAAACCATCTAGCCACACCTGATTTGGATAAATCTTTTTATGCCAGAAATTTCCTTCCTTTGTGCGCGGCATCTCCAAAATCTGTTGATAGATTTTCTCTGTCGCCTTCGCATACTTTTCTTTCCCAGTCAAATCATAGAGCGTAAACAGATTCTTACCCTCATTGATATTGTCAAGATTGAAATCCTCTTTCTTATATCCAATAATTGTTCCATCCTCCTCAATGCGATGGTCAATATACTTCTCCGCAAAATCAAAATATTTTTGATTTTTTGTCACCTTATAAAGCTCAAGCAGCGACATAATCATACAGCCATCTATATAGTCCCACGAAGCCTTTTTGCCCGCTCGTATCTTCTCAATATTCCAGACAGGTTCATCCAGTGTGCTCTTGTCAATCAATTCATTTACATACTTTTCTATAATCTCAATCACCATAGTATTACAACTCCTTTTGCTACACAGTGATAAAATGCGCAATCCCGTCACAAATCACAGCATCACCATTCTGCCCAGATACAGTCACATTCTTCAATTCCAATGTCTCAATATTCTTTGCAAAGATGCCTGTGTTGGTCTGTTTATCAACACCATCCATCATTGCTGGAGCTCCTGCTGTCGGATTTTCTGCAAAGGAGAAAGAGACATTCTCAAACACAATATGGTGAATCTTCTGTTCTGGCAGCCCATATAAATAAGAAGCCGCCGCATGGCAGTTCGTCGCCTTTAGATTCTTAAACAAAAAATCCCCAAGATATGGCGTCCGCTCGTCTACTGGATGAAACTCCTTGGACTGCACATAATCGGAATGCCCGTCTGCGTCACAGAAATAAAAAGAGTTCATCACAACTGGTGTCATCACATGGTCCATAATAATATTTTCAAACTTAATGCCTGTCACAATCGCATCCTTGCCGCGCCCACGTCTTGTCTTAATACGCAGTCCCCTATCTGTATGAAGAAACAGACAATTCTCAACATTAAGGTTTTTTACGCCGCCTGCCATCTCACTTCCAATAGTGATAGAACCATGTCCATCACGCATACAACACTGTCTGATGGTAAGATTTTCAGAAGGGGTTTTGTACTTTGCACCCATATAAATCTTGCCAGATTTAATGGCAATGCAGTCGTCACCAACAGAGAAATAAACGCCAATAATATCCACATTTTTGCAGGATTCTGGATCTAAACCATCTGTATTTGGCGAGTCCTTTGGCCCTAACACAGAGATATTGATAAACTTCAAATCCTCTGAAAAATAAGGGTGAATATTCCAGGAAGGACTGTTCTTTACTGTGATACCATGAAGGACAACATTCTTACAATGATTGAGGAAAACCATGCGCGGGCGCCATGCAATGCGCTTTACCTTAGGATTATCCCACCAGTTTTCTTTGCTGGCGCAGCCGTCAATCGTTCCCTGTCCAGTAATCACAACATTCTCCACATTTATGCCTGTAAGAATACCTGCAAACATATCAAGAGGATCTCCCTCCCAAGTGCCCAGCAGATATTCGTGTTCCTTGTTAACACACTCTATTTTGCCAGGAAGAATTGGGAATTTTGTCCTGTCTGTAAATGCGGAGAGCGTTGCATCTTTTCCGATATCTAAAACCAAATCACTCTTTAAGAAAAGCGGATAAATTTTATATACTCCCTCTGGAATATAGACTCTTCCTCCTTTTGGACACGCATTGATTGCACACTGTATAAAATGTGTGTCGTCTGTCTCACCGTCACCCTTCGCGCCGAAATCCTTGACATTGAGTGTGACATACTCCTCCTCAGTTGTCACCTGAAACGCTTCTGATTCCTCTTCACCACATATTAATTTTACATTGTAGGTCGTCGCAGGTACTAGACCAAACACTGTCACCACATTTCGGTCACTCCGCTCAGCAAGACTGCCATTTATGTAAATTTCATGTTCCTGCTCCGATGAAAAATAACCATTTTCCTTGATTTCTACCACAAAACTTGTGGAAGTCTTATAGATTACCTCAAACTTCATTGTTTCCTCCATTCTGCCAGAATTTAAACTATGGCGCGTTATCAAACAGGGAAGACTTTCCCTACTCGCGCGGCCTGTGCGTTGCTTGCTTATTTCCTTCGCACAGGTCTGTGCATCAATTATTACATATTTATACAATAACACAACTGAAAATAAATTTCTAGCAAAAAATGTAAGCTCTTACATTCTTTGTAACAGTTCAGTTACTTTTCACACCCGCACCATGCACTTGCTGTATGGTGTCGGATCCAGCGCAAAAATGCCTGCTTCGTGGCATTTTATGTGCATCAATTGTTGCAATTCACACCAAATCATCATAAATCAATACGAAATCTGGCGTGGGTGTGAATTGTAACACAGTTCAGCCTTCGGCTTCCTGTTACAAGCATCAAGCCATGCAAAACCGCTTCATGGTAGCTTGATGCATCTCAACCACTACGTTATTTCGCGGACTTTGCAGTAAGTGCAAAGTCCTGATGCTAAATTGTAACCATTCTTTCAAAATCATGGACTGCACGCAGCAGTTCTGTCACACTCCACGCCTGTGCAAAACACCCTCTTGACACAGTTGGCGTATCGCCATCATAAATCTCGGCAATCTGAGAAACGCAACCTTCCCGCAGCCATGCTGCAAGCGCTGCAAAACCTTCTGTCAGTTCTGTCTTAATACACTCCTTTTTTGCTTTGTCACCACATTTTTCCGCATACCGAACATATGCCCTATAATATGCCCCTAGCGGAAATGCCCACACAGTTCCCTGATGATATGCTCTGTCGCGCTCCTCCATCGGTCCAATATAAATCGGGTGAAAATCAGAGTCGTTCTTTGCAAGGGTGCGCAGACCAACGGTCGTGTACAGTGCTTCCTTCACTTTTTTCAGAATCAAAGCCTCTTTCTCAACAGGCAGCATTGTAAACGGCATTGTCAACGCCCAAATCTGATTACACCGAATTTGATTTTCGTCCTTTCCACCAGACAGTACATCCTTTAAACACTGCTCGCTTTCATTCCAGAATTTCTCCGCAAAAGAAGCCTTTACTTTTACGGCAAGCTCCTGATATTTTGCATCCTGCGTCAACTCGTACATCACCATTAACGCACTGTACCAATATGCATTGATTTCCACAGGCTTTCCATGTCTCGGCGTCGGCAGAAAATCGCCCACACGCACATCCATCCATGTAAGCTGTTCCAACCCAGCACCTGCCATAATCAAACCATCGCTATCCATCCCAATATGGTAATCCGTTCCATTTTGATATTTGTCAATAATCTGCTCTAATACAGGTAGTATCTCAACCTGAAATGCCTTGTCTCCAGAATATTTCATATACTCATACACTGCATTCACAAACAACAACGGCGCGTCGGCAGAGTTATATTTAGGATTTTCTCCCCCCTCTGGAAACAGATTCGGCAGCAGTCCATTTTTTACATAGTTTGCAAAGGTTTGCAGAATACTTTTACACTCTGCAAAACGTCCTGTTACGATTGTTGCGCCTGCAAGCGATATCATTGTGTCGCGTCCCCAATCCTCGAAAAACGGATAGCCTGCTATAATACTTTTGCCGTTGGTTGAATCCCGCCGCACAACATATGCATCTGCACTTAACACAAGTTGCTTTCCAAGTTCAGAGGATAGCGGGGCCTGTGAAAGCAGTTGTTTTTTTCGCACACTGTTTTTCTGTACAGATGCTTCATAGCATTTTTTCGCACTCAAATCAGTAATCGTCTCCGTACTAAAAATGACATATGTGTCACTTTTTGTCTCTATTTGCTGTTTCAAAATACAGTTTACAAAGACATTGCCATACGCCACGCGCCCGTCGCGCTCGTCCTGCGAGAAATACAATTCTCCAAATAAATGCGCAGACTGTGGAGACAAATTTGCATTCGTTTTAAGAAATAGCTTAATTTCCCCATCTGTAATACAGTATTGTCTGTCTTGTGCATCTGCATTTACACTGACATCACAAGGCATTACTTGATACACATCCAAATTTTGCGCGGCGTCAAAATCTTCTTTCTTCGAGGTAAAACGCAGCAACGGCAACAACTCTAAAGTCACATTTTTTCCCGACGGATTATCAATTTCATACCATAATACCACCTTATTTTCACTGTGCATCATCTGCAAGTGTTTGGTGACAGTCACGTCCTCAATCCGATATATCCACACAGGTGCAACTTCATCAAAATCATCATAGATAAACTTTTCCAGATAATGAAATCCCACATAATCCTTTCCTGATTTCATGCGCTGCGAAGTCAGAATATGTTCCTGCCCATCAACAACCAACTGCTCAAAAATATTAGAAACCAGATGCATTCTGACATTTGGCGCTCTCTTTGCGGACATCAACAGTGCCTGATCGCCTCTCGCCGCTGCACCTATAACTGATAGGCTGCTATACCCGCCCAATCCATTTGTGAGCAGATAGCAGTCCTTCTCTCCCTCCTCTATCGAAGTCCAATTCTTTTTGTCAAATTCAAATCTCATGATAATTCTCCTCTTCCTCTGTGGCTTCCTCAAGCCATTCTTTTAAGTTTTCTTTTGCATTTAGCTGAAATGCTCTTCTTTTGTAGAAATTATCGATAGTTAATGATATCAACAGCATATCACATTATACTTTGTATCTCAAGAGTCGAATAGGCATATCCTGTAAGGGTATGTCTGAACAGTAACCTCCGTTCAACCTTAGGAATTCTTTTCAATATTCCACTTGAATAACTTATCCATTTGTGATATAGTTACAAAACATCCTCTATTTTGCAGCAACATATTATTTTTGTGATAATTTTCGCTGCACTCGGGTGCATTAGAACCGCCAGAAATGAGGCAATACCTAACATGAAAAAGATTGTACATAGCAGATTTTTATGTATAGCATTAATATTGTCCATACTTGTACTGGGAATTTACTGCGAAGAAATTTACATAAATTCCTCTTTTTTGCATGTTTCCGACACATTCACTGCTGCCTCTCTGCAAGCTGCCGATCATGTTGCAGACACACATCTTTTCTATGATAAAAATTCCATAAATTTCATGGAAGAATTTGTTCTCATGCGTCAGTCTGCACACGCATCTACAGTTCTGCGCGTCAGCCAGTGTATGATTTGTGCCCTGCTTCTGCTTAGTATATTTCTGTTATATCTTTCTTTCAAAAATTTCTGTCTGTGTACTGATGCACATCAAAACCAGTACAACCGCAGGACTCTGGATTATATCCACCAAAATGATGGTAAAAAATCCCATAATGTTTAATCTTTATCTCATTTTATTTTTCAGCGCTCTTGTTTAAGAAATCATTATAACCAGCGTTTTTTTCGTGTGCGCAATTATTTTGGTAAAGCATTTTTAAAGGGTTTAACTGCACACGTAGAACATCTAAGAGGACTATTTTAACATTGTGGAGGTTTTTTATCATGTTTCAAAATATTATATTTGGCATTATGGTTATTATCGCTGTCGGTGCAGGGATTTTTACTTGCATTTACGAAGTGGGTGGAATATCACGCTCTTCTTCTGGAGAATCATCACAGACAGAACAAAATAAAACACAGAACAAATAGTATTTTATGGATTGATTTGGAGGTTTCATTATGAATATCTTTTTATGGATTTTAGTATTTATTGGTGGTGCTACAGGTGCACTTTCTACTCTTTATATTATCGTGTCACTTTTTGCAGTTCTCTTTTATAAGATTTATCGCAAAGCAAAATATCATATATCTCTTTATGATTAAATGTATCAGTCCAGAAGCAATTAGGTTAATATGCCAATTTCATTACTGTTCACGCCCTATCTGAATTTGGTAGAAATTAATTCATTGAAAACGCAAACAGCAATATACTTACGCATAAAATACGAAAGAGCACGCGTTTTGGCGCACAATTTTTACTACTTTGATGAATGCATTAATCCAATTTCTAATACTAATATTAAAATTTTATAACGTGGCTTGCATATTTTGCCAGAAAAAGTTAGTATTATTATAGATACTCTTTATCCAACTAAAGAATATTGTAGAACTGTTTCGTACCTGCAAAGAAAAATTCTGCGCAAACTGCATAGAATCTTTCCTCACAGTTGTGATTTTATAGAAAGGAGGCTTTATGACTTTTATCCTATTACTTGTGGCAATTGTGATTCTACTCTGTGTAATGGCAGAAAAATTCTCTGGTAAATTTGGTATGCCTGCATTGATACTTTTTATGTTTATCGGTATGCTTTTCGGAAGTGATGGAATCCTTAAAATTCCGTTTAGCGACTATAAATTAGCAGAGAATATATGTTCTATTGCGTTGCTGTTTATTATGTTTTATGGTGGGTTTAACTTAAAATGGGAGCTTGCAAAAGATGTCGCCGTAAAGTCTGTTCTTTTGTCAACAATCGGCGTGGCAGTCACAGCAACGGTCACAGCTCTGTTTGTGCGATTTATTTTGGGCTATACTTGGCCGGAAAGTTTTCTGGTTGGTGCAGTGCTTGGTTCCACGGACGCAGCGAGCGTATTTGCCATACTCCGCCAAAAAAAACTCAACTTAAAGGACAGTACTGCTTCTCTTTTGGAAATGGAAAGTGGCAGTAATGACCCAATGGCATACATGTTGACCTTTATTGCACTGGGAATTATCTATTCAGGAGAATCCGAACACATTGTTATGCGTATTTTTCTACAGTTAGTAGTCGGCTCTCTGGTTGGATTGGCACTTGCACTGGCCACCATTCGTCTTATGATGAAAACAACGCTGGTATCCGATGGTCTTGATACGATTTTTATGATTGCCATGGTTTTAATCTGCTATGCCTTATCACAAATTATGGGTGGAAATGCCTATCTAAGTGTATACATTATGGGTGTTATCATTGGTAATAGCCATATTAAAAGCAAGGCGACACTCATACCATTTTTTGACGGAGTTACATCTTTAGCACAGATTTTAATATTTTTCCTGTTGGGACTGCTCACGATTCCGCACGAAATGTCAGAGGTTATTTTTACCGCAATTATAATTACTGTAATTCTTACGCTGGTTGCAAGACCTGTCGCCATATTTCTACTTATGAAACCTTTTCACTGTTCCGCAAGGCAGTGTCTTCTGGTTTCCTGGGCAGGGCTTCGCGGCGCCTCCTCGTCAGTGTTTGCCATTATGGCAGTTGCAAGCGGTGTCATTATGCCTCACAACCTGTTTCACATTGTCTTTATGGTATCACTCTTCTCGGTTGCTATACAAGGAACCTTACTTCCAAGAGTGGCGGAAAAGCTTAATATGATTGATGAAAATGAAGATGTTCGCAAGACTTTTAACGATTATCAAGAAGAATCTTCTATCACACTAATTCGCATGTTCATACCAAAAGGACACAACTGGGAAAATAAACTGGTCAAGGAAGTTTCCTTTCCAACAGGTTCGCTTGCACTTATGATTAAACGAAATCATGAAACTATCATTACAAAGGGAGATACATTAATTCTTGCGGGGGACAGCATTATATTAAGTGCGCCATCTTACAATCCAAGCGGCGAAGAACTGCTTGATGAGATTTTTATTGACCGCTATCATCCATGGTGCAATCGCACAATTGCAGAACTGAATCTAGCGCCTGATGAGCTGATTGCAATGATAATGCGTGGAGAAGAGTCTTTAATTCCTGATGGGAAGACAAGAATCCTAGAAGGTGACAAAGTGGTGACTTACCGAGAGTAAAGAACTATTTAAAAATTATTCTTAACAGTTCCTAAGTCACCACTCTCATTTATACATAGACTATACGTTTAAAATTTCTTCAGCAAGCGCTTCTAATTGTGGTATATTCTCTGCTTTCATGGCTGATTTAATTGTTACAACCGGCTCTACAATTGTCAGTGCCTTTGCTCCCTCAAGCAAAGACTTCATACTTTTTGCCGCTGTCGGTCCCCACGAGCCATTTTCGATAATGCCAACAGTACGATTCTGGTAATTTTTCGCCTTAAGTCTATTTAAAAAATCTTCCATGGGCGGAAATACGCTGGCATCATACGATGAAGCCGCAAGTACCAAGCGACTATAGCGAAACGCATCTGCTACTGTTTCATGAAGATCCTCTTTTGTTAAGTCTATGAGAATCACCTTTTTCGCGCCCTTCTGTTCCAATAATTCCTTCATTTTCTCGGCTGTATGCAGCGTATGTCCATGAATGGAAGCACAGGCAATCAACACACCTTCCTCCTCCGGTTTATAACTGCTCCAAGTCTGGTATTTCTCAATATAATACCCCAAATTTTCTGTCAACACAGGTCCATGCAGCGGACAGATTGTATTAATTTCCAATGTGGCTGCCTTCTTCAATAGTGCCTGTACCTGCATACCATATTTTCCACAGATATTAATATAATATCTTCTCGCCTCCTGGGTCCAGTCCTCCTCTGCATCGCGCGTTCCAAACTTGCCAAAACCATCTGCACTAAACAATATTTTTTCTGACTGCTCATAAGTAACCATTACCTCTGGCCAGTGCACCATTGGCGCCATAAAAAATTGCAGCGTATGCTTTCCGACAGAAAGGGTATCTCCTTCTTTTACAGTGACAGCCTTCTCCCCTGGATTTGCATCAAAAAACTGTTGAAACATTTGAAAGGTCTTTGCATTTCCGACAAGTTTCATATCTGGATAACGCTCCAAAAGCTGCATAATACTGCCGCCATGATCTGGCTCCATATGCTGAATCACCAGATAATCCACGTTTCTTGTTCCTACTGCCTCCTCCAGATTTTTCAGCCATTCCTGCGTCGCGCGCGGGTCAACGGTATCCATCACAACAACCTGCTCATCCAGTATGATATAAGAATTGTACGCCATGCCATTTTTTACTTCATATTGACCTTCAAAAAGAGTAAGCGTTGTATCATTGACTCCTATATTTATAATATCTTCTGTAACCTTTTCCATTGTTCTATTCTCCTTCTCTCCAAATTTTACTTTTTGCTATGCTTAGGAACTGTAGAAAAATAACTGACGCATCTTGACTTGGCTATTTCTCCGATTATGTATGCCAAAAAGCCTCGCCGCAGCCCGCTACGCCTACGTTTTTTGACATACCTCCTCGAAGAAATATCCTACGCAGTCTGCATCACTTATTTTCCTACAATTCCTTAGTTTATCATGGAATCTAAAACTCTACAACTAAATAATCGAGCAGGGGAAGATTATTTCCCCTACTCGCTACGCTGGACACCCGTCAGCTTTGCTGACATTCTTCCTCTGGGTGCCCATGTACATAAAAACCGCCAGCTCTCTAGCCAGCGGAAAAATAGGAATAAAATCATAAGCCGACTCTATTCTTTCCCTTTCGGTTTCCACACTTTCACACCAATATAACCGCCAATTCCTGACACTGCAACAATCACTGCAAAAACCATTAAATAAGATAACACCATTCTGAAAAATTCTATTAAATTTGACATTTTTTCCACCTCTTTTCAAAACTGATAAGCTTATCATACCACGTTCCTATAGAACTGTAAAGAAAGAACCTTGCAATACTATCACCAAAATTTTTCAAAAACAAAACTTTCTGTTTCTAATTTTTTTGATTTATGTTACTATTATATACAAGCAAACACTTATAGTAAACGACAAAAATATTTGCCGTTTTATTTTACATTACAGGAGGATGCAATATGAAAAAATATAAGTTATTACTGGCTGGAAACAGCAAAAAATTAATCACTTCTTTCTTTACCCAGATGGACTCAACATTTGAATGTATGACATCATCAATTATCTATGATGATTTAAAAAATCATGTTCAGTATTTCAAACCGGACATGTTTGTTCTTTGTATGCGTGCAGAAACAAGAGATGACCTTGTGACAATTGGAAGTTTCCACGATATTCTAATAAAAAATAAAATTCCTTATGGTGCAATTGGTGACAGTTCCAGTTTGGACTTCGCATCCAAGATTGCAAATAACATACCCGAACTTGCATTAAAGCTCCCAATTCCTACTGCCGACTTAGAAGATACACTCACTCGCTTTATTCGGGACCATCAAGTACATCTGGCCTCCGCCCAGCTCCCACCCATCACACCAGCACTGTCTACTGGCGGTAGCGCCTTTGACGCGTTAGCGCAGTTAGATTCTATGTTTGATATTGCTGGAAGCGAACCAACCTTCCCAGCAGACGAGGAACTATTGGATTTTGAGTTAAAGGAACGTCCTCGTATACTTGTCGTAGATGATGCCACGATTATCCACAAAACAATCAAAGGATATCTTGACTCCAAATACGAAGTTGCCACTGCTATCAATGGGAATATCGCTCTTCGCTTCCTAAAAACGAAGAAAGTAGATTTGATTTTGCTTGACTATGAAATGCCTGATATGAATGGTCCGGCTGTACTTGAGGCGGTGCGTGCTGACCCTCGTCTTGCATCCATTCCAATTGTATTCCTCACAGGAATTAATGATGTAGAGAAGACCAAAAGCGCACTTGCACTAAGACCACAAGGGTATCTGCTCAAACCGGTAGACAAACATGCACTGCTCAATAAAATAAATGAATTGCTTCTATAAATATTATTAAGAAGCTGTGAATACTTAAATATTTTAATTGGAGACATATCATATGAATAACGAGATAACCATCACAGACCTTTTTGAAGTAGAGATGCTCCAGCGCCTGCAGGACTCTTTCTCTAAGATGACTGGTTTTGCCGCTATTATCACAGATGCAGAAGGAGTTCCTGTTACAAAAGGGACAAACTTCACAGATTTTTGCAGCAAATACACTCGAAATTCACCAATCGGGTGCCTGCGATGCCAGCAGTGTGACAAACATGGCGCAGAACTCTCCCTAAAAGTAGGTTCTTCCGTTACATATTATTGCCATGCGGGGCTTATGGATTTTGCAGCTCCGATTATGGCTGGTGATAAAATGGTCGGCTGCTTTGTGGGCGGACAGGTGCTCATCTCTCCTCCTGATATTACACGAATTATGCAGGTCGCTGCTGAGATTGGCATTGATCTCATCAATTACTTGCAGTCAGTTATGAGCGTACCCACCATTGAAAAGTCAAAGCTTGACAACGCTGCTCTTTTCCTGTACACACTCACAAGTGCACTCTCAAGCATTGCTTATCATAAGTACATTATGAAGGAGGCAAATATTGAAATTGAAAAGGCTGCAAACATGAAATCTGATTTTTTGGCCAACACAAGTCATGAGCTGCGCACTCCTATGAATGCGATTATTGGTATGACAGAGATGGCGCTTCGTGAGGAGATGACTCCCACAGCAAAAAATTATATCAATCAAATAAAAGCTGCAGGAAAGTCGCTGCTCATCATCATCAATGATATCCTCGATTTCTCTAAGATAGAATCTGGAAAAATGGACATTGTTGCAGATGATTATGAGCCGACTTCCCTAATCAATGATATTGCAACCATTATCAGTACGCGTATTGTCAAAGATGATGTGGAACTAATCCTTGATATCAATCCCCAAATTCCAAAAGTCCTCTCTGGTGATATGGTACGTCTAAAACAGATCATTACAAATCTGGCGAACAATGCAGTCAAATTTACCAAATTAGGACAAATTTGTCTAAAGTACGATTTTGAAATCGTATCTGAAGATACAGTCAATCTGCTGTTTTCTGTATCAGATACTGGTATTGGTATCAAACCTGAGGATATCAATAAACTTTTTCAATCCTTCCGACAGCTTGACAGCAAACGAAACCGTAATATTGAAGGCACTGGTCTTGGTCTTGCAATTAGCAAACAGCTAATCACGCTTATGAATGGCAATATTTCTGTGGAAAGTGTATACGGAGAAGGTTCCACTTTTTCCTTTACCGTACCTCAGAAGGTCATTAATCCACAACCTTCTATCTCGCTGAATGAAATACCACCGAAACACGCAGCAGGTTTTCTCAACAATACCTACGCAAACATTCAGTTAAAAAGAGATATGCACAAGCTTGACATTGACTATACTGACCTAAAAGATAAGGATATTTTAACCTTCCTAACAGAATATAAAGAACGGCTGACCAATACTTATTTGTTTATTCCATACAAAGATTTCAGTCAGCCATTACAAGATTTTATACAACAGCAAGAACAACTCAATGTAATTGTCATTGCTCCATATGGGGTGTCTTTGACAAACACACCATTAAATGTATTGATCGTACATAAACCTTTGTCTGTCTTGGCACTGGCAGGAATCTACAATCATGAAACCTTTAGCCAATATGACAGTACTTCTTCTGATGAATACTATGATTTTACTGCAGAGACAGCCAAAATCCTAATTGTAGATGACAACTCCATCAATCTGACCGTCGCTCAAGGACTGCTCGAACCGCTCAACATGCAGATTGACACTGCTCTCAGTGGAAATGAAGCCATCAATAAAATATCAGATACGATGTATGATCTGATATTGATGGATCATATGATGCCAGAGATAGACGGCATTGAAACCACCCATATTATCCGGCGTTTCCACTCTGAGTATGACAATGTACCGATTATTGCACTGACTGCCAATGTGATTGGCAATGTCAAAAAAATGTTTATCGAGGAAGGTATGAATGATTTTGTGGCAAAGCCTATTGAGGTTCGTATGCTGATCAATGCTATACGCAGATGGCTCCCAAAAGAAAAAATCAAAAAGCATACTGGCTCCGTCAGACCTGTTATCGCCAAAAAAACAGTTACGCTGCCAGACATTCCAGAATTAAACATGGAAGAAGCCCTAAAACTTCTAGGAAGCGAAGAACTTTTTATGACAATCCTTGCAGATTATTATCATGTCATACCCAAAAAACAAAAATTGATAGAAACCTACCGTGACAAAAAAGACTGGTACAATTATACAATTGAAGTTCATGCGCTCAAGAGTGCTTCTAGGCAGATTGGTGCTGACGACCTCTCCGAAAAGGCCGCCGCTCTGGAAGCTGCCGGCAATGCAAATGATATCGATATGATTCTGCAAAATACAGATGAACTGCTTGCTTTATACGCACACTACCATGATCTGCTAAGCCCTTATTTCCCAGAAAAAAGAGAGGAGGAAGGAAAGCCGCCTATAACGACTCCTGTACTAATGGAAGTCTTTGCGCTGATGAAACAAGCCATTGAAGATCTTGATATGGACAAAATGGATGATGCAATTCACACGCTCGATGGATACAGTTTTCAAGATGAGAGTCATGACTTGTATATCCAACTCTGTGAGGCTGTTGCAGACATGGACCCTGACGCCTGTGAAGAAGTAATTTCTAGCTGGAAAGAAATAATATAATAATCGCACATGGGTGTCCGTCAGCTTCGCTGGCATCTCTCATATGGACATCCGTGTGCAGAATAAATATTTTAATGTCTATCTGTTCTTAAACTCATTTCGATACTGATTCGGCGTCTTCCCTGTCACTTTTTTAAATGCCTGTGAAAAATAGGATTGCGAAGAAAACCCAAGAGTAGTCGAAATCTGAGAAATCGAATATGACGTGGATTCCAGCAAAGATTTTCCTTCCTGTATCCTCTTTTGAATCAGATATGTAATTGGAGAAATCCCTATATATTTCGTAAAGGCATGAACCATATAATATTTATTCATATGCGAGCGCGCTGCCAACACATCCAATGTAATATTTTCTGCATAATTTGCATCCAAGAAATTTTTAATCTGCGTACACTCTCTATTTAAAAGAATATTGTTGCTCTGTACAATCGATAAATTATTGTTTCGGAGCATACAGATCATAATAACTTCCAACAGATTCTGACACACAGTCTCATAATTTTCTTCTTTTTTAGAAATCTCCTCCAACATAATATTTAGATAAGCATAAATATTAGAGCTCTGTGTGTTGTATTTATACACCTCTCCAAACGCAGTCTGCTGCATATAGACGCCTTCCTGTGCAGCCACCATATTTTCAAACGAAAAGGAAAGCCCCTCTATCCCCAACACAATATACTCCAAAGGCTCCGTCCGCACAGATTTTTCTGTATGTTGTACATTTGGATTGATAATCACCATGTCATTCTTACTGACAGGAAACTCCATACCTTCCGTAATAAACGAACCATTGCCCCGCACAACATAGAAAAGTTCACTAAACGGATGCGAATGTAAGATACTCTGCCAGTCCCCTTCATATTTTGAAGTTGAGACATATAACAGTTTTAGACCATCAAAATTAAAAATTTGATTCTCCTCAATACAATGTCTTGTATTTCCCATCATACTCTCCTTTCTGAAACAAATATACATCAAATACCAAAAACGTCAAGAGTCTGTAAAATTGCATTTTTCAAATCTAAAAATATTCTCTATCAAGAAAAATATAACAAACTTTATATATTTTGTCTATAGATGTATATACCCTAATATTTCTAAAATTATAGCAAATTTTATTTTGTGAATACAGCACACAAAAAATAATTGTTATCTTTCTTTCTCAAAATTTTATTTTTATAATTTGCATAAAATATTGTTGTTTAATTTGATTTCTATATAAATTTTATACAATTTATACTTTTTGAGTTGTTTTATTTTAAATATTTTTTTACAAAAAGCAAGATTTCTAAAACTTTGAGCAACAATCAGATTGATTCTAAATACTAATATCGCTATATTTAAGTTATACTTAAAAACAAGTCAACTGCTATAAAGTCTTAACCACTTTTATAGCGAAATTCCGATACGGTCTGTAATGGTGCAGAAATCGTATGACGGAAATTCATAAGGGAGGGATTTCTATGAAATCAAAAAAAGTTATTTCATTGTTACTGATAACAGCCCTGTCAGCATCATTGCTTGCAGGATGCGGCGGATCTGGCGATAAAGCGGCGGACAGCAAACCAGCAGACAACACTACGTCCAACAATACCGCTGAATCAAAACCTGCTGAAAGTACTCCGGCAGATACAACAGAAAAAACCCCAGCAGATGAGGCGACTCCAGTTGAGGAACAGACCCTTAAAGTAGCTGCTTTTGAAGGCGGATATGGCGCAGATATGTGGTCAGAAGTCGTGGCCGCTTTTGAGGCCTCTCACCCGGGTGTGACTGTAGAACTCACTATTGACAAGAAATTGGAAGATGTTATCAGCCCTGCAATGAAAGCTGGAGATTATCCAGATGTAGTACATTTGGCTACAGGTCGTGAAGCTGCTTTGACAGAGACCTTAACAAAAGAAAAAGCACTTCTTCCGCTGACAGATGTCCTTGACATGACGGTTCCCGGCGAAAATGTAACGGTAAAAGACAAAATTATTCCCGGATTTCTCGATACGCTGGCAACCAACCCTTACGGCGATGGCGTGACCTACTATGCACCGATGTTCTACAGCCCTTGCGGACTCTTCTACAACGCAGGACTTTTCAAAGAAAAAGGATGGGATGTACCCACAACATGGGAAGAAATGTGGGCACTTGGCGAAACAGCAAAAGCAGACGGAATCGCACTCTTTACATATCCTACAACTGGTTACTTTGACGCGTTCACATACGCAACCTTGTCATCGGCAGGTGGTTCCGACTTCTTCAATAGTTGTATGACTTATGAAGATGGAATCTGGGAGAGTGAAAATGCGACCAAAGTGTTTGAGCTGATTGCAAAACTTGGAGAATATACGGAAGGCACTACTGTTGCCAACGCCAACAATGACAACTTTACAAAAAACCAGCAGCTAATTCTTGACAACAAAGCAATCTTCTGTCCGAACGGCACATGGCTTCCAGGCGAGATGGCTGATGCGCCGAGAGCAGATGGTTTCGAGTGGGGATTTATGGCAATCCCAGCAGTAAATGAAGGTGGTGCAGGCTGCTCCTTCTGTTGGTTTGAGCAGATGTGGATTCCTGCTGCGGCAGAAAATCAGGATATGGCAAAAGAATTTGTGGCTTATATGTACTCTGACGAAGCTGCAAAGATCTTTGCAAAATCCACAGCAATCCAGCCAATCACTGGTGTCAGTGACTCTCTGGAAGGCGACAATAAGTTGTTCTATAGCATCTACGACAATGGCGCAACTGCAGTTATGGGCGGATTTGCTTCCACTGCACCAGTTGAAGGCGTAAACATGCTCGATACTTTATGCGGAACAGTCAACAGTATTGTAAGTGGTGATAAGACTGTTGCAGACTGGCAGGCTGCTGTAGAAGATGCAAGCGATAAATTAAGAGCTGCAATGGAATAAGGTTTTAGGAGCGCTCCGAAGGTTTCTGCCTTTGGAGCGTTTTTTTGCACAGTGAGCATTGGAGGTATGCGCATGAAAAAAGTCAAAGGAAAATCGATTTTTATTACTATATGCGTAGCGCCGGCAGTTATATTGTTTGTTATCTTTATGCTAATCCCAACTTTTAATGTATTTAAGATGTCTCTGTACAAATGGGGTGGCTACTCCAACACCAAACAGTTTGTCGGTCTAAATAATTTTAAAATCTTGATGGAAGATACCAACTTTTTCCGTTCTTTCCAAAATACAGTCCTTTTAATTGCGATTGTCACAATTGTTACAATGGCGCTGTCCCTTATTTTTGCGGCGATTCTTTCCCGAGAAAAGATTAAAGGACAAAATTTCTTTCGTATAATATTTTACATACCCAATATTTTATCCGTGGTTGTAATTTCTGCAATCTTCTCTGCAATTTACGATCCAAATAATGGTCTCCTAAACAGTATTATTGGCATTTTCCGCGGAAGCGAGAAAACACCAATCCTTTGGCTGGGTGATCAGAAACTAGTTATCTACAGTCTTGTTATCGCTATGATTTGGCAGGCAATCGGATACTATATGGTTATGTACATGGCAAGTATGGCAAGTGTTCCAGAAAGTCTCTATGAGTCTGCCAACCTTGAAGGCGCTGGCAGAATCCGTCAGTTTTTCTCCATCACTCTGCCGCTTATCTGGACAAATATTAGAACGACATTAACTTTCTTTGTAATCAGTTCTATTAATATTAGTTTTCTGATTGTAAAAGCACTCACAAACGGTGGTCCTGACGGTGCAACAGAAGTATTTTTGAGTTACATGTACAAACAGGCTTACACCAATTCTTCTTACGGTTATGGTATGGCAATTGGCGTTGTCGTATTCTTGTTCTCCTTTGGACTATCAGCGCTTATCAACTTTGTCACCAAGAGAGAACCCTTGGAATTTTAAAGAAGGGAGACACAGATGCAAAAAAATAAAAAAGAAATAAGTTTCAATACTCTGTACAAGATTTTTATCTATGTTGCCCTGCTGACGCTTGCCATCAGCATTGTAATACCAGTTGCATGGGTCTTTCTGGCTTCCATCAAAGAAAACTCTGAATTTTATGGTAATCCTTGGACAATGCCAAAAGGCTTCTATTTCCAGAACTTTATTGATGCTTTTGAGAAGGCAAATATGGGTGAGTACTTTTTCAACTCTATCCTAGTGACAATGTTGTCACTTGCCATTCTGCTAGTGGTTGCCTTGCCAGCGGCCTATGTACTTGCGCGCTATCGCTTTTTTGGCAGTAAACTAATCAACATAATGTTTATGGGTGGTCTGTTCATCAATGTCAATTACATTGTTGTACCAATTTTCCTAATGTTTGTGGACGCAGATAAATTTCTAAAAAGTTTAGGCGGCAGCGGTTTCTTTTTAAACAATCTTTTTGTTGTGGCGCTTGTATATGCGTCCACTGCTCTGCCATTCACAATCTATCTACTCTCTGGCTTCTTTGTCACGATACCGCGCGATTATGAGGAGGCGGCTTACATGGACGGCAGTGGGTACTTTCGGACAATGGTTCAGATTATGATGCCAATGGCGCTGCCAAGTATTATCACTGTCATCCTATTTAATTTCCTGTCGTTTTGGAATGAATACATTATTTCCATGACACTGCTCACCAAGAACTCCAAAACACTTCCTGTTGGTTTGATGCAATTAATGCAGGCGCAAAAAGCAGCGGCAAATTACGGACAGCTCTATGCAGGACTTGTGATTGTCATGCTGCCAACATTAATCCTGTATATTTTAGTACAGAAAAAACTGACACAAGGCATGAGTCTAGGCGGATTAAAAGGATAATTTTAAGGAGGAATTTATATGAAATATGTCATCAGGCTATTATATTTGTTGATATTCATTGTCAGCATAGTATTAATTGTCACAGGACAGCGCAATATCGGACCCGCGGGGTTACTGACAATGCTTGTCGGTCTTGCTGGAATATTAGTTCTCCTCTACCTATACAATAGAAAATACCAGTAAAACTTGCTGCTTGACAGCGGCAATTCAAGAGAATGCCTAAAAGGAGATCCCTATTATGAATATAGAAAACATTGGCAGACTGACGCTGCCTACAGACGTGGACATGGTTGAAACAACCATTAAGCTAAAAAATATGCTTGGCGCAGACGCACTGCGGGACTGCGACGGAACAACTATGCCTGAAGAACTATTGAGCCAGGACGCCAAGATTTATGCAACATACTATACCACCCGCAAAGACAATCACTGGGCTGTGCAAAATCCAGAAGAAATTCAACAGGAATATCTGATAAGCGACCGTGTTACTGCGAAAGGCGAATGCCTGCGCATCACACTTATGAAAGGATTTCACACAGAACAGCTTAAAGTCAATACAATTGATTCCCCGAAGCGCTGGTGGGAAGTGATTGACAGAACCACTGGGGAAGTTGTCCCAACAGAAAAGTGGAATTATGACAAGGCAACTGGCGAAGTTGTCATTGAGACGATACCTTATCATCAATATACTGTCAGCTTCCTTGCATTCCTGATTTGGGACCCTGTACATATGTACAACTTTATTACAAATGACTGGAAAGATGCGCCACACCAATTAACCTACGATGTGCGTCAGCCTAAAACTCAAGCTTACGTTAAGCAGAAGCTAAAAAAATGGTGTGAAGATAACCCACATGTAAATGTTGTGCGTTTTACTACTTTTTTTCATCAATTTACCCTAACCTTTGATGATCAAAAGCGCGAAAAATTTGTAGAATGGTTTGGTTATAGTGCAAGCGTCAGCCCTTATATTTTAGAACAATTTGAAAAATGGGCTGGCTATCCATTCCGCCCAGAATACATAGTGGACCAGGGCTATCACAACTCGACTTTTCGGGTGCCCTCTAAAGAGTTCCGCGACTTTATAGAATTTCAGCAAATCGAAGTATCCAAACTTGCAAAAGAACTGGTGGACATTGTGCACAGTTATGGCAAGGAAGCAATGATGTTTTTAGGCGATCATTGGATTGGAACTGAACCTTTTGGCAAATACTTCCAAAATATTGGACTTGACGCCGTTGTTGGCTCTGTGGGAGACGGCGTTACACTGCGCATGATCTCAGATATTCAAGGGGTGAAATATACAGAAGGACGCCTACTGCCCTACTTTTTTCCCGACGTGTTTACTGAAGGCGGCGATCCAATTGGTGAAGCGCAAGACAACTGGCTCAAAGCGCGAAGAGCGGTTTTGCGCTCCCCACTTGACCGCATTGGATACGGCGGTTATCTCAAACTTGCCGCGGAATGGCCGGGCTTTATCGATCAAATTCAAAAAGTTGTAAACGAATTTCGACAGATACACCAAAATATGCAGGGAACAAAAGCATACACAGCACCTTTTAAAGTTGCAATTCTAAACTGTTGGGGCAATATTCGACGCTGGATGTCCAACCAAGTGCATCATGCACTGTGGTACAGGGAAATCTACTCATATGTAGGCGTAATTGAATGTTTAAGTGGAATGCCTATCGATGTGGAATTTATTGATTTTGAACAGGTAAAAACTGGCATTGACCCTTCAATAAAAGTAATTATCAATGCCGGAGACGCTTATACTTCTTGGAGTGGCGCAGAGAATTGGAAGGATGAGGCAATCGTCTGTGCGATCCGTAAATTTGTTGATGAGGGCGGCGGATTTATCGGCATCGGTGAACCAAGTGCCTGCCAGTATCAAGGACGTTATTTCCAGCTCAGTGATGTGTTGGGTGTTGACAGAGAGCTTGGCTTCTCAATGAGCACTGACAAATATAATGAACTTGACCACAATCACTTTATCTTGCAAGATATTCCTGATGAAATTGATTTTGGCGAAGGAAAAAGCCGCATCTACGCACAGGGCGAACATTATCAAATACTCAATATGGATGGGAAGTACAGCCGCTTGGTAGTCAACGAATATGGCAAAGGTAGAAGTGTCTATTTCACAGGATTGCCCTATTCTCCTCAGAATTGCCGTCTCCTGCTGCGTGCTATTTATTTCGCTGCACACAGAGAGGACGAACTAAAGAAGTTTTATGTGAGCAATGTAGATACAGAACTTGCCGTTTTTGAACAAACCGGCAAAATAGTTGTCATTAATAATTCTAAAGAACCACGGGAGACAGATCTGTATGTACAGGGTACACTTTTTGCTCATCTCGATTTGACACCAATGGAAATGCGTTGGATTGATATTCATTAAGTTAAAGGAGAATCTATGTATACAAAAAATCCGGATTGTGCTAAAATAGAGGAAGCAATTGCTGCATTTATCGCTGAAAACAATCGTCTGATAGAAAAGCGTCTTTATGGAAATGGACATATTAATGATACATTCCTGCTGCGCTGTGAGACGCCCGAGAACGGTGAAAAAAAATATATTTTACAGCGCATGAACCATGATATCTTTAGAAATCCACCACAGCTTATGGAAAATGTGGTTCATGTGACCGCCTATCTGCGCAAAATGATTCTCTCTCAAGGCGGCGACCCTGAGAGAGAAACCTTAAGTGTATGCAAAACATTAGATGGCGCAGATTGGTTTTGTGATCGCGCACAAAATTATTGGAGAGTTTTTCTCTATATTGAGCGTTCTGTGTGTCTGGAAAAAGTAGAAAGTGAAAAAGATTTTTATGACAGTGCTGTCGCTTTTGGAAAGTTTCAAAAACTTCTGACAGATTTTCCAGTCCATATGCTTCACGAAACCATTCCTAACTTTCACAACACTGCCTCCCGATTTCAAGACTTCCAGAAAGCAGTGCAAAAGGCGGACAGCGCACGTGCAGCTCTTGCACAAAAAGAAATTTCTTTCGCACTCGACAGAGAAGATGAAACATCAGTTCTAACTCATCTCTTAGCTGCGGGAAAATTACCTTTGCGCGTGACACACAATGACACTAAATTAAACAATATCTTATTTGATTCAGAGACACACAAAGCACTGTGTATTATCGATCTCGATACGGTTATGCCAGGACTCTCTCTGTATGACTTTGGCGATTCCATTCGTTTCGGCGCAAGTACAGGCGCAGAAGATGAGCCAGATTTAAGCAAAATAGAACTTGATTTATCTTTGTTTGAAGCTTTCACAAGAGGATATTTAGAAGGCTGCGCTGGAAGCCTTACACAAAAAGAAATTGAATTACTTCCAATGGGAGCCAAACTGATGACTTATGAGTGTGGTATTCGATTTTTAGCTGATTTTCTGACAGGAGATCACTACTTTAAAGTTCACCGTGAGCATCACAATTTAGACCGTGCAAGAACCCAGTTTAAGCTGGTTGCAGATATGGAAGCAAAATGGGACAAAATGCAAGCGATTGTAGATAAATATCGAAACACTTAACCGTTCCAAACTCTCGGAATCTCTTTGTACATCTGAAGGAAAATTTGCTGAAAGGCAGATTCAAAAGAGATTCCGAAAAACCATTCTATTAATTAAGAAATTCTTAGATGCAAAAATTAAGCTTCTGCTTATATAATGTTAAAAGTGTCTGTAAGTAATAACCAATTTGCGCGAAACAGCTTCATAATCTGCCAGTATCCCATTCCTCGCAGTCCATATTCTGCAATCAAATGAAATTTCTCTCGCATACTCCTCACGTCCTCAAACCATACTTCATGCTGTACCCCATCTTTTTCATAGCGGAAAAACGGGGACATTGCCGTTTCATCGAACTGTATCACAGCATCATTTTCAATTGCAATCTTCACTGCTTCCACATTTCCAATAGTTCGCGCCCTAGAGTTTCCCTGCACAAAAGGCAGCGTCCAATCATAACCATAATTTGGAATCCCCAAATCTATCTTTTCCGTTGGAATCTCTGTAATTGCATATTCCACTACCTCGCGTACCTTATTGATAGGTGCCACTGCCATAGGTGGACCATATGTATATCCCCATTCATAAGTCATCAAAAGCACACTATCCGCAGCGGCACCAAGCAGCTTATAATCTTTTCCTTCATACAAAAGTCCCTTCTGATTCGCTGACGTTTTCGGTGCAAGTGCCACAGAGACAGTGTATCCTCTTGGTGCTGCTTGTGCTCTAACATTTGCAACAAAATCCGCATATGCAACCCTGTCCTGTGGCAAAATATACTCAAAATCAAGGTCAATTCCCACAAACCCTTTTTCCTCCATCACCGATAACATCTGATCAATCAAATTCTGCTGCGCTGTCATATTCTGTGTGATCTCACTAATCAGATAATTATTAAACATACCTGTCTGATCAAATGGTGTCAAAACCAAAATTGGTGCGGTTCCTTGTATTAGCGCTTCTCGAATCATACGGCTGTCATCCACCTGCGGCGGAATCAAATCACCCTCAATGGTAAAACCATAAGAAAATACGGAAAGGTTTGTCAAATATGGTAATGTTTCCAAAAGCACCTCGTCGCGTATATACGGATATGCATAGCCATTCACATACACACTCCTTTTTTCGCGTACCTCCTCTTCCACTGGTATCAGCAATGCCTGCCCCACTGCCAAACGATAGGGTTCTGTTATTTGATTATCATATGCAATTTCTTCCACATCTGTTGTAAATGCTGTCGCAATGCGATCAATTGTGTCGCCCTCTTTGACTACATAAATCTGCATACCTATTCTTTCCTTTCCTATCTATTCCCTTCTTTTTTATTGCATGTTTGCCAGTGCGCCTTCCACACACAATCTTCCCCATCCAATTTTGCTGTCTGGTCGTTCTAAAATTCCAGCGATTGACTGTGTTCCCCGTATCAGGCTTGCTTTTAGGCGCTCTCCATAGAGAAAACGGTCATTCCCGCGAACAATTCCCCACTCCATCAGCAATGCCGCTGCCCCTGTTACAAATGGTGTCGCAAAGGAAGTACCCGAAACCTGCTCATATCCTCCATCAGGCATAGGCACAGTGATATTTACTCCAGGTGCTATCATATCCGGTTTTACATCTGCAATAATCTGCTGTCCTCCAGCCGTGTCTATCCTGCCGTCATTATAGCGATACACATATCCCCTTCCAGAGAAATCCGCGTAACTTCTACGCGCCACATCATAAGCGCCGACTGTCACTGCCCTTCTCGCTGTTGAAGGGATTGTAATTGTCATTTCCGGTGTCGGCAGGAAAAAACTGGTTGCCGCATTTCTAACCGCATACCCTGGAAGATAAAATCGATATTCTCCTGTCACAAGCAATACTGGAACCAATTCCATACGCCACACACCACTGTTGATATAACTATTAATCGGTATTATATCAATAAAAATTTCTTGTTGAACATTGTAGGGAAGTGGTGTTCCAAGATAACAAAGAAGTTGCGTTTGCTCCAATGTCCGCCGTTCCGTTTGTGCCTCCCTAAGCGCAGACAATTCCAATGTCGTCTTTTCTCCTCCGGGTGATGTGATGACCAGATTAAACACATCCTGATAAAATTTCCACAATTGAATGCTTAGCCCTGTCTCATAATTCCCTACCGCAAGTTCTACTATACGACTTTCCTTTTGTATAATTCCAGCCGTATGTCCTCCTGACACCCCCTCATTTCCACTTCCTACAACAATCACGCTTCTCCCAACTTCAGATGCATTGTCAATAAAACGTTCCAATAGAGAGTTTCCCTGATGATCGCCATAAGTATTGCCGAAACTAATATTGACTGCTACAGGTCGGTTTAATGTAACGCCAAGATTCACTGCATAATTTACTCCTCGCATCAATTGTGTCGTTCTTGGAAAAGAATTTGCCTGCGGATTTCCCAGTCGTATCACCAACAAATCAGCTTTCGGTGCAACTCCCATACTGGAACCGGCTGCTACCCCTGCCACAGCCGTTCCGTGGCCAGACAAGTCAAAAACAGGCACTTGCTTTTGACCGTTTTCACGCCCCAAAGCAAGTGCCTCATTAATCATTTCTCTTGTATATAATACGCCCTCCTGATACCCTGATGGCGGCATTTTTCCCTGCTGCGCATCAGGCTGCTGTGTCTGATCCCAGATTGCCAAAATCCGCGTCTGCCCAGATGCATCGCGAAATTCTGGCAAAAAATAATCAATTCCACTGTCCAGCACAGCAATGATTACATGTTCCCCTGTAAGATATGGTTCCTGCTGTGTGACTTGTGTAATGCAGGATTGTGTCTTTTCTATATCATTCATAAAAACATCCACATCTTTTCTATCATCATATGCTGCAATGATAGATTTCGTTCTGTTTATACTTTGAATTTACTAATTATATCTACCATGGACTCCACTTGCGCTTTCTGCTGTTCACTGACAGCCGCTGTTTCCTCTGATGTAGCAGAGTTATTATCCACAATCCCTGCCACAACACCAATACTATCATTAATATGCGCAATGCTCTCAACTTCAAGCTTTAGTTTATCAACAATACCATTAATCCGGCCTGTTGTCTCCTCAGCTCCCATCTGTACCTCTTCCATATTTGCGGCAGCCTCGCGCGAAATACGAGTTCCAACTTCCACAGATTCAACGGTTCGCTTAATAAGCTCCGATGTCTGACCCACTGCATTTTGAGACGCCTCAGCAAGCTTTTTCACTTGTTCTGCCACCACTGCAAATCCTTTTCCTGCTTCGCCAGCCCTTGCAGATTCAATAGAAGCATTTAGAGAAAGCAAATCAATCTCCTCTCCTATATCAGAAATCGCCGAAATGACAGCAATAATCTGTTCCGAGCACTGGTTGATATCCTTCATGGCATCTCTAAGTTCCTTCATCTTCTGCGAACCTACAATCAATGTAGAACTTGCCAGATTAGAAATTTTAACAGCCTCCTCAGCCTCCTTCTCATTGTATTCAATACTGTCACTGAGCGCTGTGAGCAAATTCATCAAATCAGAAACCTCTGTCGCCTGCCCTGTACAAGCCGTCGCCAAGTCATCTGCAGCATAGGCAAGTTGTGCAGAACCGCTGTCAATCTCACGCGCAACTTCTTGTATCGTACTCACTGTCTTGCGCATATCTTCGACAATCTGATTCAAGGAATCCTTAATTCGCACATACTCCCCGACATAATTCTGCTCAACTTTCACTATGTAATTTCCCTGTCCCATCTGCTCTAGAATATAGGAAATCTCGTCAATAATTGCAGTCATATTATCTTTCATAGTGCGTATTGCGACAACCATGTTCCCCACTTCACTGTCGTCCTCTTTCAAATCCAGTTGTGTATGGAGATTGCCCTCTGCAAGAAGCACCATTTGATCTGCCACTTTGATAATTGGCGTTAAAAGTTCTTGCTCTGAAAATTTAATTGTCCGCAGACACTGTTGTGCGAGCCTGATAAATCCTACAAGAAACGCAACCGCACACATAATCTGAATCGCCAACAACATCTTCTTTGTGAGACTCTGACGCTCCTGTATCTTATTAATCACATCATCGGTCATGGAGTTAATCTTTTGAATCGTCTCACTGTACTCCTCGCCAAACACAAACCCCGTAGCAGCCGCAACATCTCCTGCTGCGACTGCCTGCATCGCTTCCTCCTCAAGCGGAACTAGATTATTAGAGAGCGCTGCGATCTCCTTAAGCTCATCCCACTCATAATCCTTGATGTCATTCGCTTCTAAGCCAGCCCATGCGATATCTCTGTTCTTGTCCGTATTCAGCTCCTTCATATAAGCGTCATAATATATTTTATCTGCTGAAACTGCATAGGACTGTACCGCAGTTGTCAATGACTTGGAACCTATGCGATACTGATTTAGATACATCGTACTCTCAAGCTGATCCTGGGCTACTATTGCATAGCCTACACTGGCAAAAAATAGAAGCACCAGCAAGACAACACCCGCCACTAGAGACCCTTTCGTCTGCTTCACAATTCTCCTCAAGCGTGCCACCTGACTGTTTTTTCCAAATACTTCCTTTGTTTTATCCATGCCCGTAACCATTTCCTTTCAACTAAATATTACGATTCCATTTAAAAAATATCATAATCATTCTATCGCATCTTTCAATTCATTTGTAACAAATACTACAAAATATTAAAATCAGGAACCCTTTTTTATGATATTCTTAACAAATATATACTACAATTATACTTTAAGAATTGTAAATGGTCAACAAATATTACAAAAAAGCGTAGACATAACTATATGTAATACTCTATTTTTCCCATTGCTGCAACACAGATACAAATGCAGGAATTAACTGTTTTTTCCGCGATACAAGATTTTTTAGCTCAAATATTTTCTGTGTCTTTGGAAGGCGGAACGCCTCACGAACCAGTTGCCGCGCCTTCTCACCAAAACATAAAAGTTCTGTCTTCTCATACACAATATTGGTAAGCATAAAAAAGCACATCTCAACAGGAAGCTCTGGCATTCTCTCCTTAATGTAAGGTTCAATCTTCTCTCGGATTTCTTCAAGCTCAATGCTGTTCATAGAATTAATTTGACCTACACTAAACTCAAATCCATTCACAGAAAAGTTTTTATAGTCCTGTCCAAAAATCTCCTCTGCGCTCTTGTCGCTCAAACTGCTGCCAGCACCAAACATATCAACTGCAAATCCCTCAATCTCCACCTCACAAATTTCTGAGAGTTTAGCAGCAGCGGCTTTATCCACCTCCGTCACAGTTGGAGAGTGAAACATCAATGTGTCAGAAATAATTGCAGACATCATCAGCCCTGCGATATTTTTAGGTATTTCAATTCCTTTTTCCAAATACATCTGATAAATAATTGTCGCGGTACACCCCAAAGGTTGATTTCTAAAATACACCGGTGAAACGGTCTCAAGTGTTCCAATCCTATGGTGATCGATTATCTCCAAAATCTCCGCGGAATCTATCCCATCAACTGTCTGAGAGAACTCATTGTGGTCCACCAAAATCAACTGCTTTTTGCGCAAATTCAGCAAAGTTCGACGGGAAATCATACCAACATATCGGTCCTCCTCATCAAGCACTGGAAAATCATGGTATCTTTTTTTCTTCATTATCGCCCGAATACCTTCTGTCTTGTCCGTAATCTTAAACGTGGTAAGTTTATCCCGCTTCATAAAATATCCTATTGGCATACTCTGATTAATCAGTCTTGCAACCGTGGCTGTGTCATAAGGAGTACTGATAAGGATACAGTTATGTTCTCTGGCAAATATCTGAATCGTCTTTGAAATTTTTGCCCCCATTGTCACAATAACACAGGAAGCTCCCATCTCAATCGCACAAAGCTGCGTCTCATAACGATTTCCAAGCAAAACCATATCACCAGCGTGTATGTAATCTTCTAGTACATCTGGGTTGGCAGTTGCAATAACTACCTCTCCGCTCTCAAAATATCCGCTGGCATCTCCCACAACCACCTCAGCATCAATTGTCTCCAAAATATTTCGATAAGAAGTCCTAGCACGCGATAATATACAATTATCATACACGTCCATATAGGCATTCGCAATATCGCCCAGTGTGATAATACCGACAAGCTTATCCGCAGCTATCACAGGAACCGTCACATCTCCTCTGTCCCGCATCAAATGCCATGCTTTTTTCAGCGAAACATCTTCTGTCACACCTTCCACATCATTCATATCGATATCTCTCGCATCGGTCATAACATCATGAAGATACACTGGCGGGTCCGCATGAAAAGCATTCAACACATATTGGGTTTCCTGATTAATTTGCCCTGCCCTCGCCGCAACATATTCATACTCGCAATTGCTATTGCACTGATTTTTTAAATATGCATATGCAATCGCTGAACAAATTGAATCTGTGTCTGGATTCTTATGGCCGACGATATATATTGGTCTTTTTGTCAATTCTACAGTATCCATTTTTCCCTTCCTTTCTCCGATTGCACAACCTGATGGCGCCTGTAATCCGTTAGGAACTGCAGAAAAATAACTGACGCATCTTGGCTTGGCTATTTCTCCGATTATGCATGCCAAAAAGCCTCGCCGCAGCCCGCGACGCCTACGTTTTTTGACATACCTCCTCAAAGAAATATCCTACGCAATCTGCATCACTTATTTTCCTACAATTCCTAACGATTACGATACCCCTATCAAAGTAGTGAAATTCGTGCACCAAACTGATACTTTTCTGTTACAGTTCAGCCTAGGACTTTGCACATTGCTGCAAAGTCCGTAAGTAAACATGGGGCTAAGACGCGTCAAGCCATCGCAAAGTGATTTTGCATGGCTTGATGCATTACAGTTCGGCAAGGCTGAATTATACATTTTTCTCAATTTGTATGCAAAACATATTGCTGTTTATACCCATAATGCATGAATAATAAACAATAATATCTAAATCAATCCTACAGATGTTGCAATACAAAGTCAAGTTTTTTATGAATTTCATATTGATAATTTGCAAAAAATATGCTACGCTATATACATACACGAGCAATGTGTATTTTATTTTGCACCAATATTATTTACTGGGCAGTGTCGTTTACCCGTATCCAAATAACAAAAAGGAATGATCAGGGTATGAAATCTTTTCATAAATACAGCGTACTAGAATGTGAGCAGATTGAAAAAATACGAAAGATTGGCGAATTGTATGGAAACTCTCCCGAGTTAAAAAATGCCTGTAAAGAAGCCTATCAGTTGTATCGTTCTGGTAAAATTTCAGCAGATTGCTATGGAAAAATCTATTCTGATGCATTTGACAATTATTTAAAAATAAATGTTTAGTTCTAATATCTACCTTTTGTCTCTTATATTTCACACTTTTTCAACTCAATAAATTAATGTTTATCACCACCGCAATGTACAAATATTGCATTATAGAGGTTTCCTTATGAGAGCAACGAAAACGACAAAACATGTAAAAATTGACACAATGCGTATGAAAGATATCATTTCGCAACTTGCGGATATTATCTACCTTCTTTGCAATGCGAAGGAGAACAATATCACAACAATTCTTGATCAGTTCACAAATATTACACAGGAAGAACTTGACAGCCTAAACATATTTTTTCCTCCTGACAACAATTGATTCGAGAAACTTTATTTATAAAAATCAAACAAATTAAAAACCTCAAATGTTATGAGAATGTTCATAGCTGCCAGCAAATTTATCTTGCACAGCTTGAAAACTCCATATAACATTTGAGGCTTTTAAATTAAAATGGACCAACTATCATTTGTGTATCGAAATAATTTCTTAAAACTATCTACGTGACATATTAATATAAACTAATGCCAGAAGCATAGCCATCAATTACATAATATGCCATATTTTCATCAAGTTTTATGTACACTTCAATATTTTTAATATTGTCTGCCTTATTTCCCTCTTCAGCATATGCTGCCTTTACTTTATCAATCAGAGAACTCATTGTCAGATCTTCTCTTCCACCAATCTGTAAAACTACTTTCTCGGAAGTTGCTGCTTTCGTAGTCTTAGTTGTTGTCTTCGGCTCTTTCTCAACCTTTGCAGTTGTCTTTGTCTCCTTCTTTGCAGCAGTTGTTTTTGTCTCTTTCTTCGCCTCTGTTTTTCCTTCTTCGCTTGCGCTCTCTTCTGCTTGAACTTCCACAGCCTCTGCCTCTACTGCTGCAGCTTCTGCCTTTGTCTCAGTTGTAGCTGCCTTTGCTGCGCTAACTGATTTCTTCTCTGCCGGTTTTTTCGTTGTTGTTTTCTTCTCTACTGATTTTCTCACTTCTAACCTCTCCTGCTCTAAATCCTCTAATTTTATTTGCCCCAAAACCATATTTCCTGATTCCATCTTTTGTTCTGCAACAGAATCCTCTTTTGAAACATTTTTACGTTTTGAACTGCCAATGACTTTCATAATGCACTCCTCCTATTGCACCTGCATCTGTCAGAAAACGCAGGTTTTGAAATAATGCAGAATTACATGCACTAATAGGATATCACATTAATCGACTTATTTCAATTTATTTACATAAATTTTATGAATAAATTTTATAAATTTACGAATTTTATGCCCACATTCTAAAAAAGTACCAATAAAAGCAGTTTTTTCCTGTATGCTTTTCATAGAAATGTCAATACTATTTCTGAGGAGGCGAAAATATGGGTAATAAATTTATTGATGGTATCGCACTGACAATTGCCATTATCGGTGCTGTGAACTGGGGATTGATTGGTTTCTTTGACTTCAATCTTGTCGCTGCCATCTTTGGCAGCATGACTTGGCTCTCCAGAATTATCTACGCACTTGTAGGTGTATGCGGTCTCTATCTAGTATGTTTCTATATGAGACTTGGTAATTCTACTTCAGAAGCATAAACCAAACACCATGATGCAGGCGCATACAATGACTTTTGTATGTGCCTGTATCTGTCAAAAACTATAAAATATCTGTGTAATTGGCGAATCCTTATCTAATATAATCGTTTTATTGCCACCCCGAATCGAGCTTTTCACTGCATCAAGACTTCTGGTAAATCGATAAAAATCAGCCTTTTGCTCCCCGTCATACGCATTGGCAATCTCTCTCATATATTCCGCTTCACCTTCTGCCTTCAAAATCTCAGCGTTCATCTCCGCCTCAGAAATCATCACGGTTGTCTCTTTGTCCGTAGTATTTTTTATCTTCTGCGCATCAGAATTGCCCTCTGCTGTATAGGTGGCTGCAATATTTTCTCGCTCGGAAATCATTCTCTCAAACACAGCGTTTTTATTATCTTCTGGTAAATCAAGCAATTTAATTTCCACTGTTGTAATCTCGATTCCATATTGATGGATTCCTGTGACATTCTCCATAATTAAATTGGTCAACTTCTGCCCTCTGGCAGCGATAATATCCGATTGTGTCATGCTGCTAATCACATTTTTAATAGAATTATACACTGCGACATTAATTCTTCCCTCCGCGTTCTGTTCTGAAGTATTTAATGTCTGTGCAAAGACTTTCGGATCAATTACACGCCACAGAACAAAACTGTCCACAATCATTGACTTTTTATCCTGCGTAATGACATCGGACTTTGCAATATCATAGAGCAATAGCTCCTTTGTGACAGTATCCTTTTCTTGGATAAATGGTATCTTAAAGTAAAGCCCTGAATCTGATATGACCCTTTCAATTCTTCCAAATTCCCGCACCAGACCATATTGATTTTCTCGAATCACAAATGCTGAATTGACCAAAACCACCAACACCGCTATCAAAATAACGACTCCGAACGCGCTTCCCAGTTTTTTCTTCATGTTCATTCTCCTGTCTTTTAAAACAATTACTCTTCCTGCGCATATGATGCTTCTTGAGAGGTCGCAGAATTATTGTTGGTGATATCCTCCAATTGAAGTTCATCAAGATACAATGTTTTATTTAGATTTCCGCTTCCATCATCAATAATCAGCTTAACTCCTGGAAGCACATCTTCCATCGCCTCATAGAACATTCTCTGTTTTGTAAGCAGCGGGTTCTTCTCATACTCGGCATACATCTCATTAAATCTGGATGCCTGCGCAACACCTTCATTCACTCTCTCCTGCTTTGATGCCTCTGCTGCCTGCAAAATTTGGTCTGCCTTAGCACTTGCCTCAGGAATTTTTTGATTTCTATATTTATTGGCATTGTTAATCGCAGTTTCTTTGCCTTGCTTTGCAGTCTCAACAGCCTTAAATGCCTCTATAACAGCCTCTGTAGGCGGTTCAGCATCCTGCATTGAAATATTGACAAGCATTAGTCCGATATCCTGCTCTTCAAGTTTTTCTATAATCATATCTTTTATTTCTGCCTGTATCTTGCTCTTCCCAGTGGTGATCACGTCATCTACTGCATAGTTGCTAATAATATTGCGAATACACGACTGTGCAATGTTCTTGAGAATCTCTTTGGGCTGCTGTGAATGATACAGATATTTTATAGGATCAGATACCTTGTACTCCACATAAAAGTCCACATTTACAAAATTAAAATCAGAGGTAATCATCAGCGACTCATCATCAATCTGTTCCTGACTGGCACTGTCCTCGCTGTCAGGGCGATATCCAATTGGGAACCCCAGAATCGTTGTGTTTACCTTTGTCACCCTCTGCACAAAAGGCACCTTAAAATGCAATCCAGATGTCACAACATTTCCTGCACTGCCAAACGTTGTGACCACGCCTTGTTCCTGCTCGCCAATAGAATAAACAGATTCCAGCAGGAGCACTGCAAGCACTAACAAGATAGCGACTATTGTCGTTATCCTGCGGATAGAATCTTTCCATTCATTTTCAGATCTTCTGTTTTGTGTCCCTCTGCTTTCCTGGTCATTTCCAGGATTAAATTCCCTATAGTTTTCTGCCATTTTTTCTCCTTTGATGTATACTATTCCTACTTTTGTTTCAATATCTCAAGCAAATACTCCCACATTCTAGCCGCCGATGAAATGCTCAGCCGTTCTTTTGTAGTATGAATATCATAAATATTCGGACCGTAAGATACACAGTCAAGCCCTGGAATCTTTGAAATCATAATCCCACACTCAAGTCCAGCGTGCAGCGCCTCCACTTTTGCTTCCTTCCCAAACATCTCTTGATAAATGCGCATCATATCCGCTCTTAATTTGGAATCCGGGTCAAACTGCCAACCTGGATATACGCCGTGTGTCTCTGTATAGCCTCCCAACAGTTTTGTCAGAGTATCCACCTGAAGAAAAACCTTGTGTTTTGCGGTCTCTATGGCACTTCTAATCGCAGTGCTTGCCACAACTTCTGTGTTCGTGGTTTTTAATATTCCAACATTTAAAGAAGTCTCAACCAATCCCTCTATATCAGCACTCATTGCCATCACGCCGTTTGGCAGAAGCGTTAGAAAAGACAGTATCCGCTGTGTACTCTCTGCATCAAACAAATATTCTGAGATTGTATTTGTTTCTCTCACGCGGAGAAACAAATCTTTTTCCTTGGATTTCTTTTCGTTCTGCTCCTCTTTTTCAATCCGATTTACTTCTTTGACAAAGTACTTTTTTGCGTTAGCTGCCAGCCTTACAACTGCGCACGCCTCCCGTGGAATGGCATTATCCTTCTCCCCACCAGTTATCTGTACAAGTTGAAATGGCACTTTTTCCTGTATCTGTTTTAAGGTAATTCCCAACAGTTTAATTGCATTGGTATGCTCCTTGTTGATTTCCGTACCAGAATGACCGCCCAGCAAACCTCCTGCTCTAATTTCCAGACAAATTCCTCCCGAACCTACTTCCATTTTCACTGGTATATGACAGTCTGTTCTCATTCCGCCTGCGCAACTCGTTAAAAGAATCCCTTCCTCCTCAGAATCAATATTCAGCATTCTCTTTGCTTTTAGTATAGAAAGGTCAATCGCGGTTGCCCCCTCCATACCAATCTCCTCGTCGGTCGTTATTACAGCCTCTATACGCGGATGAGCAATGTCCTGTGAATCAAGAAGCGCCAGGATATAAGCAACAGCAATTCCGTCATCACCGCCAAGACTTGTTCCTTCCGCATAGATATCATCACCGTCTACAGCCAGCTTTAAGGCATCGTTTTCCAAATCTATCTGTGCGTCATTTGTTTTCACGGCAACCATATCCATATGTCCTTGCAAAATAATTGGTGCAACCTCCTCATATCCCCCAGTTGCCTCCTTTACAATAATCACATTATTGCTTGCATCTCTAATATGAAACAGTCCTCTTTCCGTTGCAAAATTAGCAAGATAACTGCTAATTTTATCCAGATTTCCCGAGCCATGCGGTATGCTGCAAATCTCCTCAAAATAGTAAAATACTTTCTCTGGTTTTAGACCTTCTAATACCCTCATATTCCACAACCTCTTTTTCTATTATTTACTATAATATGCCTTTTTAGTGTACGTTTCATACTTATTTTTATTTTGGATACACCAGTCTTGTCTCATCAATATGATACAGTACATTGTCCAGATATCTTTTCGCAAGATAATTTGCCATCCCAAGATTCATATCCAGATAATTGCCACAATCTTTTGGACTTGCACCCGGAACCTCATCTTTATAGTCTCTGATAAATTCATACAGCTCAATCATCAGCGGAACAATATCCTTCGATTCATAATCCCCTGCAAGCAACAAATAAAAACCTGTGCGGCACCCCATAGGACCAAAATAGATTGTCTTACTACCATACTCTTTATGATTTCTCAAAAAAGTCGCCGCCAGATGTTCAATTGTATGCACCTCAGCAGTATTCATAACTGGCTCCTCGTTCGGTGAAGTCATTCTAAGGTCAAATGTCGTAATTGTACTCTCCCCAACATTATCTTTTCTCGAAAGGTAAACTCCTGGCTGTAATTTGATGTGATCAATTGTAAAACTTGTTATCTTTTCCATTGCAATGAAATCTCCTTTTTCTTATCCAAATCTTATCCAAAAACAATATTATTAATACCTTGTCATAATATAACTTTGTGGGTCAATCAGCTCTGCTTTGGGAATCTCCCGCCCCCAATGAATCGCAGAGTTGTAGTTGCCTTCCGCAACAATAACAGAATCCTCCCGAACCTCAAGCACGATAACCGAATGTGTGTCATTATCCACCCGCAGAATATCCCCAACCCTAATATTAGAATAATCTTTATGAATCAGCGCTTTGGTATCGCCAAACGCCGCATCACTCACCGCAAACGTAAATCCTGCACATCCAAAACCGCCTGTGTAAGTACCACCGTTCCAGCCATAATAATTATCATTTGTCCAGCGCATTCCTTCTGGAAAAACAGCCTTTTGCGCCATAATCACATTATAAACTTGGCGCTCTGGATTCTCTGTTGTATCCGCTGCGCTCAGACCAATCCCATGAATAAAATAAGTCTGTCCCTCCAGAGCAATCTGAAAATATCCATTACTTGTTATCCCTGTCACTTGTATTGGCAAATTTGCCGCCACCGTAGGAAGCACAATTGTACTGTCGTCTGCATCCGCCAGAATTACGGTATTGTCATTTGTATACAAAACTGCATCTACCGCAGTCACAGAGTACTCTGCCGCACACACATCTGTTATCGGTGCCGCAGACAACAACGCCATTCCCAACCAAAATCCAGCTATGCCACCCCAGATTTTTTTCATCATATCAATAACTCTCCTTTCCGCAAAATGCATCTTTTATACTGTTATAATGCAAAAAAATTCCCTGCTCTGCAAGCGCCTGAATCTCCTCATAAGAAGCAAGCTGATATCCGTCTGTCTCCTCTGTCTGTAAACAGAGTTCCGACTCCTGAAAATCAGAGATAAAGCGATAAACATCCACAAAATAATTGTCTCCCTCACCTGGATTTTCCCGCTTGTAACCAAACAGATAACCACCGTCCCAGCCAGAGACATCCAACCCCGTCTCTTCCTGAATCTCCCGCAGAACAGCCTCCAATGAATCCTCCCCTGCCCGCGCTGCACCGCCTGGCACTTCCCACCAGCCTGGCGCCCACGCTTTTGTCATCACTCTTCTAGTTATCAAAAACTTTCCGTCTGGACGTGCCACTACTCCAAGCACTGTTAAGTGATACTCTCCCTCTTTCAAACACCAATCATTTCTTTGCATGGTGCGTCCTGTACGTCTCTTGTCCGCATCATAGATATCCCACATCTCTATCATAATAACTTCTCCTTTATCTTCATTCTATGCCTTATCTTCCGCCTTTGTCTGGCATTCCTCACAAACGCCCATCAGAACAGAACCACCACATTCCAATAAAAATCTGTGATGTTCGTACAAATGTTTTGTAATTTCTTCCATAAAGCTGCACTCCAAATGCAAAATCTTCCCGCAAATTTTACACTGCATATGAATATGTTCATGACAGTGCGCATAAGGCTTAACACACTGATAACGGCAGCACTCATCCTCCGCTGTTTTGTATTTCATAATTGCCCCGCTCTCAGTGAGTTTATCCAAATTTCTATAGATTGTTGTCAAATTGACCCGAATACCATTTTCCAGCATGTATTCATTGACATCATAAGCACTAAAACTGTGTTCACTGTGCTGTTCTAAATAGTTAACAATGGCTTCCCTATGTCTGGTGCGATATTTTTTTTGCTGATCATTCTGCATTGCTGTGCATCACCTCCAAATCTTTTCATAGACTCTCGGAGTCCTTTTTATAAAAATCGCATCCATTCTTTTTTCCATGTATCTGTAAGCTTCTCAAGAGACCAAGATGCATTGGCTGGACTTGTGGAAGGCAACTTTACAAGCTCTGGCGCCTCCTTTTGTAAATATTGTTGACAATATTTTATAAAAAGTTCGTATGCCTTCCCACCATTAAGGAAAATCGCCTGAATCTCTGCCTTGTCTAAAATGACACGCATGTCATTTTCTTTGACATTCCTAATACTGCTGTCCGAGGAACCCACAATGTCACAAGAAGCAATCACATCCCACAACGCGATCCTGTTTCGTAGCAGAAAAGAGCGCTTCTGTGTAATGCCTTCCGGTTCCACCTCCTCAAACAACCGAGCAAGCATCTTCCAAAAACGATTCTGAGAGTGCCCGTAATAAAACTGCTGTTCTCTGGATTTTACAGAAGGCATGGATCCCAGAATCAATATCTTTGCATTTTCATCATACACTGGACCAAATGTATGTGTGACATGTTGATATGCAGATGGCATGACGACTCGTTTCCTCATAATCTATCCTGTTCCTGTCCTATTTTCCTACAGTTTCCTAATTCCACTCCGTAATTGCATTGAGCACACGCTTTCGCTCTTGCCAATCCGGCATAACCCTTGTCATCAACACATAAAATGCCTTGGAATGATCTGGATGAATAAAATGGCAAAATTCATGCATCATCACAAACTCAATGCAACTGATAGGAGTCTCAATCAATCGACTGTTCATAGTGATTATCCCTTTTTTCGGACGGCAAGAACCCCATTTGGAAGTCATACTTCGTATTTTAATCTCTGGAAACCCCACTCCATATTGCTGAAAAATTTGATGTACTTGATGACCTATCTCCTCATATACTTGTCGTTGATAGGACTTTAGCCATTTTTCACACAACAGTTCTTTATGCCGTGTATCATTAAGATTTTTTATCTGAAAATACAAATAACCATTTTCAGGAAATACGCATTCATGTTCACCTGCTATCACCTTGATAATAAGCCGCTTTCCCAATAGTGTAAACGATTCTCCATCCACATATTCTCGTTGGGATCGCTCCTGATTTTGTGCATTTTGCTCCTGCGCCTGACGTACTGCCACAATCATCACATCTTGTTTCTCACGCAAAAATTCTTCAATGCAGCTTATGGGTACTTTTCGAGAAGCCGAAACCTTGACCTCTCCTGCTGTATTGATTCGCAGATTAATATTTTTTACCGATTTTCTCTCAAGCTTGTAGCAAATTTTTGTATCCTCCAACAGAATTGTCCGCATCTCGCTACTATAAATTTTTACTGCCATTTATACCTGCTTTCTCTGCATATTTCCTTTCCGCGTCCGTGTGCATAAAAGAAAAAAGCCCCGCTCAATGGCGGAGCGCTTTTTTCTTTTCAAAAAATGTATCAACTGATTTTTTAATCTGTTCTGGAGGCATTGTTTTTAGAAGATAACCATCTGGTTTTAAATCCATAACTTGCATTACACTCTCCTTATCTCCCTTACTGGTGAGAAAAATTACTGGGATATCCGAAAATTCAGTCTCACTCCTTATCATTCCAAGCACCTGTTTCCCATCTACAATCGGCATCTCGTAGTCAAGCAGTACCAAATCTGGTCTGTTTGTTGACAGGTATTTGATTGCCATAGCACCAGAATTTGCCAGGATTACTTGGTATTTATCATCTAACCAGCCTTTTACATTCCTGAGCATTGCACCCGAATCATCCACCACCAAGATTTTCTTTTTGTTCTGTTTACCAAAGATTTTCAAATAGGAATCAATCGCCTCCGCGACTTCATTGACATTGATAGGTCGCGGAAATTCCTTCTGTATTAAATGCAATGGAATATCCTTCTGAATCTCCAACAATTCTTGTGGGTCTCCTGAAACAAAAATCGGCACATCATCTTCCAGTGCTTTGTCCTTAAGATATGTAAGTCCTTGACGCTGATTCAACAAATCCTCAGTACCAAAAATAAAGATCATATCCAATTCTTCCTTTATCTTACTGAGCAAGTCTGGATTTGCCTGCACGTTTGTTACTTTACAATTCACCTCCGCCAACTTTTCCTGAAGCGAAACAATCAGGTAGCTTTGCACCTCCGACACAATTAATACATTCTGCATAATACAATCCCCTTTACTTTATTCTGTAAACCCTTCCAGTACTTCAATCATCTTTTTTCCTGTGTTCATGACTTCTTCCATCGCCACATCCGCCACATAGGCGCGCAGCTCTTCCATATAAAAGCCAAGCGCTTCCGGCAGCCGATATTCCTCCAGCTCTGCAAGCGCAGCATCCGCTCCATCCAAGTCAAAGCTATCCATAGCAGTATTTAATTTATCCAGCACTCTTACAATCTCATCCTTAGGAACTTCTTTTTTGTCCTGTTCATTCGCCTTACCATATGGTTCTAAAATTGGTTTGTAGCTTCTGTATAATTCCATGATTGCTGGATTCTCTTTGGCAATAGTCTCCACATCCTCCATATTGCCACACTGTTCCATCTGATAAAACAGCTCTGACAGTTCCAGCGCTCCAATCATACGCGCCGTATTTTTCAGCGCATGTACTTCTATAGTATAATCTCGAATCATTCCGTCTGCAAGACATTTTTCAATTTTTGTGGACTTCAGGTCGATTAATTTGTAGAAATCTCCCAGCAGATTCGTAAATAACTTTAAACTGCCAGAATTTTTAATTCCCTCCGCAACATCCAGACCCTCAATAACAGGAAGTTCTTGAGCCACAGTCGGTTCTTTCGCCACAACAGGCGCAGACATTTTTTGTATGAAATCCTTTGGAAGCCATGCGCGAATCTTACTGCAAATATTTTTTAGTTCAATTGGCTTTGGAACAAAATCACTCATTCCTGCTTCCTTAAAAATTTCTCTCGCCCCCATCACTGCGTTTGCTGTCAATGCAATAATCGGCATACTTTGTATATACACATCATCCAGCGCACGAATCTTCTGCGTTGTCTCCACACCATCCATCACAGGCATCATATGATCCATAAAGACAATGTGATATTTTTTTAACTGAACCATCTCAATCGCTGTCTTTCCAGAACTTGCCGTATCAATATTCATTTGAAGCGGCTGCAACAGTCCTTTGGCAACTTTGAGGTTCATCTCATTGTCATCCACAATTAAGACTTGTGCCTGCGGTGCTATAAAGTTCATCACATTATCCGTCTCAACAAACGCCGCGGTGGTCTCATGATTAATTACCTGGCAGAAATTAAGGGTGTACAGCGGTTTATTTACAACCGTTGCCTGCTCGTCCCACACAGCTTCCCTCATAGGATTCTGCAACACACAAAGCTCTGTTCCTGTCGAGATAAAATATTCCTCTATGCAATCCTTAAGTCCTCTATATACTGATTCATCCACAAAGAAAAAATCCACTTTATCCTTGCGCGCTCTCGCCTCATAACAATCTACATATCGAAGCCCATATTCCTCCGACAAGATTTTTAGCTGCTCTAAAATCCTTCTGTCATTCATATGGCCACTCACAACCATTGGTTCATGAATAACATCCTGCTTCACTGTCGCTGCAACCTGATTTCCAATTACGCGCTGTGGGATATGAAAATAAAATTCGCTTCCTTTTTTGTACTCACTGCGCACGCCAATCTGTCCGCCCATATTTTCCACAAGCTGCTTAGAAATTGCAAGTCCAAGCCCTGTTCCTTCCTTATTTCTATTTTTCTTTGTATCCACCTGCTGAAAAGAACCAAATAACTTATCCAAATCTTCCGGTTTAATTCCCTGTCCAGAGTCTTCAATCGAAATCTCCAGATTTACCATATCCGCTTCTGCCATCTGATTTAATTTCAGCGCAAGTTTGACAAATCCTGCCTCCGTAAATTTTATAGCATTGTTGGCGATATTGATAATCACCTGCCGAATGCGAAGAGAATCCCCATACATTTTATTTGGAAGATTTTTATCAATATCAAAAATCAATTCCACTGGTTTATCTCCAATACGATTGAGAAAAATCATACTCAAATCACTAAGCATGGACATTGGCTCATATTCTTCTTCTATAATTTCAAGCTTTCCAGACTCAATCTTTGAAAAGTCAAGAATATCATTGATAATTGTAAGCAAGGAAGCACCTGAATTTTTAATATTCATCAAATATCCTCTGTCCTGTTCTGACAAGTCGCTGCGCAGCAAAATCTCTGTCATTCCAACGATTGCATTCATCGGTGTACGGATTTCATGTGACATATTGGAGAGGAAATTTGATTTGGACTCGTTTGCTTCCTCAGCGCGAAATTTTGCCTCCTTTAGCGCCTCCATCATATTAAAGTTCTTGGTAACATCCAATAACATCAAGCAGTATCCCTTAACCTTATTTTTCACAATCAATTCTTTTAAAAAACGCTCATAATGCCGCTCCTTTATCACAATCTCTGTTTCCTCTGTCAAAAACAGTTTTTTTAACTCCTCAGAAAATTTTTCCCCCTTATGAATATCATCTAGCTCTGCAAACTGCTCCTTTGCAAATTTGTTGGAATCCAGATATCCGTATGTTCTGTCCGCAATGATAAACACTGCCTCAAAGTTCTCAATCACCCAACCGCGACCAATATCGAGAACACTGAAAATATCTCCCTCAACCACACTTAGGATAATAAGCAACACCGCGATAGAGGAAAAAACTGGCACAAACTTAAAACTAAATTGGAACATAATTTCCATAATAAGTGGTATAATAATCACAAATTTAGCGGCAATCAGATGAGATAAGTTATGCTTCTCATCCCCGCTCTGCTTCCTAATATGAACTCTCTTTATAATCATATATGCAATTAAACAGAGCAGAATCCCTAGCAAAAAGCCATATCGAATCTTGTATACAATACCGCCCTGCATATTAAAAAAGTGATAACCGAATTTGGATTCCACCTCAAGATTATGGTGAGCAAACATTTCCTCCCGACTGGTATCATCCCACACGACTGCAATAACAGCCACCTCAAAAAACATCCACAAATATGTGAAAATTCTGACCCACTTGTGTCGCACATCAATCTGCATATAGGAAAGAATAAACTTTATAAAAAAGAAGTAAAACAAAAAATTTCCAAGATACTCCATCTTTAACGCCATGGTCGCTTCTGTGGGTCTACCTGTCTGAAGCAGAAGAAAATAAGCTCCATTCATAATAAGACAGCCAATATTGGCAATCATCAGATATGTAGACGATTTGCTCTGCTCTTTTCCCATCAGCACAAAAATACCTACCAATGGTATAAAAACACCTGCGAGGGAAATCAACATCCATATAGTACCAATACTAAGTTCAAAATGCATTTCTGCCACGCTCCTTTTGCGATATCAATAATATTATTTTACCTTTTTTTGCATTTTCTGTCTATTCTTTTCTAAATACTCTTTCGCTTTTATTCAAACAAGGTTACTTTTCACACCCGCACCATGCACTTAAATGCCTGCTTTGTGGCATTTTGTGTGCATCAATTGTTGCAATTCACACCAAATCATCATAAATCAATACGAAATCTGGTGCGAGTGTGAATTGTAACCAAACAAGGAAAATTTGTTCCTGAGTCCATACACGCGAGTAGGAGAAAAACTTCCCCCGAATCACACATCGGGGGTCTGGCAGCTTGCTGACATATTTTATCTGGGCACCCATATACAAAAAACAGAGAACGCCATCCTTTTATGGATGGCGCTCTCTGTTTTAATGGAATTATAAAGTTAGTTAAATTGCCTCGTGGAAAGTTCTTGAGATTACATCTGCCTGCTGTTCTGGTGTCAGCTTAATAAAGTTTACAGCATATCCTGAAACTCTAATTGTAAGCTGCGGATAGTTCTCAGGATGCTTCTGTGCATCCAGCAACGTGTCTCTGTTCAGCACATTTACATTGAGGTGATGTCCACCCTTTGTTGCATATCCGTCCAAAAGATTTACTAAATTGCTTACCTGTGCGTTATCTGTCATGATAATTCCTCCTTTTATAAAATGAATCTTCCAATTGTTCTTGTGTTGTGTTCTTTTGTGATTTTAGTATATTGGATTCTTGGAGAAATATCTGTAACAATTGTTACATTTTTAATTTTTTTATGTTTTTTTCTTAATACAATATTTCCAACGCATCACGGTTTACAATTTTAATAATATTTTTCTCTGTCTCAATCAGATGTTCCTGTTGCATTTTCATGAGTTCTCTGGACAGTGATGGTCTGGTCGTACCAAGATAATCTGCCAACTCTTCGCGATTCATGGTAAGTTTTACAATATCGCCCTCCACAACCTGTTCCATCAGCCATAAAGCAATGCGCTCGCGCAATGTCGTCCCCGATAACAAATGTAGTTTTCTAGTCATCTTAAAATTTTTTTCAGACTGAATCTCAAGCATATTTCTAGTAATCATGCGATGATGTTCACAGGCATTGCTACAAAAACAGTAAAAAAATTCCCATGGAATCTCAAGTACCCGCACATTCTCCTGCGCGATGGCATCATACCAATAAACCTTGGTATCCGCAAAAAGAAACATTTCCCCAAAAACATCGCCTTGCCCTACCATAAAAAGTACATCTCGTTTTCCTGATGCGAAATCCTTGGAAATCATTACGGTTCCTTCCAGCACCAAAAATAAATTTTTTGGTGTCTCTCCCTGCCGAAATATATAATTTCCATCCTCAAAAAAGCGCTCCACTGTCTTAGAACACCGAAACATCTTTTCAATCTCATCCTCACTAATATTCCGAAACAAGTGAATGTTATCACAATCCTTAATGTGTTCTACCATAAAATTCTCTCAATCTTCCCCTACTCACCGCGCCGGACGCGAGCAGCTTTAGCTGCATATTTCCTTTCCGCGTCCGTGTGCACAAATAGGGAGAACGCAACACCTGCGTTCTCCCCATTTAAGATAGAAATTTCTTAGCGCCCCATCTACCAACAAGACATCTTTCCAATTTCCTCTCTCAATTACATCATTCCGCCCATTCCAGGACCGCCTGCTGGCATTGCTGGTGTATCCTCTTTAATATTAGCCACAACAGATTCTGTTGTCAAGAGTGTACTTGCTACAGAACATGCATTTTGTAATGCACTTCTTGTCACTTTTACTGGGTCAAGAATACCAGCTTCCACCATATCAACATACTCTTCCTTTGTAGCGTCAAAACCAATACCAGTCTTGGACTCTCTTACCTTATTTACAATAACGCTTCCCTCAAGACCTGCGTTTGCAACAATAATATGCAGTGGCGCATCCAGTGCCTTCAACACAATCTTAGCACCTGTCTTCTCGTCACCCTCAAGTGTTTCAACAAGCTCTGCAACCTTCTTCGATGCATGGATATATGCAGAACCGCCGCCTGCGATAATACCTTCTTCCACTGCTGCTCTTGTAGCATTCAGCGCATCCTCCATGCGAAGTTTTGCTTCCTTCATCTCTGTCTCTGTCGCTGCACCAACACGAATTACTGCAACACCGCCTGCAAGCTTTGCAAGTCTCTCCTGCAGCTTCTCTTTATCAAAGTCAGAAGTTGTCTCTTCAATCTGCTTCTTAATCTGAGAGATTCTAGCATCAATTGCAGCCTTGTCGCCCTCGCCGTCGACGATAATTGTATTCTCTTTCTGAACCTTAACAGACTTCGCACGTCCGCACTGCTCCAATGTCGCTTCCTTAAGGTCAAGACCAAGCTCCTCACTGATTACCTGACCACCTGTAAGAATTGCGATATCCTCAAGCATAGCCTTTCTTCTATCGCCATATCCAGGAGCTTTCACTGCCACTACATTAAATGTGCCACGAAGTTTGTTAACAATCAATGTTGTAAGTGCCTCGCCCTCAACATCCTCAGCGATAATCAAAAGTTTAGCACCAGACTGTACAACCTGCTCCAGTACTGGAAGGATTTCCTGAATATTAGAAATTTTCTTATCTGTAATCAAGATATACGGATCTTCCATGGTTGCTTCCATCTTATCCATATCTGTTGCCATATACGCAGAAATATATCCGCGGTCAAACTGCATACCTTCTACCAAGTCAAGCTCTGTCTGCATTGTCTTTGACTCTTCGATAGTGATAACGCCGTCTCCTGAAACCTTCTCCATTGCGTCCGCTACCATATTTCCAACTTCCTCATCACCAGAAGAAACGGTTGCGACTCTTGCAATGTGCTGCTTTCCATTCACTTTAGAACTCATAGATGCAATTGCTTCCACTGCACAGTTTGTAGCCTTCTTCATACCTTTTCTCAAGATAATTGGATTTGCACCTGCTGCCAAGTTCTTCATTCCCTCGTTGACCATTGCCTGTGCAAGAACGGTAGCTGTTGTTGTACCATCACCTGCCACATCATTTGTCTTGGTAGCAACTTCCTTGACAAGCTGTGCACCCATATTTTCAAATGCATCCTCAAGCTCAATCTCCTTTGCAATTGTCACACCATCGTTTGTGATGAGTGGTGCACCGAAGGACTTGTCAAGAACAACATTTCTTCCCTTAGGTCCTAATGTCACGCTCACAGTGTCTGCCAGCTTATTTACACCTGTCTCCAATGTCTTGCGAGCTTCTGCTCCATATTTGATTTCCTTTGCCATGATTCCATCATCCTCCAATATAAATTCTTAATGAACTATTTCTAACCTTGATATTTTTCCTAGTTACTCAATAACGGCCAGAATGTCGTTCTGCTTAACGATGATAAATTCCTCATCATCAATCTTAACCTCTGTTCCAGAGTACTTAGAGAAGATTACGTTGTCGCCAACTTTCACTTCCATCTTAACCTCTTTCCCATCAACAACACCGCCTGGTCCAACAGCAATCACCTCTGCCTGTTGTGGCTTCTCCTTGTTCTGTCCTGGCAAAACGATACCGGACTTTGTTGTCTCCTCTGCAACCAACTGCTTCAATACGACTCTGTCTCCTAATGGTACTAATTTCATGTGAAATGCCTCCTTATGTTTATGAAAAAATATTATCCGCTTTTCAATCAGCACTCTTGTCTATTGAGTGCTAACAAATCATATAATAATTTCTTGTTGCGCGTTCTGCAAACGGATTTACATCTTATTATGTCCCATTTTCTTCCATTTACTCATAATATCTCGTTTTTTCTTTCATTTTTAAAGTTTATTGCACTTAATAATTATTTTAGATTTATAAACAAACGCTTAATCCTTTTGCCAACCTTTCCTTATAACCTGGCGCATTTTTAATCACAAACTTATTCTCTAACATCGCATACTCTGCATCTGAAAGAATATCCTTAAAGTTCTCCTCAACATTCGTGCGCATCACGCAGCCCACCGCAACGCTAGGCGCCAACTTCTCATCCTCGAAACTATCACACGCCTGCTGCACTGCATCACAATAAGCTTTTGCTTCCACTTCCTCGGTAAGTGGCAAAAGCACATGAAATACATCTCCTTCCACTCTGCCTAATACAGCGTTTACAAAGCCGGCCTCCTGTGCCTTGTCTCTTAGAATTTCTGCCACTGTAACCACCAACCGGTCGCTTTCCTCCTCACCGAAATGATTGTCAACAAATTTCCAGTCATTGATATTAACACAGATTGCAGCCGTTGGAACTACCTCGCGCTCTGCAAGCTCTTTCATATGACTGATAAAATGATTTCTGTTTAAAAGTCCCGTCAACGGATCATTCTCACCAGAATACTTCGCATGGCCCGCATCGTTTTCTAACTGCTGTTCTAACTCATCAATATAAACAGCCTGCTCACTGGCAAGATACGATTTTCCACAGTAATCCTCCAATGTCTCAATATATGCATCAAAAAACTGCTTTACCACATCTAATTTTTCCTCTGCAACATGGTCATATTTTGCGTAAATATGACATATAGTCCTGCCCTTTACCCGAATCTTATTGCCAGGTTTGTTGACAACATCTGGCACAAAATCTCCAAAATCTCCAATGGTTATAAGAATGCTGCCATGTCTATCTGTCATTAATGTCTCGATACCAAAACTGATATTAAGCTGACTTAACATTCTCTCCGCAACCTGTAAATCAAATAAATCCTTTGGAGAATAATTTTTGCTGTTCTGCTCAATTCTCTCTGCAAATGCCATTTTCTTTTCATTCATCGTTATTTCTATCCCTTTCACTTCTGGTTTATTATAATTTTTTCAGAAAAACCTGTCAATAATCTCCACCATACCATCTTGATTATTGTCATGCGTTGTAACATAATCTGCACATTCCTTCACTGCCGGACGCCCGTTTGCCATACAGACACCAACAGCCGCGGCCTCCAACATAGAAATATCGTTCTCTTCATCACCCGCTGCAACCGAATTTTGAATATGGACATGTACTGCATTGCACAGATGGCGCAGCGCATTTCCCTTTCCAGCCTTTTTATGATAGAATTCCAGATAGCGCGCATTGGAAAATGCACATGTGACATCCTTTGCAATCTCTGATGCCTCAATTTCCCTGCGCAGCTCTTCGAGCCGTTTTCGGTTATCTATATCAATCGCAAGCAACTTAAACGGCGCGTGCGCAAGCTCCTTCTCCAAATCTGTACTGATAATAAATGGCTGATGAATTGCTTTTCTATAAAATACAAGTTCCTTGTCTTCTGCACAACTTACAATATGTGTATCTGTATATGTCTGAATATGGATTCCTCTTTTCAGAGCCAAATCATAAATTGCCTGTGCTGTCACCATTGGAACACTGTACTGTTCTATGACTACATTCTCTGCACAGTCATAAAGTACCGCCCCATTATACGCCGAAATATAAATTTTACCTTCTGTATTACAATTCTGTATATCAAGTGTTTGCAGCACAGCAAGAATACTGTTGAGTGATCTTCCACTTGCCAGTACAAAATGGTGTCCTCTTGACAACAGTTCCAAAATCTTTTGCCTTGTTCTATCCGAAATCTTTTTATCTTTGTCAAGCAATGTATCGTCCAAGTCCGTAAATAAAATTTTCGTCTGCAATGTCTTTTTCAAATCTGCCAGAATTTCCTCTGGCACAAAAAGTTTCCCATAACCAACGCCAAGCTCAAGCCCTGGCTTCGTGCCGCCGTGATAGTCAGAACCGCCACATGGCAACAAATGATATTTTTTTGCAAGCGCTTTCATCTGCCTTTCTTCTGCCGGTGAAAACGTGCTATAGATACACTCCATTGCCATCAATCCAGCATCTTTTAGCCTATGCACCAAAAGGTCTAGTTGCTCCTCTCCAAGATGATACAGCAACGGGTGTGCCAAAACCGGTATCCCACCAGCCTTCAGTGTCACCTCAATAACTTCCTCAGGTGTAATTTTCTCGCGGTGCACAAAATACGGCGTATGATCCCCTAGATATCTGTCAAAAGCCTCATTCCTACTTCTGACATAACCTTTTTCCAACAAATAACTTGCAAAGTGCGCTCTTGTAATCACAGCATCTGGAAATGAATCCACAAGCACCTCATAGGAAATCTCAATCCCCGCCCCCTGCAAATTTGCACACAACTTGCGATTTCTGTTTATTCTTGACTGTTGAAAACGTGTCAAATACTCCTGAAAAACAGGTGCTTTGTAATTGATAAACAGCCCTAGAATATGCACATCACGACCATTGTACTCTGTCGAGTACTCTATTCCAGGGATAATCTCAATCGGCTTCCCTTTGGCATATTCTATAATCTCGTCTACCCCCTCCACAGTGTCATGGTCTGTGAGGGCAATTGCACGCAACCCTTTCTCTACTGCATAATCAACCAACTCGCATGGGGTCATAGTGCCGTCAGAACAGCATGAATGTACATGCAAATCGACAAATCCCATTTTTATTCTCCCTTTTCTTTTTGGAACTGTAATGTGTCAGTTATTTTTGTACAGCTCCTTACCATCAATGAAAAAAGACAGAAAAACCCTGTCTCTTTTCATAGACTGCTGTACTAATCCTCTCCGCTCTCGTCCTCAGCCTCCGCAGTATATACAGAAGTCCGTTTTCTTGCCATCTCATCGTTTGCAAGATACTCATCATAAGTCGTAATCTTGTCAATTAAAGTACCGTTTGGCAAGATCTCCATAATACGATTTGCTGTCGTCTCCACAAACTGATGATCGTGGCAGGCAAAGATCGCCACCCCTGGAAATTTAATCAGTCCATTGTTCAGCGCGGTAATCGACTCCATATCAAGATGGTTTGTCGGCTCGTCAAGAACCAGACAGTTTGCACCACTTATCATCATTTTACTAAGAAGACAACGCACCTTTTCTCCACCGGAAAGCACCTTGACCTTCTTCACGCCATCCTCGCCCGCAAACAACATTCGGCCAAGAAAACCGCGCACATAAGTAATATCATCTACTGGCGAATAGCCCATCAGCCAGTCTGCAATCGTATAATCATTGTTAAACTCATTTGTTGGGTCCTTTGGAAAATAAGCCTGTGATGTGGTGACACCCCACTTGTATGTTCCCTCATCTGGCTCCATCTCTCCCATCAATATCTGAAAAAGAGTAGTCTTTGCAAGCTCATTTGCACCCACAAATGCAACCTTGTCCTCCCGACCTAGGATAAAAGAAATGTTATCTAGTACTTTTTCCCCATTGATTGTCTTGGAAAGATGCTCCACTGTCAAAACCTCATTTCCAATCTCACGATCTGGACGAAAATCAATATAAGGATACTTGCGGCTGGAAGGCTTGATATCTTCCAGTTCAATTTTCTCCAAAGCACGTTTTCTTGAAGTTGCCTGTTTTGATTTGGAGGCATTCGCAGAAAAACGCGAGATAAATTCCTGCAGTTCTTTAATTTTTTCTTCCTTTTTCTTGTTTGCCTCTTTCATCTGCTTCACAAGAAGCTGGCTTGACTCATACCAGAAATCATAGTTTCCAGCATAGAGTTGAATTTTTCCATAATCAATATCCGCAATCTGTGTACATACCTTGTTCAGAAAATAGCGGTCATGAGACACAACAATCACAGTGTTGTCAAAATTAATCAAAAACTCTTCCAGCCACGCAATTGCATCCAAATCCAAATGGTTTGTCGGCTCGTCGAGCAGCAAAATATCTGGGTTTCCAAACAGCGCTTTTGCAAGAAGCACTTTCACCTTCTCACTGCCGTTCAAATCCTTCATCAATGCATAGTGCAAATCTGTATCAATACCAAGACCGTTTAAAAGCTGCGCGGCATTGGACTCTGCTTCCCATCCATCCATCTCGGCAAACTCGCCCTCAAGCTCACTGGCACGAATACCATCTTCATCTGAAAAATCTTCTTTTGCATAGATGGCATCCTTCTCTTTCATAATCTCATAGAGACGGACATTTCCCATAATAACTGTATCGATGACAGAATACTCATCATACTTAAAGTGATCTTGCTCCAAAACAGAAAGGCGTTGTCCTGGCGTAATTACAATATCACCCTTTGTCGTCTCAAGCTTCCCTGACAAAATCTTTAAAAAAGTGGATTTTCCTGCTCCATTGGCACCAATCAATCCATAGCAGTTCCCCTCTGTAAACTTAATATTTACATCCTCAAATAATGCCTTTTTCCCTACTCTGTAGGTTACATTGTTTGCACTGATCATAATAAATTCCTCTTATTCTAATATTCATGTTTCGTCCTGTCCCAAAACATCACTTTCTATTATACATAAAAAGCGCGATTTTTCAAGGAAAATTTATATCTCTGTAACCACTATTTCTTAAACAATCTTCCAAAAAGCCCTTTTTTGTTTGTGTCGGTTTCCACTGTTTCTTCCACGGATTCTGTGCTTTCTATTCTCCTGTATTTCTGCGCATTTTCCGGGTCTTCCTTTAACGTCAATAAAGCGTCATATGCCTGCAACATATTCAAATTATTTGCCTCTGACAGTTCCTGTGCAGTGAACCCTTCAATTGTGAGCATTCCAACTGGCGGATACGCACCATTTCTGACTGCCGCGGCAAATTCCACAAAAATACTGTGGTCAGAACGAAGCCGTTTATAATAGTACATCGCCTCTGAATAGGCAAGTCCACAGCCCTGTGTCAGATAAATCATAAATTCCTCGCGAAAAGCTTCTCCGTTTTTCCACTGTTTTGCCACATCGCTCATCAACTGCGTGTTCATCAGACATAATGTGCTTGGTCCGTCTGTGAGCGCTGCTATGTTGGACGCCTCACAAAGCTTTTCCATAAACTGCGGATTATCTATTCCAGCCGGCATTAACTGCCCTTCCCCTTTTCGTCCAATCTCATAGCGGTTTGTGGTGATCAGGTAAACAATATTATTCTTGAGCGTAAAATCCCCATTTTTTTCTTTTAGCGTATAAATATAAGGCTTCTCGCAGAGCGCCTCCGTGAGCGAAATGGTAATCTGATTCATCAGTCGCGTATATTTTGTCACTGTTTCCTCGTCTGATGCCTTTCTAGCTGTATCAAAACGCGCCGCTGCCTCCTGCATCATTATCATCATCTCTGTGACACTGCATCCTGCTAAATAAGCCACACCCTGATCAAAATCCTGGTCCATATGCGCAATTAATGCAGCCTTTCTATCGTCACTTACATAGTACTCATTTTTCTGATCACAAAATGGCACAATCGGCATACGATACTTTTTCTCGCCTTCCTCCTCGCGAAAAACCTGCGGCAGCGCTTCCTCTGACAACAGTTCTTCCACCTCGCACCGATATCCAGTCACATTCCAAAGATACGCGATCTTACAACTAATGGCATCCACTGTATCAAAATCAAAATTTACCCCTGTCACGCCAAGTTTTTCCGCCAATGCAAGCACTGTCTCAAGCTGAAACAGTTCTTCTTTCTGATCTAATACACCAATAGGAAACGTACTGTCAAAAATAGGCAGTGTCATAGGATTTTGCAGAACATAGTTCACCGCATCATCATACTTTTCAAATAAAAATAGAAAAATATTATTCTCATCTGGTTTTAACAACAGCGGATTTCCACAGGCTGTGCGATAGTCACTGTGCTGTGGTGCCATCAAAATATAAATTTTGTCCATCTGCGTATATGCGCGGATTCTCGCCTGCACCATCTCTTCATTGTAGTGTGGTATCTCCAGATATCCTGTGAGATTCAACGTCACCGGATTATATTCCAGCCAATAATTTCGGTGCGGCTCTACAATCACCTGAAGCCTGCCTTTTACAATCTGTGACAACATGGCAAGCTTATATTTATTAATTGGTTTTTTATCGGGATTAAAATGCATTGCACTGTCCGCCGTCAAAAATACCTTTAGGGACTCATAATCATAATCTTCCTGCGTCGCCTCCCCACCATTTTTTTTCCTTCTCATGGTCATAAGCGCAAAAACTGGTTTCTCGCCTTCTTTAGGCTGCACTCGTAAATCAGGAACCTGTCCTATAATATAGACGCTTTTTGTCCACAGTCGTGCAATCGCTTCCTCCTGCGCGCACCGTTTTATAGAAGCCATATACAAAATATGATAACTGTCCGCTGCATCCTTAAGTGCCAACAGCTCTTTTGACGCAATATATTTTTCATCACACAGCACATTTTTTGGTGCATTCTCATTTGTGCTCATATGAAGTACCAGCCCAGGTATCTCTTCCTCAAAGATTTGATTGACGATCTCGCCCAGCTTATCCTCATGATACGCATACTGGTGACTACTGTATTTCACAGCCTTTGCGACATATGCATCATAGTATTCTTTTTCAAAAAAGACATGGATCGCGTCATCAAAGACTTCCTCCTCATCGCGCTGCATCACCATAATGTCTTTGTCAAAGCCCTCAAATAACCGCAGTTGCCACACTGAAATGTTTGTTTTTCTTTCCACTTTGTCTACCTATTCCTATCTTTTATTAGCTCTCTACAATCAGATATCTTCCGTCACCGATGTCAAATACTTCGGGCGCATCCACGATCTCTTCTCTTTCCTGTCCCTCAAGATCAATTCCTTCATCGTCAAAATACTCCCATACCTCATCTATGGAATCGACAACCACTGCCATACATTCCTCAAGGAACGCCTCTGCCTCATCGATATTTCCTGCTACCTTCTCCGGCAACAACTTTAGCTGATTCTTCAAAAAACAGTTTAATACCGCTTCATCATACTCGTGCATAACTATCTCTCCTTTATAAGAATATTTCATTGTCTGTTATACTCACGACAGATGAAATCTACCGTGATTTTCGGCCGCCAGTATATCATCACTTAATAATGTAACAGCATACGCACCTACTGTAAAGTCCTTTCTCAAACATTCTATACTAATTTTCTAACAAAGAGTTCCTGCATCAATCTGGCAATCGGAAGTCCTACCACATTATTGTACTCTCCATTGATGGATTTAATAAAGGCAGCACATTTTCCTTGGATTGCGTAAGCGCCTGCCTTATCCATTGGTTCCCCAGTTGCCACATACGCCGCAATCTGCTCTGGTGTCATTGGATACATGCAAACATCTGTACTTTCACAAAAAGTAACTCGCTCCTGTTTCCGTTTTTTTAGCCCTTTCTCCAATACAATCAGAGTTACACCTGTATAAACCTGATGGGAATCTCCTTGCAACTTTGTCAACATTGCTATGGCATCATTGTTGTCTTTTGGCTTACCCATAATCTCATTTTTATGCACGACAATTGTATCTGCACCAATAATAACAACCGTGTCGTTCTGATATCGCTGCAGATAACGCACCACTGTCGCGCTCGCCTTCTGATATGAAAGTTCCTCCACAATATCCGCCGGGACTTCTTTGGTAATAATTTCCTTTTCATGCGCCTGTGAAATTTCAAAGCACAGCCCCATCTGTTCCAAAAGCTCCCGCCGACGCGGAGAACCTGATGCAAGTACATATTTTATCATAAATCCGTATGCTCCTATTAATTTTGTATCGTCTGATTATATTCTGGTTTAAATGTGCGTGCCTGCTGTTCTGCCTTCTCCTTCTTTGCAGACAAAGCCTCATATTCCTTGCAAAATTCTTCCTGTGCGTTATGCGCTTCTTTATCCTTGTTGTCTATCTTGCAATAACTGCCATCTGCCTGCAAAAACTGAGCCTTTTGCGTGTCATTCAACTGTACTTCAAGGACATGCCAGACTTTTTCTTTCAACTCTGCATTGAGCACTGGGAAAAGGATTTCCACCCTTCGTTCGAGATTTCGCGGCATCCAGTCCGCACTCGCCATATAAAGCTCCGGATCACCTGCATTCTCAAAATAGAAAATTCGCGCATGTTCCAAAAAATTTCCTACAATAGAGCGCACTTCAATATTGTCGTTTGTGCCCTCCACTCCTGTCCGCAAGCAGCATATTCCTCTGACAATAAGCTGTATCTTTACTCCTTTTGCAGCCGCCTCGTACAGTGCTTTTATAATATCTGGATCGCACAGAGAGTTCATCTTTGCAACAATTCTTGCTGGTCGCTTTTCTATCGCGTTAGATTTCTCACGATTAATCAAATATAGAAATCTATCTTTCAACCACAATGGTGCCAAAGCCAAATGATTCCAGCCCAAAGGTTCCGAATAGCCCGAAAGCATATTAAAGACAGCCGTTGCATCCTCACCAATCGCTTCATTGCATGTAAGTATTCCCAAATCGGTATAGAGTTTTGCTGTAGCGTCATTGTAATTTCCTGTCCCTAAATGGACATAGCGTCGTATACCTTCCTCCTCACGTCGAACTACCAATGTAATCTTGCAATGCGTCTTTAATCCCACCAATCCATAGATAACATGACAGCCCGCCTTTTCTAGTTTCTTTGCCCAGACAATATTGTTCTCTTCATCAAAGCGCGCCTTTAATTCCACCAGCACAGAAACCTGTTTTCCATTTTCTGCTGCCTGTGCCAATGCTGCAATAATCGGTGAATTCCCACTCACACGATACAAGGTTTGTTTGATTGCCAACACCTGCGGATCTTTTGCTGCCTGTTTAATAAAATCAACAACTGGTGCAAATGTCTGATATGGATGATGCAACAAGATATCTTGTTCTCGAATTTTCTCAAAGATATCCTCCTCAGTCTCAATCTCTGGTACTGGCTGCGGTATATATGGACGATTTTTCAGATGTGCGAATCCCTCCAGTCCGTACATCTTCATCAAGAAAGTAAGGTCCAATGGTCCTTCAATATTGTAGATATCTCTCTCATCTATCATAAGCTCTTTTTTGATAATGTCAAGCAATCGCGTCTCAATGCCTTCCTCGACCTCAAGCCGAATTGCCTCCCCCCACTGTCTTTTTTTGAGCTGTTTCTCGATTTCTTTTAATAAATCCTCTGTTTCCTCCTCCTCAAGCGAAAAATCCGCATTTCTCATAATCCGAAACGGGAAGGAGCACTCAATATTATAATTCAAAAACAGCTTATCCATATTACGCTCAATAATCTGTTCCAACAAAATCACACGTTTTGTCCCGTCTGACGCCTCTGGAAGCTGTACAATGCGCGGCAAAACGCTTGGAACCTGAACGGTAGCAAATTCTACTTCCTTGCCATGCACAGACTTTTTGTTAAACAAGTGTCTTCTACCTTTCACTTCTTTTCGGGACACCAACGCGCCCAGATTCAAAGACTTGTTGCGAATTAGTGGAAAAGGTCTTGAGGAATCTACTGCCATCGGTGTAAGTACCGGATATACATTATCCTGAAAATAACGGTCCACAAATGCACAGTCTTTCTTCGTAAGCTCCTCATGGCTCTCTACCACCATCAACCCATTCTGCGCAAGCTGTGGTAATAAAGACCTATTATATACAGCATATTGCATATTAACAAGCTCATGTGTTGCCTTATTAATCACTTCAAGCTGCTCATTTGGAGTCATTCCGGCGATATCCTTTTTTGTATATCCCGCATTCACCATATCTTTCAAAGAAGCCACACGCACCATAAAAAATTCATCCAAGTTTGACGCCGTGATACCCAAAAATTTAATTCGTTCAAACAATGGTATATCTCTATCCTTTGCCTCTCCTAACACACGGTTGTTAAAGGCAAGCCAGCTTAATTCTCTGTTATAATAATATTCAGACTTGCTGTAATCTGTCTTACTGTTCTTGTCTCCCATCTCTATTCTCCCCTTAAATATTACTTTTTTTCTGTCTTATCACTGGTTTAATATTATACACTTCCTCAAAAAAAGTCGCATATCGGTTAAATAATCCAAACTCCAGAGTCATATCTGCATTCGTTTCTATTGTGAGCAATAATTCATCTTCCTCATTCACAATTTTCAACTTGCTGCATTTTCCGCGATGACTCAAATCCAATCCCTCTGAGAGTCGAATAATCGCCGTCAATTTTGCAATCTTTAAATAGGACTCTCTGTCAAGAGAAGCTGTGCTATCCAAAATTTTATAGTAATCAAATTTCTCTGTGGCATATTTTACAATATTTGCAAGAATTTCACGTTCGACATGGGACAACCCTATAATCTCTGTGGCGATAATAATATTATAAGAACTTTCACCAACATTTGCAAAACTGATGTATCTACCACACTCGCTCAATATGGCTGCGAGCTGCAAAAGCAATCGGTCACGCTTGGACAATCCATGCTTTTTCTTCATACTATCAAAAATTGTCAACGCAATTGTCTCTCGCTCGCGTGTTCGATGTTCAATACTGTGATACCGCCGATTAATATCCCTGGCGCAGTCAAGAATATCCTGCTCAAAATCATGTGGCATTCCTTCTGTATCTGATGGTAATAATTTGTTTTGTTCAGCATACTCATATGCAATACCATCACACAAAGATACTCCTGGTGCCCACAACATCTCTGCCCCTAAGACCTTTATCATACACTTAAGCATTAACGCCGAAAAATACAAAAGCGAAATATTTTCTTGTGCCAGTCCGAGAGACATTGCAATCTCTCTTGTTTTCTTTTTCTTTAGTGAATCCACAAACGCTAAAAAATTCTCTGTACTTACCTGACCTTTTTTGATTGTCTTGAGATAATTACGTTGAACAATAAGTGATACGTAATCATCTACCAAGATAATATTTTGTATTTTTTTGTTCCCAATGTACATTTCTCGAAAACTATCCAAGCTGTCGGAAACCATCTCCTCCACCATATCCTCAAGCTGATAGCTCCGATAAGACACACGTGCCAGCTCCTCACGCATACGAAGTACTCCTGGTCTAATGTTCTGAGAAGTAACCAGACTATCTTCATCAAATAAAGATATCTGAACACTTCCGCCTCCAATATCAATAAAAGCAGTACTTTTCTCTATAATGCTCTGAAAATCTTTCACGCGCGATGCCACGGACTTATAATCCAAAAAACGCTGCTCTGAGTTACTTAGAACCTCTATTTTTATCCCTGTGCGCGTCTCAATCTGGTCGAGCAAAATCAGACGATTCTGTGACTCTCGAATGGCACTTGTCCCATATGCCTTATAGCCATCCACTTTATAAGATTTCATAATGGCAGTAAATTCATTCAACATTCTGCACAGTTCATCAACCCTGGCGCTATCAATCTTTCCCATAAAATAAGAGTCTGTCCCCAGCTCTATCCTATGCCGGATATGATCGATTTCCTTAATTCCGTTTTTCGTTGATATCTCATATATTTTCATACCAAGCTCATAAGAACCCACATCTATCGCTGCAAATGTCTTGTATGACATATCTACACCTCATTCCCCTAACAGTATCTTTGTATCTAAGAAACTATTTAAAAATTATTTCTTAACAGTTCCTAATAATTTCCAAGTATCTTCATATTTCGAGTTTCCTCCCGCAGTCCCCGCAGTGCATTCCTGACTGCACTGTCTGCGAGATTCCCCTCAAAATCCAAAAAAAACCGATATTCCCAATTTCTTCCGGCAAGTGGTCTCGACTCAATCTTTGTCATATTCAAACCATTGTACATCAGATGCGACAGCGCATGATACAGCGCTCCGCTCTCATGACTTAATTCAAAACACAAACTTATCTTGGAAGCCTTCTTTGCATAGACCTTCTGATTTGTGACAATAATAAAACGCGTCGAGTTTTCTTTTAAATCATTTACTCCTCGTTTCAGCACTTCAAGACCATAAATCTTTGCTGCCATCTCACCTGCTATCGCCGCCTGTGCCACATTCTTATCCCCCGCAACCTTTTTTGCCGCATACGCATTGTTTTTCATGCTAATCTGCTGCCATCCAGTCTCAAACAGATAGTGCGCACTCTGCATTAATGACTGCGGGTGCGAATAAACTGTTCTGATATCCTCAATCTTCGCTCCTGGCACGCCCAACAGACAGTGCTCAATCTTAATAATCTGCTCCCCCACAATATAATTTTCAAATTCCACCAGCAAATCATAGATTTCACTCACAATCCCCGCAGATGAATTTTCAATTGGAAGCACTGCAAAATCAGCACTGCCCTCATCAATTGCAAGCATTGCGTCGCGAAACGTATCAACGTTAAAACTGTCAACCTCCTCCCCAAAATACTCCATCATAGCCGCCTGTGAATACGCGCCTTCTGCCCCCTGAAACACAACTCTGCACTTTTGTTTGTATGTCTCTGCCATCTCGATAAAAGAAAGCTTCCCGCCACCATTGTGTTCTGTAATCATCTGATATTGAAGCTTTCTGCTCATCGCCATAATCTGTTCAAACAGTTCCTTTATGCCTTGCGCATTAAACTCATTGTGTGTCAGTGCACTGACTGTCTTGAGTTTCTGCTGTTCTCTCTCCTTGTCAAACACTCGCTTACCTGTTTCAATCTTATATGCAGCCACCTGCGCACAGACCTCCATTCGCTTTTCATACAGTTCGACCATTTGGCGATCAATTCCGTCAAGCATTCCCCTAAGTTCCAATAAATCCATCTGCCCATCCTCCGCTTTTCATTTCACTTTTTTTCAGTATAGCACACCAAATAAAGTTTGTAAAAAATAATAGATAGAATTCTTTCATTTTTTCATGAAAACAATTATAATAATATTAAACTGTGACGAACCACTTACAATCATATACCAATCATAGGGGGTAATTACAATGAAAAAAAAAATCATCACCATAGTCAGTATTATCTGTGCAATACTCATATTTTCTGGTCTGGCAACCGTTAAATATCTCTCTGACCGCGTTCCCAAAAATCCTCCTGGAACAATTGGAAACAGCGCCGGAAATCTCTATAACAATGGTCTTTTTTGCGAGAATGACGGATATGTCTATTTTGCAAATGCGTATGACTCCTCCGCACTCTATCGCATGAAGTCTGACGAATCTGAGATGAAAAAACTAGCATACACAGAGGTTACGAGCTTGAATGCAGACGGAAAATATTTGTATTACTATCAAGGGGGATCTGGCAGCGGTGCTGGAACAGGGTTGGGTTTTGTGTTAAGCACAACCGGTGTCTATCGTGTCAACAAAAAAAATCCAAAAGATGCTGAGTGTCTTGACCGCATAAACGGAAAATATGTTCTTCTTGCGGATAATGATGTATATTATACCTGTTCTGATGACCAAGTTTCACTCAATAAGGTATCGATTGACGGAAAAACAAAGGAAATGCTATTACAGCTTGATATTCTTCCTGTAAGCGTGCAGAACTCTACATTCTACTACTTGAATAACGACAAAAATCTGCATTTGATGGCACTTGATCTTCGAACGAACACTTCTCGGGAAGTGCTTGCAGAAGACGTGTATATGCCTATTATAGACGGAAACATTGTCTATGGAATTGATATTCATGACAACTACTCTTTAATTAGTCTCAATATCAATGACGGAACCAAAAATCGGCTTGATATGGGCAGAGTTGACATGCTCAATGTAACAGACAATTACATATATTATCAAACCTCTGGAGATACACCACAGCTAAAGCGCATTCGGCGTGACGGCTCTGATATGGAAGTTATAGCAGAAGGTGTTCACAACAATATCAATGCAACTTCGCAGTATGTATACTTCACAAAATTCGGCTCAACTACCCCTGTATACAAAACTCCTGCCTACGGCCCAGTCAATGTCACTACATTTGACAGCGCGTCGCGGGCTGCTATGGAAGAAATCAGCAAAAAGAAAAAATAACATGAATAAGGTAAAGGCTGACAGGTTATGCTTATAGCATGAAAAAACTTGTGAATCCTTTACCTTTATTTAAAAACTTTATCCGATGTGGCGTGACTGGCTGGTGTATGGAAATCTTTTTCACAGCGCTTGGTGCGCTCCGAAGACGGGAACTGCCGCTGATAGGACAGACTTCTCTCTGGATGTTTCCCATCTACGGTAGCACAGCACTCTTTCAGCCAATCTTTTCTCTGCTGAAGCACTGTCATATGATCGTGCGCGGTACAATTTATGCCATCTCAATATTCTGCGCAGAATATATGAGCGGCCGTTTTCTCGCCAGACACGAACTCTGTCCTTGGAATTACAATCGCCATCATTGGCATATTAATGGACTAATTCGCATTGACTATTTTCCTTTTTGGTTCATTGCAGGACTGTTGTTTGAGCACATCTTAACCGAAAAAAACGCCGCCACAGTGTCTCATGGCAAAAACTGCTGACACAATGCTACATGGTCATAAATGCACTGCCATGTGCCACTGGAATGCGCTGTCACACAAATATACTCTTTTCCGTCCTTTCCAACACTCAGACTTGCAGCACAGTTTTCAGACTGCAACACATATCCCGTCTTGGCACAGAGCACCTCACCGTGCGTATCTTTATCTTCAATTTTACGAAGAAACCAGTTTGATTTAGTAATTCCCCCTGGGTGCTGTTCTGTGGCAGAAGAGGTGTAAGTATGTGCACTGAGCACTTCCCTGCAAAAACTGTTATCGCAAGCTGCCTTTAAGATAACTGCCATGTCATAGACAGTGCTGTAATGATTCTCATCATAAAGCCCCACACAATTTGTAAAATGCGAAGACTCCGACAGTCCAAGCTCCTCCAGCTTCTGATTCATCAACGCCACAAAATCATCTTGAGAACCGGCTACATAGACTGCCAATCCCAGCGCGGCATCTGCCCCAGAAGGAAGCACCGTTCCATAAAAAAGATCCCGCACTGTTACTTTCTCTCCAACCTCAAAACCCATACTGCTACACTTATTTGTGTAACTGTAGTCTGTGATATCCCTTGTAATTTCAAATCTATCATCTGCATCTGTAATATGTTCCGCTGCCACCAAAATAGTGAGAATTTTGGTCATAGAAGCTGGACTAATACGAACATCCGCGTCTCTCTGCCCCATAATTCTACTTGCTTCCACGTCAATAAACACGCCATTCTTGCTCACAACCTCACTGTTGAGCAACGCCGTCTCCGCATCTGCGGTTGCAATCAATGGCGGAAGTTTATTCTTCCCTCCAAGCGACTGTACATTCTGCGCACAAAGATAAGAAATTGTATCTTTAATATTGTCGGCTATACTACTGTCCGCATAACAGCCCGCCACAAAAAACTCCAGAGCAATATTATATGAAATTTTGCTCTTCTGCTGTTTTTTCATGAAGCTTCCAATCCCTTTTCCAATCAAAACAATACAGACAATCAGTACAACCACGCATGGAATCAGCAATCTGCGCATCCATTCCTGCTGTTTTTTTCTGCGCCGCATCTCTTTTAAACGCTTTCGTCTGCGCGCTTCCCGCTCCTTTTCTTCCCGCTCATACACAGCGTTATCTTGTGGTTCCTCATCAAAGCGCTCATTTTCAGAATGATATGTACCCTGTAATGTATCTGCCAATACTGCGGCGATCTCCTCAGCGCTCAACGGACTATTTTCTTCCGCATAATCCATAAACGCCAATTCCTCTCTGTTAGTTGACATCATCTACCTCAACTGCACCGATATCCAGTGTATTAAGCGTGCGGCGCCTTCTCCTGTCCTCCTCAGATTTTTCCAAAATAAACTGCTTTATGGTTTTTGCATTTTTTATATGTTGGATAAGCAGCATTGGACTTGTGACATCTCCTGTATGACAGACAATTGTCCCTAGTCCAAACATTCTCTCAATTAAAGATGTTTTCAAAGTCACATCTTGTACTTTATACATATAACAGTCATTCTCTTCACGATTAAAAAATCCTGTGTTGACAGTAATCACTTCCTCTTTTACTGTATATACGGTAAACGTAAACGGCAATCCAAAAAACAGCCATCTTTTTCTCTCTTTAAATTCCATTTTTATACCCCCTTGCGTGCCTTGACACGCATACCAATCAATCGTTTTTGAAAGGGATCTCTTTCAAAACTTTCTCTTTAGAAATAATTTTTTATAAAGTTATTATAACATTCCCTTCTTAAAAATCAACACGAAATCAATTGGAACAAAAATTTAATGAATTTTACTTGCAAGCTTTTTAATACTATGATACAATTGCAAAAGTATATAAACTTACATGGGAGGAAATGAGTATGCTGAATGCTTTTGTTACTTTTCAATCTTGCTTTAGATGCATTTGTAGATTCCTTTTCTATTTCCATTCCATTTCGCACAAGAGAATTTATTTCTCTTTTTTTTATGCACACGGACGCGGAAAGGAAATATGCAGCTAAAGCTGCCCGAATCCGGCGCGCGAGTAGGGAGAAGATAAATCTTCTCTACTCGATTTTTTCAAATTACTAATTTATAGGAGGCTTTTATGAAACAATTGAGACATTTAATGAGTCCACTTGATTTTTCCACAGAGGAGCTCGATAAGCTCTTTACGCTCGCGGAAGACATCGAGAAAAATCCCGGCAAATATGCCCATGCCTGCGAAGGAAAAAAGCTTGCAACCTGCTTCTATGAACCGAGCACCCGCACTCGATTAAGTTTTGAGTCTGCCATGCTGAACCTCGGCGGACAAGTCCTTGGCTTCTCAGATGCAAACTCCTCCTCCGCTGCAAAAGGAGAAAGTGTGTCGGACACAATTCGCGTTATCTCCTGTTTTGCTGATATCTGTGCTATGCGTCATCCAAAAGAAGGCGCGCCTATGGTGGCTGCTTCACGCTCTTCTATCCCTGTTATCAATGCTGGTGATGGCGGTCATCAGCACCCCACACAGACGCTCACCGACCTTTTGACAATTCGCGCTGTCAAAGGTCGTCTTGACCACTTTACAATCGGTCTTTGCGGTGACTTAAAATTTGGCCGCACGGTACACTCCCTTATCAATGCGTTGGTACGCTACAAAGATATTGAATTTGTCTTTATCTCACCCGAAGAACTCACCATTCCAGACTACATTATCGAAATGTTCCGGGACAAAAAAGTTCCCTTCCGCGAAGTGCGAAAACTAGAAGATGTCATGCCCACGCTGGACATTCTCTACATGACCAGAGTCCAGAAAGAGCGCTTCTTTAACGAGGAAGATTACGTAAGATTAAAGGATTACTACATACTTGACAGAGAAAAGATGGAACTTGCAAAATCTGATATGATTGTTCTTCATCCACTTCCGCGCGTCAATGAAATTTCTGTGGAAGTTGACGACGATCCTAGAGCCATATACTTCCGCCAGGTACAGTATGGCGTGTATGTACGCATGGCACTACTCTTAACACTGTTAGGAATTGTTAATAAATAACTCATCACAATGACTTGCCTAAATATCCATCTGCAGCATCAGAAAATCTTGCCATAGCCCACTATGTTTGCGATTTTCTTCTTTGCAGATAAACATTTATACGGCGTCCTTGTCACAAGTTATTTCTGAACAATTCCTTAGAAATTAATATTCATGAAAAGGAGAATCAACTATGCTAAATGTCGGAAAAATTGAGGAAGGTTTTGTGCTGGATCATATCAAAGCTGGAAAAAGCATGAGTATTTACAAGCATCTTGGACTTGACAAACTCGACTGCACTGTAGCAATTATTAAAAATGCCAGGAGTAAAAAGATGGGAAAAAAAGATATCCTGAAAGTGGAATGTGATATCGACACGCTCAATCTCGATATTTTAGGATTTATCGACCACAACATTACAGTCAATGTCATCAAAAGCTGTGAGATTGTGGAAAAACTTCCGCTGTCTCTACCAAAGGAAATTAAAAATGTACTTAAATGTAAAAATCCGCGCTGCATCACATCTATCGAGCAGGAACTTCCGCATATCTTTGTACTGACAGATGAGAAAAAAGAGATTTACCGCTGCAAATACTGCGAAGAAAAATACGGCAATAAAGATCGGTTTAAAATATAAAACAATCGGCACATAAAGCCAAAAATAGCAGGGGAATTCCTGCTATTTTTCTTGGTGCAAAACTTATACAAAGCTTAATACTTCCTCTTTTGGCTTCTTTGTCGGCGTCACACTGACTGCATGGAGCACTGGTCCTTCACCATTGTAATCCTTCCAAAATTCTCTGTGCACTGTAGCGGTCACTTCCACCCAGTCTTTATTACTCAGCGTACTACATTGATCGTACTTACAAGCGTAGCCCAAAAATGCCATATCATCTGCACAGCAAGTCATTGCCATTCTTCCGGGAACAAAGTACACATCATCACTGCCCTCCGGTTTTAAGACCATCGCTTTAAACTGAATTATCTTATTGATATAGCGGTCCAGATTGTCCATCGCATCTAGATAAAAAATTCCATACCCATAATCATCCAGCTTTAACATATCGCTCTTCAAATCATAAGGCAAATCTTCTTCAAAAATCTGATTGACCTCTCCATCCTTATCCTCAAAAATAATCTCTGCCTGCGGATTTACCGCCTTCACATTTCTCTTAAAGTTACTCAACTGTTCCGTTAACCCATCACAGCGATTAAAAATAATGAGCTCCGATTTCCGAATCATTTCCGCCAATAGCGAACGCATATTTGTATAATAATTCTGAAATGTTGAAGCGTCAATGGTCGTAATCTGCTGCTCTAATCTCCAATGCCACGGCAGCTTAAGATTCTTAAAATTCCACATGCCATTGTACTCTATAATAATACGCTCTGGCTTGTACTTTTTCTCAAGTTCAACCATATTTGCAGAGGTCATCTGAGACTCCTCGTCTACCACTTCCACAACAGTACGACTTCTGCGGAGAATCTCTTCATCGTACTCATTCTCGCCTTCCTCACAGAGAATCAAAAGAGTCGTCCCCTTTACCTGAAAATAAGGCTGCGAAAGCGTATAAGAAATAAACTCTGTTTTGCCGCTCTCCAAAAATCCATTGATTATATACACGGGTTTCATAATTTCTCCAATCCTGGCAAATGCCTACTTTGCAAACAATGTCTTTAAGTGCTCTTCGTTAAGCTGTGCGCCAATCACACAGATTTTTCCAGTCACTTCCGCAGCCCCAGTGCGCACATTGCTCTCCCCTGGAACATAGTCAAAGTTCAGCCATGTGCCATCTCCCGCTGAAACCATTCCCTTTGCTCGAAGAATAGAACCATATTCCTTTTCGTTCTCAAGCTCCTCCAAAATATGCTCAAGCTCAGTTTGTGTGTATGCTGTGGGCGTCTCAAACCCCCAACTTGTGAAAATATCATCTGCATGATGGTGATGATCATGACAGCCACAAGTGCAGTCTTCTCCATGTTCATGATGATGTTCGTGTTCTTCGTGATCATGTTCGTGATCATGATGCGCATGGTCTCTATGGTCGTGATGATGTTCGTGTTCTTCGTGATCATGTTCGTGATCATGATGCGCATGGTCTGCATGGTCGTGATGATGTTCGTGTTCTTCGTGATCGTGATGCTCCTCATGAAGTTTTGCCACTTCCGCCATAAGCTCCGCCTCTAAATCCTTTGCATTCTCTATTGTTTCGAGAATCTTCTTTCCATCAAGCGCCTCCCAAGGTGTTGTGATAATTGTCGCTTTGTCATTGTGCGCTCGAATAATCTCCATCGCAGTATTCAGTTTGTTGTCGCTAATATCCGCAGTTCTACTAAGTATAATTGTGCCTGCGTGTGCAATCTGATTCAAGAAAAACTCTCCAAAATTTTTCGCATACATCTTGCATTTATTTGCGTCGACAACCACTACTGCGCTGTTCAACTCCACTTCCGCATCCGTGTCCACATTTTGTACTGCTTTCATAACGTCAGAAAGCTTCCCAACACCAGAAGGCTCGATTAATATCCGCTCCGGGTGATATGTCTCAATTACTTCTTTTAAAGAGCTGCCAAAATCTCCCACCAGCGAACAGCAAATACATCCTGAATTCATCTCCTTGATTTCAACACCAGCTTCTTTTAAGAAACCACCGTCAATCCCAATCTCACCAAACTCATTTTCAATCAAAACAACCTTGGACGCATCCAATGCTTCCTTTAAAAGCTTTTTGATAAGTGTTGTTTTTCCAGCTCCTAAGAAACCCGAAAAGATATCTATTTTTGTCATTTTCTATAACCTCCTCAATCATTTATTATCTCTAATTTTTTATCATATCATATATAGATTGATTCTGCTATAATGAACCTATAAAAATTCAATTAAAAATCAGTGTGCCATACAAGATCTGCTGCTGGAATCTCCTCATAATTGTCTGCACCTTCGCCTCTTCTAAGATATACTTTACGGATACCTGCCTGAATAATCATGCGCGCACATAACGGACAGGGTTTTGCCTTGTGCACTGACAAATCACCTGGATTAATTCCCGCCAAATACAAATCCGCCCCTAGCGTCTGTTCCCTAGAACAATTTAGCAATGCGTTTGCCTCCGCATGAACTGCCCGACAAACCGCATAGCCTTCCCCTTGATGCATATCCATTCGTATGCGCGGACAGTCCCCAATATCACAGCAATTTTCAAATCCTCTAGGGGAACCATTATACCCCGTTGAAATCACTGCATCATCTTTGACAATAACTGCACCATACTTCCTTTTAATACAAGTACTGCGATATGCAAAATTTTCCGCACAGTTTAGATAGGCATCTACTTTTGAGATTCTTTTATTTCCTTCTGGTTTTACCAATGTTTTGTACCTCTGTTATACATTTTAGTGTACACTTTGAATCAACATTTCATACTCTGCCGCAATTAGCGCTGGCGGAATACTATACGTCACTTCTGCCTCTCTCTGCCCTGCATTCTCTGGCACGTCCCCTCCAGAAATCATGCCCAACAGTCTTCCGCTTTCCTCAAACACACCGCCGCCAGACATTCCTGCCCTAGAAAAACAATCTGTCTCCAATACCATTGTATTGAACAACGGCACAAATCGAATCCCTCTAACCGTCCCTAAAGAAAAATCAGCAACCCTTTGACCGGCTGCTGCCCCTGTCTGCAGAATACGCTTTCCTGCCCAATTCTGCGCAAATGTTTCTCTTTTCTCTTCTGAATCCACCTCGTACAAAACAGGCACCGCTTCATAAATCTCGCGCAAAACACTATTTGATACAGCAGTTTCTGCAATTCTGGCAAATCCTATATCATACTGCTGAGAATATCCCATAATATCTGCATGAAACGTCTCCCCATTACAAAAAACAATTTCCGCCTTGACATCTTTTCCCAAAAGGTGTTTGTTCGACACAATAACAATCTCATCATCAATTTTCCAGATAATACCATTTCCTGTGAAATCCTTCACAACCACTTTGACGACACTCCGCCGCGCTAACTGATAGACTACCTGCATAACCATATTTTCTGCCTCCAGTCCATATCCAGATACTGCGTGAAAACTGGCAATATCCGCCGCCCTCTCCGCCGCAGTTTGAGATACACACACTACAATCTCGTAACAAAATGGCTTGTATAATAGCGCTGTTATCAGCACGCCTGCCATCATTCCGGCAAACATCTGTATTCTCAGATGTTTGCCGGACATTTTTTTCTTTCTATCCCTATTCATTATGCCAAACCAAAGCTGTCATTATACTTCTGAAACTATTAGGCATCTCCCATAATCTCCTGCGATGTTCCTACTGGATTTTCTGCCAAATTTTCTGCTGGAATCTCCTGTGGTACTTGAGCCGGATTTTCCACCGGAACCTCCTGTGGTATTTCTACTGGATTTTCCGCTGGAACTTCTTGCGGTATTGACTCTAAATTTTCTACTGGAATCTCCTGTGGTACTTGAGCCGGATTTTCTGTTGGAACTTCTGGCAAAACTCCTTCGGGCTGCTGAACAGGAGTTCCATCAGGGTTTAACACCCCTGCTTCAATCAGTATCTGTATCTGCTGTTCTGGAGTCAATTCAGGTGTAATATTTTCTTCTGGAACAGTCACTTCCGGTTGTTCCTGTTTTCCTTCTGTTCTAGGCACAGAAACTTGACCGCCATAGACAATAACTGGCTCTCCCTGCTCCACATATCCATAGATTACCTCCGCCTTCTTTGAGGGGAGATTCACACAGCCATGTGAACCATTTGTCAAATAAATATTTGCGCCGAAAGAACTTCTCCAAGACGCATCATGCATTCCCACATTTCCATTGAATGGCATCCAGAAACTTACCTTGGAAGCATAATTTGCTCCTCTAAGTGTCGTATTGCGCTCCTTGTATGTAATTCCATAAATCCCCACTGGTGTATTGTAACCTCTGCTTACATTTCCAGATACGAAATCGGTTTCTTCCACCAACTGGTCATCTTTATAAACCCATAAATGTTGACTTGTGAGATCAATCTCTACATAGCTATCTCCAATGTCATTCTCTCCATACTGTGCTGCTTGGGCATGATACAATGGTGTTCTCTCCTCACTCTTGCCACTTCTAATTAGCTCAACTAAGGCTTCGGCTTCCCCTGCGCGATTCATCCACCAACCATATGCACCTTCTGAAATTGTAATTGTCTCCCCACCTGTCGTCTTGAACTCGCGCTTCTTTCCCCATGTATCATACTTTTTGGAAAGTGTATTGACATATTCTCTTACCAAATCAGGGTCAATATCCAGTTTCCCTTCATCGGTTACCAGCCAATCCTTGATAATACTTCCATCTAATACTTCTCTATCTTCTCCAAACTTATAAGTAATCTTAACGCCTGTTAATTGATTCAAGGCATCACACTCTTTTTGCAAGGCATGGTCCTCAGCGACAATTTCTGCATTTGTATAACATTCTTTGGCGTCAAGGTCAACTGAGTCTGCAAGAATTTCTACGGATTCTTTCACTGCATTATAAATCTTCGTGCGAATTGGCACAGTACCTTTATCTTCTGGGATAATTTGATATCCTTCCTCTGTGTAATCACTTAGATAAGCATTTTGTGGCTGTCTTATATTTTCCTGCTCAAAAAAGCAGAGTGTGTCAATCTTATTGTCAAAAGCTTCCTCTGAATATGTGACCATTGTGTCAACTGTATATTCACACTTTTTAAAAAGAGAGAACGGCCACAAAAAAGCATCCTGTGTCTCAATAATATTTTGAAATTCTTCTCCAAACTCCAGTTTCAATCCAATGTCAGCAGAAGTGATTGTGTCTGTAATACCATCTCTGCCATTAATTGTCAGCGTATAATGATTTGATGTGTCCAAGACAAAATTTTGTGCACTGTTGACTGAGCCTGCAGAATAATTTTCTCCATTAATAAAGGTATTGAAATAAAAATGTTTGGTGAAAAATAATGCAAGCCCCAGATAAACTAATGTAACAATTGCAGCTACAGCTACCACAACATATAATATTTTCTTTTTATTTTCTCGCATTTCGGTACTCCTAATTAAACTTTTGTTCATTTTTACATTGTTCACTTTTTGTAAATTATTGCTTACATAGTTTAACATAAAACTTCCATTCTTCCAATCCTTTTATTACAACAATACTCTGACAATTCCTGCCAAAGTATAGTGTTCGTTTTTAGCAACCGCAGCGATAAGCCGGGTTATGTCAGTGCTACATCGCAGCACGAATGATCATCTATCTAGGACTGACGTTGCCGTCAGCCTCAAGCGACCTACCTGGAAACAGACCGGGCAAGTCTATTGTTCCCTGTTTGGTCTTGCTTCGGATGGGGTTTACATGGCTGTGGCTGTTACCAACCACACGGTAGTCTCTTACACTGCCTTTCCACCCTTACCAAAATGGAATAAAACTCCCATTTTGGCGGTATATTTCTGTTGCACTCGCCTTAGAGTCGCCTCCACCGGACGTTATCCGGCATCCTGCCCTGTGAAGCCCGGACTTTCCTCACCTTACCGGAAACCCCGGTAAGCCGCGATCATTTACTGCAGTTGCCGTATTATTATATAATGCTTCGCTTACTTTTTCAAGCATTTATTCTAAATCTATTAAACCTTAAAACAACTTCCACCGACGAACTCCCGCACAATAGAATTTTTGGGAAGCTCCTCTATTCCTACCCCAAGGAAATAGCTTAAGAATTTCAGCAGGCGCACCGCCTCAAAATATTCGGGTTCTCCTTTTTCTATACTGTAGAGTAAAGGTTCTGCATATGGCTTTAGCACCGCAAGTTCATAGATAAGCGCAGAGTTAAACATGGCATCTGCACTCTCCTGAAAAGGAAAGATATTCTCTGTCTCTCCCTTTCGCACAGAAGGCCACATCTGCACTGTGCGTTTGGCTGTGGCGCCCCGCGTTCTTGCATCCCGCACCAGACGCCGAAGCAATCGTCCATCTGTAGTCGGGATTCGGTTATGTTCATCTATATTTAGTGTAGTAAGTGCGCTAATATAAATCTTATATTTGCTATCGGCAGGCAGTGCATAGGACATTTTATCATTCAACCCATGGATTCCTTCTATAACAAGGATATCATCAGGACCAAGCTGCTTAAAATTCCCCCTGTACTCACGCTTTCCTGTCACAAAATTAAATGTTGGCAACTCAACTCGCTCTCCCGCTAACAGCGCGCACATATCATCATTAAACTTTTGTGTATCGATTGCTTCAAGACATTCAAAATCATAGTCTCCATTTGGCTGTTTAGGTGTATTCTCCCGGTCTACAAAATAGTCATCTGCGGCAATAGGATGCGGTGTCAGTCCATGTGTGCGCAACTGCACAGACAATCTGTGGGAAAAGGTTGTTTTCCCTGATGAGGAAGGTCCTGCAATCATCACAAATTTAATACCACCACGTGATACAATTTCCGACGCAATCTCACTGATTCTGCGCTCTTGCAGCGCCTCCTGCACAAGCACTAGCTCATTAAATCTTCCTTTTCGTATCTCGTCATTGAGGTCACTCACGGTATCAACACCTAGCTTCTCTCCCCAATCTACAGAGATTTCCATAGACTTAAATAATTTAGGAAATGGTTTGAACGCCTCCAATGTTGTAGGATTACTCCTGTTTGGCAATATCAGTACGATTCCATTTTCATACCTTTGTAAATCAAACCATCGCACATATCCTGTACTCGGCAGCATATACCCATAATAATAATCATAATATCCATCAAGATTATAAACATTAACGCTAGAACTTCCCCTATAGCGAAACAAACTTACTTTGTCTGACATCTTCTGCTGCGCAAAAAGAGCATTTGCCTCATCAATTGGCATGGACTTTTTAATAATGCAATAATCCTTATCTATGTACTCCTGCATCTTTGCCTTGATTTTGCTAACGATCTCATCTGTAAACGCAAAATCTCCTTTTTTCGCACAGTAATATCCATTTCCAATCGCAAACTCCATCTTAATCTTTTCAATCTTATCTACCCCAACCACATCATTGATCGCTTTCATTAAGATAATGGTCGCTGTTCGGTTATAAGTTTTGTGCCCAGTGTCATCTGCCAGTGTCAAAAACTCTACAGTACAGTCCTGATCGACCTTTTTGAATAATTCCTTAATTTTTCCATTTCTAACCGCCAGTGCAATCGGATATGGGTAATCTTTTTGATACACACTAGCCACCTCACCAAAGGTAATACCCACTGGATACTCTCTGCTCTTTCCATTCACTGTCACTTGAAAGCTCTGTCTACTTCCCTCCATTCATTGTCCTCCTCTCCTACACCACCACAAAAGGCTCTTTTATCTCTGTCTTATAAATTGTCAATCCAGGCAGTTCTCTTTTGATAAACTCTTCCATATAAGAGACAAACAGTTTTTCAATACCATAGTGCCCTGCATCAATCACATTGATACCTTGCGCCACCGCATCGATTCCTTCATGATGATCAATATCGCCGGTTATCATCACATCCACACTTGCATTTATCGCATCCTTAATATAAGCACCCCCAGAGCCAGGCATCACTGCGACCTTTTTGGCAATATCACCCAAATCCCCAAAAACTCTGACATTCGGCACATGGAACTTCTGCTTGACAAACTCTGCGAGATCTGCCACGCTCATGCGCGCTTTAAGACATCCTGCTCTGCCGCAGCCTTCCTTAGAAATATCATCCTCATAAGTGACATTCAACACTTGTCTCTCCTGCAAAAGCAACTCATCTGCCGCTGCATCCGCCATGCCCATCACATCAAAATTGGTGTGCATTGCAAAATAACTGATATCATTCCGAATTAGTTTATAAACGCGTCGGCCAATAAAATCATCTGTAGTAATTCTGCTCATCTTTCTAAAGATGAGTGGATGATGTGTGAGCAACATATCCGCTCCAAGGGAAACTGCTTCCTCAATCACATCATCTGTCGCATCCAATGCAATATAAATCGTTTTGACTTCCTTATCACGTCTGCCCACCAGCAGACCAATATTATCCCACTCCTCCGCGTAGGAGGCTGGGGAATGTAGTTCTAATTGTTCTATAATTTCAAAACATTTCATAGCCATTTCTCCATGATAAATTGGATATTATTTAAAATAGCAATACAGGCAGAATACAATATCACTCAGTTTCTCATCAAGCTCTGCCACACGCGACTGTTGTCTGTCCGTCGTCTGTTCTTGGCGCAACAGATTTTCTCGAAGGTTCTCCAAATTTCCCTTCTGCCACAATAGATATCTTTTTAATATCGGATGCGCCATTGTCAACAGACATGGACCATATGTATCCTGAACTCTTGTAAGCCGCTGTACTTCCTCTCTTGATATCTCAGATATTGTAAATGGTTGCCGGTAAGCTGGAATCCCATTTCTGTGCACGCCGCTCTTTTTGCATTTCTGTTCCAAATGTCCACCAATCTGCCACTCAAGCCTGCCAAATGCTCCGGGCAGCGCACGCATCATCGGATAATATTTTCCATCTTCATAGACCAAATCTTCCTTGTCAATTAAATAGCCTTTTTTTCGCAGATAACTACGCACCTCAGCCAATTCCGACTGGGGTTGTAATATCACCTGTTTCATGCCGCTAACCAACTCTTTTCCCTGTTCAAGTATAGAGAGGACCAGCCTGCCGCCCATACCAGCACAGATGATTCCCTCCGCCTCGCCCATCTGCAATGCACTGACACCATCGGAAAGCCGGGTCTCTATATAATCCTGCATATCGTACTCAACAATATTCTGTTTTGCCCTGTCCAAAGGTCCGCTGTTAATATCCATTGCAATCACATGTCTGCAAACGTTGCTTCTGACAAGCTCCATTGCAATATAACCGTGATCGCAGCCGACATCAGCGATACTCTTACAGGGCTGCACAAGCTCAGCCACAGCCCTCATTCTATCCGATAACAGCATCTATAATCTCCTAATCCAAAAAATCCTTAAGTTTGCGGCTTCTTGAAGGATGACGTAATTTTCTGAGTGCCTTTGCCTCAATCTGCCTGATACGCTCTCTGGTGACATTGAACTCTTTACCGACTTCCTCAAGTGTGCGTGCTCTTCCGTCATCCAGCCCAAAGCGAAGTCTAAGAACCTTCTGTTCTCTGTCTGTTAACGTGTCAAGCACTTCGACCAACTGCTCCTTCAATAACGTAAATGCAGCGGCATCCGCCGGAACAGGAACATTATCATCCTGGATAAAATCCCCCAGATGACTGTCTTCCTCCTCGCCTATTGGCGTCTCCAAAGAGACTGGCTCCTGAGAAATTTTTAGGATTTCACGCACGCGCTCCTCTGGCATATTCATTTCCTTTGCAATCTCCTCTGGGGTCGGTTCCCGTCCAAGCTCCTGAAGCAATTGTCTACTCACACGAATCAGTTTATTAATTGTCTCAACCATATGAACAGGGATTCGGATTGTTCTTGCCTGATCTGCAATTGCCCTCGTGATTGCCTGACGTATCCACCAAGTCGCATACGTAGAAAATTTGTAGCCTTTTCTGTAATCAAATTTCTCTACTGCCTTAATTAGTCCTAGATTTCCCTCCTGAATCAAATCTAAGAACAGCATACCACGTCCGACATACCGTTTGGCAATGCTCACCACCAGACGAAGATTGGCCTCAGCAAGCCGCTTTTTTGCCTCCTCATCACCAAGTTCCATCTTCTTTGCAAGCTCAATCTCCTCATCTGCACTCAAAAGCGGCACCTTTCCAATCTCCTTGAGGTACATTCTGACAGGATCCTCTATTCCAACACCATCCGGCACAGTGAGATCGATATTTTCCATATCCATCTCTTCGTCGTCCACCAAAAGCAGATCATCATCTGGCAAATCATCGTCATCATCCGTAATGCGCAGAACATCGACATTGTTCTGTTCAAGAAGCTCCAAGATTCGCTCAAACTGCTCCTCCTCAAGCGGCATATCCTTAAAAAAATCGTTAATTTCCTGGTATTCCAGCACGTTTTTCTTTTTCTTTGCAACCGCCAGCAGCTCCTTTAATTTCGCATCAAATTTTGCTTGTGTGTTTTCATCCATTCTGGTCAATCCTCCATACCATATTATTTTTATCCTTAATTTAAAGAAATATGCGTTTTGCTAAGTTCTTCCAGCGCTTTTTTGCCCTCAATTACTTTGCTGAGCGCCGATAAATCCGCGCCAGATCGGGCAGCATAGTACTCATAGCTATTTTTTTTCACACTCACAAGAATATCATGAAAGGCTTTTTCCTTTTCCTGTTCACTTTCCAATTCTGGAAGGTTTGTCGTAAACAGAGAAGCCGCCTCACTCTGATCCTTCTCCTCCTCAAACATACTAATAATACCTGCAGGATTAAACGTATTTTTTTCAATATCTTCAAACATACGTTTTGCCACCCTGCTATACAACTCCACTGTAAAATCCTCCGCGGAGAGATACCCTTTAATTTTGGTGTAGAGCTGCGGATAATCCGTCAGCCACGTCAGCAGCAACCGCTGTGATCTCTTGGCATTCTCCTCAGGAGTATTCTTGTTTTTGCTCTGTATCCCAGACTTTGGACGCTCTATCTGCACCGCATAACCACCAGCCTTTGCAGCCATATTCACCACGAGCTTTCTAAGACTGTCAAAGCCAATATGATATTTCTGCGCTACGGCCTCCAAATAGTTTTCCCGTTCCACATCCTCACCAAAATCGCAAAGCTTTCTGGCAATCTGACTGTGAAAATTTGTCTTTCCCTCTGGGTCATTTAAGTCAAACTCCCGCTCTAGCATCCGAATTTCAAACAAAAACGCATTCTCTGCATTGTCCATGCGCTCCTGAAATGCCGCCTGCCCAAGATTCTTGATAAATTCATCTGGGTCTTTGTACGGTGACATATTGATAATCCTGCCAGACATTCCTGTATCTCGCAGAATCCGAATCGCGCGAAGCGCTGCTTTCACACCTGCTTTATCACTATCGTACGCCAGCAATACCTCTCGGGTATATTTCTTTATCAGTCCTGCCTGACCTGGCGTGAATGCCGTTCCAAGTGAAGCCACTGCCTGCGTAAATCCTGCCTGATGCATACTGATTACATCCATATACCCCTCACACAATATTATATTCCCAGTCCTGGCAGCGCGCGCATAGTTCATTCCATATAAATTTCTACTTTTGTCAAAGATTTCTGTCTCCGGTGAGTTTAGATATTTGGGACCGTTCTCCTCACTGTCCATAATACGACCGCCAAACCCTATCACGCGATGGTTGATATCTTGTATTGGAAACATAACCCTGTTCCAAAATTGTGTTGTTGTTCCCCTGCGCTCATCAATCTTAGCTAATCCCACATCACGAATCAAATCATCAGTAAAGCCCTTTTGATGCAGATAAGCCAACAGCTCCTCTCCTCTTGTCGGCGCATATCCCAGTCCAAAATTTTTGCAAGTTTCTCCAGAAATCTGACGCTTGTCCAAATATTCCTTTGCTCTGCTGCCCCGCTCACCGCGAAGCATAATATAATAAAACTTTGCTGCCTCCTTATTGACCTCAAAAAGTCTCTGTCTGCGGCTTTCACGCCGTTTTGCCTGCTCGGAATACTCTGGCTGTGGAAGCTCTATACCAGCCCTTTCCGCCAGTATTTTCATCGCTTCAGGAAACGTACAATTCTCATACTTCATCACAAATGTAAGCGCATTTCCGCCTTCTCCGCAGCCAAAACATTTATAAATCTGCCGTGAGCGATTCACAGAAAAGGAGGGTGTCTTTTCCCCGTGAAAAGGACAACAGCACATATAATTACTGCCTTTTTTCTGCAGTGACACATAGCTGGAAATCACATCAACAATATCACTTTTTTGTCTGACTTCCTCGACTAATTCCTCTGGATAATACATCCATATCCAACTCTCTTTCTTTTTCGCAATTCTAATATCCCATCCAAAACTTAGGGATATACAATTCTTCATACAAGGAAATCGCAAAGCGGTCTGTCATAGAGCTAATATAATCACATACCACCTTTTCCCGCGGCTCTCCCTGAAATCCCAATTCCACAAAAAATTTAGGCAGTGCATCTGTATGTCTCATGTAGTATTCGTACAAAGTCTTAACCAGTGAAACCGCTTTGTCCTCCTCACACTTTGCCACCGGATTACGATACACTTTGTCATACATAAACTGTCTTAAGTTGCGCATGCCAAGTTCCACATCATCTGACATGCGCACGTCGCTTGTTCCCTTGCTCTGTGTTACAATGTCATGTATAAAATTGTTGAGCCTCTCCCGCGAGCTGTACCCAATAAGCTCACCGATTTCTCTCGGAATATCCCGCTCCTTTAAAATTCCTGCCCTGACAGCATCATCCATATCGTGATATGTGTACGCAATTTTATCAGAAAAACGCACTACTTTTCCTTCAAGCGTAGATGGCATACTCGAAGTCTGATGATTCCGCATTCCATCTCGCACTTCCCATGTAAGATTCAATCCCTCCCCATCCTTTTCGAGAAGCTCCACCGTGCGCACACTCTGTTCATTGTGCCGAAATCCAAAGGGGCAGATTTCATTGAGTGCACGCTCCCCAGCATGTCCAAAAGGCGTATGTCCCAAATCATGCCCTAAAGCAATTGCCTCAACCAACTCCTCATTTAGTTGAAGCGCCCTTGCAATTGTGCGCGCATTCTGTGACACCTCAAGCGTGTGCGTAAGTCTTGTTCGATAATGGTCCCCTTCCGGTGACAAAAAAACCTGTGTCTTATCCTTAAGTCGCCGAAACGATTTAGAATGCAGTATCCTATCTCTGTCTCGCTGAAATACAGGGCGAATATCACATTCATTCTCCTTGTGTTTTCTGCCCTTTGACCGGATACTGAGTGTGGCAAATGGACTTAAATACTCACTTTCCCACTGTTCAAGGTTTTCTCGTATTGTCATAATAAACCCCCGCTTTGTGTTTCATTCACAAAATGATTCCATATTTATATATTCCACACAGATTTGGAAATTCCTTTTTTTATCTATAATTCTACAAAATTGGTAACTATCATTTACTCTATACCAAGGAACAACCCAACCGCTTTGACAAACGCTGCTACATTTTATATAATAAAGATATCAATTTTGAAAGGACAGCGATTTTATTCAGGTCGCTCCAGAAAGGTAATATTAATATGAGCAAATTTAACGCAAATCACATTGCAATCCCCACAATATTAAAAGTAGAACCAAATGCATTAAACGAAATTGGCACATCTTTGAGCGAATGCAATTTTCAGAAAATAGTTATTTACTTTGGAAATGGACTGATTGATATGTTTGGCCGCAAAGTATTAGACTCTCTGCGGGAATCCAATATTGAAGTGCTTGAATACTGTGAGCTGGATACTGTCAACATTGATGATATCATCAAACTGGCATTCGGGTTGCCAAACGCTACGCAGGCTGTCATTGGCCTTGGCGGCGGCAAAGTGATTGATGCTGCCAAGTACATTGGCTTTCTGCGCAAACTGCCCTTTATCAGTGTTCCCACATCGGCTTCCAGCGACGGGTTTTCCAGTGCCAGCGCTTCCCTAATCGTCAATGGGCGCAGAAATTCTGTTCCTGCGCGTCTAGCATTTGGCATTATCGCGGACACTGCTGTCATCAAAAGCGCACCAGAAAAATTCCTGTACTCTGGCATTGGCGACATGGTATCCAAAATTACTGCGCTGTACGACTGGAAGTTTGAAGAAACGCACGGAGTCACACAAGTCAATGACTTTGCCCTTATGATTGCCAAAAAAGCAGTGAATAGCTTTGTACGCACACCGTTTGACAGCATTCAGGACAATCTATTTTTAAAGGAACTTCTTGACTCTCTTGCCATGAGTGGTATCGCAAATGAGATTGCAGGCAGCAGCGCACCCACAAGCGGAAGTGAACATCTCATCTCACACGCCTTGGATAAAATGCTAGAGGCACCACAATTGCATGGTATTCAAGTTGGTATCGCAACTTATCTTATGAGTAAAGTACAAGAGCACCGCTTCGAGCGCATAAACACAGTCTTCAGAAATACTGGATTTTGGAACTATGTTGCAACTCTCAATCTCAATGTGGAAGACTATATCAAGGCAATCGATCTTGCGCCTTCCATCAAACCATTCCGTTATACCTATCTTCATGAGAAGCAATACCGCGAACTTGCCAAAGAAATACTTGTTGAGGATACTATACTAAAAACCGTTTTTCATTTATAAAATAGGAGGCTGACAACAATGCATTATACAAATCCTGTTCTGTCTGGATTTCATCCAGACCCAAGTATCTGCAGAGTTGAAAACGACTTTTATCTAGTAACAAGTAATTTTGAATACTTTCCTAGAATCCCGCTCTTTCATAGTACAGACCTTATCCACTGGGAACAAATCAACTATGTTCTCAATAGAAACAGCCAGCTTACCTTCTCAACAGAAGCACCAAACTGCCTGGGAATTTATGCCCCAACAATCCGCTATCACGAAGGAATCTACTACTGTATTGTAACAAATGTAGACAGTCTCAAAAGCGAAAATTTCTTTGTCTATACTACAGATCCCTATGGAATATGGTCAGAACCTGTCCTGCTTCCCTTTGGCAGCATCGATCCTTCTCTTTTTTTGATGATGACGGAAAGATATACTACAGCGGCACTGACACAGGCGTCTTTATCGCTGAACTAACCCTATCAAAAAGTACTCTGCCTGATAACACTATACAGATTCTCTTTGACAAAACCGGCGAAAAAGTATATGCATGGAATGGCTCTGGCGGAAATAATCCTGAAGGACCACACATATATAAGATAAATGGAATATATTATCTTATGCTTGCAGAAGGTGGTACTGAATACTGTCATATGGTTACAATAGCCATAAGTACATCTATATTTGGTCCTTATGAAGCATGTCCACACAATCCAATTCTTACTAACCGCAGCACAGAACTTCCCATTAAGGCAGTCGGACATGCTGATATGATTGAAGATCAAAATGGAAACTGGTGGGCAGTCTGTCTCGGTATTCGACCTCTTGGATATCCATTATGGATAATATTCCCGAAGGCGGTGAAGCTGGAATTTCAATATATCTAAATTATCAGCATCATTATGAAATAGCAATAACTATGCTTAGCCAAAAGCGCTGTCTTATTCTCCGACGGCAAGTTGGAAAATTAAAAGCAATAGAAAATATTGTATCCCATAACAGTAATGCAGTTATTTTACAGCTCACTGGCTCACGCGCAGAATACGCTTTCGCTTACTGTTCTTCAGAACAAGATACCCCTGTGCCAATTGGAGCAGGTGAGACTCAATATCTTACCACGGAAGTGGGCGGCTGCTTTACCGGAAATTTTATCGCCATTTACGCTGTGAATACAGATGTTATTTGCAAAAAATTTACTTATACTGTAAAATAGATTTTAAAAAATATAAAAGGAGGCACGCACATGAAATCAAAAGTTTATTTTTCTAAGACCATCACACCCGAAAAAGTTCTGAAACTATATCAATTGACAGGCAAACCGCTCGAAGGCAAAGTCGCAATTAAAATTCACTCCGGTGAAGTCGGAAACCAGAATTTTCTGAAACCAGATTTCTGGAAACCTGTTATCGATTTTGTAGGTGGCACTGTTGTGGAGTGCAATACTGCATATGATGGAAGCCGCAACACCACTGCAAAACACATGAAAACGCTACACGAACATGGCTGGAGCAAATATTTTGATGTTGACTTAATGGACGCAGAAGGAGACGACCTAGAGCTTACAATTCCAAACGGTCTAAAAATCAAAAAGAACTTTGTGGGAAAAACTCTTGTCAATTATAATTCTTTGCTAGTGCTCTCCCACTTTAAAGGACATCCAATGGGCGGATATGGTGGAGCCATCAAGCAACTTTCTATTGGTATTGCTTCTTCAACTGGCAAAGCATATATTCATGGTGTAGGCGACATTAATAATTTCTGGGGTTCCGATCATGATTCCTTTTTGGAATCTATGGCCGACGCTGCATCTAGTATTGTTGATTACTTCAAAGGAAATATTGTCTACATCAATGTTATGAAAAATATGTCTGTAGACTGTGACTGCTGTGCTGTCGCTGAAGATCCCTGCATGGCGGATATTGGCATTTTGGCTTCTCTTGATCCAATTGCAATTGATCAAGCATGTCTCGATCTGGTCTATGCCTCTGATGATCCAGGTAGAGACCATCTTCTTGAACGCATTGAATCTAAAAACGGTGTCCATACTATCGAGGCTGCCGCTGCATTAGGCTTTGGCTCTCGCGAGTATGAACTTATTACTGTAGATTAAAGTAATTGAGTAGGGGAAGTTATCTTCCCCTACTCAATTTTTTTAGCCATGCGCCCCTTGCATATTTCTAATCTCAAACAGTTTATCCAGAAACCAGTATGGTATCATAATTCCCTGCGCCTGCATTGCTAGTGCTTCCTCCTTGTTAACCCATCGAACCGCCTGCACCTCTTCTTCCTGTAAGTGAAGCAAAGCAAGGTCAACTTCCTGTTCTAGCAGATAATAATCATCAAAACCACGCGCAAAATTAATAGTAAAATTCGGTCTTTTATCAGACAAATCAATCTTTAGTCCAATCTCCTCTGCCACTTCACGCTCTGCCGCTTGCTGGCTGCTCTCACCCTGTAAAGCAGAACCTGCTGCCGTCAAATCCCACATGTTTGACCAGCCTTCCTTAAAAGGCTGTCTCTGCTGAATTAACAACTCATTCTTGCTATTAAAAATGCAGATATGAACTACAAGATGATATTCTCCTTCCCTTAATGGGTCTCCTCGCCGATGTACTTTTCCAGTCTTCACTCTATCTTTTGTATATAAATCCCACAGTTCATTCTCTTCTCTGTCCGCCATAACAATCTTTTCTCCACAACTAGTACGCCGTTTTTAATTCCTCATATACCAAGCACTCGCTATTTGTATACGAGGATTAAAAAACGGTGTACTAGTAACAATTCAGCCTTTGGATTCCCGTTACAGACATCAAGCCATACATAATCGCTTCGCGATGGTTTGATGCTTCCCAACCACTATGCAACCTTACGGACTTTGCAACGCAGTGCAAAGTCCTAGACTGAATTGTAACCACAACTATACAAATTTTACTAGCTCATCTATGCTCTTTCTCTTTGGCGCTGCTGGCTCCTCGTCCGCATAACCTACCGCCATAAGCGCAGCTACCTTCTGCCCATCTTCAATTCCAATGATCTCCGCAACTTTTGCCTCATCAAAAATACCAAGAATGACAGCGCCAATTCCCTTATCGTGCGCTGCAAGGCAGAAAGTCTGCGTCGCAAGACCCGCGTCAAACACTTCCCAGCGGTCCTCCTTTGACGTTGTGTAGGAACCGTCCCGCTCAAAACCGCTTCTGCCATGTACTATATTGACTACAACCAACGCTGCACAACCCTTAATAATGTCACTGTTATGCGCAAAACCAAGCGTTGCCTCATCCGCAATTTTCGCCTTAATGTCCGCATTCTCAACCACCACATATCTTGTTACCTGTGTGTTTTTCCACGATGGTGCGAAGGACGCAGCAGACACAATTTCCTGCATCACCTCATGCGACACCTGCTCCTCCTTAAATTTTCTGATACTTCTCCTTGTCTCGATACACTTGATTGTTTCCATAAAAATACCTCTCTTTCCTTTGTTTTTCTAAAATACACTGCTGATAACCTAATTTCCTAACACCTTTTCTCTATATCACCAAACATACAAAACTATTTTAAAAAGCCGTTCACTATCTGCTCCTCCGCCTGCGCCTCTGTAAGCCCTAGCGTCATTAATTTAGTCAACTGTTCCCCCGCTATTTTTCCAATTGCCGCCTCATGAATCAGGCTTGCATCAATGCTGTTTGCCGTAATCTCTGGTATTGCGCGCACCACTGCATTATCCATAATTATCGCATCGCACTCCGAGTGCCCTGCACACTTGTTATTTCCATTGATATGAGAATAGAATATTTGTTCAGAAAAATCTTTCGCCACAGAACGAGAAATGACATTTGTGCTGGAATCCTCGCCGTCCAAATCCACATAAAAATTGGTGGTCGCTCTTTGTTTTCCATGCGTCATAAGTTTTTCCTTAATAACAAGCTGAGCACCCTTTCCAAGCTTTGCTCTTGTAACTCTATCTGTAGAATCCACACCCCTAATTTGCATTGTATCCATTTCCATATAGCTATTCTCATCCAAATTTACAACCGTCTCTGGATTCATGACACGCTCACCAGTTCCTTCACCCGAACCATAATGTTTTTCCACATATTTCACTCTGGAATTTTTGCCGATAAAAAAAGAATGAATCCCGCTGTGTTCGCTTGCTTGGTCTCCACTGTTGTGAATACCGCATCCCGCCACAATTGTGACATCACAGTCCTCACCAATATGAAAATCATTATACACCAATTCCTTGAGACCTGTCTGCGTCATTAAAACAGGGATATGCACACTTTCCTTTTTCGTCCCAGTTTTAATAAAAATATCAATTCCTGGCTTATCTTCTTTAGGAACAATCTCAATGTGTTCTGTCGAGTGTCTGCCCGCTGACGCTCCATTGGAACGAATATTGTAAGCACCTGTGGGGACTTCATGCAAATCTGCAACTTGCATCAGCAATGTTTTCTGAATCTCATCCATGTATACACCCTCCTGCATTATGTCTGCACTCAAGATTACCACTCAACAACCCAGGCAATATCTCCTCCTTTGTTCCCATATCCTGTATCTCGCCGTTTGCAATTACCACAATTTTATCTGCAATGTCAAGAATACGCTCCTGATGCGAAATAATCACAATATTTCCCTGCGTCTTATCATGCATCTTCTCAAATACTTTGATTAAATTCTGAAAACTCCAAAGGTCAATACCAGCCTCCGGCTCATCAAACACAGACAACTTCATCCCCCTGGCAATAACCGTGGCAATCTCAATTCGCTTTAACTCTCCGCCAGACAAACTTCCGTTCACTTCTCGATTGATATAATCCCGCGCACAAAGTCCTACCTCCGAAAGATATTTACATGCGCCCTCCACGCTAAGTTTGTCGCCAGCCGCCAGACGAATCAAATCAAGCACTGTAATTCCCTTAAAACGAACTGGTTGTTGAAAGGCAAAACTAATGCCCAGATTCGCCCGCTCTGTTATGGACAGTGTCGTAATATCCTGCCCCTCAAAGAAAATCTGCCCCTCTGTTGGCTGTATAATTCCAGCAATCATCTTTGCTAGGGTCGATTTACCACCCCCGTTTGGTCCAGTGATTGCCGTAAATCGGTCCTCTATCTTTAAGTCAATATGATTTAATATGTCCTTCCCGTTCTCATCATCAACATGATAGGATATATCTTTTAATTCTAGCACGCATCCGCGCCCCCTCTCCGCTTCCTTCTCAGATGTTTTATAACGCCTTTTATAATATCTTTTGACGCTCTTTCAGTATAACCAATATTTAACAAAAAAGCGACTGTTTTTTCAAATTTTCATATGAATATATTAATTTTTTCTATTCTTTCATTTAACCATATCATATAGTGTTCATTTAACACCATCCTTGTGTATTGAGATAACGCAGCAATTGTCTTCTCCTTCCTCTATTTTCACAATGCCGTTGCCAACACATTTCTCATCTTTCTGGTAAGTGCAAATGTACCAGAGTCTTTGAGCTGTAACATCAATAAAAACGTCGTTTCTTTTTCTGGTATATTGGCAAAATAGGGGCCTAACCATCCATCCCAGCCGTACTCTCCTGCGAAACCATTGATTACCGCAAAGGAAGGATTCGTCAATACACGCATTAAATTACTGTAACTATATCCTGCAAGATTTTCCCATCCTCGCATCATTCCCTGTTGATACGGCTCAAGATGACACCCCGTCATATACGCAACTGTAGCGGGTGCAAGGTAGGTTCTGCCTTGATAGAAACCTCCATTGAGCAGCATCTGTGCAAAATGTTGGTAATCTACAATTGTAGATACAAGCCCTGCCCCACCTGACTCAAAGCATATTTCTGCATCCATATGGTTGCAGATGCCAAGATGATTTCCATGATATTCGATCAACCCATCTGTCGTTGCCTCATATACTTTTGTCAGTCGTTCTCTCTTTGAAGCATCCAATCGAAAATCAGTATCCATCATATGCAATGGCGCAAAAAACTCTTTTTTCAAAAATTCTCCAAAGGGAACATCAGAAACCACCTCCACAACCGCACCAAGAATATCAGCACTTGTTCCATAACGCCATCCCTCTCCTGGCTGAAATGCAAGCCGTCCTTGTCCCAGTTTTAACGCTGCTTCCATTGTTGTCATAGGATTATCAGAATATAGTCTTTTGTCCAGCTCTTCATAGACAAGTGCTGTATCCCGACTCGCTGGATCTGGGTCACAATTATATACCAATCCTGATGTCATAGACAAGCAATCCTTCACTGTCACTTGGCGATTGGCAGGCACATCTCCCTCTGGAGTTACCACCCTTATCTTTGCAAAGGTTGGTATATACTTTGATATTGGGTCCAGCAAATCCAGTACGCCGCGCTCCAACAGAAGCATCACCGCTGCTGATGTGATAGGTTTGGTCATAGAATACAGGCGAAAAATACTATCTCTCCCTATCTTTTTTCCACCTGCGATATCTGCATACCCCGCCTCAGCATAATATACCTCCTCACCTTTGTGGACCACACACAGATTGCCACCTGCGATTTGACCAGCATGAACACTTTCCTGCAACAGTTCTCCCAATCGTTCTAATCGATTCCATTCAATTGTTCTCATAATTTTTTACCTTTCTTTTTGATAACGTCTTAGATTTACTCATCATCTGAAAATTCCATAAACTGTGAAAGTGCCTCTTTATGCATCTTTGATACCGCATGTGGGTTTCGTTTCAAAAGAGCATTCATACGCTGATATTCTTTCTTTCCTGTCTGCAATGCAGAGTTAATTTTTCTTAGACCAGCCTCCGAGCGCTCTTTAATCTCGCTCCCATAAAATGCAGAAGCAACTTCAAAATGTTTCTGCATTCTACGAAATTCCTCGCTGCTCTCCTCAAGGCTCAAAAGCACTTCCTTCAAGTTGAATGCTTCACGAACGCTCTCTGCCATATCAATCGAAATGTAAACTGTGAGCAGAAATACAATCACTTCCACAAAATTGCTATTAAATCGCATTGCCAGCCTTTCCACCAGTGTATGTCCATACAAAGTTAAGATTACTGAAAAAGCCCCCCACGCCAATGAAGAAGTAACGCAGATATGTCCATTTAAATTAAAACGCTGATTGCTATAATCCCAATAGCGCACATGAAACAATTTTTCCATCGCCACACCTGTAAAATATTCCAGTATTGTAGCACTTATCATACCCGCAAAGAACACCCGTACTGCATTTGTCCGAAAAGGCAATGTAAAAACCAGAACAACAATTGCACCAGAACCATAAATTGGTAGAAATGGACCTCTCATAAACCCTCTGTTGACCCATCTTGCTTTCAATACAGACACATAACAGGTCTCCCATACCCAGCCCAGAAAACAATAGAAATAAAAAAAGAAAAGCCAAGTTGAAAATGTATACATCACACAGATTCCTCCCAATTATCCTGTTCTATGCAAATTAAAAGCATTCCCCGCTGTACTTCAATTTCCGCAGTCTCACCGATAAATTCATTGCTGACTCCAATTGGAAATTCCTGTCTTACTGTCACAGAATCCAACAAATATTTCAAACCGCGCTCACAAACTCCATACGCATCACCCCCAAAAGCAAAGACAGAAATCCGTCTTCCTTTCCTCGCAAAATGATCTGTAAAGCTTACCTTGGTATCCTTTATCAATGTCAACAGTACATCCTCTCCAGCGATTGTTCCCGTTGCTCCCCGATTTAGCAGATATAAAAGGCACTGAATATTGGCGAGCGTATGGTCCAATCGTCCGCCAAGCGCCCCATAAAGCGTAAACTGTTTATAACCTGCATTTAGCCCTTCCTTGATTGCTGCAAGCATATCTGTGTCGTCCTTTTCAACGGGAAGTTTTTTTATCTGAAATGGACCACACAGTTCTTGTGATTCAAGTGAATCCATATCACCCAACACAATATCTGGCAGTATTCCAATCTGTTGTAAATATGTCAGTCCACCATCTGCTGCAATACATAAATCTCCTTCTTGCAATGTCATCTGCTTTAATAGTCTCTGTGCATTGCATACGCCTGCACCGATTATAATACACTTTTTCATGCCATTCTATCCCACTTTCCTCTGCATCAGGTCTGCGTAATTGAGTAGGGGAAGTCCCATCTTTCCTACTCGCCGCGCCGCCGGTGCGCCATGCAATGGCATATTTCCTCTGCATCGGCGTGCGCATAAAAAGTTCGCCAAAGCTAAGCCTCTGGCGAACTTTTGTTTTGAAATTTGTAGCAGTTAAGCCTTTGGCTTCCTGTTACAAGTATCAAGCCATGCAAAATCGCTTTGCGATGGCTTGATGTATCTCAGCCACAATGTTTTCTCACGAACTTTGCAGTATGGTGCAAAGTCCTAGACCGAACTGTAACTAGAATTTCTACCTTATTTTTCCGCATCAAAAACTCTTAAATATATCTGTCTCTCTCTGAAGCGCTGCTGCAATCTGCTGATTCTCATCCATTCTGTTACTGATATTTTCCATATCAGTAACAAGAATTTGCGTGCTCTCTGCTGCACCTGTAACGCCTTTTGCTCCCTCTTCAATCGCGTCTGTAATTGTCTCAATCGAAGATGCAATCTCATCTACTGCGCATTTGAGATCGTCTGTCTTTGCTGTAAACTCATTCATAACACCCTCTATATAAGTGGCGTTGTCTCTGTATTGCTCACCACTGCTCACGAAGTTTTCAAATTCTGGCAAAATAGAATCCGTCATATATTCCACAAGATTATTAGAATGCCCGGCGAGATTATGTACAGCGTTGATCACCACACTATTAATCTCCTGAATACGATTTGCCGTCTGACGGCTTGAAGATGCAAGCTGCCTAATTTCGTCTGCAACAACAGCGAATCCCTTTCCTGCCTCTCCTGCGCGTGCTGCCTCAATCGAAGCATTCAGCGCGAGAAGATTTGTCTGGCTTGAAATCTTCAAAATATCATTCGTCAAACCATTGACTTGCTCTACACTCTTGCTATCCTCAATCGCCTGGTTCAGCACCTCAAGAATCTCCTGTACCTTTGTGCTTGTCTCCTTCATATTTGTTCTTGCATCCAATTCCATCTTGTCCGCATTTTCTTTCATTTTCTTGGAATAATCATTGATGCTGCTGCACTTATCCGCAATCATCTCAACCTCACTGCGCACAGAATCTGCATTTTGGTTTATAATTGTAGCAGAATGTCCAACCTCCTGCATGGTAGCAGAAAGCTCTTCTGTGACTGCCGATAAATCCGACGCGCTGTCGTTTGATGTTCTCACGCTCTGTTGCACTTCACTGACAACCTCTTCTAATTTCCGCGAATTTTCGATAATCATTTTCATGATGCTCTGCAGTTTTCCCATAAATGTATTGATACCATTTCCCAAATCTGCAATTTCATCATTGGACAAAATACTAATACGCTTTGTCAAATCTCCTTGACTCTGGTCAATTCCATTGATAATATCATTGATTTCATGATTCGCAATAATCAGCTTTCTAATGATTAAAATAAATACGCTGTACAGAGTAATTACAAATGCAATTACACTCAAAACGACAATAAGCGTATTTTTGAATACAGCCCTATTATACTCTGCTGTCAGAACATTACTCGCCTGCATAGCACTCTCCTGTGCACGCTCCATCATACCTTCCACCTGACGCTGCATTTCATCACTACACTGCTTAATAGTTCCATTTGCAAGGACAAATGCCTTTTCTTTTTCAGCATTACCACTAAATGCCATCAAATTAGCAATCTCATATTTCATCGTATCATAATTGGATAGTATGGTGTTATAGGCTGTTGCGTCTTCCTCATCCAGACTATTCTTGTACTCCATAAGATATTGGTCAAGAACTTCTTGCTCTGCCCGCACCTCAGCCACCATGGCAATTAAAGTGTCCAAATCCGTGGCAATAATGTGTGAAAGCGCTTTTTTATGAATTTCTTGCAACTCTTTTTCAATATTGCTGAGATGCGAAATATTAACCATATGTTCATCTGCAATTGTCACAGCAGTCATATTTACTTTTTTCAAATTGCTAATTGCGGCGATATTTGAAAAAACCGCAAGTGCTCCAAGAATAAAAACCGGAACTAAAATGACTATTGTTATACTTAAGCGTTTCTTACCGTTCATTTTGTTCCCTCCTTATTGTACTACTGAAGCAGTTATTTCCTTTACAAGTCTGTCCACTAAGTCCTGAAGCGGCATGTTGTCTGGATTTCCCGCCGCTATCGTATCTGCAAAACTCGTACAAGCACTCCAATAGCTATTGCCTACACGCTGCAATACACCATACTGTGACTGTTCAATTACCGCGGCAATTGCTGGAACCTTACCGACTGCATCTGAGGCCGCTGCCACAGCATTTGCAGGTCCTTGACTTCTTTCCTCAAACCGTAATATCTGATTTTCCTCATTTGTAATCCAATCTGCAAACTTATGTGCCCATTCCTGATGTTTTGAATAAGCATTGACCCCAAACATCTTATATCCCTTAAAAGATGACATCTGAATCTGTTGTCCCTTGCAGGTATAAGTGGGCAGCTTACATGCACCATAATTGTTTCCCCACGCTTCCTGTATTGCAACCGCATTCCACACACCGCTAATTCCTGCAATGCAGGTGCCATCTTTCACGCCTTCTATAAAAAGACTGTCTGGCTGCGCTACAAATCCGGGATTTGTAGCAATATTCATCAAAGCCTGTGCTACATCAACTCCCTTAATTGTTCCTTCTGTAGTATTCCAATTACAGTGGTTGGTTACTCCGTCCTTATTAATACCAAAATCAAGACCTGTATTTCCAAAAAACGAATATAAATACCATCCAGAATTTAATTCCATTGAAACCTTTTTTTCATTTTCGGTTGCCACCTCAAGGATTCTGTCAAATGTCTGAACATCTGAATCCAACAAATATTCCTTATTATAATACAGGAAATATCCATTATCCGCTGTGTAGGGATATGCATATAAAGTTCCCTGATAAGATGCTGCATCCACTGCATCTGGTAAATTTGCACTTTTTATCTCTGCCTGATTTACAACCGGAGAAAGTGCTCCACCCGCAATCAAACTGTAAAGTTGATCATCTGGCATAGAAAAAACATCTGCCGCATTATGAATATCACTCAAAACATTATTTCTAGTATCCGCATCACCTGATGGCTCTATAGTAATATCAAAATCAGCCTGTCCTGCATATTTTTGTTTAAAACTATCAATCATTTTCTGTAAGCTCTCAATATTTGCCTCCTCAGACCAAACACGCAATGAAACTGTTTCGAGTGTTTTCCCCTTATTCAATTCTGTCTTTAATGTGTTTTTTGTATTAACTTGAACATCTGCGCCTTTATTCCCGCATCCTGCAAGTGTTACTGACAGCAAAGAAACACATACCATCGTAGCCAATAGTTTGTTTTTCACAGTAATTCTCCTTTCATTGTTTATTTTTCCGGCAATTACCTCCTTTTTATTGTATACTATTTGTTATCTTTTTTCAATCGTATTTAAAAACATTACACTCTCTCGTCAATAACAACAACTTTTTTGCCTTTATCGTTTGATATTTCTCCTATATTTTTCACAAAACAAATCGCTGGTATCACGCCAGTCACCTCAGAAAACGCTTTCTCAATCTGCTGTCTCACAGCCACTTGCTTCTCTGCTGCCAATAACGTATCAGCGCTACATTTTACAGATACATCCGCCACATCCATCCTATGCTCTTTTCTAATCCGAACTGTAAAAGACACTGCATTCACTGGCAACTTACAGAATACCTCCTCAATTTGCTTTATCAAAACACTTTTGTCGCGAATCATCAACATCTCTGGCAGCGCTTTGCCTATGCGGTCTATTCTTGCCATTGTCCGACCACAATCGCATTTTTCATAATGAATCCTTGTAAAGTGCATTGTTCGATATCGAATCAATGGCAGCCCTTCTTTTTGAAGCGTGGTAAATACCAATTCTCCTGTTATTCCATCTGGCAAAACAACCAATGTCTGTGTATCCAAAATCTCTGCCAGAAAATAATCTTCCTGAACATGCATTCCTTTCTGACATTCACATTCACATGCCACACCAAGTCCTGTCAGTTCATTCAACCCATATAAATCATACGCTTTTACCCCTAGTTTTTCCTGTATTGCTCCGCGCGTTTTTTCTGTCCAAGGCTCCGCTCCGCACAATGCTGCTTTGAGACTTAGTTTGCCTTTTAATCCCTGCTCCTCCACAATATGTGCCAGACGAAGCAGATAAGTCGGTGTTCCCATAATTCCTGTCACGCGCAATTTTTTCATAAGCGCCGCCAATCCTATTGTCCTGCCAATTCCTGATGGCACTATGGCGGCACCTACCCGTTCCGCGCCATAATGAGCACCAAGTCCCTCTGAAAATGGCGCATAATTATACAAAATCTGTATGACATCTTTTTTCCCTAAATCTGCCATACTAATCGAGCGCGCAACACATTCACTCCAATAATCAATATCCTTTTTTGTGTATCCCACAATTCTTTCTGGTCCAGTTAAGTTGTCCGAACTATGATATCTCATAATTTCTCTTCTTGGCACTGCAAAAATTCCAGATGGATATGCGGCAATTAAATCTTCCCTTGTGGTGAAAGGAAGTTTCCCCAAATCTTCAATCCCGCGTATATCTCCAGGTTCCACGCCCAATTTCCGCATTTTTTCCTTGTAATATGCAACATTTTGATACATATACTTTACCAATTTTACAAGATGTTTTCCTTGTAAATTAGCCAATTCATCTCGGCTCATACATTCCTTTGACTTATTCCAGATCATATTTCATCCTCCAATTACACACTATTCTTATTATCTATCATTTATTTTACAAAATCAATATCCAAACACGATATCAAATCGATACCTTTTTTTCCAAAAATAAATGGAATATATTTTTCAATCTGTGTTATAATGAATCTATTCATAAGAAATGAAGTACACTATAAGGAAATGAACATCCTGCGGCACCTGCAATGCCTAGAGCATTTCAGTCCGCATGTCCGCCTTGCTATGAAAGTGACCTTCACTTTTATAGTAAGGTAAAGAAATATACATAGCAGGAGCAAAATCACAGATGAATGAGCCTATCAAAAAAATAAACTATCTCCTATATATTCTGGCATGTATTACAATCTGCATATTTTTAATCTCTATATTTATCTATGACAGGGCCACGGATACTCGACAGCAGCAGTCCCCCTATGCCATAGCAGAGTGGAACGACTGCCAAGAAACGTTTTATATGAAAAAGACCGTTATATCTGGAACAATCTCTGTGGACAGCTCTATTGGCAATATCCTTGCTTTTTATTCTGTTCACCAAAATGTAAAAGTCTTTGTTGCCAGCAAACTGATTTATGAGTATCCTGTCTCTAATAATAATCCTTTGTCAGACTCCCCAGGTTATTGTTGGAACTTTATACCCCTTCCATACAATACAAATAATATTGAGATTGTACTCACAAGCCCATACAAACCTTACTTGCAGAAAATACCCGCATTTTATATTGGAAATAATTTCTCACTGCCAGCATACATTATAACCAGCAATATTACACCATTTTCGCTCTGTATCATTATGCTTGTTATTGGATTTGTTCTTGTGGCGTACCACCTGTTTGTATCGCGCAATATTAATACCAGTGGAAAACTATTAAAACTTGGCATTTTTTCCATATTTTTATCCATATGGTCCATCAATGAGTGCAATATCACAACGCTGCTGTTAAAAAACAGCCTAGTAACCTCTTATTTGGCGTTCTTGTCGCTCTTGCTGCTCTCTTTTCCATTTGCAATGTTTGTCCAAACCTTCTATGAAGACAACAGTAAAATCTGGAACTGGTTCTGCAAAGTGGACCTAATACAAATTGCACTCTGTATCTCGCTTCAACTAACTGGCATTGCAGATTTAAGACAAACCTTGTGGACCACTCATGTTATGATGTGCGGACTTGCAGCAATTATTTTGATTCAGTCGCATCTGTTAATTAAAAATGGTATTCACTCCCACATGATAAAAATTCATCTGGCGTGTATTATGATTTGTTCCTTAACGCTTCTCTTAGATATTATAGGGTTTTATTCTGGCTTATGGAATGCAAACACTTTTGGACGTTTCGGCTTTCTGCTCTACATCATTGTGCTTGGTCTAGCATCCACAAAAGAATCAGCAGCTCTTATGAAAATGGGGCTGGAAGCAAACGCGTATCAGAAGCTTGCATACACCGATCAGATGACGGGAATGAATAATCGAACGTGCTTTAATATTGACTTTTCTGAGCTGTCAAAAAATCCAGAGGACATTGCAGTGATTGATTTTGACCTCAACAATCTAAAATACACAAATGATACTTTTGGACACAGTGTTGGTGATTTGTATATCAAAAACTGCGCTACAATCATTCATGATATCTTTGATGGGATTGGAAAATGTTACCGCGTCGGCGGTGATGAATTTGTCGTTTTGATTGAGAAAGCCTCCACAGTTGATCTGACCCACTACATGGCAATGTTGGAATCAAGTGTCGATACATGTAACCGTGAAAACAGAAAATTAAGAATGCAGATTGCATACGGTTACGCCGTCTTTACCGCAAATACTGACAAAGATTTGGAAGACACCTATAATCGGGCAGATAAAATGATGTACACAAACAAAAAAGATAAAAAAGAACGCCAAAAATTTGAACGGATATAAGTGAGTAGGGAAGATACCCTCTCCCCTACTCACTTATCTAAAAATACCAGCCACTATTGCTACCATAATTGCCATACTTATAATTATTGTAATAGCCACTATTGCTATAACCATTGAAATATGAATTACTCGTTCCAAATTTGTTATAAGTAGAAGTTGCCCCATAGAGCTTGCTTAGTGTTGTAAGGCTGTTTGACGCGGCATTCTCAATTGTCTCCATCTTACCACAAACCTTGTCTGAAAAACCGCCTTCTTTTGCAAACACTTCTTTTATTTTGTCAAAATCTGCACCTTCCAAAGTTTTTTCGTCAATAGAGAGTTCCCCAGATTTCGAGACTGTAATACCAATCTCTTCCAGCGCCTTTTTATTGGTTGAAACAACACTGTTGAGCGTCTTTTTAAAGGCAAGGTTCGATGCACCGCCTATATCACAAAGATTGTTGTAAACCTCATTATATTCCGTTACAAAATCCTTAATATTTTTTATTAGGTTCTCTTTGTCATTCTCCTGTGCCTTCTTGCCTGTCTCGTCGTCAGTGTATGTCTTCTTACCAATCTTTAGCATTTTCTCAACACTGTCCTGTACACTGTTCGCAGACTTTTCCATCTGCTCATACATTGCAAGCTGTTTTGTCGGTGTCTTGGAAGCCAGTGATGAAGTTGTTCTTTGGTTGGAGTTTGACCTGCTTGTCCTAGTAGTCTTGCTGTTGATTACCTTTCCTGCACGACTTCTTCTAGCACTCCGTAAATTTCTTGCTCTCAATAAGGAATTTCTCGAACTGTTTATATTCATTCTATATCCATGTCCTTTCTGATTTTTTCTAGGTTAAAATCCGTTACTGTTTACGTAATATATATCGGTAATCACAATAGAAATATTAACACTAAATTTTGGATAAATTTTGCAAATTGCGTCTTATATTCTGAAAATTCCTATTACTTTTTCTCTAAATCCTCCGATTTCTGATTCACAGTTAGATTGACGCCTTCCAGCCCATTCACAGTAATATTTCTGTTCACTCGGGCATCATAAGATTCTGCATTAATAATATTTGCCAAGTCAATTCCTGTGGTCTCCTTCATGGACTCAAACAACTTTGTCATAACTACTGGAACATTGTTGGCCACTTGGTCCACTCCGTTGGCACCATCACCTCCAATAATTGTAATCTTGTCAATCTGAGACAATGGCTCTGCAATCTTTCCTGCAATGTCAGGCAGCACCTTTATCATCATCTCAGCCACTGCTGCCTTATTGTACTTTGCATATGCCTCTGCCTTTTTCTCCATCGCTTCTGCCTCTGCAACACCCTTCGCCTGTATCGCCTCTGCCTCCGCAATGCCCTTTGCCCGCACTGCTGCTGCCTCCGCCTCACCAAATGCTCGGATACCTTGTGCTTCCTGCTCCTTGGAATAACGGTCCGCCTCCGCCTGTGCTTTCTTTGCCTCTGCAATTCTCTGCGCCTCGAACTGCTGTGCTTCCGCTTCTTTCTGTCGTTGATACAGTGCTGCATCCGCTTTTTGCTGTGCTGCGTACTTCTCTGCTTCCGCCTGCTTCTTTACCTCTGCCTCAAGGGCTCGCTCTTTTACTGCAACTTCCTTCTGCTTCAACTCTATCTCGCGCTCTTGCTTTGCAATATCCGCATTTGCCGTTGTAATTTCAATTGTCTTACGCTGCTCTTCCTTCTGAATTTCATAAGCAGCATCTGCCATTGCCTTCTTGGTATCTGCTTCCATCTGAAGCTCAGATTTCTTGATAGCAAGCTCATTCTGTTTTTTTGCAATCTCGGTCTGTGCCGCCACTGCTGCGTCATTAGAATCCTTATCTGCTGCTGCTTGTGCAACTTTAATGTCGCGCTCACTCTCAGCTCTAGCAATTGCTGCCGCTTTCTTAATCTTTACGATATTGTCTATACCGAGATTCTCAATCACATCGTTTCCGTCGACAAAGTTCTGCACATTAAAACTGATAATATCTAGTCCCATCGCTGCCAAATCCGGCTCTGCATTCTCTTTTACAAGTTCTGCAAACTTCTGGCGATCAGAAACCATCTCTTCCAGACGCATACGCCCCACAATCTCACGCACATTCCCCTCAAGAACCTCACGCGCAACATTCGCTATGTACTCCGTATTTTTATTTAGAAAATTCTCAGCGGCAAGTCTTAACTTATCTGGCTGATTACTAATCTTTACATTGACGGTGGCATCTACATTAATATTAATATAGTCAGCGGTAGGCACTGCATTACTTGTCTTGACATCGATAGGAATTAATCTGAGATTGAGCTTGTCAAGACGCTCAAAAAATGGTATTCTGATGCTTGCTTTTCCAATTACCACCTTGGACTTTTTCTTGATACCTGAGATAATAAATGCCATATCTGGCGGAGCTTTCACATAGCCCATGCACAACAACGCAATCAAAATTACCACCACAATTATTACAATAGTAGCTCTAATAACTCCTGTCATTTTCTTCCCCTCCTTTGAATAATACTTTAAATTAATGAAAAAAATGTATGTAACCACCTAATTTTTCATTTAAAATGATTACATACAGGTTACTTTTCACACCCGCACCATGCACTTGCTGCATGGTATCGGAGCCAGCGCCAAAATGCCTGCCTTTTGGCATTTTGTATACATCAATTGTTACAATTCACACCAACTCATCATAAATAAATATGAAATCTGGCGTAGGTGTGAATTGTAACACATACAGTATATCATAATTTTATACTCCTGTCACTTTTTTATCACAATTCCTTAAATTGTAAAATCAACCCCTCGCCCCACTTGTCTTCTACTGTTTAACGAAGTGTCTCTTCCAAGAAGGTAATCCGCGCCTTCAATCTGGTCAATCAAATCTTCAATGGAATCCGCAGTAAACGTGATTTCATCCTCATTATCATTCTCAAAATACTCTTCTCGAATCACTCTGCGCTCTTCCCGATTTGCTTCTAGTTTCTCCTGTTGCTTTTTCTGTTCCGCCTTCTTTGCAGCTTTTTTCTCCTCCGCTTTCTTTGCAGCTTTCTTCTTTTCTAGTCGCTGTTTTGCAGTTTTATTTTGTGCCTTGAATGACTTATCCATCGTTGCAAAAAACGATGTTGCACCGTTGTCATACACATTCATGCCACAGCTTTTCATATTCAATCCCATATTGGCAAGCTTATTTTTTAATTGTGTCAAACCGCTTGCACCCTTTGCAATGATTCCTTCATACTGTTGGCGATACTTCTCATCCTCCGCCATGCGCTCAATTTTTTCCTCATCAATAAGCACCACCATTTTATGTGGATTAGAATATTTTGAGGCAGTTGCTTTGGCAAAATCTTTTTGGTCTTTACTCACAAGAATAAAATCCAGATTGCCATACTTCTTTTTTAGCTCCTCATAATACTTCGCAGCTTTTTCTGTCAGTTCTGGATTTCCAATTGTTCTGCCACTAGCTCTTGTCTTCTTGGCAGTCTCCGCAGTTTCTTCCTTCTTAGTAACAGCGATATCTTCCTTTTTCTCCTCCGTTTTCTTGCTGGTTTTTGATGTATTGTAATACGCAGAAATGCCCTCTGCAATTACAGGTGTACCCGCAGAAATACTCATTACACTTTTCCTCCTTCTTTTCCTACGCCTTTGCCTTAAAACCGGCACTCTCCGCCTCAGACGTCCAAAATATACTATTATAATTTATCTGTTCCTCAATTTCACTGACATTTGTTGTTCTGATAACAGAACGAAACGTCTGCTCTTCACACAACTGCCCAATCTCGCTAAGCCTGTCCGACGCAAAAATTTCAGTGCTGATATTATTATAATTATTTATATGACAAATGCAACTGACAAGATGCCCTCCGGTAACAGCAATTATACTGTTCAAACTGTCCATACAATATGGCAATTGACTGAGATTGTCCTCCAACCATTGTTCAATCTTTTTATCTTTTGTCGCCCTATAGTACAACCGCTCACTAATCTCAATTCGATAGGCATTCTCTTTCATGCAATCATATGTTCTATTAATATACTTCGCATATTCTGTCGGATTCTTGTATCTGACTTCTGATTCCTTCTTATCATCTTTCAGCATGTACTAAGCTCTCGCCCCTTTTATGCCTTGACATCAAACGGAACATATTGTCTATCCAGAAACATTTCCGTCAATTTTTCTTGTTCCACAATTTCTGGCAGCTCCTCATCTAGTTCTTCTTGGATAATTTCTTTGTCTGTCAACATTTCATCAAGAGTGTCTTTTAGTTCTTCTGCCGGCAAATCGTCTAGCATCTCATCAAGAATTCCCTCATCTTCAATGCCAAGTGCTTCCTTCGCAAGTTCCTCGCGCCTCTCCTCCGCAGTCTTTGGCTCCAGTTTTTCTGCCGCCTTGGCAATATTTTCACCAAGTTCTTTCGCCTCATCTGTACAGTGCATCATCTGCTCATAGTTAAACTGCTTTTTCACAGCGTCAATCTGATCATTATAGTTGTTAAACAGCGCAAGCTTCTGTGCAATCTCATCCAGTGTATTACACTGCATATTTTTAAGCTCCGCCTTCTTCCCCTCAAAAAAATCAATCTGAGACTGTTTCTTCTGTATGCGCTCCATTTTCTCCTCTGTACTCTTCAATCGATATCCAGAGTTTTGTGTAAAAATAGAAGACATATTATTTAATGCAAAATTCATACTCCACCCCTGTTTCTTTTTTTAATCTCCAACTGTGCAGTTGCGTCATCAAAACAAAAGCTCTATCAGATTCCAACTGCACAGATAAAAATTGTTCTACTACTTGTTATATCGGTCTTTATTGCAAAAGAATCAAGTTGCGCGTTCTATATTTTCACTAGAAAAATAATTTGCAGTGTACTACTTCCTCTCTCAATTGTGATATTTCATCAAAAACTCATTTGACACCGCCTTAAATGATTGGCTTCCATCTTTCGTGCGAAGCACCAATCCCTCGCGCATACCGCCATCTATCACTGACTTTCCAGTGGCAATTTTTAAAAGTTCCTCCACTGTATCTGGCAACACAAAATGCTCATTCAAAATCGGAACCCACGAAATACCATACGCCTTCATAATATCCGCAGATTCCCGCGTTCCAAGCCGTCCTCTATCCGAAAAAATTAGGTTAAATCCCATAAACTCATGCTTATCCAATCCATAATCACGCTTCTGTACCCCTTCGCCGTAAGACTCTCCCTGTAATGTCACCCATTCCAAACCATACTTGTCTGCAATCGCCTTTAAAGTTTCCTCGAAATGATATTTGTTCGCCATTTCTGTGTAGACATTCGACTCATAATCATTCTGATTGTTCAGCTTGTCAAACACTACATTTCTGGAACAAATATAGAAATCATACTTCTTTTTTCCCGTCTTTCTTAAGGTCGCAGTAGTCGATGTCCCATCAATTTTCTCTGTTGCAATCCACTCTGATTTGTTCTCTAAAACCCAAGGTATATTTTGTACACGCTCCTCGTCGGTCTTAGTAACCCACGATGGCCACATTAACTTTTCATCCTTCTTTTTTCCAAAAAAGATATACAATAGTTTTCTGCCCCAATCACGCTTGTACAGCCACTGAATTGCCCCTATTTGAAACAGTTTCGGGTGGCGCTCAGCCATTTTCTTATAAGGGTCAGCAGACGCAGATTTACGCACATTGTCCTCCTCAACTGCATAAGTGACTCCCAATTTTTCCGTCAGAAAGTCTCCCAACTTTAATGATTCCTTCTCCCAGCCAAAATCCTCCGCTGCCATCAAAAGTCCCTGCGAAATCACAGTTCCCTTAAAATATTTTTGTGTCTTAACTTTATAGTGCTTTGATTCCAAAAATAAAAATGGTTCTTTCTCCGGCACTTTAGAGTCAATCTCAAAATACACTGCCAAATCACCAGGCAGAAACTGTCCCTTGCGCACCATAATACGCCACCCACCAACTTTTGCTACCTCCACGCGGTCTGCGCCCTCAATCGCACAAATCTCATCAATCCTAACCACATACGCCAGTTCCCGCTGGCCCTTTTTATTTAACATACTTCTCATCTCCTTATACAATCCAATGCATCATTATAAAAATTTTACAATTTACAGCATATTTTTTAAGATAACATAGTAACTAGAACTTGTCATTTAACTGATAGTTTAAAGTTGTAGAGTTTATCATGTTTTGTCTTTGGTTGTGATGATTTGTCTCAAGACTTGATTTTACTAGTACACCATTGTTTTAATCCTCGTATACAAAGTGCTTGATATTTGTATCAGTGCAAGGCGGAAGAAGGAGGCGATGCAGTGGCATCGTTGACTGACGACAACGCGGCAATGATGCAAATAGCGAGTGCTTGGTATATGAGGAATTAAAAAACGGTGTACTAGGTCCCCAAATTAAAAAAGAAATTTGAGGATGTATCAAAACTCTTAAAAATAAATTTTAATATGTACAATATTTGCTTGCAATGCTCCTATTTAAGTTGTAAAATTATATTTATCATATAAATGCTTTGAGGTACAAACTTTAAATTTACTTCACTTTTTACCTCAAATTCGCACAAATCTATGATAATTTATGAGAAATTATGAGAAAAATTAATAAAATAGAAAAGACAAAAAATGCCCGTAAATAGCTAAAATACAGTATTTTCAAGGATATAAAAGATATGATTAAAATATTATTTGTCTGCCACGGCAATATTTGTCGCAGCACAATGGCCGAGAGTGTTATGACCCATCTTGTAAAACAAAAGAAACTAGAAAATTTATTTTATATCAACTCTGCTGCCACAAGCCGGGAGGAGATTGGAAATCCTCCTCACTATGGCACTGTGAACAAGCTTAGAGCCGTTGGCATACCGCTAATTCCGCACCGTGCAGTCCAGATGACACCACAGGATTACACTGCATATGACTATCTGATTGGAATGGATACCGCCAACATTTGCAATATGACACGCATTGCAGGCGGTGATCAGGACAGTAAAATCTATAAACTCCTTACCTTTGCCAATTCTGGCAGAGATGTTGCTGACCCTTGGTATACAGGAGATTTTGACACAACTTATACAGATATCAAGGAAGGATGCACGGCACTTCTTAAATATTTAATGGAGCGTGCTAAATAATTTAGACTGCATAGTGCATATTCTTTTCCCGCACTTTTTTAATTTCCAAATGGTCTACAATCAAATTTTTAATTTTCTGCACTTTCTCTTCGCTGTAATCTTCATCATAAGTAATCCGCAGCTTCTCCGCTTTGATTATAGCGCAGTTTTTTTCTATATCAAAGATGCTGTCCTCCATATGAAATCCCACTGTTAAAATTTCGTTGTAGTCATCTTCTGCAAAACAGATATTAATTTCTTCACCACTAAAAAAATCAATATTTCTGTTTTTGACGAGCATTGGCGCACCATTTTTAAAGTAGATGCTTATATCATAATTTTCCTGCGCTAAATTGATAATATTCAGGTCCTTAATCGCACTGCAAAAACTCTCTCCGCTGTTCACCTCGAACGCGATTGCTCTAAGACAGTCATAATTTAAATCAACCTTTCTGGAAAAAGAGACAATGGGCTCAATCTCGTGATAATACTCTTTTCCTAATTTGTCATAGAGGTATGTTCTAATCTCATCTGCAGATGGATATTCAAACCGAAAATGATAATGAAAGCGTCCTGGACGATTGACGATGAAATCGTTGAGCTTTCTGATATCATTACATGTAATGACAAAAAGCTTCTTTCCCTGCGACATTCCGTCAAACAACCCCAGCAGAGCTGCCTGTGGTTCCACCTCACCATCAGACGCCTTGATATCGGCAAACGTCTTGTCAAACTCGTCAAAAAGAACCATAACACGCTGGTCAATCGCTTCTATATAGGAGGCAATCCCTGGAATATATTGGTCCACCAAAATGATTGGAATCCCTTTTTTCACTGCCTCTACAGACAGAATTTTTGCAAACATAGATTTTCCTATGCCTTTGTAACCACTCAAAATCACTCCAAGATTTCTGTCAAACTTTTCATAAGTCCGCAGAACTTTCTGCACTTTCTTTGTATGCTCACCATATATTTTGTTCTCTTTTAAACGAACATCTGCATACTCATCCAGATAAAAGCCCGACATTTTCTCAAATCTTACAATATATGCTCTGGCTGGCAGCTCATTATACGTCATTACAGTATCATTGTAAATCTCAACCTTTGTTCCAATTTTTATTGCTTTCATTATGCTTCCTCCTCGTATCTCAGTTTTTATCTTTTTCTATCCAGATATCTGTGCATATAAAAATATCCTCTAGTTGACACAGACTTGTACCTACTAAAGGATATCGAACTTTTAGCGTTTTGTCATTGACCGAATGGTCCACACATTTCAAAAACGATTCAGAGAATGCGATTAACTTTTATGGAACAATAATTTTCCCTTCTGCCGCACATGCCGCAGCAGTCTTTGGCGATGCCAGATAGATATTTACCTTTGAAGTTCCCATACGCCCGAGGAAATTACGATTATTTGTCGCTATGACAGTTTCTCCATCCGTCAAGATACCGCCTGTCCTGCCACAGCAAAGACCACAACTTGGATGTGTGATAATCGCACCTGCCTCCGCCAACACTGCTAATGTACCATTTGTGGCAGCTTCCTGATAAATCTTACGACTTGCCGGCGTGACAATCAATTTTACAAAAGGTGCCACATGCTTTCCTTTTAATACTTCTGCTGCCGCCATTAAGTCCTCAAGCCTTCCATTTGTACAAGAGCCGATAAATACTTGGTCAATCTCTCTATCCACAAGTTCTGAGACAGGTTTTACATTGTCCACATTCGATGGACATGCCATCACTGGAACAAATTCCTCCGCTTTGTACTCTATCACCCTACAATACTGTGCATCCGCATCTCCAACCAAATCACGCTCTTTCTGTGTCAGTGCTATTTTGCAGTATTCTGCTGTTTTCTCATCTGGTGTAAAAAGTGCACACTTCGCGCCCGCCTCAATTGCCATATTGGACATACACATTCTTGACGCCACTGTCATATTTTCAACAGTATCCCCTGTAAACTCCAATGCCTTATAGGTCGCACCATCTGCTCCCAAATCACCTATTAATTTTAAGATTATATCCTTTGCCATAACATTTTCTGGCAATTTTCCAGTGATAATGACCTTGATTGTCTCTGGCACACGAATCCAGAGCGTTCCAGTGCCAAGAATACTCGCCATCTCTGTGTATCCAATCCCCGATGAAAATGCACCAACGCATCCATAAGTTGTCGTGTGGCTGTCTGTGCCAAACACAATATTCCCCGGTTTGACATAACCTGCTTCTGTCATCAGTTGATGGCAAATTCCATCGGAACGATGAATATTTTTCATACTATACTTCTCAACAAATTCATTGCCAATACGAAAATGTCTGGTGTCATCCACCTGGCTTGCAGGCACCAAATGGTCATAAATAAGTACTGCCTTGTCCGCATCCCATATTTTTGTAAATCCCATCTCCTCAAACTTGGATGCCACAAACGGTATAAAAATATCATGAATCATTACACGGTCCACATTTACTGTTACAATCTCGCCAGGGTGAACCTCTTTGTCAATATTATTTCTTATAATTTTTTCTATAATCGTTAAACCCATATGTCCCTCCTTAGATTGTATAATCCTTTGCACCGTTTAACTTCTGCATTGCCTTTACAAGTCCTCCTGCATTGAGAATATCAACCAAATTCTGTGGAAGGGCCGTAATTGGATACCGATTACCCTGATATTCTATTGCTTCGTTAATCACAACGGTTATTTCCTTGCCTTCCTTTACATCACTCTGAAGCTTGTCGTTCTCAATCAACAACAGACCATTATTGATAGCATTGCGGAAAAAAATGCGTGCAAACGATTTTGCAATCACACACTGAATACCAAGTGCCTTAATAATTTCTGGCGCCTGTTCTCTTGAGGAACCGCAGCCAAAATTTTTGCCCGCAACAATGATATCGCCTTCCTTTATCTGTCCTGCAAGTTCTGGACGCAGCGGCGAAAACGCATATGGCGCCATGTCTTGAACGGTCTTTAACGCCAAGTATTCTGTCGGAATTATAATATCCGTGTCAATATCATCACCCAAAATCCATATCTTTCCAGTAAATTGATTCATTTCTCCTTCTCACTCCTTTTCCTTAAAAATAGTCTCTCAAAACCTTTTCTATCCAATAATTATAACGAAATTTTCAAAAAGCTATTAATTCATAGCATGTCCGCAGTTGCAATCGCGCCCTTTATCGCGGACGCTGTCACGGTCGCTGCCGATGCAAGATACACAAAAGAATCCTTGTGCCCCGCACGCCCTTTAAAGTTACGCGTTCCAGTACTGATCAGCACTTCTCCTTCACCGATAACACCTTGACAGCTTCCCCAGCACACACTACAGTTCGGATTCATTACTATCGCACCTGCCTCCATAAAAGTATCAATAATCCCTTCTTCCAATGCCTGTCGGTATACGGCTGCACTTGCTGGAACCACCAGAAATCTGACAAGCGGATGCACCTTCCTGCCTCGAATTAACTGCGCGCCAACCCGCAAGTCTTCTATCCGTCCGTTATTACAAGAGCCTAAAAACGCTTGGTCAATCTGTGTGCCCACACACTCTTTCGCATCGACAACACTGTCCACAAAATGCGGTTTTGCTACAATTGGCTTAATTGTTGTCAAATCAATCTCATATACCTTTGCAAATTGCGCATCCACATCGCTCTTAAAAACATACTTTGGTTCTCTGCTGTGCTCTTTCAAATAATCCAGTGCTATCTCATCTACCTCCATCAATGCAGTCTTTGCTCCTGCCTCCACACAGAGATTACAAATACAAATTCTATCACTCATACACAGCGTTTTTAATCCTTCGCCACCAAATTCCATCGCCATATAATTTGCGCCGTTTGCGCCTATCATACCAATAATGGACAAAATTAAATCTCTTGCATAGACGCCATCATTTAGTTTCCCTGTCAAATGAAATCTCAACGTCTCTGGCACCAAAAGCCAAGATTTTCCCGTCACCATCGCATAGAGATAATCCGTACAGCCCACGCCTGTTCCAAATGCGCCTACAGCACCATAAGCACATGTATGGCTGTCTGCACCAAATATCAGTTCGCCGCTTGTGACATGGTTCTCCATCATCACCTGATGGCAGACTCCTGCTCCCTCATAAAATTTGATGCCATGCTCCTTTGCAAAATCACGCATTTTCTTGTGTGATGCCGCTGTCTTAACACTGTCGCATGGCACATTATGATCTACAATCCACACCAATTTACTGACATCTGCTATTCTTGGATTTTTCAGTTTATTGTACATATCAATTGTAAGATGCGTTGTCCCGTCATTGCTCATCAACCTGTCAAGCTCCACTGTATGAATGTCTCCTGGCTTTACAAACTCTACCCCCGCCGCAGCCGCGATAATTTTTTCTGCGATTGTCATTCCCATTTTATTCAAATCCTCCTAACCTTATCTATTCCTTATCAAGTGATGCAATCAAACCGCCCTGATCAAGAATCCCCTGCATATACGCTGGCAGCTTTGTGCAAGTATACTCTTTTCCATTCACACGAACGATCCCTTCCTGCATTGAAAGTTCCATCTCATCCCCTGCTGCAACATTCTCATACAATTCCTTGCAGACAATAACTGGAAGTCCAATGTTAATTGCATTTCTATAAAAAATACGCGCAAATGACTTTGCCACCACTGCCTTAACGCCCAATGCCTTTAAAACTGTCGGCGCCTGTTCTCTTGAAGAACCACAGCCAAAATTTTCCGACGCCACAACATAATCTCCCTGCTGTACCTGCGATGCAAAATTCGTATCCAACGATTCAAAAGTATGTACTTTCATCTCATCAATTGTAGGATATATAATATACTGCGACGCGATAATCTGGTCCGTATCCACATCCTGCCCAAACTTAAATACTTTTCCCATTGTATATATAACCTTCCTTTCATTAGGAACCATTCAAAAATAATTCATACATATTATTTTTGAACAATTCCTTAATTTACAGTTCCTAAATACTGTTACAAAAAATTTATCTTCGCACTTTTTATAGTGTAACAAATTTGTTGCAAAAAAACTAGGATAAATTTTATTGTACCATACTGTTTTTTTGTGTCTGATATGGTATAGTGATAGTATAGAATCGAATAAGGAGCCAAAAGTAAAAATGAAAAGAACACTAGGTGCAATATACATTATATATTGCATTCCGTTTATTTTGATAGCCTGCGCAACAACGCCAGGAAATAAAGCCCTTGATACATGTGCGCCAGAATCTGAGATTACAATTACTTCCACTCAAACGCTAGTTTCAGAAGCCGAGGCCAAAAACAAAGATTACACATCACATTATGATGCAGATATTTGCTATAATATCACTCCCGACTTTATAACAAATAATTCTGAATTTTCCATATTTAAATATGAAAAATCTTGTGCTTCCTTTCTAATATACGATGATGAACTCTATCTGCTTGACAACCACATGGGCGGATATGGTATTACAAGCATGGCACTTGCAGACCTTAATAAAGACGCACAATATGAACTCTATTTTACTTTCTCTTGGGGATCTGGCATACACCGTTCACAAATTGGATACTTTGATCCAAACACGAAAAAAGTAACTATATTTAACGATTCTATTTTTATTTCAGACACAATGCTTACTATGGATACTGATGGAAATTTATATGTAAACAGTGTTACTCCTGATTTTTACGATCAGGATTCTGATGTTGACTTTTCAGTAACGGCAGAAGACAGGATTGGATCGATTGTCTTGAAACATAATAAAATAACTGCAGAGATTGACCCAGAAATTTTAAAACAAAAACCAAATATGCCTCAGCCTTCCAAAATAGAACGATTAAAATATTTCCTGGAAAAAATATTTTAAAATGATAAAAACAATTTCAAAAACAAATTGCATTAAAATAATAACAAAGGAGCAGAAAATCTATGGAAAAACAAATTTTTACCAATGAAATTATTTTAAGTTGGCTGCAGTACTATTCGCAGACTACCCCAATTGATTTGGAGCATGTCAAAATTATTGACATCACCAAGAAAAACAAAAATGTCATTCCCACTGTCGAGGCGCACAAGACAACGCTGGTATTTACCAATGCAGGGATTGACGATATCTTCTACCGCCTGTGGAATGCTGGACTTGGTGAGTGTGACGTATGGTACAATGAAGGTTCTGATCCCAGCGGAGAAATTCTACATAATCAGATTAAGGACATGATTAACCGTGGCATTAATGCATCGGCTGGAATGCTTATCATCAATCCAAACGCCAGAAATTCCACACGTATTGGACTGAGCAATGAAAAACTTCAACGCGGTTCCATTCATTATGTAGGCAGTGAAATCCGCTCTATTATTCTCAGCAAAATGATGGTTGACCCACAGGACGATATCTGCGTGATTGGCGGCGAGAGCATCGCTATCGAAGCAGCCTTGATCGCGGCGGAAGGCTCCGTTATTGCCGTTGAATACAGCAAAGCTGACCGCTCGACATTAGAGGATAATGTCGCACATTTTGACCTTCATAATATCAAGATTATTGACCATGTTGACGAGGAAACGATGGCAAAATGCCCTGTACCCTCACTGGTATTTCTTGTCGCTTCCGCAAGTACAGAGCAGGAACTTGAGTGTCTCCTAAGCATCAATCCCAACATGAATGTTGTCATCTATACGCTGGATTTTAGAACCGCAGCCGCATTGCCTGACACACTGCATGAACTTGGACTCGCTGATGTGGAAACAATACAAGTTTCTGTGACAAAATTGCGCAGCAACAATACTTTTAAATTTGATCCTGCACCGTGGATTATCACTGCAAGGAGTCGGGAAGACTAAGAAACCCTTAAATTGCTTGTCTTTTTTAGAAAGCAAAATGGGCTGTCGTTAAAGATTTGTATTTACAAAATATCCTTTTTGACAGCCCATAATATATCATAGGTTATTATAAAATTGTCTTGTTGTCACTTTACAAAAAATCCTTTTTCATCTTGTATTTCAATATAGATTTTTTACCTTAAACTCGCGCTCTGTCTCACGTCTTGCGTCCTTCTTTGCAATATCTTCACGCTTATCATACATCTTTTTACCACGCGCAAGCCCAATTTCCACCTTTGCCTTACCATTTGAAAAATACACTTGCAGCGGTACTAATGTGTATCCCTTCTCCTTAATTTTTCCCAAAAGTTTATTAATCTCCTGTTTATGCAGCAAAAGCTTTTTTATGCGCAGTGGGTCTTTATTGAAAATATTCCCTTTTTCATAGGGAGAAATATGCATGCCATACACAAACACTTCCGCATTCTCAATACGGATAAATGCCTCTTTAATACTGCACTTGCCCATGCGCAGAGATTTTACCTCTGTGCCATGAAGCGCAATACCACACTCATATTTCTCTTCTATAAAATAATCATGATATGCCTTTTTATTATTTGCAACCAATTTCATTGTCTCATTCTTTGCCATTGTCCTCCCCCTCCTGTGGAATGACGAAATCAATCGTCCGCAAAATCTTATCTGTCGCATTGACTTTTACTTTCAAAGTCTGCCCTAACTTATAACGAATATTTGTCGCCTGACCAACCATCTCATAAGTTTCCTCATCATAATAAAAATAATCTCCCGGCAACATAGACACATGAATCATGCCCTCAATCGTATTGGGAAGCTCCACATATACCCCCCATGTCGTGATGGAAGAAATAACGCCCTCATAAATCTCTCCGATATGCGCCTCCATAAATTCAACTTTTTTGAGCTTATCAGTCTCACGCTCCGCCTCGTCGGCGCGCCGCTCCATCTCGGAAGAATGCTTTGCCACTTCCGGCAAAATTTCATTGTAGTGCTCAATCCGCTTGTCATTTAAACGCCCGCGAATTTGCTCTTTAATAATGCGGTGAATCTGCAAATCTGGATATCTTCTAATCGGCGACGTAAAATGACAGTAATAAGAGCACGCCAGCCCAAAATGTCCAGTGCAGTTTATTGTGTATTTCGCCTGTTTCATACTTCTCAACGTCAATCTACTAATCAGTGCTTCCTCTGGTGTATCCTCTATTTTTGCCAATAACTTTTGTAGTTCTTTTGGGTGAATTTCCTCCTGTTTACTTTTAATGGAATACCCAAAATTTCGGATAAATGTACTTAGTTTACTGATTTTTTCTGAATCAGGATTGTCATGTGTCCTATACAAAAACGGCAATTCCATCCAGTGAAAATGTTCTGCCACTGTCTCATTTGCAATCAGCATAAAATCCTCTATTATCTTTGTCGCCACATTCCGCTCATAGGGCTTTATCTCTATTGGATGCCCTTGTTTGTCCAATATAATCTTGCTCTCTGGAAAATCAAAGTCAATAGAACCTCTCTTTTTACGTTTTTCACGCAGTATTCTCGCAAGCTCTTGCATTAACTCAAACATTGGAACAAGTTCTTGATATAATTCTATTTCTGTCTCATCCTTGTCCTCAAGAATTTTTTTGACACTTGTATAAGTCATGCGTTTGTCAACCTTTATGACAGACTCAATAATCTCATGACTTACCACTTCGCCTTTTGCATCTATTGTCATTAGGCAACTAAGTGCAAGCCTGTTCTCTCCCGCATTTAACGAACAGATGCCATTGGACAATTTATGCGGCAACATAGGAATCACTCTATCCACCAAATACACACTTGTCCCACGCTCTCGTGCCTCCCAGTCCAATGCGGAATTTTCCTGCACATAATTGGTCACATCTGCAATGTGTACTCCCAATTGATAATACCCTCCATCTTTTGTAAGACTGACCGCATCATCTAGGTCTTTTGCATCTTCTCCGTCAATTGTTACCATCTGCAAGTCGCGCAAATCACGCCGCCCCGCCATATCTGCCTCAGACACTTCATTTGCCACACGCTCCACCTGATTCATTATCTTCTCCGAAAATTCAGTTGGAAGCTCATACCCCTTCACAATCGACATAATATCAACACCTGGATCATTCACATGCCCTAAAATTTCTGTGACCTTTCCTTCTGGCTTGCGATTGTTTTTGCCATAGTCTGTTATTTCACAGACCACTTTATGCCCAGAAACAGCCCCTTTTGAACGCTCCACCGGCACAAAAATATCATCATTGATCTTTGTGTTATCTGGAATGACAAAGCCATAATTTTTGTTGCTCTTATCATAGATGCCCACAATCTGCCGCATACCTCTTGACAGAATTTCAATAACCTGTGCCTCCTGTCTCCTGCCATTCTGGCCTGACAGAAGCGCCACCTTGACAGTATCTTTGTGAAACGCCCCATTTACAAAATTCTCGGGAATATACAAATCCTCGTCCCTGCCGTCAATCTCAACAAATCCGAAACCCTTTGGATGACTGATAAAAGTTCCTATCAGTTCCTTGTCCGAGTGTTTCGCCTTGATAAACTTTCCCTTCTTGGTAAGTGAGAGCCTGCCCTCCGCCAACAACTCATTTAAAATACGGTTCAGTTCACCCCTATCCTCCTTTGACACTTGCAACATCACTGCAAGTTCCTTTTCCTTCATTGGCACATAAAATTCTGCTGTCACCAGGTCCATAATCACTTTTTTCCTTTTATCAGACATTCAAATCCCCCTTTCAAAAATAATTTAGCTGCATATTTCCTTTCCGCGTTCGTGTGCATATCAAAAAACACTCTTTTACAAGAGTGTTTCAAGGTTTTATCTTAAATATATCTAAAAATTAATATTTAAAACAACTGCCAGTAGCATAAATACAATACCCAAAATCTTGGTAAGCTTAACGAGTGCTCCCTCCATGGACCGTCCCTTATTTCTGCCCCAATAAGTCTCAGCAGCTCCACTGATTGCACCAAGTCCTGCGGATTTACCTTCCTGCATTAAAACAATCACTGTAAATACAATAGAAACCACTATTAAAATAATAGTAAGGATAATTCTTAATACCGCCATCTTCACACCTCCTTATCGACAGCCTATGGACTTTTGTCCAATAAGCCTACAACAAAGTTTAGTTTATCATACATTCTTGCACATTTCAACTGTTTTTTAACTTTTCTATAGTCTTGCTGTTATCGTTCGTTACTTTTCACACCCCGCACCATGCACTTGCTGCATGGTGTCGGATCCGGCGCTAAAATACCTGCTTTGTGGCATTTGGCGTGCATCATTTGTTGCGATTCACACCAAATCATCATAAATCTATACGAAATCTGACGTGGGTGTGAATTGTAACTACGATTCAGACAGGACTTAGCATTTACTGCTAAGGAATTGTAGGAAAATAAGTGATACAGATTGCGTAGGATATTTCTTCGAGGAGGTATGTCAAAAAACGTAGGCGTAGCGGGCTACGGCGAGGCTTTTTGGCATGCATAATCGGAGAAATAGCCAAGTCAAGATACGTCACTTATTTTTCTACAGTTCCTAAGTCCGTAAGAAAACGTACTGACTACAAGTAAAAATCCATTTGCGAAGCAAATTTTGCATGGATTTTTACCTGTTACTGGAACGGAGTGAACAGTAACTATACATAAAATATTTTTTCGTCTTCCAATCGAATACAGGCAAGTTTTGCTTCCAACTCCCTATCTCGGAATGTGCACCCACAATCAATATCATAAAATTTACAATCTTTTTCTTGATCGTAATACTGAAAAACACTTCCATTATTGTAAGCAAAGCATTCCTTAATTATGGTAGGCGTATGTCCTGCGATAATCGTTCCATACTGTACTCCGCCAAACGTAAAGCTCTCATCTCTCGCATAGAGATAAAATTTTTTTAAACTGCCAAAACGTTTGCTAATGTTTTCAACTTTTTCAGTATATCCTGCATGGACAATAATATATATCCTATTTTTAAACATTTGTTTGTGATAATAGGGCATCTGTCGGATTCTCACTGACCATCTACACAAATCATGCATTGTAATACAATGGTGTTCTAACAAAGAGCCAATTGTGCCATACAAATCAAAATAGGAAACGGACAATACCTTGCGGCGCATAAAATACTTTACAGACTTATACAATGCTACTGCGTCTGCATTGGAAGCAAAATCGGTACCCAGTTCCTCGCTGCGATCAAGCAAAAGCATTAAATCCACATAAGCCGCAAATTCTTCTTCATGATTTCCACATAACAGCAAAACATTAGGCGGACACTGCTCTATCCATTTCAGCATTTCATAACTCTGTGGTCCCCTATCTATATAATCACCCGCCATAATGAGCTGGTCTGTATCGGAAAATCCAATTTTTTCAAGCATGGAAAGAAAATATTTATAACAACCGTGAAGGTCACTCATTACATAGGTGCTCATACGAACACCTCCTTTCAATCCCTTTAAAGATTCTAATTTCTCCCATACAATTTTCCTATTATTCCATAAACCAGAATCTAGTACTGTATCCACACACGCATCTCACCCTCGCCGCGGTTACACCACGCGTAATATGGAATCCATCGAAGCGTCACATCTTCATAGCGCGCAGGCATATATTCCCGATATAAAGTATTTTTTAAAGAGGTGACCAAACGCCGTTTCCCTGGAACTTTTAGTGTCGCCATTGAATGACCTAGCTCCTCTGTCATCTCCACAGCAATGTTCCGACAATCTGTTCCAATACGGTCTATATCTGCCTTGTATAGATGCAAATTTTTGCCATTGTCTGCCTCTTCCATACAATATACAATAGGTCCTCTCACAAACGTTACTTTTCCAATATCCTCACACACACGCTCATCAGCAGTCACCATATGAACGCCCATTGAGAAATCAAGAGAAATGCTGTCCTCTGTCTGCCACTCTCCGCGTAGATACAGATATCCGTCCTGCACAAAGATTTCCTGCAAATTGCTCTGCGAAACCTGTAAATTTTCACCTTCTGTCTTCCATGCAATATTTGTGGAAAAGCCACCACAAATTACTTTTGCATTTCCGCTGTCACTCCATCCAGGAATTCGCATTGCCAAAGTACATGGTACAATCTTTTGCGTCTGAATATGCACAGACACATGACCATTCCAAGGCATTTCTGTTTCCACTTTCAAATTTATCTCTTGTGGGCCTATCTTTTTTGTCAATATACTACCCATATACAAATGAAACCACAAAGTATCCTCTCGTTCTGTATAGGCATAAGATGCAACCGAACTGACAATGCGCGCAATATTGGGCGGACAACAAGCACAGCCAAACCATTTTTGGCGAACAGGTTTTACATGACTCTTTCGACTGTCTTTATAACATGCCTCAGGCAGCACTTCTAACGGATTGACATAGAAAAAACTCTTTCCATCCAATGCCATACCACTCAAAACAGTATTGTATAACGCCAGCTCACAGACATCAGCATAGCGGCTTTCCGCTTTGATTTCTAGCATTCGCCTTGCAAAAAATACCAATCCGATTGCCGCACAGGTCTCCGAATAAGCTGTGTCGTTTGGTAAGTCAAACGGAAAAGAAAATGCTTCCCCATGGCTTGTACCGCCAATCCCACCAGTCACATAAAGTTTCTCCCGCACAATGCTCTCCCAAAGTCGCTGACAAGCCGCATACATGGCATCATCTAGCATCAGACGCGCTACATCTGCCATACCAGAATAGAGATAAACTGCTCTGACCGCATGTCCCACTGCCTCACTCTGTTCTCGAACAGGTTTGTGTGCCTGATAATATGCGTAACGCTCCTCATTCTCATCAAATTTTGGCAGTTGTTCCACGCTACCTTCAAGTGCGGCACGTTTTTGCTCTTCCTGGTCAAAATAGTAAGGTTTTATTCCGCGTTGGTTCAAGAAAAATTGACTAAGTTTGAGATATTTGTCCTCACCCGTCACCTCGTAGAGACGAACAAGCGCCATCTCAACAATCTCATGTCCTGGATACCCTTTGCAACCGCCCTCCTGTGAACCAAAATACGCAGCCACATAGTCAGCATATCGACGCGCTGCATTCAACAACTTATCTTTTCCTGTCGCCTGATAATACGCTATAGCGCCCTCTATCAAATGCCCTAGACAATACAACTCATGATGATCCTTTAGATTTGTAAACGCTCTATCCATACCATTGATAATATAGTAGGTATCCAGATAACCATTTTCCAACTGTGCAGCGCACACCAAATCAATCGCCTCATCCGCTGTCTGTTCTAACTGTGCATCTGGATACTGTATTAAAGAATATGCCACAGCCTCAATCCACTTACTAAAATCACTGTCCTGAAATACAAAACCATAAAACTTGTCAGGTTCTGGCTTTGTGGGATCCGCTGGAAGTGTATTAAACCCCCGAAATGTATATTTGGGCGCCATATAGGCTTTCCCCATCTCTCGTTTTTCCCGCATCATGCGTCCCGCCGCGCGAAAATTATGCATACAGTAACTTGGCGCCGCATCTGCAATTCGATCATTCAACGCTTCCCATTGATATGGAATCACCTCCTTGCGCACAAGTTCTTGTTCCCTGTTCCAAAAGGCATCCGTAATTGTCACTTGTTTCAAATCTAAAGGTCTACTAAACGTTTTTGTATTCATTTTTCTCTTTCCTATTTAATCGTCTTATATAAGATGATTAAATGCCTTTTATTTCTTTACAGTTTTTTATCTTGATTATTTAATAAGCATCGCATCTCCAAATGAAAAAAATCGATATTGTTCCTGAACTGCTTCTTTGTATGCATTAAGCACTTTCTCCCGCCCGGAAAGCGCTGATACAAGCATGATTAATGTGGACTCTGGCAGATGAAAATTTGTTATCAAATTGTCAAGTACTTTAAATTGATAACCTGGATAAATAAAAATTTCTGTATCGCCACTTCCTGCCCTAACTTTTCCATCTTCCTTTGCAGCGCTCTCTATTGTACGACAACTTGTAGTACCTACACAAATCACCCTGCCCCCTGCCTGTTTTGTGCTGTTAATCATATCCGCGGCTTCCTGTGTCACCTGATAAAATTCTGAGTGCATATGATGATTGAGAAGGTTCTCTTCCTTAACAGGCCGAAAAGTACCCAGCCCAACATGAAGCGTTACATACGCTATCTTTACACCTTTTTCCTGAACTTTTTCCAATAAATCTTCTGTGAAATGCAGTCCTGCTGTCGGTGCCGCAGCCGAGCCTTCCTGTTTGGCATAAACTGTCTGATATCGATTTTTATCTACAAGTTTATGTGTAATATAAGGCGGCAATGGCATTTCACCCAGCTTGTCAAGTACTTCCTCAAAAATTCCCTCATATTGAAATTGAATCAGACGATTTCCTTCATCAACTACATCCAGAACCGTTCCAATAAGCAAGCCATCGCCAAAATAAATAACAGCACCTTTTCGCGCTTTTTTACCAGGTTTGACAAGCGTTTCCCAAAGATCTTTTTCGCGGCGTTTCAGCAGGAGCACCTCGATAGATGCTCCTGTTTCTGCCTTGACGCCCATCAATCTTGCCGGAATTACTTTTGTGTTGTTTAATACGAGACAATCTCCCTCATGAAGATACTCTATAATATCTGTAAATATCCTGTGTTCTATCTTTCCAGTCTTTTTATCAAGCACTAAGAGTCTAGAACTTGAACGATCTTCCAGCGGGTCTTGCGCTATCAGTTCTGGCGGTAAATCAAAATAAAAATCTTTTTTCCATAATTCCTTCATATTGATACCTTTAAATCTGCTATGCTCTTAACTCAATGCCAAGTCCTTCCAGACCATTTAAAATTTTCTTCATAGCACTAGACACATCGCTCTCCTCAAGTGTTCTATCCTTTGCCCGGAATGTAATTGCGTAGGCAACCGATTTATAACCTGACTTAATCTGACTTCCCTCATAAATGTCAAACAACTGATAATCTTCAAGAATTTTTCCGCCACGCTGCTCAATAACCTTCTCGATATCTCCCACCAAAATATTTTTTGGCACCACCATGCTAATATCACGTGACACAGCAGGATATTTGGCAATACCCTCATATTTTCTGTCAAAAGAAGCATACGGAAGGATTTCTGGCATATCAAGCACTGCTATATATACCTTTGTATCTATATCATAGTTATCTGTAACTTCTGGATGCACCTCTCCCAAATATCCAATTACAATCTCTTTATACTGAATCAAAGCCTGACGCCCTGGATGAAGGAATGATTTTCCTGCATTTGGATCATACATGATCTTTTTCGTCATACCAACGCTTTCAAGAAACTCCTCCACAACACCTTTCATTGTAAAGAAATCACCCTCGCCATACATGCCAAGTGTAAACTGCATCCGCTCATCTGGATATTCTGCCACTGGAAGACTTTTAGGAATATAAATATTTCCCAACTCATACAAGCGTACATTTTTATTTCTGCGATTATAGTTCAGTGCCAGTGATGTCAAAATACCATTGAGAGAAATTGTTCGCATAATCGAGAAATCCTCGCCTAAAGGGTTGGAAATTGTCACGGTCTGACGCAGCGGACTATCTGTTGGGATCAAAAGCTTGTCAAACACCTTCGGACTCTCAAATGAATAACACATTCCCTGTGAAAATCCACAATACTCAGCAATATCCCTTGCCTTCTCCTCTATTCTTAACTTAAATGACAATTTTCCTGTCGTCGCCTCTCCTGTCGGAAGCGTTGTTGGAATCTTATCATATCCATAAAATCTCGCAACTTCCTCCGCAATGTCTGCAAAACACGTAATATCTTGCCGGAAAGACGGCGCCGTAATCATGCCTGTGCTCTCATCATATGCAAGCTCCAATCGCCAAAATATCTCTAGCATTTCCTCCTTTGCAATATTTGTACCAAGAAATCTATTAATTCGCTCTGGCTCAAATCGAATCTGCTTAAGCTCTGAAAAAGACTCTTTCACATCTACAATTCCACCGACAACCTCGCCGCATCCAAGCTCCTCAATCAACTGACATGCTCTGTTGATTGCCGCCTCTGCATTTCTTGGGTCAAGCCCCTTCTCAAAAATACTGGAGGCGTCTGTTCGCAGTCCTACTCTTTTGGAGGACTTTCTAATATTCGCGCCATTAAAAGTGGCTGCTTCAAACAGCACTGTCTGTACATCATCTGTAATCTTTGAATTTTCACCGCCCATAATGCCCGCAAGACCGATTTCCTTCTCCGCATCACAGATCATTAGCATCTCAGAGTCAAGCTTTCTTATCTGTCCATCAAGAGTCTGAAATTCGTCGCCCTCCTTCGCGCGTCTTACAATAATCTTATTTCCAGCTACATTTTTTAAATCATATGCATGCATTGGCTGTCCATACTCCATCATGACATAGTTTGTGATATCAACTAAATTGTTGATTGGACGAATACCACAAGCAGCAAGCCTTCTCTGCATCCATTCAGGAGATGGTGCAATCCGAATATTTTTACACACCCTTGCACAGAACCGTGTACAAAGATCTCTGTCCTTTATCTCCACAGAAATATATTGATTGACATCCTCGTTATTTTCTTTTACTTCCACAACTGGCGGCACAAATGGCTTTCTAAATGTAACTGCTGCCTCCCGTGCAATACCTAAAATGCTGTAGCAATCTACACGATTTGAAGTAACTTCATATTCCACCACAGTGTCATGAAGTCCAAGTGCCTCAATAGCATCCTCTCCTGGTGTCACTGGTTTCTGAAATACATAGACGCCATCTTCTGGTGCTTCTGGGTACATATCACGACTGGAACCAAGCTCTTCAATGGCACACATCATGCCGGCTGATTCAACACCACGCAGCTTCCCTGCCTTGATCTTAATACCGTTCTCCGGCAATGGACCGCCGTCATGTCCACCAGCTACCCTTCCGCCATCAAGAACTGTTGGAACATAATCCCCTTCCTTTAGGTTCTGCGCGCCAGTCACAATCTGCACAGTCTCTGCTCCCACATTGACCTGACAAATAATCAGCTTATCCGCGTCTGGGTGACGCTCTATTTTCTCAATATGTCCTACTACAATTTTTTCCAAATTCTTATCTAACCGCACGAATCCTTCTACTTTTGTCCCTGAAAGTGTCATGGCATCACAATATTCTTTGTCCTCACAGGAAAGCTCAGGTACATATGCCTTAATCCACGATAATGGTGTGTTCATTTTCTCCTCCAATCTATGACACTTGTGTCATTTTTCCAACTATTTTCCATTATTAGAATTGTTTTAAGAATCGAATATCATTTTCATACAAAAGCCGCATATCATCTATCTCATACTTTAAAAGTGCAATTCTCTCCAAACCGACACCGAATGCAAAACCCGTATATTCCTCTGGGTCAATATTGCACATCTTCAATACCTTGGGATGAACCATACCGCAGCCAAGAATCTCTATCCAACCCTCACCTTTACAGAAACGACATCCACTTCCACCGCACTTAAAACATGATACATCCATCTCAGCGGACGGCTCTGTAAACGGAAAATGATGTGGTCTGAACTTTACTTTTGTATCCTCGCCAAACAACTCCTTCGCAAACTCCGCAAGTGTTCCCTTCAAATCAGCAAATGTAATATTCTTGTCAATCACAAGTCCCTCAATCTGATGGAAAGATGGCGAGTGTGTCGCGTCCACCTCATCCGCACGGAACACACGCCCTGGTGCAATCATCCGGATTGGCAGCTTTCCTTTTTCCATCTCGTGAACTTGTACACCTGAAGTCTGCGTCCGCAACAAAATATCATTGTTGATATAAAAAGTATCCTGCTCATCTTTTGCTGGGTGATCTGCAGGAATATTTAAAGCCTCGAAATTATAGTAATCCTTCTCTACCTCAGGTCCTTCCACAACCTCATAACCCATTCCAATAAAAATACGCTCTACTTCTTCCAACGCAATCGTATTCGGGTGGCGATGCCCCACACTATTTTTCTGCGCAGGCAACGTTACGTCAATCACTTCCGCTTTCATCCGCGCTTCACGAATTTTCCGTTCCATATTAGTCTTTGCGTCATCAAGCACCCGCTCAATCTCCGCCCTAGCTTCATTCACTAGCTGTCCGACTTTTGGTCTATCCTCCGGTGTCACATCTTTCATGCCCTTCAAAACAGCAGTAAGCTCACCTTTCTTTCCCAAAAAATTAATGCGAACATCATTTAATCTGTCCAGCGCTTCACTCTCGTTGATCTGACGAATTGCCTCCGCCTTGATCTGCTCTAATCTCTCTTTCATGTTCGTTCTCCTTTACTATGATTAAAAACTGAACTAATGCAAAAAGTCCCCTGTAGAATACTCTACAAGGGACGAATTAACCGCGGTACCACCCAAGTTTCTAAAACAAACAGGCATACACCTGCCCACTGTGTTCGTTGTCGCACGCACACATGCATAGACGCTCAAAAGACGTAACGTGTCATTCCGTCTTCTCCTACTATTTTGTCCGTTCACAAATACACAGCCAACAAAACTTCAAAGAAGCTGCTCCAGTGGGAAATTCGACATCATATCTGAACTGGGGAAGCTTTCAGCCGGTGACTTCCGATCTCTGACAGAAAATATGATGCTACATAGCACCTTCGTTGCATTTTTCTAAATTTATAAAAACTATCATAGGTTATCCCTGGAAAAATGTCAAGCAAAATTTTTGCAAAATTATGATTCATTCTCCTACTTTAATCTACTGTATAAAATCTCCATCTTTCCGCAATCCGTTGTAATCTCAAGGATAACACTGTTGATAATATTATAATCTGTCTCATTATACTCGTGGACATACAAATCACTCTTAAACTGAATACTGTTCTTACTGCTCTCTTCCATTGCACTCATGGCATAAGACGTAATAATATTCCCAATTTCCATCAATGCGGATTTTTCAATCTCATCCAGAAAATCTAAATGTGGCAATGACATGCCACTGATTTTGTTATACAAAGTTTCAGCAAGTTTATCGGACATTCCATATAAAAACAGATGCCTATTCTCCCCTTCTGCAACGGCCCGAACAATAACTGCACCCTCCACATTTCCCTTATAGATACAACTTTTCACACCGCGTATTGGAATATTATACATTTCATTCAGAAGTTTGTGTGCCACAATCTCAATTAAATTTTCGATATTTGCAAATGACTCTATACTCTGAAGTGGTATATTCTTTAAAATTTTTCGGTCACAGACACAGACGTGATTCACCAGCCAGGCAAGCATCGTTCCAATAAAACTTTTTAAAGTCTTTGCCGAAAAATCTTTGCTGAGCAGCTCCTTATACACTTGAATTGTATTCTTAAAATCGGTATGTATCTTGACGTGTTGCGCATAACTTACATACTTCCTATCCCGCTGTAACTCCTGCTCCGTGTCGAAATGAAACACAGTATAATCCACTAAAAAATCAATAATTTCCATGCACTTTTGCTGGTTGCTATTTCGATTGCCACTCTTTGCAATTTCTAATAACTGTTCGATTTTGTCAAACAATTGTTTATGCTGCTCATCAATTTTATCAATGCCGACTTTGTATTCCTCTTTCCATAAAACTGCCATAGTTTTTATCCCCTTTTCCTCGAATTTATACTTTGATATTTTATTCTCATATTATAGCATTCCCTGGAAAATTTATCAAGCAGATAAGTGTTTCCTGTAAACTCTGGAAAGCTCGCCATGTATATCATTCATTGTCTGATAAAACGCAAAACCATACTTCTCATATAATCCAGTATGATCTGTTGATATATAAATTGTTTGTATATTTTCTGCTTTTGCAATTTTCTCAATTTCTGAAAATAGTTTACCAACATAGCGATGACCTCTATACTCTGGAAAAGTATATACGAATCCAATCCATGGAGTCAAATCTGTTGGCTGAATATCATCCTTTTCAGCGAATGTGCAAAATGAAATTAGTTTCTCTCCCTCTGTAAGCATCAATACTCTTGCATTTTCGCCCACAGCTTCCTGAAGCTTATTTTCATTCAGCAATTGATATAGATATTGACCAGCTATCCAGTCACTTTTCTTTATTTGACACAGCCAATATTCTTGCTGGTCACTATGAAAATATTCAATAATCTGCATATAAATTTCTCCCATGATAGTTTAAATTTTCGTTACTATTCACGGCCTAGGAGCCGCTCATAGTAACGATTCGGGGCGATATTTAAAGTTTTGCTTCGCAAAAATCGCCCATTTTGCAAAGCAAAATTTTCACTCCTGAATCATATTCTCACGGAATGCGCAGTTCAGCGCATTCCTGACCCGTGAAAAGCAACAAAATTTCTTAATTTCATCTTGTCTTCAACGTACTCAAAAGCTAAAGAACTGTAAAAAACAACTCATTTTTATACTTTGAGTAACACGAAACTTATCTTTTCAATTGTCATACTCTGATTTTAACAATGCATAATAACAAGCATCACATATCCCTTGATTATTCCAATCAGAACTGCGCAGTGTACCTTCATATTGCATTCCACATTTTTTCATAACACTTCCTGAATTCGGATTTCTTGGGTCATGTCTTGCCTCAATCCGATTTATACCAACCACATTAAAAAGAAAATCCATCACCGCCTTTAACGCTTCCGACATTATTCCTTGATGCCACCACTTTCTGCCAATACAATAGCCAATATGTGCTGTAGCACTTTTTTCTTTCTTATCGACGACAGTAATGCTGCCAATCGGCTCATTCCCATTTTCTTTCAATACAATAGCCCATTGATAAAACTGTTCCTCTGCATAAGAATTTATCCAATCCTTTATTACATATTGGGTTACTTCTAAATTTGCATGTATTGGCCAAGTTAGATATTTTGTGACCTCAGCGTCCGATGCCCAGTTCCGATACATCGCCGCAGCATCTTCTATCACAAATCTTCTCAAAATTAATCTATCCGTTTGTAATCGCTGTGTTCCACAGTGGTTCATAAGTAATACCTCCTTTATTCTAATAATCTTTCGCAGCATCCATTGCAGAAAGATTTATGACAGTTTTATTTCTATCCTGCTAGACCGCCTACATGAATACTATATTTTATATCTATTTGGTCTGGTTCCTGTATCGTAGTCTCCGCGTCAATAAACAGTTCGATACTGTGGTATGCAAAAAAATCTGGTTCCGTACCAAGGAAAAAATGTATGCTTGATATTTCAGGCGTATCGCCATCTATTGTTATACTTTGTATATACAGGCACTTCAAGAAGATATCCTCTGTTATTGGATAGGGAAACATCTCTCCGTCGTCTACTTCATAGTAAGTTTTGCCATCTTCACCAAGGACTTCCCACCCTTGCATCCAGTCTCTTGCCAATTCCGCCATGTCCGCATCTAATAATTCCTTTTGAATTTCCTTTTCATGGTCCTCAATCCACAGGATATGTGTATTTAACTGAGTAATAAACGCTTGCAGTGTCCACTTTTCGTTTTTAGGATTCTTTTGAAAATTGGCATATAGCGTCGTTGTCACGCCCCAAAGTTTAATTTCTCGCTCACAAAAATACTGTCCATTTTTATCCTGATGAAAATTTTTGGTTGTGATAGTATTCTTTGTCAAATCACTTTTGCGTTTTTTGCGCTCTTTCAGCTCCCGTTGAAACTGCTTTCGTTTCATCTCCTGTTTAAACTGCTGTTCTTTTAAATAGAGTTGATGACTTTCTACTAGAAATTCAAAATAATACCGCTCCAACACGTTCACCGCCAATCCTCTTGTATAATAAGAGTGTGCGGCGGAGGAAAGCTGCTGTTCAATAACAACATAGCTTCCGGCGATCATAGAATTTCCTTCCTCTGGCAAAATAAAAAATACATTGTCTGCACCTACGATTTGTTTCACATGATAATTAGGCGGTAGTGGAAATGCTCTGTGTTCTACTGCTAAAATTCTATCGTGTTCTTCAGGTTTCAAGTCATGAGGAATTAGATATAACATTTCAATTTTTTGTTTTTCTCCACAGTTTTCTTCTCGCGGACTACCGTCCGCAAGGTATTCTGACATCATCATTCCTGTTTCAGAAAGATATGCCCATCCTTCTCCAACAACAATCATATTCCCATCTTCATCAGTGCCTACAATTTGTTCTATATCTCTTAAATTTCTGGTTTCTACCAACTTCCGCACAAAATCCATATTCGTTCCTACCCTATCAGACATTCTTTTCCCTGAAATACAATACCATATTTTTTAATACGTTCCAGCGCGAATCCCTCTGCTATCAGTCCGGCTTCATATTGTTCCTCTTCAATCTGTTGGAGCGCATTTGCAAGTGTCTGTTTCAAATCATCCTCTTTTCTAGGCTTGTATACTTTAAATTCTATAATGTATGCATAGTCATTCTCTCTATTTTGTGGCTTCAACATAATATCATAGCGGTCAAATCCACTTTCTCTGTTGGATTGAATCGTAAATCTTCCCGCCAAATCCACAATTAATCCCAACACAAATCCATGATAGAACCGCTCAGGCGCATCCTTTGACGACGCACTTTTCGACACATCAAAATTAGAAAAACTAACAAGCGCAATGTCATTCATAAACTCATTCATAGAATCCACATCATTCATCAACAGTGCCTTGACAAAATCATTATATGGAATACTTGCATTATTCTTAAACCAATTATTCACCATATTCTCAAACATAATAGATACTTCTAAATTTGTGAGTGTTAGAGTATATACTACATTTTTACGTTCACCCACAACCTCCATATCAAGAATCTTTAAATACCCTGTCGCAAGCAGCAAACTCCATACTGCATTTGTATTGTCTACAAGCTGGTTAAAAACAATCTTCTCATCAATCATAGCCTTAAAACTACCACCCTTTATAAGAGTCTCCATTGTTTTTTGAGTTCTACTTTTCCTGTTCGTATCAGGGAATTTATAAGACCATTTGAACTTGTATTTGCCCAATATGCACTGTACTTCCCTTTTCTTTTAATAAAAGATGTAATCGACCAAGGATTATAGATATCAGTGCATTTTCCAAATGTAAATCCGTCATATCAATGTTTTACATTCTCCTTCTCCTTTCCAAGTCCCACATCTTCAAGCGCTTGAAACACTTCTTCCTCTGTAAAGCCAAAAGAAAGTGCATATTCATTGGATGTTGTTGTCACCACATCTAAATTATTTAAATCAGAAAAAATACTTTCTTTTGAAATTCTTGTAATTCCTGTGATAATTCCACGATATAAATGTGAATTTGTCTTGAACGTATTGTCAAAAAAGCTTCGGAAAAATGCAACTGCCTCATCCCAATAATCCCCAAGCCACGCCTCCTGCATGGGAGTATCATACTCATCTAACAGCACAATCACTTTTTTTCCATAATATTTTTCAAGATAAATACATAGCGAATGAATCGCTGTCTGCGCCTTGAAATCTTCCATTTTTTCGTTTACCGCCACAAAGGATTCTCTATCACTCTCGTCAAATTTATCTGACTTCATAATCTCCTTATACATTCCATAAAGGTTCGTAATAACAAACTCTACTAAGGCTTTCATGTCCTGAATATTATTCGCCTTTACACCCGCTAAACTGAAAAATGTCACAGGATATGTTCCTTGAATCTGTCTATACTTTTCCTCATTCCAGATAGCAAGCCCTTTAAACAAATCGCTTCTGTCTGCATATTTGTTTGAAAAAAACACTCCAACATACTCATATTCAGTGTTTTTCCAAATCTCCGTGGACGTGTGATAAGTGTTACATCAGATCCATTTCCCCACCACTCTTTAATAAATCTCGTTTTGTCTATATATAAAAAATCCTGCTCTCTAAGTCTGTCAAATCGCTGTGCACCGATATTTACAATCGTATTACTATCCATATTCACACCTCCCCACAAAAAATCCTTTTATATTTTACGCTCTTTTTCTTTCCGATACAATTCTCCAAAATAATTATTCGTTGCTAACAGCTCCTCAAAAGTGCCACTTCCAACAATTCTTCCCTCTTTAAACACAAAAATTTTGTCAAAACCACTAATGAACGTTAGGCGATGAGCAATCGCAATCACAGTGGCATTTTTCACTTGTGTCAAAACATTTTTCATAACAATACTTTCTGTTACATTATCTAACGCGGATGTTGCCTCATCCAAAACAACAATCTCAGCGTGGTCAAACCACAATCTCGCCAGTGCCAGCCGCTGTTTTTCACCACCGGATAAACAAGTTCCTTTCTCCCCAATTCTAGTATCAATCCCATTATCCAGAGAAGTTATCATTGGTAATAACTGTGTCGCTTCAAGACTTACATGAATCTCAGCATCCAAAACTTCTTTGTCAAAAACAAGATTTTCTCTGATTGTACCATCAAAGACAGGGGTATCCTGCGATAAATAAGACACTTTTTTATAAAATGATTCCAAGGAAAAATCTTTTAGCGATCTATTATCAAAAAGAATCTCCCCTGATTTATATTTGAGTAACCCAATTAGCACTTTTACCAATGTCGATTTTCCAGAATCCGATTCTCCGACAAAAGCTACTTTCTCTCCCTTTTTAATTGTTAGGTTTATCTGATGCAATATTTTCTTGCAATCACCAGAAAATGCTTCGCAAGAATTGATATCTTGTGATATTTGAATCAGTTTCGGCTGCGGAGAGTTCATATTACAAATATTTTTATTTTCATAGTGAAATGATAAATTTTCAATCCGAATTTCTTTTGAAAACGTATCAAAAGCAGCGCCTTTCTGAAGCTGCATATCCCCTTTCAAGTCCAACAGCCCCACAAATCGCAACCATGCTGTTTTGTTCAATTTATATTGAATATAAATGACATTAAAAATTGCAATCGGCGTGTAGGCATTGTCAATCAATGTGATAAGCGCAACGACTGCGCCGACAGACAAAGAACTGTTTTTCCATGCATAAATCAAAATCCCAATATCCAGACAAGCGACCAGCAATGCAAATATTGTAAAAAATGCTTCATGTATCATAGTCATTTTAACTTTTGATGCCACAATCGTTCTCTTGGTGCTAGAAGCCCTTTTTATCTCGTTTGGAAATTGATGTCTTATGCGAAAAACAGGCATTTCCATAAAACCGCGCACAATTTTGAAGCTGGATATTCGTCCAAATAATTCATTCCATAAACTGGTTTATTCATAATCTCAAGCCGTGCACCATCGCCAAACACCAAAAAGTACGAACGAAACTGTGTTTTTGTGTTATAATATCCTTCATTTAGAAACAGCTCCGAAATACTTGACAAAGAACTCCCTAGTCTTTTCTAACTCATTCACATACATAGCAACATGCTCAATATACATAATATCCCCCGCCTTCAATCATAATCATTTCCCAATTCTTCTGCCTTATAGATATTGTACCCTTCATAGTAATAACTGATATCAATTCCTTTCATATATACTTCCCTGTTATTTATCTGATCTGTTAATGCATTCTTCAGTAAAACCTTAATTTCTATATCTTTAATTGGACTTCTCTCCATAGCAAGCAAATAATCTTCTTTATCAGCTTTGCTCCAATCTATAACTAATTTTAATTCTTTTTTAAATTAAGTCAAGCCATATACGTGTGCTCCTTCCATTTCCTTCTCTAAAAGGATGCACAATATTCATTTCCACATATTTTTCAATAATTTCATCAAATGTTGATTGAGGCATTTCATCAATATGCTCTAATGCAGCATCTAAATACATTACAGACGCAAATCTAAAATTACCCTTTGCAATATTTACCGTTCTTACTTTTCCAGCAAAATCATACAACTCGTCAAATAAAAATTCATGAATCTTTGCAAGTTCTGCCGAATTGTTAATACCTAGGTTATTTTCCAGAGCCATATCGACCTCCATATCATTCGCCCACTTTAGAGGGCTCTCCAGTAAAATCATAGTAAGTTCATGCCCATTCGGGCGAATATAATGTCTATCAACATTATACCATGCAAACGATTCTTTTTCTATAAAGAAAACAACTTTCAATAACATTGATTCTGTTACTGTTCACTCCGTTCCAGTAACATGTAAAAATCCATGCAAAATTTGCTTCGCAAATGGATTTTTACTCGCTGCTGGTATGTTTTCTCACGGACTTAGCAGTAAATGCTAAGTCCTGTCTGAACAGTAATCTGTTCCTTTGTTACTTTTCATTCTTTAGGCAAAGTTTTTTGCAGAGTTCCTCTACCTGTGCAGCTAAAATTTCTTTCAAATACTCTGGTTCCATAATCTCAACCTGTGTCCCAAAAGAAAGCAGATAACCAATCAGCCATGCGTTGACTGGCATCTTTGCAGAGACAATCATATCTCCATTAGGTTCATGCTCAATCTGTGTCTCGTCAAACTCATCATAAACACGATATGCCATCTCTTTGGAAAACAAAAGAACAATTCGTTGGTCCGATTGCTGTGAATCGTCATTCTGCTGTGGATAAGACCTTGGTACAAAAATTTGTTCGGACAATTCCAACTGCATAATACGATTTAATTTAAACAGGCGAAAATCCTGCCTTTCTAAGCAGAATGCTTTTAAATACCATTCTTTTGATTTGTAAGATAATTTTAACGGCTGGACAATGCGCTCCATTCTCTCACCACTTGTATTTTCATAAGTTATCTTTACTTCTCTATGCTGTATTACTGCCTGTTTTAGCGTCTCAAACTTTGTGTTATCACTGGTGGATTTTCCCCACCGTGAAAAATCGACCTCAAGCCAGTCTCCCATATTGACATGAAAAAGAGCTGATAACTTTGTCAATGTCTCTTCGCCTGAATGATATCCAGTGGCAGACATGCTCTGTATTGCAGTCAGCACTTCTCTCCTTTCCTCTTCCGACAACAGCGCCTTATTTAATGTATAACCAGGCAATAAATAGATGCCTCCATTTCTTCCTTGTTCTGTATAGACAGGAATCCCCGCACCACTTAGCGCTTCTATATCACGATAAATAGTTCTGGTGGAAACTTCAAATTCCTCCGCGAGTTCTGATGCCGTGGTCCCTCCCTTATCTAACAAATAATATAAAATTTTAAACAAACGACTGTCTGACATAATTTTCTTCCCCCAATTTTATTGACATTTATGTTTACTCAGATAAACCACCGAAATAAATATTTGTTTATTTTGTTCCACGTATTTTTTATCATCGAACATTTGCTCATTTTGTAAATAAGGAAATTATAACATAAGTTATTTTCAAATAATTCATAATCAATAAAAAATATATGAAAAAACGCTAATTATTTCATTCTCTTTTTGAAATTATATGATATGATAGTTGTATACACTTGCACAGTGCCGGGTGCATCACTTATTGAATAACAGAGCCGGCGCAGAAAAGAGGTAAGGATGAAATTTAATAATGGCTGCTGGCTTCAGCAGGAAGGCTGTGAATGCTTTGCACCACAGCAAGCATATTTTACAAAAGTAGAGACCGACAAAGTGACTATATGCGCTCCGACAAATCATATTAATCATAGAGGTGATACGCTTGGAGGCATCAATTTGACGCTGGTTATCACCACCCCCATAGATGAGGTAATTCGTGTACAAACTTATCATCATCTCGGCGCAGTAAACACTTACCCTGCATTTGAAATCAACGCAGGCGCAAAGCCGCTTAAAGTTGACGATAACGCAGATCGCATTATTATCTACAGTGGTTCTCTTGCCCTTGAGATTGGCAAAAAACACTGGTATATGCGATACTCTAGAAACGGAAAGTTGATTACAGAATCCAAGGCAAAGGACCTTGCACTGATGAAAACAGATTGGAGTGGGCTTGCTTATGACAGAGGCGACAATTATGACACCTATATGCGTCAACAGCTCGGTATTGGTGTAGATGAAAAAGTTTATGGCCTCGGTGAACGCTTCACTCCATTTGTAAAAAATGGACAAAGCGTAAAAATTTGGAACGCTGACGGCGGGACAAACACAGAGCAATGTTATAAAAATATTCCATTTTATATTTCAAGCAAGGGTTACGGCGTTCTTGTCAACCATCCAGAAAATGTTGAGTTTGAAATTGGCACAGAGATGGTCACAAAGGTTGAATTTTCTGTGGAAGGAACCTATTTAGACTACTTCTTAATCAACGGCCCTGAAATGAAAGATGTATTGCGGCACTACACAGATATCACAGGCAAACCAGGTCTTCCAGCTCCTTGGACCTTCGGTCTGTGGTTGTCTACTTCCTTTGTAACCAATTACGACGAAGAGACTGTTATGAGCTTTGTTGATGGTATGCTCGAAAGAGGAATTCCTTTGCGGACCTTCCATTTCGACTGTTTCTGGATGAAAGAGTTCCATTGGAGCGACTTTTTATGGGATAGCCGTGTATTCCCTGATCCTGTTGGAATGCTCAAACGCATTAAAGATAAAGGTCTAAACATTTGTGTATGGATTAACTCTTATATTGGGCAAGAATCTGTCCTGTTTAAAGAAGGTATGGAAAACGGTTACTTCATTCGTCGGCCAAATGGTCAGGTATGGCAATGGGATATGTGGCAGTCAGGTATGGCTATTGTGGACTTTACCAATCCCGCAGCATGGAAATGGTATCAAGACAAGCTGGAAGTTCTTCTTGATATGGGTGTGGATTGTTTCAAGACAGATTTTGGGGAAAGAATCCCTACTGATGCCATTTATTATGACCGTTCTGATCCAAAGAAAATGCATAATTACTATACTTATCTCTACAATAAATGTGTCTATGAGCTGCTTGAGCGGAAACGCGGAAAAGGACAAGCAATACTCTTTGCCCGCTCTGCTACAGTCGGCGGTCAAAAATTCCCAGTCCATTGGGGCGGTGACTGTTGGTCGGATTATGAAGCGATGGAAGAAAGTCTGCGCGGCGGACTATCTCTATGTATGTCTGGCTTTGGATTTTGGGCACATGATATTGGTGGTTTTGAGCATACCTCCACAGCAGATGTCTATAAACGTTGGGTGGCATTTGGACTGCTCTCCTCACACAGCAGACTTCACGGAAGCCAATCCTACCGTGTTCCTTGGGTATATGACGAGGAAGCTGTCGATGTGCTTCGTTTCTTTACCCGCTTAAAGGCAAAGCTAATGCCCTACCTTTATAAAACTGCTATCACTGCTGCCACAGAAGGCATTCCAAGCATGAGAAGTATGGTACTTGAATTTACGAAGGATAAAACATGCCACTATCTTGACAAACAATATATGCTTGGCGATAGTCTGCTTGTCGCTCCAATCTTTAATGATGAGAGCAGAGCAGAATATTATCTGCCACAAGGTATCTGGACAAATTTCTTCACTGGAAAAGAGTATCGCGGTGGCACATGGATTGAAGAACAACATGATTATCTGAGCATTCCTCTGATGGTTCGTGAAAATTCTGTCGTAGCAGTCGGTGCGCATGATGACAGACCAGATTATGACTATGCTGACGGCTGTGAACTGCGCGTCTATGCGGTTCACGACGGAGTAAAAATCAACACTGCAGTATATGGCATGAACAACACTGTGGAGCTATCCGCTTCTGTTAGAAGACAGGGACACAGCATTATTGTGACGGCGGACAGCATCAAACCATACACCATTCGCATGATTAATATGCGTGCAGCCGAAGCAGCAAGCGGTTTTTTAACTATAGAAGGAAATGATTCCATCGTGACCCCCAATCCAGGCGCAAACGTAGTGGAAATCATCTTTTAAAACGATCAATTTTACCTACTCACACGCGACCCGTGCGCCGCTTTTGCGGCTTATTTCCTTTGCATGGGTCTGTGCATAAAAGAGCAGCCTATCCTTGTCAGAATGGCTGCTCTTTTTTACTTCATAAATTTACTTTCCATCAACTCGTCACGTGCGACGCGCATAGCACACTCCACACTACCCTGCTCAAATGGACTTGCAAGATTGGCATAGCGCAGCGTTTCCAGATAACTCATACTGCCGCCACACTTACAGAGATTGAGGTAGTCCTCCCATGCCTGCGCATGATTTTCCTTCTCCTTTTTCTTAAACTCCATCGCCCCCATCGTTGTGAGCGTATAATTAATATAATACATTGGATAAAGATAAATATGAATCTTGTGATACCAAAAACCTCCTCTGTCAAAGAAATCATCTGATTCATAGGCACGCCATGGCATATATTTTTGCTCAAGCTTTTTCCATTCCAACGTTCGCTCCTTTGGTGTCAAATCTGGATTCGCATAACAAATGTGCTGAAACTCATCTACCGCTACACCAAAAGGCACAAATGTGACAGCCTCCTGCAAATGTGCAAAGCGGAATTTGTCAGCTTGCTCTCCAAAAAAGCGCTCCGCATAAGGATATGCAAACTGCTCCATCGACATAGAATGAATCTCTGCAATATCAGTTGATTCTGAATAAAACTCTGATATTGGCTGATTGCGCATTGCCATATATCCCGCGAAAGCATGACCCAGCTCATGTGTCAGCACCTGCATGTCGTAGATGGTCTGATTGAAACAAGAAAATACAAACGGCGCCAAATAGCGCTGCAAATCTGTCATATAACCCGTCGATGCCTTTTTGGGCTTATTTTTCAAATCCATCAACTCATGCGCTATCATAAAATCAATAAATTCGCCAGTCTCAGGACTCATCTCGTGATACATCTTTGACGCCTCATTTACCATGAAATCATCATCCCCCGCTGGAGCTGCATTGCCATCTGGGAAAATGCGCTTTTCATCATAAAATGAAAAATCGTTTACACCAAGACGCTTCGCCTGCGCCTCATACAATTTTTGGCAGATTGGCACAATCACAGTGCACACCTGCTCGCGAAAAGACTCCACTTCCTTTTGTCCATAATCAGTGCGTCCTTGCTTCATATATCCCACCGGAATATAATTCTCATAGCCAAGGTTGCGCCCCATCTCATTCCGAATCTGAATTAGCGTATCCCAAATCTCTTCCAAACGTAGTTCATTTTTATGATAAAATGCCGCATATGCACGGACTGCCGCCTTGCGCACTTCTCTGTCCTCATGTTCAAAATACTTCTGTACACCATACAGGTTCAACGTCTTTCCATCAAATGGAATCTCTGCAGTCGCCATCATCTTTTCATATTCATTGCAAAGTTTTGCCTCCTGCTGCATCAATGGAATATTTGCCTCGCAAAACGTCTTTTTCTCAAGCTCTTTCTTTGCAAAAAATTGTTTTCCGTACTCTTTCTCGAGTTCCGCACGAAACGGGCTGTTCATCAATGCCTCATCCACCGCTAAAAGCTGTGGCATAATTGTTGGAAATGTAGTATCAATATACTCAATTTCTTTCTCATAAAATTCATCTGTTGTGTCCAATGTATGCCGAATCGTAGCAATTGTAGTATCTGTCGAGAAATCCTTTTCCCACTCGTCATATGCAAGTATTGCCTCCTTAACCTCTGCATAACTGCTTGCGTTCTCAATCCGCTCTTTTGTCTCAGTTGCATATGCCGCCATCTTCTCACAATCTGGTCTTTTGTACTCCAATGTTGAAAACTTAAAATCTTTCATGATAATTCTCCTTCTTTCTTTATTTGATACTTTTTTGTTCTACTCATAGGGTCTCTGATAAAAACGTCCTGAAATCTGCTGCGTGTTGATTACATTGACAAATGCCTTCGGATCAACCTTTTTGATTCCCTTAATAATCTCCTTGCACTCTGCTCGCGACACAACAGAATATACAATCTTGCGTTCCTGATGTTCATAAGAACCTTCTGCCTCAATGATTGTCGCACCATGATTACTGTCTTTGGCAATAACCTCATAGACCCGCCTTGCATGATTTGTCACCACCAAAAGAGTATGCTGGCGATATTGTTTGAACAATGTGCGCAAAACCTGTGTGGAAGCATACTGAAAAATAATGGAATACAATGCCTTTTCCCAGCCAAACAGCAACCCCGCAACTACTAGCAACATAGCATTAAATCCAAGAATAACATTAAAAGAATCCATCCCTGTTTTTTCTGACAAGAAGATACTAATAAAATCTGTTCCCCCTGTTGTTGCATTCACCATCAGGCATATACTGATGGCAAAGCCATTAATCATTCCGCCAAACACACTGATTAGCAGAGTGTCATATACTATCGCCTGCGATGGTAAAGCATCCGTTAAAATGTTCGTCAACATAATGCACAAACAAGAATACAATGTGAACTTTTTACCAATAAAGCGAAAACCAATATAAACTGGTCCCAGATTTAACAAGATATTAATTATGGTATATGGGAGCTCAAATCCAAAAAAAAGTTCAACAATACGCTGAATCAGCAGAGTCAATCCCGTTATCCCACCCGGATATATACCACCTGTTCGCACAAATGTCTTAATGTTTAATGCTATGACTATAGACGCAATACAAATGACAGCAATCCGCTTTGCATCCTCTTTAAAACTAAACTTCATAATTTCTTTTCCTCCAATGCGATCTCCATCCAGCAATCTTTTTTCAATTCTAGTTCCACACAAATATTTTGATAAACAAACTTTCTTCGCGTGTCACATCCGCTACAAACCTGCGCTTTTTCCAAACTTCCATCTTTCCAGACAATATTCATGTGCGCATTTCCACATATCCGAACACCTGTCAATTTCCCACTTTTCCAAGCAGACGGAAGTGCTGGAAGCAGTACAACCCTGTCCGTATTGCTCTGTATCAGCATTTCCACCATCGCCGCTGTCGCTCCAAAATTTCCATCAATCTGAAACGGCGGGTGATTGTCAAACAGATTGGGCAATGTCGATTTTATCAAAAGCTGCTGTAAATTCTCATGTGCCTTCTCCCCATCCCAAAGCTTCGCATAATGATTGATAATCCATGCACGGCTCCAGCCTGTATGTCCCCCTCCACTCTCCAGACGCTTTTGCAGTGTACACTCTGCCGCTGCCGCAAGTTTCGGTGTTCCATCCTTTGTAATTTGGTCCGACGGGTGCAGTCCATACAAATGCGAAATATGCCTGTGTCCTGGTTCCTTCTCCTTATACGGTTCACACCACTCAAGAATCCTACCATCACTCCCTATGCGTGTGGGAATTAACCGTTTGCAGGAATCAGCAATCTGTCTGTCAAGTTCATCAGACACCCCTAAAACTTGCGCTGCCTGATTACACTGTGAAAATAAATCCCGCAAAATCTGGTTATCCATCGTCACACCAATGGAGTTAGACCCCTGCTCTCCATTAGGCAAAATAAAAGTATTTTCCGGTGACACGCTAGGACATGTGCATAGATACGTCACACCATCAATCTCATACTCAATGCAAAAATCCAAGAAAAACTGTGCTGCTTCCCGCATGATGGGAAACATTTTACGCAAAAATTCTATGTCACCTGTATATTTATAATGCATCCAGATATGTGTGCAGAGCCATGCGCCCCCCATCACCCAAAAGCTTCCAGGAATCCACAAATCCTGCGGCGCAGTGTCTCCCCAGATATCCGTATTGTGATGTGCTACAAATCCGCGGCAACCATACATAACCTCCGCTGTTCTTTTGCCATTAGGAAGCATCTTTTGCAGCAAATCAAACAGTGGCAGATGACAATCACCCAAATCGCAAGTTTCTGCCGGCCAATAATTCATCTCTGTGTTAATATTAATTGTAAATTTGGCATCCCACGGCGCCTCCATGTCCTTATTCCACAGCCCTTGCAAAGTGGCAGGCAATGTACCTGGACGACTGCAACTGATTAACAAATATCTGCCAAAATTAAAATAAAGTTGTTCTAAACTTATATTTATATTTCCTGACGCTATTTCTTCCAGACACTTATCTGTAGGCTTCTGTGTTGTTTGGTCTTCCGAATCCAAAGTCAGTGACATCCTGTCAAAATAAGACTTATATTCTGCAATATGCCTCTCCAAAAGCACCTCATAACGCTCAGAAGCTACTTTTTCTAATTTCTCAGAAAGTGCCTTCTGCAGTGCAATCTCTTTTTCCTCCCCATGTATCCGGTAAGTAGTCGCTGCACTCCAATACAAAAATACTTCCGTGGCATTATAAACAACTATGTGCTCGCCAATCACTTCAATCCTTCCGTCAGGACTTACCGCCTTGCACATCATAGCATAATCCAGCCCGTCAGGTCCTAGATTGCCACCAAGTATAATACTGTCTTTCGATGCCGCTTTGGAATATTCATAGATATGATGCCTCGACTGCATTATATCCAAATCCATTTTCTTTTTCCCACGAGCAGTCAAATGCATCCCACACACATCATCTGGCGCAGACATAAAAATTTCGCGCGCATACTCCGTATCCTCAAGCAGAAAATATGTGCGATAAACCGCTCTTCCCACATCCAGTTCTCTTCTGTATGCAGACACATTTTCGACAATGACAGTTCCTAGATTATAGTCAATTGTAATCTCTCCAAGCACCTGATAAATGCGCATCCCAAACGGTGTACCACTTAATGCCTGTTTACATAGCCGTTCGGCTTCATGAATTTTTCCCTCTTTAATTAACTCTCGTATTACAGGAAGCTTTTCTTTTGCGCTCGGATTGTTCCTATCCATAGGACCACCATACCACACCGTCTCCTCGTTGACCTGCATCTGCTCACAGTCAATGCCGCCAAACACCATACCGCCAATCCTACCGTTTCCAAGTGGAAGCGCCTCATTCCAGTCCATTGCGGGCTTATTATACCATAACATAGTACATTTGCTTCCATCCTGGTTTTTGTTCTTATCCATTTTTATACCTCTCACGTGCTCAGGCACGCATACCAATAATTGTTTGAATGTTATTTTCTTTCAAACTTTTTCCTTCTGTAAATTTCGCAAAAAACAAGCAGTCCTCTCAATACAAGAAAACCCTTGAAAATCAAGGGTTTTCTTGTTAAATTTCACGGACTTTGCAGTAAATGCAAAGTCCTGAAGTTGAACTGTAACAAATTCCCTACAAATCATTTTATAGCATATTATATATATTTACAATAGCAGCTTTAGAAAAAAAATCAAGTAAACGAAGATTTATCTTCCCCTACTTGATTCTTTTTCATGGTAGAAAATGAACATCTTACGGCACCTGCAATTCCGAAACCATTTCAGGCTGCATGATCATCTTACTCAGTATATGCTCGAAACTCCATGTAATCAATCTGCATTCCTGGCTTGAGGAACAACATTTTTATTTGATAGCAGCCTGCATCCAATCTCACGCGCAAAAGCTTCTGCTGTGTCCATCTGCCATTTGTACCATTCGTCTGGAACGTGGCAAGCTCCTCCCCGTTGAGAACAGCCTTGCAGACACACTGCGCCTGGTTCGTCTCCTTTGACATTATCCGCACAATTACATCATAGTATCCCGCTGCCTCAACCACAAAATAACGATCTGTGTCCACAGTCATATTCCATACAATTTTACTACTATCGTCCAAAGTGTTTTTGCCCCGCATATCTGTATCAAGCGCTTTAATATACGGAATTTTTATAATGCCATTTCCTTCTCGTCCAAATGCGGGTATTCGCATTAGGAAACGGCATATATTCATTGCACTTCTCTGTAGCTCTCCAACCGTAAGCCTTCCTGTACCAAGCGCCTCGATAGAATCATCATCAAAAGAATTGATTTCCGCGCCGTTGTTATTCACAACCATATAGAGGTCATTCTGCGCCCGCACCATATCTGCAGTGCGCTGAATAGAGCCTTCACCGCCCTCTACAACATCATTTATATTCGCCCACCAGTCACTCATTACAATTCCGTTGTAGCCCCACTCTTTTCTCAAAATTGTCGTATTTAAATCATATGCTGACGCCGTCCAGTATCCATTCACAGGATTGTAGGAAGTCATTATCGACTGCGCGTCACCCTCTTTCACAGCAATCTCAAACGCTTTCAGATAAATTTCCCGCAGCGCTCTCTGAGAAACTACCGCATTGACAACTTGTCTTCTCGTCTCCTGTGAGTTGCAGGCAAAATGCTTAATTGTGGCATGTACGCCTTTTTTCCCAATTCCACGCACCACAGCCGCTGCTATTTTTCCTGTCAGAAGTGGATCTTCTGAAAAATACTCAAAATTCCTTCCGTTAAGTGGGTGTCTGTGAATATTAATTCCTGGTCCTAAAAGCGCGTCAACCTGATTCTGCACCAACTCTTCACCAACACAACAAAACAGTTCCTCTATGAGTGCCTCGTCCCAAGTACACGCTATCAATGTACCAATTGGAACTTGCGTGGCATGTGCGCCGTTATCCATGCGGATTCCAGATGGTCCGTCTGCACAGCACCCCACTGGAATCCCAAATCCAAACAATGCGTCAGACACCCCACCAAACGCGGCAGCTGTTCCTGGTGTCACCTTTAGGCTACACATACCCTCGCCTCGCACAATTGCTGCTAAATCTTCTGTAGAAAGCTGTGCAATAAATGTCTCCATTGTGCAGTTTCCTTCCGCCACATCTTTTAGCAAAAATCCTTTATCTCCTGTGTATGGAATAGTCTGCGACAGTCTGGATACAATTCGTTCTTTTAGATTGATTGTCCTCACTGGAACTGATTCATATTCCAATATAGGCATATTGTTCGTTCCCGCAGTTGCACGAATACGCGCAAAGTTTTCTACAGGAGCAAGCGCCTCCTCACACTGTTCTATCAAAAGAGTGTTCGCAAGCTGCCAGTGCATCATATTTTCAATAGGTACTTCTATTGCATCGCGCACATTAGTGCCTGCATAAAAATGATATGTACCAGCCTCAATCACATAAGCATGTCTATATCCGCTGATACCACTGTCATCAAAAGAAGCCAACTTGTATACCGGAATTTCAATTTGTAGTTCTTCCTCCTCCTGACAACCCAAATTTCGCGTCTTGGCAAATCCAACCAGCTCCCGTACTGGTCTTCCCATACCGCTCACAGGTTTCTCCACATATAACTGGACAATCTCACGCCCACTGTAAACAGTTCCTATATTTTTTACTCTGCAAGTAAACGAAAATGAAGTCTTGACATCATTTCCATTCACCTTAACTGCACTGTCCACTATCGAAAATTCTGTGTAGGAAAGCCCATAGCCAAACGGATAAAGCACAGCCTCCTTAGCAAAAGTCTCAAAATATCTATAGCCGACATAAATATCTTCCTGATATACATTCTTCTCTTTTCCACCATGATTTTTATCAGATGGATAGTCCATAATTTTTTTCGCAATCGTATCGGTAAGTTTTCCTTGAAAAACCTCTTTTCCAGTAAGGACATCCGCTATGCCATTTCCGCCCTCCATGCCACCCTGCCATGCATACACTACCGAACTGATATTTGTATTATTCTGTACAAAATTCATATCGATAATGTTTCCAACATTTAGCACTACAATCACATGCGCAAAGCTTCCGCATACATTGTCAAGTATTTCGTGTTCTGTCTCTGTCAAATAATAACTGCCTTCTGTGGCGGCATTATCCTTATCCTCTCCAGCCGTCCTTCCAATCACTACAACCGCCTTGTTTGAAATGGCAGCGGTCTTTGCGACAAGCTCTTTTGACACTGGCATCTCCTGCTGGCACCACGGTTCACTTGCCCAACCGCCACCCCCATTGTCATATGGATGCGCTAAAATCCACTTCTCGTAGTAGTCAACCAGTTCTTCATTAAGACAGATTCCATTATCCCGAAGCCCGTCCAACAAGTTGGTCGTGTAAAGAACATTCACTGCTCCGCCTGAACCAGTGCCACTTCTATAATATTCCTTTTGACATCTTCCAAACACTGCAACATGGTCGCTTTCCAAAAGCGGCAATGCCGCATCCTCATTCTTTAAAAGAACCGCTCCCTGCGCAGCAACTTTTCTGCATAATTTTGCAATCTGCTCCGATGTAGCTCTATTCTGATTCTCTTCCATTTTTGTTTTCCTCCCAATTCTATCCTTTCGTTACTATTCACATCTGGAGCCGTTCATAGTAATGATTCGAGGCGATATTCAAAATTTTGCTTCGCAAAATCGTATCTTTCACAACATATTATAAAAACGTTTTTATTTTCAACTACCATAACACAATAAAAACGTTTTTACAATCCTATTTTTTAACTTTATTTGTCTTTGTACAAAATACTCAAACTAAAAGGATAAAATTTGTGAAAAGTTTTGTTACCAAGAATCAATTAAATTCTCCTCGCACATGTTGATTCCCGCGGAATAATTCTGCCTTGCAACACATCAATACAGCCCTTCTCCTCACCTGAAATCAGCGCAATTAGATGCTGGACTGCCAGCGTTCCTTGTTTTTCAAAAGAAGTCCTCATTGTAGTGAGTGATGGTCTCACAAGACTTGCTATCTCGATGTCATCACACCCCACAACACTCACCTGTTCCGGCACTTCTATTCCACCGTCTATCAACGCTTTAACCGCTCCGATAGCGCTTAGATCATTCGCCGCAAATACTGCTTCCGGCAGCGGTCTGCCTGACTGAACAAATTGTTTCATGGATTCATAAGCGATCTCTTTTTCAAATTCTCCTTCTATTATATCTATCTCATCAAACTGGATTCCTGACTGCATCAACGCTGTTTGAAACCCTTGCATACGTTTCATATTGTCATAATTATCGCTCGCGCCATTGATATATGCAAACGTGTGATGTCCAATCGACAATAAATATTGTGCCACCATCTCCCCTTCATGATAAGAGTCAAAAATAACACTTGTCATTCGCTCTCCCTGTAATTCTCTATCCAAGAAGACAATGGGGGTCTGCGTTTTCTGCAAAAGAATCGTTTCCTTCTCTCTGATATCTTTATTTAGAATAATTGCACCGTCCATGCGTTTTCCAAGAATGTTCGCCATCATGTTATCCGCACGTTCACTGATAAAAATGTTTAACTCGTAGCCATACTTTTTGCACTCCTGATACACAGCATCTGCAAGAATATTGTAATAAGTTCCTCTAATAGATGTAAGAAATAAACCGATTACCTTTGTACACTGGGACTTTAGATTTCTTCCGTTGAGATTTGGCACATAATTCAACCGCTCTGCTACATCCAGAATATGCTGTTTTGTCTCCGGGCGCAGCACATCAACACCATTAAGCGCATTCGATACTGTTGAGATGGACACTCCCGCCTCTCGCGCCACGTCTTTGATTGTCACCTTTTGTTTCACCATGCCTTTTCACTCCTCCATCAGTGCTTTTCTTTTTCCAAAATAATAGAGGTACCTTTTTGCACCACCTTAGTAACAGTCATTTTAGAAGAATCTGCAAATTTTTTGTCAAAATCAGTAGTCCCCACCCTTCACTAGGAATCAAACTTTTTCTTCTTAAGAATGTTTTCCAATCCTGAAATTTCATCATGTTAAACCAAATTCCCTCTCAACTAAAGCAAACGTGTCCTCAATACTTCTGCTATTATCTCTAACAATGTCCCGAAAACCTGAATAAAAAAAGAATCATACACTGAACGCGAATTAACCCTTTTAAATGGTAAGACTGTCAGCAGTACCGTTTACCAAAAATAATTCTATCGATTTACCATATGTCATAACAATATTCCCTTCTGATCACACCGTCTTTTTCTTATCAATCCGATTCGCATATGAATTTGTACTTTCTATCTTTTGGGCAAATTCCGCTCGTGTAATCCCTGTTTCTATATACCTAACTTTTACATTAAATTCAATATTATTTTTTGAGCATAATGAAATTCCCCACCTATTAAGGAAGAGTAAGAAAATAACTAACACATCTTGACTTGCCTATTTCCCCGATTACATATGACAAAAGCCTCATCGTAGTCCACTACGCCTACATTTTTTGACATGCACCCTCAAAGAAATATCCTGCGTAATTTGTATCAGTTTTTTCTACAATTCCTGACAACAAAAATTTCACATTTCAGGTAATTTATTGTAACATATGGTTTTCGTCATTACAATCTCTTATCGAAAATAATTGTTGGCACTATTATTACTATTACCGTAGGCGCGCCAGAAAAGACTATCTTGCATTTGCCAAAAGTAAAAAGCACAGCGCCAAGAAAATCCGTAAGGTACTCCGCAGGCAGCTCGGTTACGTTGTAAGGGACATCTGGTATCTGGATCAGTTCATGAGCGGCGAATATGCAATGACAAACAAAGAAATCGGTCTGTACCTTACCATCATCATGTTGTATGAACAACAGCAGTATATGTACGATAACAGGGTACATTTTGTAGAATGCCACATTGTCAGCATTTCACAGCCATGGCTTCGTCCAATAGTCAAGGGAAAAGTCACGGCGCCGATTGAATTTGGTGCAAAATTTGACCTCAGCCTTGGCAGTGAAGAATGTAGAACTGCCATTGACTTTGGCAATGCAATAATCGGATATGATCCAAGAGGAAAAAGCAAAAAAGATGCAAGAAAAATAAGGATTTCTTCACGGGACAAGACCTATCCCCCTGTTCCACCTGCCAGCATTGGATAACTTCCGATGGATTTGTCAAGGCAGCTTATATCCCTTAATAGGGTGTCTATATTTATATACTAACACCATTTCCTTACTGGCTCTCAAAATGATATAGTGTAACTCGTACCCCTCTTGAACGACATTCCTCCAAAGCTCCAAAAACTAAGGACCTACAATCAGATGCTATATTTTTCAAGGGAATCATTTTTATCAATTTCAAGAACAACCAATATATTTTGTGAATTTGATATGTACCTACCCCAAACAATACAATGGGATTTACATTTATGTTCGTAATAAAATAACTGCTGTTTAGATTTCTTGTCAAGATAGAGTTTCCCGGCAACAAACTGGATGAACTCCGGTTCTGGTATCCGTATCAGCTTTCAGATGGCGTTCTCCACGATTGCCTTTGTCAGCAAGTCTTTAATCACCAGCCGATTTCTTTCATGCCCTCAAGGGTTTCCGCCTTGGTCGGCGCGGCATATTGGCAGATAATATCCAGCTCGCTTTTTGAAAATTTCATTCTGTGTCCTCCTTCCGATTTTCTGCAAGAACCTACTCTACAAGACATTTGGTGTCGCTCCGGTGGAACAGTATCTTCAAGATAGTACTGATTTGCTGGTCTGTCACGGATTTCGGATGGGGGAGATGGCTTTCCAACATTGCCCCTCTGATACAGAACCCGTACGGTCGTTACGGTCAAAATTTCTTCATTTCCCTGCGGAAGTCGTTGCGCTGCATCGCCGGGGAGTATATCTCATACAGACCAGTCATTCGGTTGGAATAATTCATCGATAAACTTACTTGTATCATAGAACATTTTTGAGCCTTGTGCCGTATGTACACAAATCAGGAATGAAGCCCGAAATTCAAAAAATTCCATGATTTCGGAATAATGTGGTATAATGGTTCTGTTGCTGCAGTCAGGTCACAGGAAAGGAGTGTTGCGTTTATGAAATCACGCCTTACTATACAGGAATGTCTAAAAGATTTACACAAGGAAAAAGATATAAAACTGGAAAAGCTGGAAGAACTGACTGGCATTTTCAAATCCGCCTTGGGCAGTTACAAAGCAAATAATTACAAGGAAATCAACTACGTCAACCTTGTGATGCTGGCATATTTCTACGGGATGTCAGTTGATTACCTGCTCTGCCAGACGGAAAACAGAAAGCTCTCCAACACTCCATTGGCAGAGCTACATTTGAGTAATGAAATGGTAGAGCTGTTAAAAGCGGCAGCATCAACAATCGGCTTCTCTGTGAGATTGCTGCTAATAATAAATTTGTCCAGCTTATGGCCAGCTCTGAAATTTACATAGACAGCCACGCAACCACTCGCTTCTGTGACATGAACGAATCTCTGGAAGATCAGCGACTTGCTCTTATCCGCCAGTGCAATTACGCAGACAGGGACTTCTATTCGGAAACACTAAAGGTGGGGCAGATTGGGAAAGAAAATTTTTTCTGTCATGTTACACATAAAACATGTGGCTTTTATGGTTGCATTTATAATTCAAGTGGGGGCAGTAACAACATTTATATGCTATTGCTCCTTGATTATCTACAAGCGTGGTTATCAACACCAATGCAAAACTGTATTTATTTTTATTGTTGACTGGACTTTCCATTATCTCGTTAGAAAATTCAAAATCCGTTCATTAAAATCTTTAGCTTCTTCATACGCCGCATGTCCAAGACCATTATAAATAAACAATTCGCTATGACTAATTTTTTTGGCTATTGCAGAAGCCGCAGTTGTTCCAACAATTTTATCGCAATCCCCACCAATCACTAATGTAGGGCATACTATGTTACTTAATTCCGCATAAGCATTATGGCTGATACAGGAAGCTGCCTGTATGAGAAAACGCTTAAAACTTTTGGGTTTTCCTATTTTTCCAATGAACGGATAAATTCGACGGTACCTTTTTAAGTATTTCTCTGAATATGATTTTTCCGCTGTATCTATCATTAAATCCTTATAATTTCCTTGCTTTGCCATTTCAATCCAGACACCAGCTACTCTTTTAATTATTTCATTAGAGTTTGCGCTTGTTACCGCCAGAATGAGCTTATTGACTAAATCCGGATAATCAATCGCAAGATACTGCGCTATCATGCCACCTTGGGATATGCCTAAAACGTCTGCTTTTGAAATACCAAGAGCGGTCATAGCTTGTGCATGGTCTTTTGCCATTTCCCTTGTAGAATATCCCTCTTGCAAATGATTTTTCCGGCTGAAAACATACACGGTAAATTCTTTGGCATATATCCTATACATCATTGAAAAAACAAAAGCCATTCCTTTTACCGTAGACAGTCCATCTCCCAAACCGGGCAGCATAATGAGATTTTTATTTCCATTTCCAAAAGATACATAATCCATTTCAGAATTTCCAACATGGACACTTCCATTATAGGCATTATAGAACATAACAACCTGCTACTCAAAATATGGACAAACCTATCCATACCGAGATGTTTCCTGTTTCAACCTATATGCTTTTGATTATCCG
>ERZ808049.32-NODE-32-length-171120-cov-19.688564_pt1 | contig 171120 bp, 158 predicted proteins | sample MGYA00380198_ERZ808049 | MGnify/ENA primary metagenome ERZ808049 (study PRJEB31490, sample SAMN06133414) | mouse gut metagenome | isolation source: Z2_2 | host: mice | place: China: Chengdu | collected 2015-05 ...
TCCTCATATCATCCCAGCACATGACTGATTTTGCGGCAGGATCCCTCTGACAGTTCTTGCTTAACTTAATGACATTGGGTGTGAATAGAAAACCAGGAGATCCAAACTATGATTTGTTTAGACTAGCACTTAAATCTACAGCGCAAAGATTATATCCTAATTATGCAAATATAGATTGGTCTGGTAATGAAGGATATGATAGAAACGATCCAAAAACTTATTTTAGCACTATGGGTAAGTGTAAATGCAGCCCATGTAAAACCGATTGAACCGTGCTAACGGGTGTGTGATTTTATCATGCTAACGGATAGGTCTTATGGAGTCGAGGGATTATGATATAAGATGAGTACCGTGCTAAGCCTATATAAATATAGGAAGTGTGTATCGACTAAAAGGTGATGTGTGTAACCTTGGAGGATTGGAGATAAGCACCAATTCAGAGCAGTCGGCTCGTTGATAAGGAGTAGTGCCCTTTGAGAGAACATATAGTCAGTGTAGTTAGCAATAACTAGATGTGCAGAACTGCAAATGGATGGGATATTAATGGATTTGGTCAACTAAAAGACGGTAGAGGTAATATTTGTCCAGTAACAATTATTATGCCTACATTAGCAATGGAAGCAAAAGAACCACATATATATGGACCACTCGACGATGATGAAGCAATTGCTGTTTTCATGAAGATTCTTGACAGGAAAATTCACGAAGCAAAAGATATGTTGCTTGAAAGATTTGAATGGATTTGTAAGCAGTCTTCAGATTCCGCAAAATTTATGTATGAAAATGGAGTTATGGAAGGATATGATGGACAAGATATTCGTTCTGCCCTAAAACATGGGACTCTTGCAATTGGTCAATTAGGATTGGCAGAAACACTCCAAATTCTTATTGGTTGTGACCATACAACGGATAAAGGTATGGAATTAGCCAAGCGAATTGAGCAGCTATTTAAAGATGGGTGTGCCAAGTTTAAGGAAAAGTATAAGTTAAATTTTGGAGTATATTATACACCAGCAGAAAATTTGTGCTTTACAGCTATGAAAAAGTTCCAAGAAAAATACGGTGTAATTCCTAATGTATCTGATAAAAAGTTCTTCACAAATTCGATTCATGTCCCTGTGTGGATTAAGATGACGCCAATAGAAAAGGTTAATATTGAGTCGCAGCTTACAGGTTACAGTAGTGCAGGATGCATAACATATGTTGAGCTTGAAGGAAGTGTAAAGAACAACTTAAATGCATTAGAAACTATTGTTAATTATGCAATGGACAAAGATATTCCTTACTTTGCAATAAATGTTCCAAATGATATGTGTACAAATTGTGGATATTGTAATGATATTGATAAAGAATGCTCTATGTGTGGGTGTAATGAAATTCGTAGACTTCGCAGAGTAACAGGTTATTTAACAGGTGATTATAAAAGTGCTTTTAACTCTGGTAAACAGCAAGAAGTAGATATGCGAGTAAAACATCAAAAATTCTAGGAGAGTGTATAAATTATTTTAGAATAGATAAAGAAGATATCTGTAACAGAGAAGGTTTGAGAGTTGTGTTATGGCTCTCAGGCTGTTCTCATAAATGCAGAGGATGCCAAAATCCTCAAACATGGGACTCTAATAGTGGTATACCATTTGATGAATCAGCGAAAGAGGAATTATTTAGAGAACTTGATAAGGATTATATTTCAGGTCTTACACTAAGCGGTGGTGATCCACTTTTTGAGAGCAATCTTGATAACGTGTTAGAGTTAGTTACAGAAGTAAATAAGCGATACAATGCACCACAAAATGCCAATGAAATCCGTCTTTCATGTCCGATAAAATCTATCTGGTTATATACAGGGTATACCATTTATTTTACAGAGTGTTGCAATAAAAAAGAGTTATCAGCAAAAACAGATGATTATACATTAGATGCTGCAATTCCAACTGCGTTAAGGGAGAAAATATTAGAAGGATGTGACATTGTAGTAGATGGTCAATATATAGAATCAAAACATGATGTTTCACTACCTTATCGCGGCTCTTCTAACCAGCGTTTAATTGACATACAGCAATCATTACAAAAAGGTGAAATAGTACTATGGCAGACATGATCATAGCGAGTGAATGCGAACAGTACATTCACTCAGCTATCAATGAAGAAGATAAATCAAAAATAAAAATATATTGTAAAGTCAAGGATAAGACATATTATTGGGGTCAATGTATTCCATGTGAATATAAGGAAATTAAAAAGGAGTAATTGATTATGAGTAAAGTAAAATCTATACATGAAAATCAGTATGTAATTTCTGATAATACCGCAGAACACTTGATAGGTTTGGGATTTAAATATGATAACGACGAAGATAAACATGTATACACGTTTCCTGTTTTAAGATATGATAAAATGACTGCGCTTCGAGGCAGGATTACAACATACACAGATACAAATGAAATACAGGTCGATGTTACAGATAACAATTTTACTCCGTATGCTCCATTTTACAATATTGAGTGTGGCAATTATGATGTTGTATTAAATAAAATCAATAAGGTTATTCTAAATGAATTCAGCAAACTAAAAATCACTAAAAAATACAAAGAAAGGATAAGCGTAATAATGAAAATAAATTTAAAAAGATTAACAAATACAGCAAAGATACCAACAAGACAGCATGAAGGTGATGCGGGATATGATTTGTACGCAGATATTCAGGAACCTGTAACAATTGAACCACATACAACAAAATTTATAAAAACAGGACTAGCAATTGAAATACCAGATGGTTATTTTGGGGCTGTATTTGCTAAAAGTGGACTTGCATCGAAACAAGGGTTATGTCCGGCAAATTGTGTAGGTGTATGTGATTCAAGATATCGTGGAGAATATATGGTTGCATTACATAATGATTCTGCTGCTGCCAAGACTGTTAGTTCAGGAGATAGAATTGCACAGCTTGTAGTAATGCTATGTTTGAATGTGGAATTTAATGAGGTAAATGAGTTATCTAATACTGAGAGAGGAGAGAGTGGATTTGGAAGTACAGGAAGATAAAAAATATATTTGATTACCAACAAGATGTTAGAGATATTTAATAATTTGTTTAATGAAGAAAATTGTGGAGGATGGATAATAGAATGAAAGAAATACCAAAGGTTGAGATAAAGGATAAATTAAATCTGACGATTAGGGAAGCAGCGATATATAGTAATATTGGGATAAATAAAATAGAAGATATGGTAAGACAACCAAATTGTCCATTTGTACTTTATATAGGAAGAAAAAAACTAATTAAGCGTAATGAGTTTGAAAAGTACCTTGAAAAAGTAATTGAGCTGTGATATAGACTTATGAATCTTTATATGGTAATATATATCAAGGCTCTTTTCTTTTTAAATTATGGAAGGAAGGAGATTTTTCAATGGGAAAAGATTTAAGAGGGAAGGAGTTAGGTGTTGGAATAAGTCAACGGAAAGATGGATTATATACAGCAAGGTTTACAGATAGAAGCGGGAAGCGTAGACAACAGTATTTTAAGAAGTTACAGGAATGTCGAAATTGGCTTGCAGATGCACAGTTTGAGAATGAACATGGAAATGTGCTACAAGGCGAAAATCCAACGGTGGATGCGTGGTTTGATTATTGGATAGAAAACATAAAAGGACAAACCATAAGAGATAATACGAAAAGAAATTATTTGGAACGCTACAGGCGAAATATTAAACCAATTTTAGGGAGTATGCTAGTTAGAGATGTAAAACCTATTCATTGTCAAAACGTTTTGCTTAATATGTCAAAAACCTATTCAAACGCTATGATTGAATATTGTCGTGTAGCTATGGGAGCAATGTTTGGGAGTGCATTGGAAAACGAACTAATTGAGAAAAACCCTGTCACAAAAAATGTAAAATGTAAATCAGGAAAAATGCCAAAAGAAACAAGAGTATTGACAATTGAGGAGCAAAAATTATTTCTTGAAACTGTCAAAAATTCAAGTAATTATAATCAGTGGGCATTAATTTTGCAAACAGGACTTCGTACAGGTGAAATGATAGGGCTTCGATGGTCGGATGTAGATTTTGAAAACAAAGTTCTTCATGTACGCAGGACAATGGAGTACCGTCATGAATTTGGAGAATGGAGAATTGGCGAACCTAAGACGAAAAGTGGTGTGCGTGATATTGCGCTCACGCAAGAGGCATTACGAATTTTAAAAGAACAAAAAAACAAAATTAGAAGAATGAAAGTCATATCTGTAGATTTTTCTGATCAGGTTTTTCTATGTAAAGATGGAACGCCAACAAAAAACAGCGCATATGATACAAAATTGTATTATTATTGTGATAAGATAGGAATGAAACATTTTTCTATGCACACTCTTAGACACACATTTGCTACAAGATGCATTGAAGCGGGAATGAAACCCAAAACTTTACAAATGATTTTAGGACATTCAAACATAGGTATTACCATGAACTTGTATGTCCATATAACAGATGATGAAAAGGCAAAGGAAGTAAAGAACATTGAAGAAATGCTTAAAATTATTTAAAATTGGTGTAGTAATTGGTGTAGAAAATATTTATAGAAAGGAAGAAAGCCCTAAAATAAAGGAATTTCTAAATGGTATCTGAGTAAATGAAAATTGTTTTTATGGGAACGCCTGATTATGCAGCGAGGGCATTAGAGGCGCTTATCAAGGCAGGTCATGAGGTGACAGCCGTTGTGACACAGCCGGACAGGCCGAAGGGAAGAAGTGGTCAGGTGCAATGTTCGCCAGTGAAAGAGTGTGCTGTAAGCTATGGGATTGGAGTATTGCAGCCAATCAAAATCAAGACGCCAGAGGCAATTGCAGAGCTGAGAAAGCATGCGGCTGATATTTTTGTAGTGGCGGCTTTTGGACAGATTTTGTCAAAAGAGATTTTGGAGATGCCAAGATTTGGCTGTGTTAATATCCATGCATCCTTGCTGCCAAAATACAGAGGTGCAGCGCCGATTAACCAGTGTATTATAGACGGTGAGAAGGAGACAGGTGTCACAATTATGCAGATGGATGCCGGAATTGACACTGGGGACATACTTACGCAGAAAAAGGTTATCCTAGAGGATAAGGAGACTGCGGAGACTCTCTTTGATAAACTTGCACAGGCTGGTGCAGCATTGGTTGTGGAGACTTTACCAAAAATTGAACAGGGTGTGATTACGCCGACAAAACAACAGGAAAGTTGTGCAAGTTATGTCAAAATGATGGATAAAGCAAAGGGAAAAATAGACTGGACTTGTGATGCAGTCTCTATAGAACGGCTTGTCCGAGGATTAAATCCTTGGCCGAGTGCGTATACTTTCTATCAGGGAAAGACAATGAAAATTTGGCGCAGTGATGTAGTGGAAATGTCTGCGGAGGATACAGAACAACCGGGAACTATCATTCGTATTTCAAAAGATTTCTTTGATGTGGCTTGTGGAAAAGGAATTTTGAGAATTTATGAATTGCAATTAGAAGGAAAAAAACGCATGGATACGAAAAGCTTTTTGCTGGGAAATCCGTGGAAGGCAGGAATGCTTTTGGGCACAATATAAGTTTTTATTGAATTATCATGGAATGATATAGAAAGGAGAAACTATGCCATTTGGATTTGGATATTATTTTGATCCGACGTATGTTTTAGTGCTTGTGGGCGCAGTGCTTAGCATTATCGCCTCTGCGCGGGTTAACTCGACGTTTAGTAAGTATGCAAGGGTGCGAAGTATGTCTGGGATGACAGGGGCACAGACTGCGGAGGCGATTTTACGCAGTAAGGGAATCCATGATGTGCGGGTGGAGCATATTAGAGGAAATTTGACAGATCATTATGATCCGACAAAAAAGGTGGTGCGGCTTTCGGACAGTGTGTATGGCTCGACATCTGTTGCGGCAATCGGTGTTGCGGCACATGAGTGTGGGCATGTTATGCAGCACCATGAAGGATATGCGCCGCTTAATTTTAGAACGGCGCTGGTTCCGGTGGCAAATATTGGGTCGAAACTTGGAATTCCTATTATCCTTGTTGGATTGCTGTTAGGAAGCAATCCGATTTTAGTAAATATTGGCATCTGGGTATTTTCACTTGCCGTTCTTTTTCAGATAGTGACGCTTCCTGTGGAGTTTGACGCTTCAAAGAGGGCGCTTGTCTGCATAGAGCAATATGGGATTGTTACAAGTGATGAGCGCAAAAAGAGCGCGAAAGTATTGAAGGCGGCGGCATACACCTATGTTGCGGCAGCAGCGGCGTCAATTTTACAGTTGTTACGGCTTATAATGTTGTTTGGAAGACGGGATGATTAAGAATGACACAGAGACAAAGTAAGACACAGAGCATAAACCAACGCATGATTGTACTGGAGATGCTTTTGACGGAAAATGTATATTCTCACGTGACTGTGCGTGATGTTCTAAATAAGTACAATTATCTGCCGCAACAGGAAAAATCTTTTATCAAACGGCTTTATGAAGGTACTTTGGAGCGTCAGATAGAGTTGGATTATGTGCTTGACCAATATTCTAAAGTGAAGACAAATAAGATGAAAAAGATTATCCGTGCGATTATGCGCATGAGTGCATATCAAATTTTGTATATGGATGCGGTGCCGGATGCAGCAGCCTGCAATGAGGCGGTAAAACTTGCGCAAAAAAAAGGTTTTTCCTCATTGAAAGGGTTTGTGAATGGGGTGCTTAGAAATATTGTGCGCAATAAAGAGAATATTTCGTATCATAGCCTGTCCGTGAAATATTCTATGCCAGATTGGATTGTCAATCTGTGGACAGAACAGCTTGGCGCTGCTAAAACGGAGACAGTACTTGCTGGACTTTTGGAGGAACATCAAGTAACAATTCGCTTTCGCGAGATACCAAACCAGACAGAAATCACAGCAGAGATGGCTGTAAATGCTGTGCAGAAGGCGATTACGGCGCAGGGCGGTACAATGGAACAACATGGATATCTGCCCTGTGCATACAAAGTGTCTGGAACGGACGATCTTACGAGGCTGCCTTACTATCAGGACGGTGCTTTTGTGGTGCAGGATATTAGCTCGATACTTGCAGTGATGGCACTTAATATAGAAGAATATGTGCATCAGATGGACATACAAGACAGAAAAAAGGCGGTGCGCATGCTGGATTTGTGTGCAGCGCCAGGCGGGAAGTCTATGCTTGCAGCAGATATTTTAGAACAATGTGATGTCAATTATGCGATTTTATCCAGAGATATTTCTGTGGAAAAAACCTGTAGAATGTCAGAGAACTTTGAACGGTGTGGTTTGAATCATATAACAATCGAGACAGCAGATGCAGCAGAGGAAGAACAACAGCTTGTGGGGACTGTGGATATTGTAATTGCAGATGTTCCCTGTTCAGGACTTGGCGTGATAGGGAAAAAACGTGATATTAAATATAAGATTACGCCGGAGGCAATTGAGGAAATTATCGCGCTGCAAAGGCGGATACTTGCAGTGGCAGTGCGGTATTTAAAGCCAGGCGGACGGCTGTTGTTCAGCACTTGTACCATCAACCAAAACGAGAACGAGAAACATTTTGCATGGTTGCGCGATATGCTGAAATTGATGCCAATGTCGCTTGATAAGTCATTGCCAGTCTGTTTACATACAGAGACCACCAAGAATGGGTATTTGCAGTTATTGCCGGGTGTACATGATGCGGACGGATTTTTTATCAGTGTATTTTGTAAACCAGAGGAGTAAAGATGAAAAAAGAATCATTTGATTTGAAATCAATGACTTTGGAGGAAATAAACACAGTGATTGCGGCGATGGGGGAAAAACCATTTCGCGCCAAACAATTGTACGAGTGGATGCATGTTAAACTCGCACGGAATTATGACGAGATGACAAATCTGCCCAAAGGCTTACGGGAACGACTGACGGAACACTATCCATATACTTGCTTGAGAGAAGTAATGGTACAGAAATCAAAGCTTGACGGAACCCAAAAATATCTTTTTGCACTGGCGGATGGAAATTGTGTTGAGAGTGTCTGGATGCAGTACCATCATGGCAATTCTGTGTGTATTTCCTCGCAGGTTGGGTGTCGTATGGGCTGTCGGTTCTGCGCCTCAACGCTTGACGGGCTGGAAAGAAATCTTACGCCATCTGAGATGCTTGACCAGATATATGCGATTGCTAGAAGCACTGGGGAGCGGGTTTCCAATATCGTAGTGATGGGAACTGGGGAACCCTTGGATAATTATGACAATCTCCTTCGTTTTTTGCAGATGATTTCTGATGAAAATGGGCTTCATATTAGCCAGAGAAATATTACCGTTTCGACCTGTGGTATTGTGGAAAATATGAGGAGGCTTGCGGACGAAAAAATGCAGCTTACACTGGCATTGTCGCTTCATGGTTCCACACAAGAAAAAAGGCAGGAGTTAATGCCAATTGCAAAAAGGTATGCAATTGATGAGGTGATGGACGCCTGCCGTTATTATTTTGCGCAGACAGGCAGGCGCATTACGTTTGAGTACAGTCTCGTCAGTGGAGTCAATGACACAGAAGCGGACGCAGAAAATTTGTGCAGACTTGTAGGCGGGCTGAACTGCCATGTCAATCTCATACCAGTTAATCCCATCAAAGAGCGCGATTTTACCGCATCTGAGCGCAAAGATGTCCTTCATTTCCAGAATCGGTTAGAAAAAAAGCATATTAACGCCACAGTTCGTAGAGAGATGGGCAGGGATATTGATGGAGCTTGCGGGCAGTTACGGAGAAGGTTTGGAGACTTGAATTAAGATTACACATGTGCTAATATAAGTAGAAGTGTGAACAGCAACAAAACATTTTCACTGATTGGAGGAGAAAAAGTGGAGTTATTTTCTATAACGGATGTTGGCAGGAGAAGGGAAATTAACGAAGACTATCTATATACTTCGGATAAGCCGGTGGGAAATCTTCCAAACCTTTTTATTGTGGCTGATGGTATGGGCGGACATAATGCTGGAGATTACGCGTCAAAACATGCGGTGGAAAAGGCGGTATCAGTGATTGAACAGTATACGGAAGAGTATGATGCAGAGAATATACTACAGAAGGCAATTGATGATGCCAACACACATATTCATCAGATTGCAGGGCGGAACAGTAAATATAAAGGGATGGGAACGACGTTTGTCGCAGTGACATTTGAGGGAAATCATGTGACTGCTGCTAATGTAGGAGACAGCAGAATGTATATTATCAATGATTTTATAACACAGATCACCAAAGATCACTCCCTTGTTGAGGAAATGATTGACATGGGAGGGATAGACAGGGAAGCGGCGCGGAGCCATCCAGATAAAAATATTATCACAAGGGCAGTCGGCGTAAAAGAGTATGTACTTGTGGATTTTTTTGATGTGCACATCGGACCAGCAGAGAAATTGCTACTCTGTACAGACGGACTTACCAATATGCTAAAAGATGACGAAATACACAGGATTATCGTTGAGAGCAGCAGCTTGGAGGAAGCCGGAAGACGTCTGATCGAAGCTGCCAATCAAAACGGCGGGCGAGATAATATAGCTGTGGTTCTTGTGGAACCGTTTGGAGGTCGGAATGATTAAGTTGGGAATGCTGATTGGCGGTCGCTATGTGGTGCTGGAAAAAATTGGCACCGGCGGCATGTCAGATGTATACAGAGCAAAAGATCAAAAGCTGAACCGGTTTGTGGCGGTCAAAGTGCTAAAGCAGGAGTTTTCTGAAAATCGGAATTTTGTGTCAAAATTCCGAGTGGAAGCGCAGGCAGCGGCGGGACTGATGCACCCAAATATTGTAAATGTCTATGATGTAGGAGAAGAAGAGGGGATTCACTATATTGTGATGGAACTTGTGGAGGGCATCACACTTAAGAAATATATTGAGAAAAAAGTCAGACTCACCACAAAGGAAGCTATCAGCATTGCGATACAGGTTGCAATGGGCATTGAGGCGGCCCATAACAATCATATTATACACAGAGATATCAAGCCTCAAAATATCATGATCTCCAAGGAGGGGAAAGTTAAGGTAACAGATTTTGGCATCGCAAAGGCAGCGTCAAGCAATACACTCACTTCTAATGTAATGGGGTCTGTTCATTATACGTCGCCGGAGCAGGCGAGAGGAGGTTTTTCGGACGAGAAGAGTGATATTTATTCTCTAGGAATCACAATGTTTGAGATGCTGACAGGGCGCGTCCCATTTAATGGGGATACGACGGTGGCGATTGCCATTAAACATATACAGGACCCTATGCCATTGTTGCGGGATTTTGTGCCGGAAGTACCACAGAGCGTAGAAAACATTGTAATGAAGTGTACGCAGAAAAGTCCAGACAGGCGTTACCAGGGTATGAGCGAGATGATAGCAGATTTAAAATGCTCTCTAATCAATCCAGATGCTGTGATTGCACAGGTGGACAAAGAAGATGACACTGGAAAGACAAAGATTATGCCAAACAGTGACCGAACAGCATCTATTTCTGTACCGCCAGTATTGAATACCATCTGGGAGGAAAAAGTACCGCGAAGGGAAACGTATGCGGACGAGGCGGATTTGGAGGCTATGCCAGAATTGATAACTCCTGTAAATACAAAGAGAAAAAACAGCAGTTATGAGGAGGACACTTACAATGAGTCTTATTACACTGACGAAGAATATTATGAAGATGTTGAAGAGGTCAAACAAGATAAGCCAGTAAGAAATACCAAACAGAAAACACAGAAGGGAACAAATCCTTCTAATACCAAAAAACCAGCGAAAAAAACGCAGAAAAAATCTGAGAAAAAAACTGGAACGAATTCTGCAAATAAATCTAAAAGTAACAACAAACAAAATACAACTGCAAAGACAAAGCAAAATAAAACCAGCACAAAGGCGAACAAAACATATGATTATTACGAAGAAGATTATGTGCAGGAGACTGTCAATCGTCAAAATGTTCGAGAGAGTACATATGATTATGAAGAGGACTTTGCGAAAAATTATGGAAAAAATGAGTATGATTACAATCCAAAAGCAGAGGGATTTACGACAGTTCTCACAGTAATCGCTGCGGTGATTATCGGCTGTATTTTGCTGTATTTTGTAGGACAGGCAACTGGAATTTTTGAGCAGATTGGAGGAACCCCACTTCATAATAAGGTCAATGGAAGTGAGATTGAAAATGTGGTGATGCCAGAGTTTGCAGACCGAGATGTTGAGGAGGTCAAAGAGGCGCTCAATTCCGCCGGATTGGGATATAAAACCACATTTATTGAGTCCACACAATACACCAAAAATAAGGTGATATCGGCTGCGCTGGAGGATGGCCAGACTGTGCTTGCAAATGATAGGATTCCAGTGAACACAACAATTGTGCTTACAGCAAGTGCGGGCACAAATGGTATTAGTGTCCCCCCTGTTCAAGGGTTGTCGGAGGCAGAAGGAACTGCCACATTGACCAAAGAGGGATTTAAGGTGGTAAAGACACAGGAATCCTCAGCAGAATATTCAAAAGGGACAATCATTGCACAGTTTCCAGAGGGAAATACTACAGCGCCACTTGAATCTGAGATTACGATTGTCATAAGCAACGGTAGCGATCAGGTAGAGGTACGAATGCCAGGTGTTCTTGGCAATGCAAGAGAGACTGCAGTGCATACATTAGAGGCTGCGGGATTAGTGGTAAACAGCGTTGAGGAGTCGTACAGTGAGTATCCAGAAGGACAGATTTGCTATCAGAGCTATGAGGAAGGGACGACTGTCACTGCAGGAACTGCTATCGATTTAAAGATTAGTATTGGAAAGGAAACGGCAACTTACAATTGCAGTTTGCTTATACAAGCACCAGATGACTATATAGGCGGCATTGCAGAGGTACTTCTTACTACGGCAGATGGGACACAGCAATTGTGGTCTGCGCAGAATGTAACCGCGTTTCCTGTGTCTATTAATTTAAATAATTTTACGAGCCCGTCGGCTTATGGAATTGTGATTGTCACCTATGTGAGAAATGAAGAAGAACCTGTGATAGATGCAGACGGGAATCAGACAGTGCAGGTGGTGCCAAAGGCAGCGCAGAAAACACAGAATGTACAGTTTACAAAGAATTAGCACATAGTTAATGTTGCTTACATAGATGAAAAATGAAATAAAAATAAAGCGGGTAATATAAGGGTATGCAAGGGAAGATTATAAAGGGAATTGCGGGTTTTTATTATGTTCATGTCCCTGATAAGGGTATCTATGCATGTAAGGCAAAAGGAATCTTTAGAAAAGAAAATATCAAACCACTTGTGGGTGATGATGTGGAGATAGAAATTACACATGAAAAAGATTGTGAAGGAAATATCCAGACAATCCTTCCTAGAAAAAATGCACTTTTACGTCCTGCGGTTGCCAATATTGATCAGGCTCTATTAATTTTTGCTATGACAAAGCCTGATCCAAATTTTAATCTTCTTGACCGTTTTCTAATTATGATGCGGCAGCAGGGTTTGGAGTGTATTCTATGTTTTAATAAAAGTGACCTTTCGGACAGTACACAAAAGGAATGCATTGCACAAATTTATGAGCATAGTGGATATCAGAGTTTATTCTTGAGTGCAGAAGAAAAGGAAGGAATTGATGCACTGACACAAAAACTGTGTGGCAAAACTACAGCGGTGGCAGGACCAAGCGGAGTTGGAAAATCATCAATTATAAACTGCCTGCAAAAAGACAAACAGATGGAGACAGGGGCGATCAGCGAGAAGATTGCCCGTGGAAAACATACTACAAGGCATTCAGAATTGATTACAATCTCTGGAAACACTTATATTATGGATACGCCAGGGTTTAGTTCGCTGTCTCTATTTTCCTTGGAAAAAGAGATGTTAAAAGACTATTATCCAGAATTTGCGCCGTATGAGCCTGAGTGTCGTTTTTTGACATGTGCGCATATTCATGAGCCGATATGCGGAGTGCGCGAAGCGTTAGCAAAAGGCTTTATCAGTGAGGTAAGATATGATAACTATGCAGCATTTTATGAAGAACTAAAAGAGAAAGAAAAGAGGAAATATTAGTATGAATTATTTATGTCCCTCAATACTTGCAGCAGACTTTTGGGAACTTGGCAGACAGATTGCACTTGTGGAAAAGGCAGGGGTGCCGTACTTGCATATTGATGTGATGGATGGCATGTTTGTGCCGTCCATCTCGTTTGGAATGCCTGTGCTTGAATGCATAAGGAAAAAGTCGAACCTTTTTATGGATGTGCATATGATGGTAAAGAAGCCAGAGCGTTATATTGAGGAGTTGATCCGACTGGGTGCTGATGGTGTGACAATTCATGTGGAAGCGTGCGACCACATAACAGAAACACTTTTAAAAATCAGAGAACTTGGCGCGAAAGCAGGACTTGCAGTCAATCCTGAGACACCTGTAAGTGCCGTATTTCCTTATATGGAACTGGTTGATATGGTGTTGGTGATGACAGTGCACCCAGGATTTGGAGGCCAGAAATACATACCCGTTTGTTTTGATAAGATTAGGGAGATGCGACAAGTTATCAACCAAAGTTATCCTGAAGTGAAATTGGAGATTGACGGCGGTGTGACTCTGGACAATCTGGAGAAAAATCTTGCGGTTGGCGCAAATGTCATTGTGACAGGTTCTGCCATATTTAAAGGAGATATAGAGGCGAACATACGAGAATTTTTAAAACGTATGTGATTATAGTAAACGTAAGTATAAATTTCATTATTATAATATTCTGTAATAGTTCAGCCATGCAAAATTGAATATACAAAATGCTGTTGAGAGCTTGCTCATGTAAGGCATTTTGTATATTCGATTTTATAGGGCGGACGCCCGACATGAAATAAGTTGTCGGGAGTAGTCTAAACGAATTGTCAAATTGTACAAACCGACAACTTATGAATGGGCATGGATGAACTGCAGTTACTATTCACGGTCTGGGAGCCGCTCATAGTAACGATTCGGGACGATATTTAGAGTTTTGCTTCGCAAAAATCGCCCATTTTGCCGTGCAAAATTTTCACTCCTAAATTATGTTCTCACGGAATGCGCAGTTCAGCGCATTCCTGACCCAGGAATAGTAACGAACGGTAATATAATTTTTTATGAAATGGATAAAAAAAGGTTTTATTGAATCCAAAACTGTGTTATAATAATACAGAATGCCTGAAAGGTGGTGAGATTATGGCAAAAGTGATGGTAGTGGATGATGCTGTCTTTATGAGGATGACGATTAAAAAGATGCTTGAGGCACACGGACATTCTGTGATTGGAGAAGCAGGAAATGGTGTGGAGGCAGTAAAAAAATACGTGGAAATAAAGCCAGAAGTTGTATTGCTCGACATTACCATGCCCGAGATGAATGGGGTAGAGGCGTTGAAGCGCATTAAAGAAGTCGATGCAAAAGCGAAAGTGATTATTTGTTCCGCAATGGGGCAGCAGGCGATGGTTGCACAGGCCATTCAGAGCGGTGCAAAAGATTTTGTTGTGAAGCCTTTTGAAGAAGGACGACTGGCGGCTGCTGTGGATAGAGTGATGGCAATGTAAATCCCATAGGCTTTAAAGGACAAGTAATGGGACATATGATTTTATTGTCCGAACAGAAAAATACATAAAAATAAAAAAATGAAAATAATGGTAGACAAACCATTATTTTTATTGTATGATATAGAAAACGTTTTCTGGAAAACGTTTTCTGAAAGGGCGAAATAATTGTAATAATAGTATATAATAGACTTTGAGAAAAGTGGGTGATTTATGAGTTGGTTTCAATAAGAGATGTGGCAGGAAAAGCAGGGGTAGCAATTTCAACGGTATCAAAAGTGTTAAATCATTATCCTAATGTGAGTGAAGAGACAAGACGAAAAGTAACTGCGGCGATTGAAGAGCTTGGCTTTGTTCCCAATACAATTGCGTCAGCGCTGTCGTCTAAGAAAACTGGAAGAATTGCACTCGTACTTGATGTAAACAGACATGCGCAGACGGTTGATGAGATTCCGATGCAATATATTATCGGTGCGATCAATCAAGCAAAAGAAAAAAACATGGATATTATCACTGTTTTTTTTACAATGATTGCTGAGATGAATGTCGAGGAGATGACACGATACTTTCAATCTCAGAGCATAGAGGGATTGTTGATATGCGATTTGTCAAAAGATGATGCCATCTTGAGAAAGTTAGTGGAGGAAGGCAGATTTAAATGTGTGCTTATTGATGCGCCTGGTGTGAGTGAGAATACATCAAGTATTCATATTGATAATGCAAAGGCGCAGTATGAGGTTGCAAAAAAGTTCCTGATAGGAAAAAATAAGAAAAAAGTTTTATATCTGTCTGGAAAGAAAAATGGTTATGTCTCTGAGGAGCGGCTCAATGGTATGAACAGGCTGGCGGAGGAGATGGGACTTCAAGTGCTTGTAAGAACTGGAAATTTTAGTGAGTTAGAGGCAAGAAAGCTGACAATGCAGTATGCGAGGAGCAAAGATGCGATTATATGTGCGTCGGATTTGATGGCAATTGGTGCGATGAAAGCATTGATTGATATGGATATTTACAGACCTGTATGTGGGTTTGATGGCGTGAGCCTAATGGGATATGCAGGGAAACAAATGCATACAGTAAGACAGGATTTTCAGCAGATTGCGGCAAATGCTGTGGAGGAGCTTTCCCGCTTACTAGAAGGGGGGAGTGGTCAGGATATTGTGATGCCGCACAAATTGATTCGCATTAAGTATTTGGATGTGATTTCATAAAAATAATAGAGTATGTTTTAAAAGCAACTATCAATAATAATATAGTGCTGCAATGGCAGCAGAAAAGGAGCAGAGAATGAACGTAAAAGCAAATTTGGAAGCAACAGCACAGAAAATGTATGGTAAAGCCATCAAGGAGCTTGATGACCGCCAGCTTTACTTTGCAATTCTAAGTATGACAAAGGAGATGATGAAGGATAAGGGGGCGATCAAGGGAAGCAAGAAGATTTATTATATCTCGGCAGAGTTCCTGATTGGAAAATTGCTTTCCAACAATCTGATTAATCTTGGTATTTATGAGGAGTTGGAAACAGCTTTGAAAGAAGAAGGAAAGGTACTTAGCCGCATTGAGGAGGTTGAGCCAGAGCCATCTCTTGGAAATGGCGGTCTTGGAAGACTTGCAGCATGTTTTCTGGACTCTATTGCAAGCCTTGGACTTCCTGGAGATGGTATTGGACTAAACTATCATTTTGGATTGTTTAAACAGGTATTTAAGGACAGACAGCAGACAGCAGAAAAGAATGATTGGATCGAGGACCAGTCTTGGCTTACAAAGACAGATATTTCTTTCCCAGTATATTTTGGTAAGAAGAAAGTAATGTCCAGACTTTATGATATTGATGTGATTGGATATGAGGAGGGCATCAATAAGCTGCATTTATTTGATATTGAGACAATCGATGAGAGTATTGTCCGGGAAGGCATTGATTTTGATAAGTCTGATATTGACAAGAATCTCACGTTATTCCTTTATCCAGACGATTCTGATGAGGCAGGACAGCAGCTTCGTATCTATCAGCAGTATTTTATGGTGTGCAATGGCGCACAATTAATTTTAAAAGAGATGAAGGATAATGGTTATGACCTGCACAAGATGTATGACCATGTAGTAATTCAAATCAATGATACGCATCCAACGATGGTGATTCCCGAATTGATTCGTATCCTTACCGAAGAGGAAGGATTTGATATGGATGAGGCAATTAATGTAGTCAGCAGAACCTGTGCATATACAAACCATACGATTCTTGCAGAAGCGCTTGAGAAATGGCCTGTAAAATATTTGCAGAAAGTTGTTCCACAGTTAATGCCGATTATCTGGGAATTAGACAAGAGAGCCTCCATTAAGTATAAAGACCCTAAGGTGCAGATTATTGATGATAACATGCGTGTGCATATGGCACATATTGATATTCACTATGGCTTTTCGGTAAATGGTGTTGCGGCAATTCATACAGAGATTTTGAAGGATTCAGAACTGAATCACTTTTATAAAATTTATCCAGAGAAGTTTAACAATAAGACAAATGGAATCACTTTTAGAAGATGGCTTTTGTCCTGCAATAGAGAACTTGCAGCATGTATTACAAAGAAAATTGGTGCTGGATACAAAAAGGATGCAGCAGAGCTTGAGAAGTTAATGGATTATCTGAATGATGAAACACTGTTGACAGAAATCCAGGCGATTAAGCGAACAAAGAAAGAAGAACTTGTGGAATATCTCAAGGAGAATGAAGGACAGGACATCAATCCAGATTCTATCTTCGATATTCAGGTTAAGAGACTTCATGAGTATAAACGTCAGCAGATGAACGCGCTCTATATCATTCATAAGTATTTGGAGATTAAGGGTGGAAAGAAGCCATCTACACCAATCACTTTTATCTTTGGAGCAAAGGCGGCACCGGCATATATCATTGCACAGGATATCATTCATCTGTTGTTGTGTCTGGAAGAGATTGTCAATAATGATCCAGACGTAAAGGACTATATGAAAGTGGTAATGGTAGAGAATTACAATGTGAGCTATGCAGAAAAATTAATACCAGCATGTGATATCTCGGAGCAGATTTCCTTGGCTTCCAAAGAGGCAAGCGGCACCGGCAATATGAAGTTTATGTTGAATGGTGCGGTGACTCTTGGAACAAGTGATGGTGCAAATGTAGAGATTCATGAGCTTGTTGGAGATGACAATATCTATATTTTTGGAGAGAAGTCAGAGCAGGTTATCAAGCACTATGCAAAGGCGGATTATGTGGCAAAGAGCTTTTATGAGAAGAGCAGTGTAATCAAAGCGGCGATTGACTTTATTACCAGCGAAGAGGTATTGAAAGTAGGAAATGAGGAGCGTTTGACCAGATTGCAGAGAGAGCTGATTAATAAAGACTGGTTTATGACACTTCTGGACCTTGAAGACTATATTGTTACAAAGGATAAGATGCTTGAAGATTACAAGGACGAGGCAAAATGGAAGCGCATGATGCTTGTAAATATTGCTAAAGCAGGTTTCTTCTCATCAGACAGAACGATTGAAGAGTACAATAGAGATATTTGGAAATTGAGATAAAGATGTTTAAAATAGCGGGTTAAATAGCATTACATGATTTAAAATACCCTATTTGCCACCCGTTTGTCACTGATTCAGAGTAAATGTTAAAAAATAAGAAAAGGACTGAACAATTTCTAATATGTTTAGTCCTCTTTTTATGCACACGGACGCGGAAAGGAAATATGCCACTAAAGTGGCGTACGAATCAGAAAAATAAGATATATATTGAAACAGGGTTTTTCTTATGATAAAATGAAAACATCTTTAGGAAAATAAATTATACAGGAATAAGTACAATTTCCGACATATTTAATGTTTTTGCCATAAAAATACAAACTTATAACTTTTGAAAATAGGAGGAAATCCATCACAATCATGACCAAAAAACAGTTTAAATACGATATGCAGCGTGGTTTGGGAAGCTGTGTAGTGGCATTAAAGAATATGGATGACTTAGAGAAGGAACGATTTCGGCCACTTGTGCTGTGGGGGTGTTCCCGCGATATGGCGTATGATGCACAGTGTGAGGGATGCAGAAGTTTTTATCTATATGAATTGATTGTGGAGTTTGCGGATATAACGCCTTTTCTGGATGTGATTGAAAAACGCTTGATTCATAGTATGCACTCGCGCGGGTGGGAGTTTGCACAGGACTGTCAGTTGTTGGCGTTTCTTGTGTCTGATGGAAACAAACGGGCATGGAGGATATTGACACACTGCTATGATACATTGTTGCAGATTTTGTCAAAGAAGCGCACAAGAGAAAGATATGGTTTGCTTTCAGAGCGGGACAATTTTGAGCATATATGTGTTTCTCTAGTGTGTGAGTGTTTTGATGACCGAGAGCGAAGAACCAAACTATACAAGATGATTGTCCGCGATTTGGGAATTTTGATTGATGGAAATGGATTATATGATTATGATGATTTTGAGTGGTTTCAGGCAGCCAGCGAGGACACGCTAGGAAAAAGAACGATTCAAAAATTGCTATATGGAACAGATGTTGATGGGAACATTAAAAACTATGCGCTTCTCAGAGAAAAACGTCTTGAAGAAAGAAAATCGGAATACGAAAGAAAAAAGAGAATAGAGCCAGAAACAGCGGACGAGGTTTATCATCGATTAAAAAATGGAGAAAAAGTAGGACAGATATGCTCTTTAATGTTAGGGCGTACTTTTATGAAGCAAGATAAGAAGTTGGAAGTTTTGAAATTGGCTGCATACTATAAAGAGGAGGCAGAACCAGAGATTCGCTATAATCTTCTGCGACTGCTTGCGAATAGAGAGTGCGCATGGGCGCCGTCACTGTCCTGTTTGATTGCGGATTCACAATCAGAGCATTCTGAACTATCCGAAAGGGCGTTTGCAGTTTTAAGGTATTATGCAAAAGATGCGCATGTAAGAGCTTATGCAATTGCACTTTTGCAGAAAAAAGAACATATTGCAGAAGCAGTGTCTATGCTTACCACTAATTATGAAGAGTCGGACAAGGAGCTTTTTGTGGAGGCAGTCAAGCAGATACCGATTACTTATGAGAATGGTTTTTGGCATTCGGCGTATTATGATATTATGGATATGTTTTATGCTCCTGGAAAGAAAAAGCCAAAGGAACTGTTGCTTTATATGTATCAAAATACATTGTGTTCTTTCTGTCGGGAATATATCGTTAAGGAGATGGGACGCAGGCATATGCTGACGCACGAGCTGCTAGAAGAGATACAATATGACTGCAACAGTGATATTAGAGAATATGCAGATAAAAAACTGCGGTTGATTAGGAACAGTTCAGGTTAAATTATAGTAAAAGTAAGAAAATAGTAAGAATTTGTCAAGGGTTTTGAAAGGTACAGACGTTATAATGTTTTTTAGAAAGATTGAGAGAAAGGGGATTTCTATGAAACATTTAACGATTACTGTACCTTGTTTTAATTCGGAGGATTATTTGGAGCGCTGTGTGGATTCTCTGGTTATCGGTGGGAAGAATGTGGAGATTATTATTGTCAATGATGGTTCGACAGACCGCACTGGGGAGATTGCAGATCGATATGCAAGACAATATCCTGATATTGTGACAGTGGTGCACAAGGAGAACGGAGGGCATGGATCTGGCGTGAATACAGGTCTTGCGCTTGCCACAGGAATGTATTTTAAGGTGGTAGATTCCGATGATTGGCTGGAAGAGAATGCATATAGAACGCTATTAAAAAAGATAGAGAAATGGTGTGTGCAGGGATTTGGTCCACATTTGCTGATATGTGATTATACATACAATCATTTCGATCAAGGAATAGAGAAAACAATTCATTTTCAGAATGTATTTCCAGAGAATAAAGTGTGCACGTGGGATAAAATTGGAGTTTTCCGTCCTTCGCAGTATTTGGTAATGCACGCGCTGATTTACAGAACGGATATTCTGAGGAAATCAAGAGTGGTATTGCCGGAGCATACATTTTATGTGGATAATCTATTTGCATATTGTCCACTGCCTTACGTTGAGACGCTCTATTATATGCATCTAAATCTTTATCAGTATTATTTGGGCAGGGAAGATCAGTCAGTCAATGAAAAAGTAATGATTTCGCGGATTGAGCAGCAGATTAAGGTGACAAAAATGGTTGCGGAGAGTGTGGATTTGCATGAAGTCAAAATGAAATATCCCAAACTTGCACGTTATATGTGTCGCAATGTCTCAATCATGATGGCAATCTCTTCCATTCATCTGTTGTTAAAAGGTGATGAGCAGGCAAAAACCAGACATTTGGAACTGTGGTCGGATATCAAAAGGAGTGATCCAGGATTGTATTATAAGCTACGGTATACGAAGCTTAGTGGATTTACAAATCTTCCAGGGAAACTTGGAAAGCTTGTTACAGTAGGGGGGTATCGGCTTGCAAGAAAAATCTATCAGTTTCAATGACATAAAAGGAGAAGGAGTTATGGCACATATTTATATTGCATTTGTGGACACGCCGGGATTTTTTGCGTCATTGATACGACGATTTTTAAAACAGAGATATATTCATGTCGTGCTTGGGTTTGACGCAGAACTGAGAGAGGCTTACAGTGTGGGGCGGCGCAATCCAGCGGTTCCAATATTTGCTGGATTTGAGAAGGAGGACAAAGATAAAATATTACATGCATTTCCAACAGCATATTATCGGATTTGCGAACTGGATTGTACAGATGCGCAGAAAAAGGCATTGCAAAAAAGAATACAGGAAGATTATAAAAATCGGTTTCGCATTCACTATGCAGTGTTTGGATTACCTTTTATTTTAATGAATAGCCCTTTTTATATTTACAATCAGTATACTTGTTCTTCATATCTTGCAAGAATCCTACAGGAAAATGGAATTTTCATATCCAGGAAACATTTTTCTTTAGTCACCCCGAAGGACTTTTATATCTATCAAAATTTGCGTGTAATATTTGAGGGAGAATTGTCTCAGATTGTGTCAGGAGTTTCCTGCAAATTTCTGGAGGAAGTCAGCGGAGGGAGTATGTGTGTATGAAACATATGAATCGAAGAGAGGCGCGCAGACTGGCTATTAATGTAGGAATTTTTGCTGCTATTATGGCACTGACCTTTTGGAGCGTTTTTCGCGGGCAGGATTTTGTGCAGATTGTGTCGGCAATCGGTCAAATGTCCGGGGGATATATGGCAGGGGCAATTATTCTGGCAATCTTTTTTGTGTCGGCAGAGGGGTGTATGATTTGGTATCTGCTACAAGGAATTGGGGAACAGACAACGCTGCCGCGCTGCATTTCTTATTCGTTTATTGGTTTTTTCTTTTCGGGCATTACACCCTCAGCAACGGGCGGACAGCCAATGCAATTGTATTATATGCGTCGGGACGGCAATGCGCTCTCGACGTCTTCTGTTGTGTTGATGACTGTTGCTGTGATTTATAAATTTGTACTTGTATTGATAGGAATCGGTATTGTGGTGTTTTGGCGGAGACCATTAAAGTCATATCTACAAGAATATTATGGATTGTATTTTCTGGGATTGTTTTTAAATACCGCGCTGGTGGTGGTTTTGTTGATGGTTATGTTTTCACAGGGAATTATTAGAGGCTGTTTTTATAAGGTTGAGGCGTTGCTAATACGCCTTCATTTGTGGCGGGAAAAAGAGTCCAGAAGAGAGAAAGTGGAGCAGTTTTTGTCTGGGTATCAGAACACAGTTCTTTTCTTGCGAAGTCATAAGAAACTAATTGGAATAACGATAGCAGGGACATTCGTGCAGCGCTACAGCGTATTTGTGCTGGCGTTTGTAGTATATCGCGGATTGGGGCTTTCTGGCACAGCAATGCTGGATATTGTGCTGGTGCAGGCGGCAGTTTACATTGCAGTGGATATGCTTCCAATTCCTGGGGCACAGGGAATTACGGAGGCAATGTATCGAGGTGTATTTCAAAAGATTTTTGTAGGAAATTATCTTGTGGTGTCAATGTGCATCACAAGAGGAATTAGTTTTTATCTAGTAATGTTAATTGGGCTTGCGGTGTTTTGTGTAGCGCGAAGACGATAAATACTCTCCGCACTTTGAAGTTGCGTGAAACAAAAAAATCGCGCATATAGATTGGTTGTAGCTTATCTGGGAAAATACTATACTGATAATGCGGCGCGGCGCAAGAAAATGAGAGGAGAATATGAGATGAGCTTTGGAAAAAATTTGCAGTTTTTAAGACATCTAAGAGGAAATATGACACAGGAGGATTTGGCTGAAAAAATGAATGTCAGCCGTCAAACCGTATCAAAATGGGAGCTGGACATAGCACAGCCTGAAATGGACAAGGCGATAGAGCTTTGCAAGTTTTTTAATTGCTCGCTGGACAACTTGTTCCGTGATGATATGGTCGTTTGTGGCGAAGTGTATACAAATTTACGTGTTGAAATGGTACCCGCTTTTCGCTATATCAAACATGCTGTTGTAAGCGCCATTCCAGAGGGGGATGCTATCGACAGAATATTTACCATTGCCCGTAACTGTGGTGTCGATAAACCTCGTGTTATTGGGTGGGATTTTTCAAGTGTGTCACAGGAGCAGATAAATGTTTTCAATATGCATGGTTACGAAGCCGCATGGATATTGCCTGATGGGATCGTTCCTCCTGATATGGAAATACATGAGCAGGTAGCGCATAAATATGTAGCAGTACATATTGAAAATCCTTTTGAAAATCCTTTTGTGACGATTCCCAATGCTTATAAAACGCTTATGGAATATATGCGCGTGAATGGTCTGGAGCACACGGAAAAGGATGTTATTCCCTGCTTTGAGACTGACGGGGAGAATATGGATATTTATATTGCTTGTAAGTAGCATGTCTTATTGTATGTATGATAGTGTAGCAGTATAAGTAGAAATGGGTTTTTGATAATAACTTTTTGTATGTGCCCAAAATTGTCTTAAGTAATTTTGTAACAGTTCAGCCCAGGAGTTTGTACTATGCTGCAAAGTCCGTGAGAAAATGTGGTGGTTGAGATGCATCAAGCCATAGTACATGGCTTTGACATCGCGAAGCGATTCTGCATGGCTTGATGCGTTACAGTTCGGCAAGGCTGAACTGTAACGCAATTTTTTGTATTATAAAAAAAATCGCATGAATTATTTGTCTGCATATAGTATAATAAAAAGAAAACAGGTGAGACCAATGGACAATACTTTTTTGACACAGATTACAAATGGAATCATAGAAGAGGTTGAGACGGGCAGAAATAGCTCCTTTGTGCTTGTCTCTTACAATGACTGCCCTAACTGTGACAGTCCAGACCAGATGATACGATTGAATGTAGGAAACAATACAGTGATTCTGGACGAAAATAACAATCGTATTTTATTGAGGGATTTGCAGAAGGGAATGGTTGTGAATGCTGCATTTTCCAACGCGACGACAAGGAGTATGACGCCACAGTCAGCAGCATATGTTATTCAAGTAACGGGAAGACCTCTTGAGGATCAAGTAACAGTTGGCAGGATTGTCGATATCGATAGACAAAACAGAAGCTTTACAACGATTAGCGATGGAAATATATCATCTGTAATACGGTTTCATATGGCGGATGATGCCAAGATTTTTAATAGTTTTGGCAGACCAATGCAGTTTGCGAATCTTGTTCCAGGTTTGCGAGTGAGAGTGCGTCATGCCGCATTTATGACTATGAGCATTCCGCCACAGACAACAGCTTATGAGGTTCGAGTAGTGACAGTTTGACAAGAACAATATAGTCTATAGAAGAGCGCCGTTAAATGATTGATTTGGAGGCATACCAGAACACACAAGAGGTGTAAAAATGACAGAGGAAGATTATATCAAAAAACAAATTGAGTTGAACAGTAACATAAGATGTGAAAATACGGTTAATCTGTCTCAAGTGCAAACAGTAGCAGGTGTAGATCTTGCCTATTGGAAGGAAGAAGAACAAGAGTATGCGGTTTGTTGTATAGTAATAATTAATTATAATACATTTGAGGTGATTGAGCGTGTTAGCTATGCAGATAAAATTAAGGTACCTTATATTCCAGGTTGCTTGGCATTTCGTGAAGTTCCGCTGTTTTTGGAAACCTACAAAAAAGTTACGATGATACCAGATGTAATATTTTTTGATGGAAACGGATATTTGCATCCAAGACATATGGGACTGGCAACACATGCTGGGATTTTGATTCAGAAGGCAACTGTTGGAATTGCAAAAAGTTATTATAAAGTGGGAGATGTGGATTTTGTTATGCCTGCCAATACAGCACAGGCATATACAGAAATTGAATGGAATGGGGAGCACTATGGGCGAGTTCTGCGCACACATGTGAACGTGAAACCTATCTTTTTATCGGTTGGGAATGCGATTGATATCAATACGGCAACGCAGATGGCAAATAGGTTGACGACAAGAGAAAGTCATGTGCCAATCCCAACCAGACTTGCAGATTTGATGACGCATGAAAAACGTAAGGAGTTAACCGAAAAACGGTAGAATGCGCTCCACAAGAAACACTGCGATACATGCAGCCAAAGCCACAATCAACAGACTTTTTCCGCGATATGCGGCGATAATGGCAGTGATAAGTCCTGCAAGCGCTGAGTAAAAGCTTGCGGTGGAATACAGGATCGCCGGAAAGGTCATGGCGGCAAGACACGCATAGGGCACATAGTATAAAAAAGATTTGATGTATCGATTGGTAATCTCTTTTTTGGACAGTGCCAGTGGGAGCATACGGATTAAGTATGTCACTGCCGCCATAACAAAGATATAGAGATAGATATTATGTGTCATTTTAAGACTCTCCTTTGTTGTTTTCCTCGTCGATTGGTCTTAGCCATGCTGCAATTCCTGCAATAATAACGGTTGTGATTATAATGACAAAACCAGACGAGACCTTTTTGAGTAGTGGTAGAATGGAAAATAAAAGGCTTAGTCCCATAGCAGACAAAACGACAAGTAAAATTGTGCGATCCTGTCTCGCCGGAGGAATGATAATCGCAAGAAACATTCCGTAAATAGCAACGCCAAGAGCGCTGATTACAAAGACGGGCAAGAGTGTTCCTGAAATTGCGCCAACCAGTGTTCCAAGAACCCAACCAGGCACGGCAACGCTAGTAATGCCATAATGGTATGCGGGCGTCAATGGTGTGTTCAGACTTGCATCCAGTGCGAAAATTTCGTCAGTCACACTGTATGCCATAAGATATCGATGCCAGTTTGACGCAGAGCGGTCCAGTTTCTGGGCAAGAGAAAAGGACATTAGGCAGTAGCGCAGATTGATGACAAGCTGTGTTAAGGCAATCTCAATATAGGTGCCTCCTGCGGCGATAATTCCAAGACCAGAAAACTGTCCGGCGGAGGTGACGTTTGTCAGCGATATCAGTACTGCCTGCAAGATGCTTAGTCCTTTTGTAGCGGCTTCCATTCCAAATGCAAAGGATACGGCAAAGTACCCTAAGGCGACTGGAATCCCATCTCGCAGCCCATTTCTGTAATTTTTTATTTCCAAGAATATCTCCTCATTTCTGTAGTGCATTCCAATTTTGTACAGTTTTTAAAATCACTATATAATACAACAAGTAAACAGATTTGTCAATTGTAAGATGAAATATCATCCCGAAATCAGTTACAGTTCAGCAAAGCTGAACTGTAATGCATCAAGCCATGCAAAATTGCTTCGCGATGTCAAAGCCATGTACCATGGCTTGATACATCTCAATCACCACGTTTATTTACAATTATGCGGAGAATATATGGAGAAGTTTCCTGTAATTTCAATTACGTTAAAAGGGGCAACAGAAGAAAACTTTGAAGAGGCAAAGGTAATGCTTCGGAGAATTATTGGGAAAGAAGAAATGCGATTTCAATTTCTTCTAGAAAGCGATAAGATTGATGATACAGAACGCAGTCAGTACAAGGCGCTTATCAGTACAGATAAGTCAGGTACATTTACAATTCTTTTTCTTTTGCAACCGCAAGTTCATCAAAAATTATACTGTTACTGTTTATTTCAAAAAAATTTTTTAACATACTCATGGTTAATGTTTTTCCAAAACGTCTTGGGCGCATAAACAAATTTACATATGCAGGTTTTTTAAAAAGTCTATAATAAGTGCCGTCTTATCAACATAATAAAATCCTTCCTCACGTATTCTCTTGAAATTTTCAATCCCTAAGGGAAGTTTTAACTTTTCTGCCATACAATACCCTTTTCCTTGAAAACGTTTATATTTTTTAGTAGTATATCATATTTTATAAGGTAAATCATATTTTATTTCGATAAAAATAGTGAAGTTTACTTTGGCGCATGAATGAACAGTAATCTATTATACAAAGAGAGCTGAACAGTTCCTTATCTCACTAATTTTAGATGATGGGTTGAGGTAGCCAAAAGTAGTAGTATGTGCTATACTTAAGACATAAAAATGGCAAGAAATTATCATTTGGCAAAATCAGTAGATGGAAAGCAATATGTCTGTCGTTTGGAGAATAGAGAGATTGCATTTATTATAGTAGTGGCAACTGCATAGGTAGGAGATGATCAGATGAAAATCAGAGAGATAATGGAGACACTTCAATTAAATAAACTATTGGATAAAGGCGACAGAGAACATAATCAGTTGATGACGCAGTGGGGAGAAGCTATAGCAAATGAGCAGACAGAAGTTGTTTTGACCGAGTATCCTAGACCACAGCTTGCGCGGAAAAATTATACGATTTTAAATGGTATCTGGAAATATGCATTTACAAAGGAAGATGCCAGACCCGTAATCTGGGACGGTGATATTCGTGTACCATTTTCGCCGGAGACCTATCTATCGGGTGTGCAGCGCCAGCTAAAACCAGAAGAATTTTTGTGGTATGAGCGACGGCTGATAATCGATTGGATACCAATGGAAAAACGATTGCTGTTAAACTTTGGGGCTTGTGATGAGCGGTGTCGTGTTTATGTGAATGATACTTTAGCGGGGGTCCATTCCGGTGGTTATCAGGCATTTTCAATCGATATCACAGATTATATAGAAGTTGGAAAAAATACCTTGCGACTTTGCGTGCAGGATAAAAGTGATACTTCCTATCATGGGCGTGGAAAGCAGGCACTAAAAAATGGCGGTATGTTCTATACTGCACAGAGCGGTCTGTGGCAGACAGTGTGGTGTGAGTGGGTTCCTGAGACTTATATCCAAGAGCTGCGCATTACACCAGATTATGACAGGGACAGCGTAATCTTAGAGATAACATCAAACAAATATTTAGAAGAGGCAATTTCCACAGAAATGATTTCTTGTAAAATTTTGTTATTTGACCAAAATCAGATTGTAAATGAAGTAAAAGCTAATGTTCAGATAAATGAAAAGGCTGTTATTACACTTACGATTCCAGATAAGAAAATTTGGACACCAGAACATCCATTTTTGTATGATATCCGAATTGTATATGGGGAGGATATGGTGGAAAGTTATTTCGGTATGCGCTTATTTACCGTAGAGCCAGACAGTAAGGGTGTCCCAAGGCTGTGTTTGAACCATCTGCCTTATTTTCAGAAAGGAATTCTTGATCAGGGCTATTATCCAGAAAGTTTGCTGACGCCAGTGAGTGACGCGGCGATGATTTTTGATATTGAGACTGCTAAGGCAAAGGGCTTTAATATGATACGCAAACACTGTAAAATAGAGCCAATGCGCTGGTATTATCACTGTGACAGGCTTGGAATGCTTGTTTGGCAGGATATGATTAACGGTGGAACCACCTATAATTTAGTAAAGACTTGCTATATTCCTACAGTGCTGTTTCCACTCCGGCATAAGCGGGATAATGATTATGGTTATACTTCGCGGTCAGATAAGATTGGCAGGGAAGAGTGGAAAAAAGAGTGCATTGAGACAGTGCGGCAACTCTACAACTGCACATCTATCTGTACTTGGGTTTTATTTAATGAGGGTTGGGGACAATTTGATGCGAAAGAGAATACTGATATGGTGCGGACAGTGGACAATACGCGCATTATTGATGCGCACAGCGGTTGGTTTGACCAAGATGCAGGCGATTTAAAGAGTGAACATATCTATTTTTTTGAATTGGTGGCAAAGAAGAGTAAAAAGCCATATGTCATTTCGGAATTTGGCGGGATTTCTCTTGCTATTTCAGACCACACCTATTCAGACCGCTATTTTGGATATGGAAGTCAAGGGGATAAAAAAGCCTTAAAGTCTGCTTATAATGATTTGGACAAGCGTGTTCAGGAGTTAAAAAAGGAAGGTCTGTGCGCGTCTGTCTACACACAATTGACGGATATTGAGGAGGAAATCAATGGCATTATGACTTATGACCGGAAAGTAGTGAAGCTGTGAAAACATTTTAAAATAACCGAGTAGGAAAAAGCTTTCCCTACTCGGTTTGGTCTTATATCGTCTTTAAATTAAATTCAAAATAATTGACTGCATTGTTATAGGAAATTCCTTTTACAATTTCTTCCAAAATCTCCATATCAGCGGGAAACTCGCCGTTCTCAACCCAGTTTCCAATTAGATTGCATAGAATGCGTCTGAAATACTCATGTCTGGTGTAAGAGAGGAAGCTTCTGGAATCTGTCAACATGCCAACAAATCCTGAGAGATTTCCAAGGTTTGCCAAGGAAATCATCTGATCCTGCATACCTGTTTTGTGATCGTTAAACCACCATGCACTGCCCTGCTGGATCTTTGCACATGCAGTGGAATCTTGGAAACAGCCAAGGATTGTTCCAATTGCCTGATTGTCATTTGGATTCAGGCTGTAGATAATTGTTTTTGGCAGCTCGTCTGTCTTGATTAGTGCATTTAGGAAGTCGGCAAGTTCTGCAGAAGGAGCATAGTTGTTAATACAATCGTAGCCCGTGTCTGGACCTAGCTGGTCATAGCGCAGTGTGTTGTTGTCGCGCTTGCAGCCATAGTGGAGCTGCATTACCCAGTTTAAGCGATGATACTGTTTTCCGACAAAAAGCATAAATGCAGTTTTATATTGCAATTCCTCTTGTCTAGTGACAGCGGCGCCGCTTTTTCTCTTGGCAAAGATTGCCTCGATTTCCTCGTCGGAAGCAGGCTGATACATTACATATTCCAGTGCGTGGTCGGAGACATTACAGCCCATAGAAGCAAAGAAGTCCAGTCTTTTTAGCAGCGCATTTTTTAAGTCTGCAAAAGTGTTGATAGAAACACCGCTCACCTCCGCAAGTTTTGCAAGGTAGTCAAAATAGTCTGGTTTCTCGATATTCATTGCCTTGTCTGGCCTCCAAGCGGGAAGAACCTGCACATCAAACGTGTCGTCTTCCGCAATCTGTTTGTGGTAGGAGAGAGAATCAATAGGGTCATCGGTCGTGCAGATTAAGGTTACATTTGAGCGCTTGATGAGACCGCGTACGCTCATACTGTCTTCTTTGAGCTTTTCATTGCAGAGATTCCACACTTCCTCAGCAGTATTTTTATTGAGGACGCCTGTGTAACCGAAATAGCGCTGCAACTCTAAATGTGTCCAGTGGAAGAGTGGGTTGCCGATTGCTTTGCCGACACACTCCGCCCAATGAAAGAATTTTTCTTTGTCAGATGCATCTCCTGTAATAAATTTTTCATCCACCCCACAAGAACGCATAAAGCGCCATTTGTAGTGATCGCCGCCAAGCCATACTTGGGTGATATTGTCAAATTTGCGGTTGTCTGCAATTTCTGCGGGATTGATATGGCAGTGATAGTCCAGCACAGGGGTTTTCTCCGCATAGTTGTGAAAAAGATTGCTTGCTGTTTGGGTTTGGAGCAAAAAGTCCTGATCCATAAAAGTTTTCATGATGATTCCTCCATTTTCTTTTTATATCAAAGAGTTGTGCCTCTTTTGATCAGTTCGCCGGAGAAGATTACCTTCTGGGGCATTTCATTATTGGTCAGAATACCAATCAATGTTTTTACAATGTGATGACATAAAGTCTCCAATCGGTTGTCTACGCTGGTAAGTTCTGGGTCGCAGCAGGTAGAAAGAATCGAATTGTTGTATCCTATAATTGACAGTTCGTCCGGTATGGAAAGACCTTTTTTGTGGGCAAATTTGACTGCGCCGATGGCGAGGTTATCATCAGCCGCCACAACAGCCTGATATTTGAGTGTATGGTCAAGATTCGATAAAAAGTCAGCGATTGCAGGGAGGTCTGTATGGCTTCCTGGAAAATACTGAATATATTCCATGCGGAGAGGAAGTCCTTTCTGTGTCAGTGCACTCTGATAGCCAGACAGTTTTCGCAGGGCAGAGTAGGAGCGGGAATTGTACAGATAAAGGATATCTTGAATGCCAGTATCAATAATATAAGTAGTAGCCTGCATGGTTGATTTAAAATCATCACAGAGACTACAATATACATTTTCACAGTCAAAATCCGCATTTAGTAAAAGGACTGGAATTTCTTTTGCTGCCTCGCGGATATAATCGTTTTCAGCGTCATTGTCCGCGACAAAATTGGAACCGACAAGGATTACACTGTCAACTTTTTTGTTGACAAGAAGAGTTAGATACTTTTGCTTGTCCTCAAGTTTGTATCCAGTACAACATAAGATGCAGTTGTAACTATTTTCTCGTAATTCCTGTTCGATATGATAAATAGCGTTAGCGAGATAGAGGTCGGAGGAGTCAGCACACAGAATGCCGATTGTATTCATTGAGTTTAAACCAAGTCCTCTAGCAAAAGCATTGGGAGTGTAACCACATGCCTCTATGACAGCAAGAACTTTCTGGCGCGTCTGTTCACTTACATTGTCAGAACCGTTTAACACGCGCGATACGGTTGCTATGGATACACCAGCCTTTTCAGATACATCATATATTGTCATAAAAGCCGCCTTTCTGGCAATCACTTAGGGATTTCGCTAAGGAGTTGCCGAGATAAAGTAAAAATAAGTTGATATACTCTGATGTAACAGAATATGAAAGCACTACCATTAAATTAAGTTTACTATGAAAATATATGAAAATCAAGTATAAGATTTGTATTGGTATTGACTAGGGTAACAGTTGCTACTTTTCACACCCGCACCATGCACTTGCTGCATGGTGTCGGAGCCAGTGCCAAAATGCCTGTCTTGTGGCATTTTGTGTGCATCAATTGTTGCAATTCACACCAAATCATCATAAATGAATATGAAATCTGGCGTGGGTGTGAATTGTAACTTGACTATTTAAGAGTGCTACGTTACAATGTAAGTGCTTACATTAGAAACGGGCTATTTTGTGTGCATAGGTGTCCTAAGAAACTTATTTCTGAAAAGATGTCAGCAGGCAAAATTAGTTCGATTGGAGGAAAAGGAAGGTATCATTATGGAATTAAGAACAGCAGCTTCACCAAAGGATGTAAAACATTACACAACAGAGAGACTACGGGAAGAGTTTTTGATTGATGACTTGTTCCGTCCAGAAGAACTCAAATTGGTCTACAGTCATATCGACCGCATTATCACAGGTTCCGCAGTGCCTGTGCAACCGATTGCGCTAACAGCGGGAGATGAACTTCGCGCGGAGTATTTTTGCCAGAGGCGCGAACTTGGCGTGATTAATATTGGGCTGGCAGGGATTATTACAATTGATGGGAAGAAATACGAAGTAGGACATAAGGAAGGCATGTATATTGGCATGGGTGCTAAGGAGATAATATTTGAATCTGCTGATACACAAAATCCAGCGAAATTTTATTTAAACAGCGCGCCAGCACATAAAATATATCCGACAAAGTTAATTAAGCCGCAAGGTGTTGCGTCAGAGGATGTCGTGATTATAAAAGACGAAAACAAAGTCGAACTTGGGTGTCTTGAGGACGCAAATCACAGAGTTATCAACAAATACATTTTGCCAGGGCAGGTGGAGAGCTGCCAGCTCGTAATGGGTATGACTGCACTAAAGCCTGGCAGTGTGTGGAATACAATGCCTTGCCATACACATGACAGGCGTATGGAAGTCTATCTGTATTTTGATATGCCCGAGGAGGCATTTGTGATGCACTATATGGGTGAGCCGCAGGAGACAAGACACATTGTTATGAGAAATGAACAGGCTGTGATATCTCCAAGCTGGTCAATTCATTCTGGAAGTGGAAGTCGTGCCTATACATTTATCTGGGGTATGGTAGGAGAAAATCAGGATTTTGATGATATGGATGGCGTTCGTATGCAGGATTTGAAGTAAAAAGTTGAGATTTTCTGATATCACAGAAGCGTATTTAGAATAATTTCTATATGATTAGCGTGTTCTATGCAAGTGAGAACGCGCTAATTTTTATGCCCAGACCCGTGCAGAGGAAATAAGCCGCTAAGGCGGCGCACGGGTCGCGCGGCGAGCAAAAAAGATGGGATTTCTCTACTTGATTGCACATGGGCACCCAGAGGAAGATAAAATCTGTGTCAAAACAATAGTGATTCAATAAAAATAAAAAGATAGGTTATAATAAAGAGAGATGCGACAATCTGTATAAATTGTTGCATCTCTCGCTTACATTTTATATATCGGCGGCAGTTTTTAAAACTTTAGTCTTTTTTTCAATTTCTTTTTTATTTTCTGGAAATTTTCTGTAAACAAGTTCTGTAGATAGAGTAAATGCAAATGATATATGTGTTTGCTCTGTGCCAAACGTATGTCACAAAGCAAAAGAAACCATACATGGTCTTTTGCGCCAACAATGATAGGCTGAAAATCCTTTTGTCATTTATCATTTCAAAATATAATAAGTGGATAATAGCTAAGGAGCTGCATAGTAGATTGAAATTGAATAGGGAAAAGGTTTATTTCCCCTGCATAAACTTATATATAGCAGAGGTCACAAAAAAGTCCTGGCCATCAGTAATATGGACATGACAGACAAAATTTTAATATTATATAATTATAGTATAAAAATAGCAACAGAACCTTACTTTATTTGTAAACTGTTGTTTGACCTTGCTGTGTCAGACACCAATATTTTGATAGACGCTGCGATATACATTGTCCTTGTCATCTTGCTCAATGCATAGATAGCGCTTGGTGATAAAGAGTGACGAGTGGTTAAATATCACCATAATTACAATCGGGTCGCATCCTTGTTTCCATGCATGATAGCCAAACGATTTGCGTAGGGAATGACAGCTAATGTGTCCCTCGATGCCAACAGCTTTCGCCGCAGATGTAATAATGCGGTAAGCCTGATAGCGCGAGATTGGAGCACAAGGCTTGATGGGGCTTGGAAATAGATAAGGGTTTCCATCTTGATACATTTTTGTCTGAATCAACTCTTCGTGGTAAATTTTTAGCGTTTGGCGCACTTCATTGTTCAAGAAAATTCGGTTTTCCTTTCCTGTTTTGCGTTCCCGAATGGTGATATGTTCTCGAACTGTGTTATTCTGAAAGACTTCCTGATATGTCAAATCCAAAAGATCGCTGATGCGCAGAGCTGTGTTTAGACCCATGATAATAATAGCGCAATTGCGCAAGTTGGGCTTGATATCTTTGTAATAATCTTTGAAATTCTGTAGCTGCTCTTTGTTTCTGATTGGTTCCGTCGTACTCATAGTTATAATCCCTTTCTTAGATAATAATTCCTGTTGATTTCTCGGCGCATCAGAAGTATTGCAATACTATACAACCAACACACTGACCATGCAACAATCTATACAGAATGTTGCATGAGCTGCAAAGACACCAAATAATTTACATGGATTTTACCTGCTACTGGAACGGAGTGGACAGTAATGGTAAATCCTCCAAACAGACAAGGAGGTTTGATGGATGCTTAGGCTTTCCGTAACGAAGAATGAGTATTTGATGGTAGGAAAAGATGTCAGAATTACTTTTCTAGGGGGCAATGGCACTACACTGCGCTTAATGATTGACGCTCCTAAGGAAATCAATTTGGCACGTGGAAAAGCAATCGAGAAGCGGGAAGCAGAACAGGCGACCTGTGCAGAGAATGATTGTTTTGACTAGGTAATAACCGCAGGTGTTCAAACCTAGAAAGGCGCCAAGAGGGAGGACGCCAGCGGATATTATAAATACAACTGAATATGGGAGTATTACTTCGGCTTTCAAAAACTGTTACACAGCTTATATTTGCCGGAGTAACAGAAACAAAAAGGCGGGCAACGGATTGCCCAGTACAAGCGTGATACACAAATGTGTTCCCGCTCTTTACATGGAGGTATGATTATGGTAGTACAACACAATCTTAGAGCAATGAACTCAAACAGAATGTTAGGCATTACAGCAGGACAGTTATCAAAATCGTCAGAGAAATTATCTTCCGGTTACAAAGTAAACCGCGCAGCAGATGATGCGGCAGGACTCTCTATCTCAGAGAAGATGAGAAAGCAGATAAGAGGTTTGACACAGGCTTCCTTAAACGCAGAGGACGGTATTAGTTCTGTGCAGACAGCAGAAGGTGCGCTTACAGAAGTTCACGATATGTTACAGAGAATGAATGAGCTGGCAGTAAAGGCTTCAAACGGCACAAACTCCATTTCAGACCGCCAGACAATTCAGGATGAAATTGACCAGTTGCTGACAGAAGTAGACCGTGTATCTGAGACAACAAAGTTTAATGAAACCTATCTGTTAAAAGGAAATACATTAGGTACATCTTCTGAGAAGAAGGTTAATGCGCATGATGCAGGTATCGAGGGAAAACTTGTTGACAAGGGCGGCAAGACAGCAACATTTGAGCTGGAAAAGGCACTTGAGAACGGAGACGAGATTAGCATTGCAGGCACAAAGTACACAATTGGCAATAATGCAGATACCAGTTCAACAGAAGGATATGAGAAGTATGCGTCAACAGATAAAGGAGCTGAAACATTAAAGGCAGGCGACACAATTACATATGCTCCGGCAAGTGGTTCGCCAATTGAGGATTATAAGACAGTTACAATGGTGGAGAAGGTGGAGAACGCAAATAACTTTGCTACAAATTCTGCCTTTGAGATTGAAGATGAAAGTGGTCATAAGACAACTTATAAAGTTGGAACAGCAGCGGGAACAGGAGCAGACGGCGTGCAGATTGATACAGCAGCTGGTATAGAAGTTGTAATACAGCAAGCACTTGACGCAGGGCATAAAGTGACTATGACAAATAATGGAGCAAAGGCTGTAAACTGGGAAGTTGTAAAAGAACTGGATGATGATGAGATCTCTGCAACAGTATGGAATAGTACAAATACAGATACTGTTGATAAATTATTGAAAGCTGATGCAAGCGATGGAGGTTTGAAAAAGACTGATACCGACATTAAGTCTGTTACGCTTGGTGGTGAGAAAACAACTTTTACCACACAGGTGAAAACAATTAGTGCAGATGATTTGGCAACGGCTGTTGGTATGTTAAAGGCAGGCGATCAGATCACAATCCAAGATGTCGTTGGTAGCAATCAGGCAGCAGCTGCGACCACCATTACAATCGCTGATGTTACAGATGCGAAGAATGGTCAGTATACGACTGAGGATGCATTAAAGCTTATCAATATTGAAGACGGCGATATGGATGAAGTAAGCTTCACACTTATGACAGGTGGTACTCCTGCTGCTGTGGTGAACAAGGCAGCACAGAACTTCCTGAAAAAACTTGGCATTACAGCAGGTGATGGAACAGCCACAGCGGATGTAGTATCTGTAATAGGTAGTCCAACACAAGGCGAGGCAACTGACAATGTAATTACTGCAAAGGAAGCTTATGCAAAGATTGCAGAGGAACTTCAGAAGGCAAGCAGCATTGGAACAGATGTGGATAAAGCAGCATCTGTTAAGGATAATGGAAATGGCAGCTTTGTTATCACAAAAGGTTCTACAGTTATCAAAGATGCACTTTCTTTTAATCTCCATGTGGGTGCTGATGCAGATATGACTAACAAGATTGGTGTTACAATTGACACAATGGACACAAAGGGACTTGGCATTCAGAAGCTGGATGTAATTGGCAAGGATGACAATGGAGAGAAAATTGATGATGGCGGTATGGCTGCAACCTATGCAATTGACTCTATCGCAGACGCAATAGCAAAAGTATCTGCACAGCGTTCTCTGCTCGGTGCAGTTCAGAACAGATTAGAGCACACCATCAACAACCTCGACAATGTTGTTGAGAACACAACAGCAGCAGAGAGTCAGATTCGCGATACTGATATGGCGACAGAGATGGTAAGATACTCGAACGCGAACATTCTGTCACAGGCAGGTCAGTCAATGCTTGCACAGGCAAATCAGGGTAATCAGGGAGTTCTTAGCCTTTTGGGATAGTCAGTTTTTGAGAAGTCACACACCGGATACTGTGAAAAATTTGCTCTACCATAAGAACAAAAATAAGACATAGGAAGACAGCCCCATCTAGTTTGATGGGGCTGTTTTTTTGAAAAAAGGAGATGCAATCAATATGGAAAAAATAGTGCAATGATAATCTTTTATGAATTATACACCAAAGCTGATGAGCGATTGCTTTGGCGGGCAGAGACACTTCAAAAATTATTTTCTTTCACATGGGCAGAACAGGCAGCAATTGCAGGGTATCAGGAAGTGCTCAGCGGATATCTGAAAAAAACCGCCTGCAAGGTGGTACAGTATTATCAAATTTATGAGGAAATGCCAGCGCAGTATCACAAAGGGTGCGTCAGGTGTGCAATTGATAGCGTATGCGCTTGCATTGGACATTGAAAGTGCATCTATCCAAGAGCTTTGTATGGCATCTTGGACGCTCAAGGAAGAATATGTCAATAAGCGAGGGAGTGCGCATGGCCATTGTGTTGCTTAATGAAGTTGCAGGAAATGAGAGTATTGTGCTATTACGGCAGGTATTTGCAATTTTCCCACCATTTTATGAGGAAATCCAAAAATTTTTACTAATATTTGCAAATAAGATGGATTAGAGATCGTAAATACTGAATAATTACATATTTTTTGACTAAAATTGAGAAGTAGGATTGTATATATTGCATGATTATCATATTATAATTCATAAAAAATGTATAGATAAGAAACGATAATAATAATAGAATAAAGATAAATATGATAATAATTCACAAAAAGGACGACTTTATATGATACTTTTCTACAGAAAAGGATAAATTTTTTTGGGGCGTTGCGCCAATGTAGAAAATCATGTAGAATTAAAAACATATACACCTTTTCCAGAAGGTCCTTACACTGGCAGATGTCGGATCATTTGGGAACAGTTGTTTTCTAATCAAATGGTTAAAACTTTAATATGGAGGATTATTGAGTATGAGGTATATCGGTTCGGGACTAGAAAGAAAATATTATCCGCCTACAGATGAAGTTGCTGGATTTTCAGTTCGACCTGGAAAGTTTTTGGAGAACGGAGCGATTAGGGTTGACGAGGGAGTAAATTTTACAATTCATTCTAATGGAGCAAAATCCTGTAGTCTCTGCCTGTTCCATGTGGGGGAGCATGAACCTTATGCGGTGATACCGTTTCCAGATTCTTGCCGCATGGGTGATACGTATTCTATGGTAGTTTATGGATTGAAACCCAGAGAGTTTGAGTATGCATACCAGTTTGATGGGGAGTACAATGTCAGCAAAGGATTGTTGTTTGATAAGACAAAATACATTCTCGACCCTTATGCTAGATCGGTTGCAGGTCAAGAAATTTGGGGCAAAGAAAAGCCTGTTTCAGAACGGATCTATAAGGCGCGGGTTGTGGATGGTGGGTACGATTGGGGAAATTTCAAGAATACCAGTTTGGAGCCAAAAGATTTGATTATCTATGAGATGCACGTGAGAGGGTTTACGCAGGATAAATCTTCAGGAGTTGAACATAGGGGAACCTACGAGGGTATTCGGGAAAAGATTCCTTATCTGTTGGAACTTGGTATTAATGCAGTGGAGCTTATGCCAGTCTTTGAGTTTGATGAGACAGAGGATGTGCGGATTGTTGATGGAGAGAAGCTAATTAATTATTGGGGATACAGCCCTGTATGTTTCTTTTCGCCCAATGTTGCCTACGCGTCGGATACACGTGCTGGAAAAGCGGGAAATGAGTTTAGAAGTCTGATTCATGAACTAAATGCAAACGGGATAGAGGTTATTCTCGACGTTGTATTTAACCATACTGCAGAGGGAAATGAGATGGGACCGTGTTTCTCATTTAAGGGCATTGACAACAATATTTACTATATGCTAACTCCAGATGGAAAGTATTACAATTTTAGTGGGTGTGGCAATGTAATGAATTGTAATCACCCCATTGTACAGCAGTTTATTTTGGAATGTCTGCGCTACTGGGTAGTTTCTTACCGCGTTGATGGATTCCGTTTTGATCTTGCTTCGATTATGGGACGCAACGAGGATGGTTCGCCGATGAGTAAGCCGCCATTATTGCAGAGTCTTGCGTTTGACCCTGTACTTGGCAGTGTAAAACTGATTGCCGAAGCATGGGATGCAGGTGGACTTTACCAGGTGGGAAGTTTTCCGTCGTGGAATCGCTGGGCAGAGTGGAATGGAAGATATCGGGATGATATGCGCTGTTTCCTAAAAGGCGATTATGGTATGGCACAGGCGGCAATTAACCGTATTACAGGGTCTTTTGACTTGTATGGAAAGGAAAATCGCGGGGAGAATGCAACGGTCAATTTCTTAAACTGCCATGATGGTTTTACTCTATATGATATGTATGCTTACAATCAAAAACACAATGAGAAAAACGGATGGAATAACACAGATGGAGCGAACGATAATAATAGTTGGAACTGTGGCGTGGAGGGTGACACAGATGACCCAGAAGTTCTGACGTTGAGAAACCGTCTCAGAAAAAATGCATTTGCAATTTTAATGTGCAGCAGAGGCGCTGCAATGTTTCTTGCGGGAGATGAGTTCTGTAACACACAGTTTGGCAACAATAATGCTTACTGTCAAGATAATATTGTGTCATGGCTTGACTGGACGCGAAAAGAAAAGTATAGCGAAATGTTTGAGTTTTGCAAATTTATGATTAATCTACGCAAAAATCATCCGATTTTGAGAGGGCGTTCTGGACCGAGTGGCTGTGGATTTCCAGAGGTTTCCATTCACAATAAAACGGCGTGGAACAGTAACTGCGGACCAGATACGCGCACGATTGGCATAATGTTTGCTGGACGAACAGCGGGAAATCGGGAGGACGATATTATCTATATTGGAGTGAATGCGTTCTGGGAAAAGGAGGAAGTGCAACTTCCGAAGTTGCCTCTCGGAAGAAAGTGGCGCATCATTATGAATACGGAATTTGAGCATACCGCAGACACTGACTATCATAAACTGACAAATTGGGTGACAGGGGATGCGCTGATTATGTATCCTCGTTCCGTTGTGATTGCAATTGTTGACAAAAATTAAAGAAATATAATTTTAAATCGAGCAGGGGAAGATTTATCTTCCCCTGCTCGCGCGGTTTGTGCGTCGCCTTAGCGGCATATTTTCTCTGCATGGGTCTGCGCATAAAAACGAGGAAGCCTGATCACTCAGGCTTCCTGTTGTGTAAAAGGGGAATTCTTCCGGAATTGCTAATTAGCAAGTCTAACATCTCTGCTAAACATACTAATATAATACAATGAAATAATCCTATAATCTATAACTATATTGCAAAAATATAGCAATATATTAGCCAATAAATGGTAGGCATTTGATTTTTTACGTGTTTGAATGCCTGCACAATGGCTCAAAAATTGTTTTTCTACCAATATACCCAAATATTCGTACAAAAAGGATTCCAAGGAAAGAGCCACAACTGTCAATCATTACATCACGTGTGGAACAGCCGCGCCCGCGCACAAAATATTGATGGATTTCATCGAACGAGGCAAACCCTACACACAAGATTCCACTGGTGATAATCAGCCAGATTCCGCGTATGCCATATACATACAACGGAAATGATACAGATACCGCAAGTAGAAAATATTCTGCAAAGTGCGCGAGTTTTCGTACATAGTAGTGTATTTTCCGAATACTGCGCGTAATTTGTCTGTCTGTCAGTTCCAGATCAAGTGTCTTATCTACAAAGGATACAGCGGTGTAGGATACCTTGTAGCTCAGATTGGAGCTGGTAGTGCCATCCTGCGCTGAGAGCGAGAATATTAAGTACATCATTAGCAGCGCAGGGAGAAAGGACAAGGGTTTTAATAGAAAACGCAGTAAGAATTTCATGATAAATCTCCTAGTAAACATTTCATAATATTTCAATAAAAAAGATATCCTTATATTAACCAGAAAGCGTTAAAACAAGCAAGAAATTTTTTATAAAATTTTTGTACCACAATAATTTGACAAGAATGACTGTACTTTTTTTTGTTTTATGTTAGAATATTATTGATATACTAGAAGGGAGGAACTTTTATGCAGGACAATCTTAGACTTTCAAGAGATGAGATTCTAATATGCTACAAGGATGATGTGGCACGTCTGATGCATTATCTATCATGGCTACAGGAAAAAAGTGGGACAGTTGCAACTGATATTTACAATGGACAGGGAATTGAAAAAAGTTCCATGGCTGTTCCTGTTTATGACGCGACTCTGCTTCGCTTTGTCAAGGAAGTAAAACAGACAGATTTTCTCAACAGAAATTATGTGTATACATACTCAAGATATCGGATTAAGACTGCGGCGGACGAATTGCGGATTATCAGTGCCTGTTCTTTGCAGGAGATTACAGTTTTGGGGGATATTTTATCAAAGTATGTTCTGCGTGGAGATATAAAAGGAGCAGTCTGGGCAGAAGGTGTTCAGAATGGAGTATATCTTGCACTCCTATTAAAATTGAAAGAATTGATGGAGATCAGGCAGCCGCTGGAGTACTAGTACATTAGGTCTAGTGGTGAAGTAGAAAAATTTAGGAGGAAAAAGGGGATGCAGGAAACACTGGATGAAGTGCGGGAGCGGTTTTCAAAAGACCGCTTTGCGACAGTGAATGGCGCGGTGATTGAGACAGTGGATGAGGGATTTGCCAGATGTTCTATGGAGTTAAATGACACACATCGCAATGCGCTCGGAGCAGTGATGGGTGGCGCAATTTTTACGTTGGCAGATTTTGCTTTTGCAGTTGCTTCAAACTGGAATAAGGACCCCAGAGTATCGCTCACAGCTTCCATTAGCTTTCTTGGAAGGGCGAAGGGGAATAAACTGATTGCGGAGGCTTCTAAGATAAGAGAAGGCAGAAAAACTTGTTATTATGAAATTGTTGTCAGTGATGAACTTGGCAGTCAGGTGGCACATATGACTTCTAACGGTTTTATAGTGGAAACTTAGGATAATAAACTTGAGTCTAAGATGAATTAGAATGCATAAATTGGTAAAAATGAATTTGTAATAGTTTTTTAGAATGTTAAGAACAAGGAGGATTTTGAATGAAAGAAGTAACGATTGACAATAGAAAGGTAGCGATTGTGGGCTGTGGTTTTGTTGGTTCAGCAACAGCATTCTGCCTGATGCAAAGTGGGTTGTTTTCTGAGATGGTGCTAATTGATGCAGACCATGACAGGGCTGAGGGCGAAGCACTTGACATCGCACACGGTATTCCATTTATTGGTCATGTAGATATCTATGCTGGTTCTTATGACGATATTGTGGATGCGGCGATTGTAATTATTACTGCAGGTGCAAACCAGAAGCCAGATGAGACAAGGCTTGATCTGGTACACAAGAATGTGGATATCTTTAAAAGCATTATACCAGAGATTGCGAACAGAAATTATCAGGGGATTGTCTTGGTTGTATCTAATCCTGTTGATATCCTTACTTATGTGACTTGCAAGCTAAGCAATATGCCGGAGGACAGGGTGATTGGATCTGGCACAGTGCTTGATACAGCTAGACTTAAATATAAGCTGGGGGAACATTTGGATGTGGATAGCAAAAGTGTTCATGCCTTTATTATTGGAGAGCATGGGGACAGTGAGATTGCCGCATGGAGTAGTGCAAATGTATCAGGTGTGCCATTGAATGATTTCTGTGAGCTGAGAGGACATTTCCAGCATGAGGAGTCCATGGAGCGCATAGCAGAAGAGGTTAAAAACTGTGCCTATGAGATTATTGCCAAGAAGAGAGCGACTTATTATGGAATTGCAATGTCGGTGAGAAGAATTTGCGAAGCAATTGTGCGTAACGAGCGTTCTATTCTGCCAATATCACGTATGATACATGGTGAGTATGGCATTGAGGGAATGGTGCTCAGTATGCCAGCAGTATTGGGTGAGGAAGGCGTGCAAACGAGGGTGTCAATTGCACTGAATGAGGATGAGCAGAAAAAGTTGAAACAGTCTGCAGACACACTCGCATCAGTTATTAAAGAATTAGATTTGAATTAAACTATAAACCAGTTGATGCTTTTTAAAAAGTATCGATTGGTTTTTTTTATGCGCACGCCTCAAGAAAAACTTTTCAAATAGTATTGACAACTAATATTTGTTAGCTTATACTAATAAAAGTAAGGAACAATATCAATGAAAGGAGATGGGCACAATGCCACTTAGTATGGCAAATATTGGTGAGGCGCTGGAGATCAAGAAAGTTGGCGGAAAAGAAGAGACACGGCAGTTTTTGGAAAAACTGGGCTTTGTGGCAGGAGGAATTATTACAGTGATATCGGACAGCAATGGAAGTATGATTGTCAATGTAAAGGACTCGCGTGTTGCCATCGGAAGGGATATGGCGAACAAGATAGTAGTGTAGTATTTCTGGAAAGATTGATGGAGAGGAGGAGTGTTTCAATGAAGACACTAAAAGAAATCCAATGCGGGCAGACGGTTAAAGTATCTCGGCTAAACGGCGAGGGACCAGTCAGAAGGCGCATTATGGACATGGGGATTACGAAAGGTGTGGAGGTTTTTGTGCGCAAGGTGGCGCCGTTGGGTGATCCTGTTGAGGTGACAGTCAGGGGATATGAACTGTCGCTTAGAAAAGCGGATGCGGAAATGATTGTTGTGGAATAATTTTTTTTACATAATAGTTAGAAAAAACTAATATTAATCAGCAGCATAAAATAATAAGTAGCAATAGAAAACACTTGTTAAAATATATTTTGAAAGGCTATTGCAAAAAGTTATTGATAGAGGAAAGGGGTAACATATGTCAGTTAAAATTGCACTAGCAGGGAATCCAAACTGTGGAAAGACAACGCTGTTCAACGCATTGACAGGTTCCAATCAGTTTGTTGGCAATTGGCCAGGTGTGACAGTGGAAAAAAAAGAGGGAAGATGGAAAAGAGACCGCGAGGTCATTATTACGGATCTGCCTGGAATTTATTCGCTCTCGCCTTATACATTAGAGGAGGTTGTCGCTAGAAATTATCTGATTCAGGAACGGCCAGATGCAATTTTAAACATTGTAGACGGCACGAATATTGAACGAAATCTATATCTTTCAACACAGTTGACAGAGCTTGGTATTCCAGTCGTTATGGCAGTGAATATGGCAGATCTTCTGGAAAAAAACGGAGATATGGTATATGGAAATAAACTGTCAAATGCGCTGGGCTGTCCAGTTGTGGAAATCTCTGCTTTAAAGGGAAATGGGGTTAATGAGGCAATTGAGAAGGCAGTTGCAGCGGCAAAAGAACAGGCAACCACACCAAAACATTCATTTGATCCGCGCGTAGAAGAAATAATTGGTACTGTGGAGGAAAAGCTCAACACGCATATACCGCAGGAACAAAAACGATTTTTTGCTATTAAACTTCTTGAGAAAGATGAAAAAATTGCTGCGTTTATAGACAGTAAGATAGATGTAACCAGTGAAATTCAGGCATTGGAGCAAGCTTTTGATGATGATACAGAGAGTATTATTACAAATGAGCGGTATGTCTATATTTCGGGTATTATTGCAGAATGCATCACAAAAAAGAGACAGGATAGCTTGACGATATCAGATAAAATTGATAGGATTGTGACGAACCGATGGCTTGCGCTTCCAATTTTTGCGGCGGTGATGTTTCTTGTGTACTATATATCTGTCACAACAGTCGGCACATTTGTGACAGATTGGACTAACGATGTTTTGTTTGGTGAGATTATCCCTCCAGCGATTGAGAGCGGGCTTGTGGCGATTGGCTGTGCAGATTGGATGCAGGCGCTAATACTGGATGGAATTGTTGCGGGCGTGGGTGCTGTCCTTGGATTTGTGCCGCAGATGCTGGTATTGTTTTTATTTCTTGCATTTTTGGAAGCATGTGGATATATGGCGCGCGTGGCATTTATTATGGATAGAATTTTTCGCAAATTCGGTCTTTCTGGAAAGTCCTTTATCCCAATGTTGATTGGTTCTGGGTGCGGGGTTCCTGGTGTTATGGCATCAAGGACAATTGAGAGCGACAGAGACCGCAAGATGACAATTATGACTACAACTTTTGTTCCATGTGGAGCAAAACTTCCAATTATTGCATTGATTGCAGGAGCATTTTTTGACAATGCAGGCTGGGTTTCATGGAGTGCCTATTTTGTGGGAATTGCAGCGATTATATGTTCGGGAATTATTTTGAAAAAGACAAGAATGTTTGCGGGAGACCCGGCGCCGTTTGTTATGGAACTTCCTTCTTACCATATGCCAACTGTGGGAAATGTACTTAGAAGTATGTGGGAACGCGGTTGGTCCTTTATAAGGAAAGCGGGAACGATTATTTTGTTATCTACGATTGTACTGTGGTTTTTTATGAGTTTTGGCTGGTCAGAGAAAGGCTTTGGCATGGTCGAAACGTTGAATGAAAGTATCCTTGCACAGATTGGGAATGGGATTGCATGGATTTTTGCACCGCTTGGATGGACACAGGGCGGTGAGGGCTGGAAGATGGCAGTTGCGGCGGTGACTGGTCTGATCGCAAAAGAGAATGTTGTCGCTACATTTGGAATGCTGTTCGGCTTTGCGGAAGTTGCTGAGGATGGCGCTGAGATATGGGGAAATCTCGCAGCAGTCATGACGCCAGTAGCAGCATATGGCTTTTTGGTATTTAATCTGTTGTGTGCACCATGTTTTGCTGCTATGGGTGCCATTCGGAGAGAGATGAACAATCCAAAGTGGTTCTGGTTTGCGATTGGTTATCAGTGTGGCCTTGCTTATATTGTTTCATTATGTATTTATCAGATTGGCACATTGGTTACAACGGGAGCATTTGGCGTGGGCACTGCGATTGCTTTTCTGTTAGTACTTGGATTTCTATATTTGCTTGTCAGACCTTATCGAGAACCTACTGCTTTGCAGTTTTCTGGAAGAAAACATCTGTCAAAGACTCTTTAATAAAGAATATGAAGAAAGGAGGCAGTATGATGGGAACATTGATCACAGGAGCGATTTTACTGGTGGCAGTCGGGTTGGCTCTGCGCAGTGTGATACGAAGCAAAAAGAGTGGAAAATCGCTGCAGTGCGGAGGCGACTGCAATAGGTGTAAAGGCTGTCATTGATAATGCATTTGTTTGTAAAAATAGAAAGACATTGCGGTTGCGATAGTCCAACCAATTGGCCATGCACACCAGATTCCAATAGCCCCAAACCAATTTGAGAAAAGGAAGGCGAGTACAACGCGGAGAATTAAATCGGTAAAGGTTGCTGCCATAAAAGGTTTCATGGCGCCAGCACCACGAAGCACACCATCTGCCACCAGCTTTGCTGACACGACAAAATAAAAAGGAGACAAAATCCACAGGAACTGTTTCCCTGTAAGCAAAGCTTCCGATGAGGAGGAATCCATAAACAGCAAAAGTAAATATTTTCCCAAGCAAGTGTATAGAATTACTATGGGAATACAGATGAACCAGACCAGTTTTAGTCCGGCATGCAGACCATTCTTTACTCTTGCGGGAAATCCGGCGCCAATATTTTGTGCCGTGAAGTTTGATACACCATTTCCAAGTGTGGTGAAGGAAGTGATCACCAGATTATTGAGCTTGACAGCGGCAGAGTATCCGGCGGTGACACTGATGCCAAAGCTGTTAATAACACTCTGGATAAAGATATTTCCAACCGAGATAAAAGATTGCTGTAAGATACTTGGTATCGCAATCACAGCAAGTTTTTTGAGCAGTGCTGAAGAGAACAGCGCTGCTTTTTTTGCTATTTTAATTTGAGATAACCGCTTGAGAATTAATATAAGTGACAAAATACAACTGATTCCTTGGCATAAAAATGTTGCCCATGCGATGCCTGCAATTCCCATGTGAAACCATTTTACAAACAGAATGTCAACTGCGATGTTTGATATCGACGAGAAAGCAAGAAAATAGAATGGTGTTTTGGAATCTCCGAGAGCGGAGAAAATTCCAGTGGCAATGTTGTAGAAGAAAAGGAATGGAAGACCGAGTATGTAAATATCCATATAGAGGGCGGAATCTGACAGGATTTCGGGCTGTGTCCTCATCTGTGCCAACAGCGTATCACAGAACAGAAATCCGAGAAGCATTAATATTGCGCAAAGGATTGTGCTGGAAATCAGAGTTGTGTAAACAGCAGTTTTCATTTTGGCGTAATCTTTGGCGCCAAAAAATTGCGATACAATGACAGAACAGCCAATATTACAGCCAAAGGCAAATGCGATAAAGACAAGAGTGACATTATAGCTATTGCCGATTGCTGCCAGCGCATTTTCTCCAATAAATTTGCCAGCAACAAGACTGTCTGCAATGTTGTAGAGCTGCTGGAAAATAATACTGCCAAACATAGGAAGACAAAATCTCCAGAGAACGGTTTGTGGGTTTCCTTGGGTAAGATCTTTATTCATGATAATACAATCCTTTCTTTATAAATTTGCGTATTTACATAAACAGCAAATTTTATTATAATAAGGAAATAACAAGATGAAAAGTATTTATGAAAATTTAATGTTTTGTTTGTTGAATGTTCGGTGATATTTCAGTAAATTGAAAGCGTTATGTTGTTATAGTAAACAACAAAAGTAGTTGCTTTTCCTATAATATTATTCTGGAGGTATTACATAATGAAGATAAGACATGCACAGGAAAAAGACATGGAACAAATTAACGATTTACTTTGCCAAGTACTTACAATCCATTACACTGGCAGGCCCGATTTGTTCAAGAAAGACACCAAAAAATATACAGATGCGGAGCTTTTGGAATTGATTTGTGATGATACAAGGCCAATTTTTGTGGGGGTGGACGAGCAAGAACAAGTGGTTGGCTATGCGTTCTGTGCCCTTCAACAGCATATAGACGACAATATTCTGACAGACATTAAGACCTTATATATTGACGATTTATGTGTGGATAGTATCAAGAGGGGACAGCACATAGGGAAAAAGTTATATGAATATGTGTTGCAGTATGCAAAGGAGCAGGGTTGTTATAATGTCACATTAAATGTCTGGGCATGTAATGAGAGCGCCAGATGTTTCTATGAGCACTGTGGTCTTGTGCCACAGAAAATTGGAATGGAAAAAATTTTATAAAAAGAGGAATTATGATGATAAAAAATACCAAAAAGTTTTTACTGATAAGTTTTTCGATTCTGATTTCTGTATGTGTTATAATGCTTACAGTTACGTCTATGTATGTGTCAGGTAAGAGCGATGGGGCAATCAATGAGATTGGTATGATTTATATGTCCGCAGTCGCAAAACAGATGCAGGAAAAATTTGATGTGGTGGTCGATTCACAGATATTGGAGATGGAAGGGATTGTGGAGAGGCACCCACCAGAGACAATGGAATATGGTCCGGCAATGATAGAACAGCTTGTGCTTAGTGCGCAGGTACGAGATTTCTTGTATCTAGGACTTTACACAAAAGAAGGGGATTGCGAGGTAATCTATGGCAAAGAGGTGGAGTATGAGAGCGAGGAAGTGTTTCATAAGGTTTTGCAGGATAGCAGTTTAAGAATATTTTCAGGATTTAGCACTGAGGGAGAGCGCGTGATGTGTCTGTTGATTAACGTTGCTTATCCTATGAAAGACGGCAAGACAAGCTCCGCTATGGTGGCTGCAATGCCAATGAAATATTTGGAAAATGTACTTGCGTTAGACGGGGAGAACTCTCTGATGTATTCCTATATTATTCGGAGAGATGGCACTTTTGTGATTCGGGCGAGAGAAGAGTCTTTATTTGAAAATATAAGTGAGACTTTTTGCGCATATAATGGAAAAGAAGCTGTAGAGTACGCCGGTGAACTGTGGGAGGCAATTGACAAAAATATAGATTATGCCACAATTGCCTGCGTGAATCAGGAGAAACGATATCTGCTGTGCACAGACTTGCCCAATTCGGAGTGGTATTTAATCTCGCTGATGCCATTTGGTATACTAGACAGAATCTTAAAAGATTTGAGTATTAATCGCCAGACTGCGATACTGATGATGTGTTTTGTGATTCTAGGCGGCATTGTGATTATTTTTATTTTGTATTATAGATTGTCGAAGCAACAGTTACTGGAATTGGAGAATGCAAGGCGGGAGGCTGTCAAAGCAAACAAGGCAAAGAGTGAGTTTCTTTCCAGCATGAGTCATGATATTCGCACGCCAATGAATGGAATTGTGGGAATGACTGCGATTGCAATGGCAAATATTGACAATCCAGAGCGTGTCAAAGACTGTCTTGGAAAGATTACGCTGTCTAGCAGGCATCTGCTAGGATTAATCAATGATGTTCTGGATATGTCAAAGATTGAGAGCGGAAAGCTGACGCTCAATATGAACCAAATATCACTGCGAGAGACAATGGACAGTATCGTGAATATTGTGCAGCCACAGGTGAAAGAACGACAGCAGCATTTTGATATTTTTATTCAGGAAATTATAACGGAGGAAGTGCACTGTGATAGTGTACGACTAAATCAGATTTTAATTAATTTGCTGTCAAATGCGCTGAAATTTACGCCGGAAGGCGGTAGAATCAACATTTACTTACAACAGGAGCCTTCCCCTGCTGGGGATTCTTATGTGCGGTGCCATTTTCGGGTGAAGGACAATGGTATTGGAATGACAGAGGAATTTCAAAGTAAGATTTTTGATACTTTTACTAGAGAAGAGAAAGCACAGATTGATAAGATTGAGGGAACAGGACTTGGAATGGCGATCACAAAGGCGATTGTGGAAGCTATGAAGGGCAGTATTGAGGTGCAGAGTGAACCCGGAAAAGGAACAGAATTTCATATTACTCTTGATTTGGAAAAAGCCGACACCAAAGAGGAGGATATGAAACTTCCGCCTTGGAGAATGTTAGTGGTAGATAACAATGAGGAGCTCTGTGAAAGTGCAGTCTGTTCATTAAAAGAGATTGGAATTGATGCGCAGTGGGTCGCAAACGGCAAGACTGCTGTTGAGATGGCAAAAAAATACCATGAGGAACAAAATCCTTTTGAGATAGTACTTTTGGATTGGAAGATGCCGGATATGGACGGGCTGCATACGGCGCGTGAAATGCGAAAGCATTTGGGAGAGGAAGTGCCGATTTTAATTATTTCTGCATACGATTGGAGCGAGATAGAGGAGGAGGCTGCAGAGGCTGGCGTTCAGGGATTTATTGCAAAGCCATTGTTCAAATCGAATCTATTTCTCGGATTGAAACGCTATATGCTAGACGAATCCGAAAAAGAAGAGAAAGAAGAATCGGATTTCCACAATAGTTTTGCTGGAAAGAAAATTTTGCTGGCAGAGGACAATGATTTAAACTGGGAAATTGCAGAAGATCTTTTATCTGAGGCAGGATTTGAATTGGAGCGAGCGGAGAATGGAAAAATCTGTGTGGAAAAATTTGAACAATCTGTGCAGGGATATTATGATGTTGTACTGATGGATATCCGCATGCCTATTATGAATGGGTATGATGCAGCGCGGGCGATTCGTACCTCAGGGCGTCCAGATGCGAAGCTGCCGATTATCGCAATGACGGCAGATGCCTTTTCTGATGATATTCAGCGGTGTCTTGACTGTGGTATGAACGAGCATGTGGCAAAGCCAATTGATGTGAACAGGTTAACACAGCTTCTGAAAAAATATTTATAGATAATACGCGCGCCGATGCAGAGGCAATAAGTTATTACATGGCGCATCGGCGGCGTGAAAGTAGGGAAGATAAAGATTCCCTTACTCGTTCTCCGACTTGTCACCCTCGATCAAATAGTCACAGGAGACGCCGAATATATGCGCTAGAGCACGAATTTCAATGTCTGTGACATAGCGTTTATTTGTCTCTATGCGGGTAATTACATTTTTGTCCATGTCATACCCGGCAAGTTGGAGTTTGTTGGATAAGTCTCGCTGCGAGAGGTAATGCTTTTTTCTCAGTGCAATAAGGCGTTTACTGATCAGATTTTTTTCGCCGGAGCTGGTTTTGGGCTTTGGCATAACGAAAACCTTCTTTCCATAATGTTACGTATCACTTTTACAACCTGATATTTATGATTTTAAGGGATAAATTGGAAAAATAGGGTTGTAAAAACGGGACAAATGAGGAATTATAGAGGAAGTGGAGGAGAGACTGTCATGAAAATAGCGCAATTAAAAAATATTGTCGTTCCATTGTTAGATTGGTATCACAGTAGCAGCAGAAAGCTTCCTTGGAGGGATAGTAAAGACCCATATCGAATATGGGTATCAGAAATAATGTTGCAACAGACAAGAGTTGAAGCTGTAATTGCATATTATAAGCACTTTATGGAACGATTTCCCACGGTGGAATCGCTTGCGGCGTGTGATGACGAAGAACTTTTTAAACTGTGGGAAGGATTGGGATATTACACGCGCGCACGCAATCTTAAAAAGGCGGCACAGCTAATCTGTACGCAGTTTGCAGGCCAGTTTCCGAGTCAGTTTGATCAGATTCTTGCGCTGCCAGGAATTGGCGCATACACGGCAGGAGCGATTGCATCGATAGCTTTTGAGCAGGCAAAGGCGGCTGTGGATGGAAATGTACTGCGTGTGATTACTAGATTGACACAGGAAAAGCATGACATAACAGATGCAAAGTTTCGAGAAACGATTACAAAGGCATTGGAGGATAGTTACCCTCAAACACAAAGAGGAGACTTTACGCAGAGTTTGATGGAGCTTGGAGCAGTAGTTTGTGTGCCAAACGGCGCGCCGCAATGTAACAGTTGTCCGCTAAATCAATTTTGCGATGCTTACAGCAATGGAACGCAGCTTTTATATCCGGTGAAGAAAAAGAAAGCTGCTCGCAAAGTGGAACAAAAGACCGTTTTTATACTTTATTTCAACGGCAAGATGGCCCTTCGCAAACGGGAGAACAAAGGTGTCTTGTCTGGAATGTGGGAGCTGCCAAATCAGGAGGGAATGTTGATAAGGCAGCAGGTTTATGAATGGCTTGCGGAAAAAGGGCTTGTGGTGGATACGATAAGAGAGTCGCCCAATAAAAAGAAACAGTTAAAACATATTTTCACACATATAGAATGGCATATGACTTACTGGGTAATTTCCTGTAGTACGGCTGGAACAGACCAAAACCTTGTGTGGGTCACAAACGAGCAATTAGAACAGGAAATTGCACTTCCAACTGCCTTTAAAAAAGTGTATCAGGCAGCAGCCCAAGATTTCTCTTGACAGAGTATAGAGTTATAGAAAATTGGTTACGCTATACTCTGTATCCATATAGAGAAGGAGGATTTTGTTATGTCATTAATTAATCGTGAAATTGTGGATTTCAAAGTGCAATCATTTGTAAATAATGAGTTTAAGGAGGTAACAAAAAAAGACGTTCTTGGAAAGTGGAGCGTATTTTTTTTCTATCCAGCAGACTTTACATTTGTATGTCCTACGGAGCTTGAGGATTTAGCCAATAAATATGAGGATTTTAAAAAAATTGGTTGTGAGATTTACAGCGTTTCCTGCGATACACATTTTGTGCATAAGGCATGGCATGATGTGTCAAAGACCATTCAGAAGATACAATATCCAATGCTTGCGGACCCCACAGCCGTCCTTGCAAGAGGTTTTGAAGTTTTGATTGAGGAGGATGGACTTGCAGAGCGTGGAAGCTTTATTGTTAATCCACAAGGTAAAATTGTGGCGTATGAGGTCATTGCAGGAAATGTTGGACGAAATGCAGAAGAGCTGTTTCGGCGGGTGCAGGCATCACAGTTTGTAGCGGAACATGGTGATCAAGTATGTCCGGCAAAATGGCAACCAGGTGGAGAAACTTTGAAGCCAAGTCTTGACTTGGTGGGGCTATTGTAGGTGAGCCAATGGAAGTACACGACAGATTGTATGATGTTATTATAGTAGGAGCAGGACCGGCAGGATTGTCGGCAGCAATCTATGCCGCAAGAGCAAAATACCATGTGCTTGTACTCGAGAAAAATGGGATAGGCGGACAGATTACTATCACCTCGGAGATTGTCAATTATCCTGGTGTGGAAATGGCAGGTGGAAAAGAATTGACAGAGCATATGCGCATGCAAGCAGAGCGATTTGGCGCAACTTTTGTGGTGGCGGAAGTGTTGGATATGGAGCTTGAACAAGAGGTCAAGCTCCTTCATACCACAAAAGGAGATTATGAGGCGCTAGGCGTTATTCTTGCACCTGGCGCAAATCCTAGAAAGATTGGATTTCAGGGTGAGAAGGAATTTCAGGGAAGAGGTGTGGCGTACTGCGCAACGTGTGACGGAGAGTTCTTTACTGGAAAGGACGTGTTTGTTATAGGCGGCGGTTTTGCAGCAGTGGAGGAAGGTATGTTTCTTACAAAATATGCCAGAAAAGTCACATTGATTGTACGCGAGCCAGATTATACTTGTGCAAAGACTGTTTCGGATAAGTTAAAGGATTTTTCAAACATTGAGACAATATTTCACACAGAACTTAAGGAAGCCGGTGGAGAACATGCGCTGTCTTATGCAGTATTTTTAAATAATGAAGATGGAAGCCAGTGGAGGTATGACGCACCGCAGGGAGATACTTTTGGAATTTTTGTGTTTGCAGGATATGTGCCAAATACCAAGTGGATTGCGGACTGTGTGGAGCGAAATGAACAGGGCTATTTGATTACCGATATGGACAGACAAACCAATATTGCAGGCGTTTTTGCAGCCGGCGATGTGTGTGTCAAAAATCTTAGACAGGTTGTGACAGCAGTATCAGATGGAGCAATTGCGGCGACTTCATTGGAGCGTATTGTATCGGAGCTTCATGCAAAACTTGGCATTCCAGATTTGTATCAGGCGCCACAACAAAGTAAAACCCTAGAGAAACAAGATGAACAGACGTATTTTACAAAGGGTGAGGGATTTATCAGTAGTGAGATACGACAGCAACTCACAGGGATTTTTACAAAGTTTTCTTCGCATGTTACAGTGCGTGCATGGCTTGATGAAAGTGCTTTTTCCGGCGAGATAAAAGGCTTTTTAAATGAGCTTGTCAGCATTACCGATAAGGTGGTATGGACAGAGCAGGTGCCAGAGGACGCTGTAAAGCCAGAGTATTTGCCAGCGATGGAAGTGCTTGACAGCACAGGCAAAAGCAGTGGTATTTATTTTCATGGGGTGCCAGGAGGGCACGAGTTCAATTCTTTTATCATTGCACTGTACAATGTGGCGGGACCTGGACAGGAATTGGACCATCAAACACAAAAGAAAATTGCAGCGCTTTCAGAAAAGACAAATATCAAGATTCTAGTCTCACTTACATGCACAATGTGTCCAGATTCTGTGATGGCAGCACAGCGAATCGCAGCCATATCGGATCAGGTCACAGCGGAGATGTTTGATTTGTCCCATTATCCAGAATTAAAAGAGAAATATAATGTTATGAGTGTCCCCTGCATTGTGATAAATGATAAAACGACTGTATTTGGGAAGAAGAATGTGGAGGAACTGCTGGCGCTGCTCTCTTGATGATTATGAGATTAAAGTGATTTAGAGCGTGTTTTGATGTGTAACAGTTCGGTATAACGAACTGTTACATTTTTTTAAATTTTTCTTGACAAATAAATGAATATATGATTAAATGTTCATATAAGCAATAAATGCTTATAAATGGATTGCTTTTACCAAAGCAGTAATTTGTTGTATTACAAGTGGACTGTTGGATTAGCAACTGCACAGTTGGAAATTATTCCGAGAGGTTACATACCGAAAGGGGGAGATAACAGTATGGTGGGCACAACAGAAACAATGGAGGATTTGGCAGCAGTGTTTAAGATATTTGGAGATTATACGCGCCTTACAATTCTTTCGCTGCTGATGGATCAGGAGGAGTTGTGTGTGGGGGATATCGCCGAGCGGCTAAATATGACACAGTCGGGAGTGAGTCATCAACTAGCGCTTCTAAAACAGAGCAAACTTGTAAAGACAAAACGTGAGGGAAAGAGTATCTTTTATTCTATCGCTGACGAGCATGTCTCCGCGATTATCCGTATTGGAATGGAGCATGTGCTGGAAGAGTAGAAGAAACGAATATTAGAAAGGAGAGATAAGATATGCTCATAGAGACAAAAAGACTGATAATAAGAAGTTTACTTCCGACGGATGAAAAGGTGTTTATTGATATGGCATCGGATGGCAGTTTGTGGGAAATATATGGGGATTGTAGTGAATGTCACAAATGAATGAGCGATTTTATAAGTGATGCGATCAAATTTGAAGCGGAAGATAATCCATATCGGGAATATCTGGCATTTGCTATAGAGGATAAGAAAAGTCATCTGGTAGTTGGTTCTGTGGGAAGTTCATATTACGAGGACTTTATGGAAGTTGGTGTCACTTATTTTATTGGAGCTGCTTATCGCGGAAATGGATTTGCCGCAGAAGCGCTGCAATGTTTAACAGAGTATTTGTTTGCAAAATATTCGCTTAAGAAACTGATTGCAGTTGTCAGCATAGATAATATTGCTTCCAGTAAAACTCTGGAAAAAGCAGGGTTTTCATTCGTTGAAACTAGGATGTACCAGGATTTACATGAAGAAAGCGAAAGTATAAGTAAATTCTATGAACTGGTAATGAAAACAGGGGAGAAGGTACATAGAGCTGTTGATAAGACATGAGTTTTACGGAAAAATCCGCAGTAATGGAACAGAGGGAAATTCAAGGAAATATTGTGGTCTGCGGACAACAAAGCTGAATGTGTGTGGTATTGTTTGATATGTTGATTATCATTGGAAATGTGTGTGATTATGAAAGGAGGAAATCAATATGAAAAAAACGTACAAAATTGAGGTGGACTGTGCAGCGTGTGCAGCAAAAATGGAGGAGGCAGCAAAGAAAACAGCAGGGGTGAAAGATGCGACGGTCGCATTTATGCCGCAGAAGATGAAAGTTGAGTTTGAGGACGACGCAGATGTGACAGCAGTTATGACAGAGGTGTTAAAGAACTGCAAAAAGGTGGAGTCTGACTGTGAGATATTCCTGTAAAAATGCAAGAATGGTAATGGCTCTGCAATGAATGCAAGAGCCATTTGTTTATGCGCACGCCGATGCAGATGAAATATGCCACTAAAGTGGCGCATCGGCGGCGCGCGAGTAGGGAAAGATAAATCTTTTCTACTCGATTGCACACGGACGCGGAAAGGAAATATGCAGCGAAAACTGCCTGCGTCCAGCGGCGCGAGTAGGGAAAGGAAGTGAGGAAAATGACAAAAAAACAAAAAAGGGTATTGATTCGGATTATAGTTTCTGCAGTGCTTGTCGTAACATTCAGTTTGGTGTCGGTTCAAAATCCATATGTGAGAATGGCATTATTTTTGATTCCGTATCTTATTATTGGATATGATATCCTTAGAAAGGCAGTGCTTGGCATTGTGAATGGTCAAGTGTTTGATGAAAATTTTCTGATGGCAATTGCCACAATTGGCGCCATTGTTTTAGGAGAGTATCTTGAGGGAACTGCCGTGATGTTGTTTTATCAGATTGGCGAACTGTTTCAGAGCTATGCGGTGGGAAAAAGTCGGGGGAATATTGCAGCGCTTATGGATATCAGACCAGACTATGCAAATATTGAGCAGGATGGGCAGCTTGAACAAGTTGATCCAGATAATGTAGAGATTGGAACAGTGATTGTTGTACAGCCAGGGGAAAAAATTCCAATTGATGGTATCGTTGTGAGTGGCAATTCAACACTCAACACAAGTGCATTGACTGGTGAGAGTCTTCCTAGAGAAGTGCATGAAGGGGATACAGTCATCAGTGGTTGTGTGAATTTATCTGGGTTGCTGCGCATTGAAACGACGCGGGAGTTTGGGGAATCTACAGTGTCGAAAATACTGGATTTGGTGGAAAATTCCAGTATGAAAAAATCAAAGTCAGAGAATTTTATTACGCGGTTCGCAAAGTATTACACACCAATAGTATGTATTGGAGCACTTGCGCTTGCAGTATTACCTCCTTTGGCAAATCTTTTGCTGGGAAATCCTGCAAATTGGTCACAGTGGATTATTCGGGCACTTACAACACTGGTTATCAGTTGTCCCTGCGCGCTGGTCATCTCAATACCGCTCAGTTTCTTTGGCGGCATTGGCGGGGCATCTGCACAGGGTGTATTGGTAAAGGGATCCAATTATTTAGAGGCGCTTTCTGAGACAAAATATGTGGTGTGTGACAAAACTGGAACACTGACAAAAGGTGTTTTTGAGGTAACGCATATTGCGCCGGCAGATAAGATGACAGAAGACGTGCTTCTTGAGCTGGCTGCTTATGCAGAGGGCTATTCCAATCACCCAATTAGTAGAAGTCTGAAGGAAGCGTATGAAAAAAGAACAGGAAAACAGGTAGATGCCACAAAGGTTTCTGATGTGGAGGAAATCAGCGGACATGGGGTCTCGGCAGTAATTGACGGCAGAAAAGTTTCGGTGGGAAATGTGAAGTATATGAAATTATTGAATATTCCATATACAAAGCCACAAAAGATTGGAACAGAAGTGCATGTTGCAGTTGACGGAAACTATGCAGGGTATCTCTTGATTTCAGACATTATCAAACCGAGTGCAAAGACTGCGATTGCAGGATTGAAGACCGCCGGAGTAAAGCAAGTGATTATGTTGACAGGAGATGCGAGGACTGTTGCGGAGGCAGTTGCGCAGGAACTTGGTGTGGATGTGGTAAAAAGCGAACTGCTGCCCGCAGATAAGGTCACAGAGGTAGAGCGGCTTTTGGCGGAAAAAGGAGAGAAAGAACGACTTGCCTTTGTCGGTGACGGTATCAATGACGCGCCCGTACTTTCCAGAGCAGATGTTGGAATTGCAATGGGAGCATTGGGGTCTGATGCGGCGATAGAAGCAGCAGATATTGTACTGATGGATGATGACCCAACCAAGATAGCTACAGCGATGAATATTTCCAGAAAAACGCTGCGTATTGTGCATCAAAACATTGTATTTGCGCTGGTTGTCAAGTTTGCGTGTCTTGGTCTGGGTGCAATCGGTTTTGTCAATATGTGGTGGGCAATTTTTGCAGATGTAGGTGTTATGATTCTCGCAGTTTTAAACGCCACCAGAACGCTAAAGAACAGTTAGAAAAGTAGGGAAAAATTCCCTGCTTTTTTAAAATTGTACAAAGATATCATTGACATCAGTCTAGGATTTTGGCTTAATAGAGATATAAGAATATTAAATTTTTATAATATTTGTAAAGAGAGGAAACAAAAATGGGCGGCTTTTTTGGAATAACATCACAGCAGGATTGTGTCTTTGATCTTTTTTTTGGAATTGATTATCACTCGCATTTGGGAACCAGGCGAGGCGGTATGGCAGTTTATGGAAAGGAGGGGTTTAATCGGGCGATTCATAATATTGAGAATGCACCATTTCGCACCAAATTTGACAAGGATGTGAATGAGATGCATGGAAATTATGGGATTGGCTGTATCTCAGACTATGAGCCACAACCGCTTATTATTCGTTCGCATCATGGAACTTACGCACTAACTACAGTGGGAAAGATTAATAATACAGACGAGCTAATACAGTGTCTGTTTGATGTGGGACATGCACATTTTCAGGAGATGAGCGGTGGTGAGGTCAATGCTACAGAGCTTGTCGCAGCGCTGATTAACCGCAGGGAAAATCTGATTGAAGGGATGAACTATGCACTGGAATCCATTGACGGCTCTCTGTCAATCCTTTTGATGAACAAGGCAGGGATTTATGCAGCCCGAGATAAATATGGGAGAACACCAGTTGTGATTGGTAGGAAGGAAGATGGTTTCTGTGCTTCCTTTGAGAACTTTGCATACAAGAATCTTGGATACACAGACTACAAGGAATTAGGACCTGGCGAAGTGGTAGTAATGACAGAGAAGAATTGTGTCACGTTGGTAAATCCGCAGAAGGAAATGAAGATTTGTACTTTCCTGTGGGTATATTATGGATATCCTGCGAGTTCCTATGAGGGTGTGAATGTGGAACAGATGCGTTATCGATGCGGAGAGAAAATGGCACGGCGCGACAATGTGGAGCCGGATATTGTGGCTGGCGTACCAGATTCTGGCATTGCACATGCAGTTGGATATGCAAATGAATCAGGCATTCCGTTTTCTAGGCCGTTTATCAAGTATACGCCGACATGGCCGCGGTCTTTTATGCCAACGATACAGAGCAAGCGAAATCTTATCGCGAAGATGAAGCTTTTGGCGGTTGATGAACTTGTCAAAGATAAAAGTCTGCTTTTGATTGATGATTCCATTGTTAGAGGAACACAGCTACGGGAAACAACAGAATTTTTATATCAGAGTGGTGCAAAAGAAGTGCATATTAGACCAGCTTGTCCGCCATTGCTGTACGGTTGCAAGTATCTAAACTTTTCGCGTTCTTCCTCAGAGTTAGATTTGATTACCAGACGTGTGATTGAGCGGCTAGAGAATGGCAATATCACACAGGAAATTTTGCAGGAATACGCAGACCCTGAATCGGAGAAGTATGAACACATGGTCGAAGAAATCAGAAAAGAGTTAAATTTTACCTCGTTGCGTTTTAATCGTCTGGACGATATGCTGGATGCGACAGGGATTGAACATTGTAAACTCTGTACATACTGCTGGAATGGAAAGGAATAATATAAAGTGGAATTTGGCGACTTTATGACTCGGAAAGTGTTTTTAACAATGAGAAAGGCGGCGGAAGATGAAAGAGAAAAGACAAAAGAAAATGGTTTCTATTAAGGTGAAGCTGCTGGGAATCATTCTGCCAGTGGTGATTGTCATTATGGTGTTGCTGGTAGGATTTCTGTATTTTATTTCCAAAAATATTATCAAAGAGTATTCAGAGAATTTGCTTAGTTCTTCCATTGACAATCAGACAAATCAGATTGAAGCATGGTTAAATGAAAATTTGTCTGCGTTTAATGCAGTAAAACAGGCAATTGAACAGACAAAACCTAATGTATCAGAATTGCATGCAATATTAGATAGTTATTATGGTTTTTGTGACAACTATCCAGAGGGACTTTATATTGCGGATGCAAATGGAAAATTGATGCTCCCTTCTGGATCTGAAAAGAAAGAAACCAACCCAACACAGTCTGTGTGGTATCAAGAGGGATTGACGCGCTGGAATATGGGACTGACAAATGCATACACTAACGCAGAGGGCAGAAAGGTGATTAGTGCATCAGGAATATTAAATGATGGTTCTGGTGTTGTCAAAGTAATTTCAGCAGATCTTACACTTGAGCGTATCAGCATTATTGTAAATAGTTATATTGAAATGGAACAGGCGCAGGCATTTTTGGTGAGCAGCACGGACGGGACAATTCTGGCACATCATGAAAATGACTTGATTTCAACAAAACTTGGGGATTCCAAGGATGCTTTTATGCGGGCTATCTGGCAGAAAGTGGAACAGTGGGATTTTGATATGGCGGAGATTGACAGCAATATGACTGCATTTTCACAGATACAGGGGACAGATTGGATATTGGTATCTTATATTCCAACCAAAGTAATCTATTCAAATATCGACAACGTACGAAATATAATGCTGGTGTTTGGGTTGCTGTCCATTCTTTTGTTGGCAGGGTTAGTAGAGCGTGTTGTCCATATGGTGATTCGTCCTGTTAAAGAGTTAATCAAGGTGATTACAGCAATGACCAACGGAGATTTTACGGTGCAGGTCAAAACTGGCAGCAATGATGAGATTGGTGCGATGAGCGGTTCTGTAGAACAGTTTATTCAAACAATGCGGCAGATGATTGCCTCAATACATAGGGTGTCAGACAAGCTAAACATACAGGCAGGAAACAGTGATACGATTTCTCGTGAAATGTATGATGCATCCAAGAAGCAAGGGCAGAATATGAGGGAACTGAACTCTACTGTAGAACAGTTATCACTCTCTGTAGGTGAGATTGCAGAACATGCGACGACGCTTGCCACAGTGGTTACAGCTACGAAAGAAGATGGCGAGCAGGTGGATAAAAAGATGCAGGAGACTGTAATTGTCTCTCAGAGTGGACAGTCTGATTTGCAGCGCGTCAGCAGTGCAATGGATACAATCAATGTCTCAGTACAGAAGTTGCAACAGTCGATAGATGAAGTGGGAAAAGCTTCTTCGGAGATTACAAACATTACGGAGATTATTGGAAATATAGCAGATCAGACAGCTCTGCTTTCCCTTAATGCATCGATTGAGGCTGCGCGTGCAGGGGAGGCAGGCAGAGGGTTCTCTGTGGTGGCGACAGAGATTGGACAACTTGCCAATACCAGCGCTGATGCTGTACACAATATTGAAGGGTTGATTGGACAGATTAACAGTTTGGTAGGAGATACTGTGAAACAGACTAAGGAGAGTGTAGAAAATATTAACCATAGCAGCAACTTGGTAGGAGATACGCTTCGGACATTTGACTCTATATTCGGCAATATTGATCAGGTTAGCACATTAGTCCGTGAGATGATTCAAAAGGTGGAAAAAGTAGATGATGTGGCGACAAATGTGGCTGCAATAACACAGGAGCAGGCTGCAAGTTCCGAGGAGATTTTGGCAACTTCTGAATCGATGGTACACCAAGTAGACAATATAACTGGAAATAGTGAACGTGTTTCGGAGGGCGAAAAAGAACTGACAGCGTCGGCAGAGGAACTGTATCAGCAGGTTGTCAGATTCAAGATTGGAGAGGGGGCATAACTGTGAGAAAGAGTAAAAACTGTTTGAGAAGATGTGTCTCCCTTTGCGTTATCACTGTGATGCTGATGGTTGCTGTGTCGGGATGCGGGCGGTCAGCAGGCGGGGAAAGAGGAGGCATACGAATATTTTTTGCCTTGAATGCAATAGATACATTTCGAGAGACGCTTGTGAGCAGCGCCGCAGAGCGGGCGACACAAAAGGGTGTGCAGATGGATGTGGGAGATGCGCAGGGCTCAATTGAAAAGCAGGTAGAGCAGTTGAAGGAAGCGGCTGTAAAACAGTATGATGTGATTATTTGCAGTCCAGTATCTGTAGATACAGTAGTGCAGTTAAAAATGAGCGCAGGAGATATACCAATCGTATTTGTCAATAGCTGTCCAGATGAAAAACATTTGCAGTCTGGAAAATATGTTTATGTTGGTTCCAGTGAACAGGTAGCAGGAGAATTTCAGGCAGAATATTTGTTAGAGAAACTGTCTGGAAAGCAGGAAATTAATGTGGTTCTGATCAAAGGCCCAGCGAGTCACTCCGCGACAGAAGGGCGTACCAATGGGGTTAAGAGGACACTAGAAAAGAGCGGAAAACAGCTTCGATATGTGTTTGAGGACAGTGCAAATTGGGATACAGAGCAGGCAAAAAAGCTATTTGAGCTGTTTTTGAGCACAGGAGTTGCGGCGGATTGTGTTATCTGCAATAATGATGCGATGGCACTGGGGGTTGTGGAAGCTTGTAAAAAGCACGGCATTGATGGCAGTACACTTCCGATTTTGGGCGTGGATGCAACAGCGGACGGGTGTGAGGCGATTCGCAGTGGTGACATGGCGTTTACAGTATATCAATCTGGAAGCGGACAGGGACATGCAGCAGTAGACACGGCAATTGAGCTTGCGGGAAAGGGAAATATGAAAGAGATTGCGGGAAGTACAGAAGATGGAAGATTTGTATGGGTAGACTTTGAGCGTGTGGACAGTGGAAATGTTTCCCAATATGCGAAATAATTTTCAACTGTGCGGTTGGAATAATTTGTAAAAAGATATATGTGGAGATAAATAGTTTTGCAATATAATATGATATGCACAATAAAAATGTGTTGAAAAATATGTTGGAGCTATTATAATAAAAGAGGATTATTATAATTTGAAGGAACAAACGGAGGACTCGAGAATGGGAAATGTAAAACGTATTTACGTGGAAAAAAAAGAATCCTTTGCCGTTAAGGCTAGGGAACTTGAGGAGGAATTAAAGAGCTATCTGGGCATCACTGGGCTTAAGAAGGTCAGAATTTTTATTCGCTATGATGTGGAGAATCTTACAGATGCTGTTTTTGATAAGGCGTGCAAGTGTGTTTTTTCAGAGCCTCCTGTAGATGATTTATATATGGAAAACATTGATCTGTCAGAGGGTGCACGCTGTTTTTCTGTGGAGTATCTGCCAGGACAGTTTGACCAGCGAGCAGACTCAGCAGTGCAGTGTGTACAGTTTCTAAAGGAGGACGAACAGCCTATTATCAAGACGGCTGTCACCTACCTTCTAATTGGAACGATTTCGGACAGTGAGTTCGACAAAGTAAAAAATTATTGCATTAATCCTGTGGATTCACGGGAAACTGGAATGGAAAAGCCAGAGACGTTGGTACAGTCCTTTGCAGAACCCGCGGATGTTGGAAGTTTTGACGGATTTGTGGATATGGATGAAGGTACATTGTCAGAGTTGTATGGTTCACTTGGACTTGCCATGACATTTAAGGATTTTCGACATATTCAAAACTATTTTAGAAATGAGGAACATAGAGATCCGACTGTCACAGAAATCAGAGTGTTGGATACTTACTGGTCCGACCACTGTCGTCACACGACGTTCTCCACAGAATTGAAGAAAATTACCTTTGAGGAAGGGTATTACACAGAACCGATTAAGACTACATATGAAAATTATCTTGCAGTTCGGGAGGAAATTTTTGCAGGCAGAGAGGACAAGTATGTCTGTCTGATGGATCTGGCGCTGATGGCAATGCGAAAACTTAAAAAAGATGGTAAGCTGGAGGATCTGGAGAAATCAGATGAGATTAATGCATGTTCGATAGTCGTTCCTGTAGAGATTGACAAGGAAGATGGAAAGGGCGTTGTCACAGAGGAGTGGCTGGTAAACTTTAAGAATGAGACGCACAATCATCCGACGGAAATTGAGCCGTTTGGCGGCGCAGCGACCTGTCTTGGCGGTGCGATTCGCGACCCGCTTTCTGGACGTACATATGTTTATCAGGCAATGCGCATTACTGGTGCGGCGGACCCTACTGTACCAGTAGGAAATACAATGCGAGGCAAGCTTTCACAAAAGAAGCTGGTGCGTGGTGCAGCGAGTGGTTATTCGTCTTACGGAAATCAGATTGGACTTGCTACAGGATTTGTCAAGGAAGTGTATCATCCGAATTACGTGGCGAAACGAATGGAGATTGGCGCCGTGATGGCAGCGGCGCCAAGAGCAGGTGTTATTCGTGAAAATTCAGATCCTGGAGATATTATCATTTTGCTCGGTGGGCGGACAGGACGAGACGGCTGCGGCGGAGCAACAGGTTCTTCTAAAGTACACACGACAGCGTCTCTAACCACCTGTGGCGCAGAGGTTCAGAAGGGAAATGCGCCGACAGAGCGCAAATTACAGCGATTGTTCCGCAGGGCTGAAGTTAGTAGAATTATTAAGAAATGCAATGATTTTGGCGCGGGTGGTGTGTCTGTCGCAATTGGGGAGCTTGCGGATGGCCTTGTTGTGGATATGGATAAAGTGCCTAAGAAATATGCAGGTCTGGACGGAACAGAACTTGCCATATCGGAATCTCAGGAGAGAATGGCAGTTGTTGTAGATCCCAAAGATGCGGATCTGTTTCTTGCGTATGCCGCAGAAGAGAATCTTGAGGCGGTGAAGGTTGCGGTGGTTACAGAAGAGCCAAGACTGGTATTAAAATGGCGCGGCGATAAGGTTGTGGATATTGCGAGAGCCTTTCTCAATACAAATGGCGCACATCAGGAAACGGGGGTATTTGTAGATACTCCTGTAGAGGAGGATAATTATTTTCATAAGACAGCAGTGAAAAAAGTGGAGGAAGCGCTGGAAAAGGACAGCGTAAAGGAAGCGGTTCTCGCCACATTGAACGATCTGAATGTATGTTCACAGAAGGGGCTTGTGGAAATGTTTGATGCGTCCATCGGCGCGGGTAGTGTGTTTATGCCTTATGGTGGAAAGTATCAGCTTACAGAGACACAGACAATGGTTGCAAAACTTCCTGTATTAAAAGGAAAGACAGATACTGTGACAATGATGGCATATGGGTTTGATCCATATCTGTCCAGTTGGAGTCCGTATCACGGAGCAATCTATGCAGTGACCGAATCAATGGCAAAGATTGTGGCAGCAGGAGGCGATTATACAAAGATACGGTTTACATTCCAAGAATATTTTCGACGTATGACAGAGGAAGATTCCCGTTGGAGTCAGCCTTTTGCAGCGCTGCTTGGCGCGTATGATGCACAGATTGGCTATGAATTGCCTTCGATTGGTGGAAAGGATTCGATGTCGGGCACATTCAATAAGATTGATGTGCCGCCCACACTCGTTTCTTTTGCGGTGGATGTCGCAAAGCAGCAGGATATTATCACACCGGAGTTAAAGAGTGCAGGGGACAAACTTGTTGTGTTTGACTTGCCCAAAAATGAGTATGACCTTCCAGAGTATGCGCAGGTGATGAAACTCTACAGTGGCATTGCGAAATTGATTGCCGACAAGGTGATTGTAGCTGCCTATGCACTTGATTCCAAGGGTATCGTGGCATCGGCGGCAAAGATGGCATTTGGGAATAAGATGGGCGTGGAGTTTGACAGTGCACTTGAAGCAAAAGCGCTTTTTGCCAACGAAATAGGAGGCATTATCGCAGAGGTTTCCGCAGATAAATTGGATGCGCTTGCCGCAAGTGGTGTGCCTTACAGGATTGTTGCGACAGTGTGCGCCGAGAATGAGGGCTTTGTATATCAGGATACAATCGTGTCGATGGACGAAGCGTTAAAGGCTTGGACATCAAAGCTTGAGAAGGTATTTCCGACAAAGGCTGTAAAAGATGCAGAGACAATTGAGACAAAGCTATATGATACAAAAGATATTTATGTGTGCAAAAATAAAGTGGCAAAGCCAACAGTATTTATACCAGTATTTCCTGGTACAAATTGTGAGTATGATTCGACAATTGCATTTGAGCGCGCAGGTGCTAATGTTGTGACAAAGGTATTTCGCAATCTTTCGGCAAAGGATATTAGAGATTCTGTGGACGAATTTGCACAGGCAATTGCACAGGCGCAGATTATTATGTTTCCAGGTGGTTTCTCAGCAGGCGATGAGCCAGATGGAAGTGCGAAGTTTTTTGCGACAGCATTCCAGAACGCAAAGATGAAAGAGGCAGTGAACAAGTTGTTGAATGAAAGAGATGGTTTGGCACTTGGTATTTGTAATGGATTTCAAGCGATGATTAAACTTGGTCTTGTGCCTTACGGTGAGATTGTTGGGCAGAAAGAAGATTCGCCAACGCTTACTTACAACACAATCAACCGTCATATTTCTAAGATGGTTTACACAAAAGTTGTCACCAACAAGTCACCATGGCTGCAGCTTGCTAAACTGGGAAAGACTTATGTGACCCCTGCTTCTCATGGTGAGGGAAGATTTGTGGCGCCGCAGGAGTGGATTGATAAACTCTTTGCAAATGGGCAGGTTGCGACGCAGTATGCGGATTTTGATGGTAATCTTTCCATGGATGAAGAGTGGAATGTAAACGGTTCTTACGCTGCGATTGAAGGGATTACTTCGCCGGATGGAAGATGTCTTGGCAAGATGGCACATGTGGAACGCCGCGGTGATTCTGTGGCAAGGAACATCTATGGAGAGCAGGATTTAAAGATATTTGAGAGTGGTGTGTTGTATTTTAAATAATAGGAAGCCAAAGATGGAATTGTTGTGTTACAATTCACACCCACGCCAGTTTTTATCATGTTATAAGTTATTGAGGTGTGAATTATAACAGATTTTGCACACAAAATGCTAAAAGGCAAGCATTTTGGCGCATGATTCCCACTACTTTGGCGTGGGTGTGAAAAGTAACATTGTTGTTACAACAGTATGAAATTTTGGAAACCACAGGATAGACAAACATATGGATTCCTGATATCATAATTATGAGGATGCTCGTTGATGTGGTGATGGAATGATGAATGTTATATTTGTGGGAATTGGAATTTTTAGTATTGGTATTATTATTTTTGCATTGATGCTTCTGCTTCGGGGCGACGGTTCAAGAGAGCAGAAGCTAATGCAATATTTTTTTCTGGGCGCATTGGTGCAGAATGTTGGATATCTGTTAGAGTTAACAGCACCTACATTGGAGGCTGCCATAGTGTCTGTCAAAATACAGTACAGTATCAGCCTTGCGGCAATTGAACAGCAGCTGAAAAAAGAATATGAGGTAATTCCGGTCAATTCCGGTGCGCGTGCGCTACAATATTTGCGCCGAGAAAGACCAGATTTGATTCTCCTAGATATTTAGATGGCGCAAAAAGATGGGATTGAAACAATGCGAGAAATTCGTCAGATAGAGAGAGGTTGGGGAATTCCAGCGATTATGCTCACCTCAAAACAGGACAAAGCGACAATTATAGAAACTTCTAAATTAGGAATATTTGACTATGTGCTCAAGCCATTTAAGGGAGAGGACCTGCATAATCGGATTGATCGCGCATTGAAAAAGTAGGAGGTGTTTGAGCAGATTGACAACGAGAGAAGAAGCCTTAAAGTATGGGCTTACATTTAAAGAAGTATATCAGGATACGCCCTTTCATGACACAAACTGGATTTTGGTGCGTTGCAAGAAAAATCGGAAGGCTTTTTTGTGGACTTATCAATATCAAGGGCAAATGCGCATTAATGTAAAAGTTAGTCCAGAATGGCGAGATTTCTGGCGGGATACATACATATCAGTGATTCCGGGATATCATCAAAATAAAGAGCATTGGAATACTGTGATTCTTGATGGGAGCATTCCTGATGAGGAAGTGAAGCGAATGATTGCGGAAAGTTATGATTTGGTAAAGGGGAAATGATGTATGGCAGTTCAATATAATGTATCGGCAATGATATCATAAAGATGTTTGGATGCACAGAACCTGTGGGCAAGGAAATGTAGGAAAAACAGTGAGAGTTGTGACCTTTGGTATTTGTGAGACTGATTTGGAGAAGGAGGACCCACCGGTATATTATTTGCATGAAGCTGATTCTATTAAGGATTGGAATGTGCTGACGAATACATTATCCGAATTTCTTGGTGGGGTTGTCTGTGATATGTTGTCAGGAGTGAATTATTCAACAGCGCAGGATGTTTTGGAGGAAGAATGCTGGGAGTTTTGTGAATTTAAGAATTTAGACCAACTGGCACAGCGGCAGATAGTTCTTTCAGAGATGACAAAATATCCATCTTTTTATGGAGAGGAAGCTTTTTATCGTGTCTGTATAGAATTGGATATGAAGACGTTGTATTTGGTCAGTGATGACAAGGAATTGCTGATGATACAGAAGATAGAATAATCTCTAAAAAATGATTGCATTCAGAACAAATGTGTGATAAGATGAAAACAAACATAAATTTGGAAAATTTGTTTGTTTTCATCTTGCCACACATTTTTTATGCACACGGGTGGCCAAAGGAAATATGTCAGCAGAGCTGACGGATGCCAGGCTCGCGAGTAGAGGATAAGGATTGGAGACTGAAAAATTTAGTCTGGAGATAGAGAACTATGAGTGATATGATACAATTGCATTCAACGTTGAAACAGACAGTTACAGAGGGAGAGCAGTTTACGGAATCGACACAGACACTTGCAAAACGAGAGTTACACACAACACAGACACAATCGATTATGGAAAAGCTTGCAATTTTGTCAGATGCTGCAAAATACGATGTGGCGTGTACGAGTTCTGGTATTGATAGAAAAGGGAATGGGCGTGATATGGGAAACTGTGTGGCGGCTGGAATTTGCCATAGTTTTTCAGCGGACGGCAGGTGTATTTCTCTACTGAAAATACTTATGTCAAATGAGTGTGTTTATGATTGCAAATATTGTATTAATCGCAAAAGCAATGATGTGCCGCGTGCAACGTTTACTCCTGATGAAATCTGTGAGCTAACTATGAATTTCTATAAAAGAAATTATATTGAAGGACTGTTTTTGAGTTCTGGTGTCATTCATAATCCAAGCTACACAATGGAGCTGCTTTACCAGACACTTTATAAGCTTAGGAATGTGTATCACTTTCGCGGTTATGTACATGTCAAAGGAATCCCAGGTACAGATCCAATGCTGATTCAGCAGATTGGTTATTTGACTGATAGAATGAGTGTGAATTTGGAGTTGCCTACGGCGGAAGGGCTGGAAAAGCTTGCGCCCAACAAGCACAGAAAAGCAATTTTAACGCCAATGCGCCAGATACAAAATGGCATTGCACAGGGAAAACAGGAGCTTGCATTATACCACAATGCGCCGTCGTTTGTGCCAGCAGGACAATCTACACAGATAATTATTGGAGCGACGCCAGAAAGTGATTATCAAATTATGTCTGTCGCGGAGGGACTGTATGATAAGTTTGGTTTGAAGCGGGTGTTTTATTCCGCATATGTGGGGATAAATGAAGATCAGGCGTTGCCTTCTGTTCATGCAGCTTCCCCGCTGTTGCGCGAACATCGGTTGTATCAAGCAGATTGGCTGCTGCGATATTATCAGTTCCGAATAGATGAGCTTTTAAATGAAAAGCATCAGAATTTTAATGTATTATTAGATCCAAAGTGTGACTGGGCATTGCAGCATTTGGATCAGTTTCCAGTGGAGATTAATCGGGCAGATTACAAGATGCTTCTGCGTGTGCCAGGGATTGGGGTAAAGAGTGCGCAGCGCATCTGTAAGGCGAGAAAAAGCAGTGTGCTCAATTTTGACAATCTTAAAAAAATTGGTGTCGTCTTAAAGCGTGCGCTGTATTTTATCACTTGTAATGGGAAGATGATGTACAAAACAAAGCTTGAAGAAGATTATATTATAAGGAATTTGCTGGCAGAACATGAGAAGTTGCCGTTTGATAAGGACGGAATGACCTACAAACAGTTGTCGCTGTTTGATGATGTCCACGAAAACGCAGAGCAGTATTCACCATTATTGATGCGATAGTGTAGTGTTCGTAACAGTTTAGCCTTCGGCTTCCTGTTACAAGCATTAAGCCATGCAAAACCACTTCGTGGTGGCTTGATGCATCTCAACCACTACATTATTTTACGGACTTTGCAGTAAATGCAAAGTTTTGAGGCTGAATTGTAACTAGTGTTCATCTGGCTTCATTAGAAAATCTTGACGCAGATGGACATTTAGACAAGTAATTGTCATGAGTTATTTTTGAACAGTTTCTTAGAAAGGGATTTTACATGGAAGAATATGTATTAATCTGCGAGGGCAGTACAGAGGGAATTTTGACGGGAGTTTATGAGGCATATCTTTTTAAAAAGAAGATGAGAATAGAAAGTCACAATTGTATTCATCTTGCGACAAAGGAGCCAGAGATACAGCGCCTGTTTACACATTATAAATCAATACAGACAGATGCTGAAAAAGCGGAGAAAGTAAGCAATACGATTGTGAGACAGTTGGGGAATGAAACGTGGTATAGAATTGGCATGGCGATGGTGTCCTGCTATGAAGATAGGGCGGATGTGGTATATCACACGATTGTTCTTGGCTTGCAATTGCGGGATAAAAAGATTATGGACCGATTACAGGAGGACTGCGTACAGCGCACATTTCAGTGTGCACGCGCGTCTGAGAATGAGTTGTGTCATCTAAAACAGTTTTTGCGTTTTTCAGAGTTGCAAAATGGTATGTTGTATGCGAAAATTAACGCAAAACATCATGTCCTTCCGCATTTAATGCCACACTTTGCTGACAGATTGCCCGCTGATAATTTTGTGATCTATGATGAAAATACGCAGACATTTGGATTACATGCAAGTTATAAGAAGTGGTATTTGATGCAGGGGGCAGATTTTGACGAGGACCGGTTGGTTTACTCTGAGTTTGAGGATGAATATCAGAAGTTATTCCAGCGCTTTTGTAAAAGCGTTGCAATTGAGGCGCGTATGAATCCTGCATTGCAGAGGAGTATGCTGCCGCTGCGCTTTCGACCAAATATGACAGAGTTTCAATAATAGATGCTTAGGAATCATAGTTCCTTAGAAAGGGGAAAAATGGCAATTATCGGAATTGATTTGGGTACGACAAATAGTCTGGTATCTTATTGGAAAGAGGGAACAGTAAAATTGATTCCTAATTCTATGGGCAGTGTGTTGACGCCAAGTGTAGTCAGTGTAATGCAGGAGGAGATTCTTGTAGGGCAATCGGCAAAAGAGCGAGGACTAACGCATGACAGTGAGACGGCGGCTTCTTTTAAGCGTTTTATGGGGACAAAAAAGAAATATCAGTTGGGAAGCCGAATATTCACTCCTGCAGAACTTTCAGCACTTGTCTTGAAGAAATTAAAACAGGATGCGGAAGCGTATCTTAATGAGCCAGTAGAGGAAGCAATCATCACAGTTCCAGCGTATTTTAATGACAGGCAGAGGACAGATACCAAACTTGCAGCAAAGATGGTAGGGCTTAAAGTAGAACGGTTGATAAATGAACCATCGGCGGCAGCGCTTGCCTATCAGACCGCGCAGAATCAGGAGGATGCTGTACTCCTAGTATTGGATTTTGGAGGAGGGACTCTTGATATTTCTGTTGTGGAATGTTTTGAAAATGTGATTGAAATTGAGGCGGTAAGCGGTGATAATCATTTGGGGGGCGATGATATTGACCAGCTTCTCTACAGAGATTTTATGGAAAAACACCCAGAACTTTCCAGGCTGGATGAAGAGGGTATTGTTGGGTTGCGAACTGCTTTGACAGAGGCGAAATGTGCACTTGGCAAACAAGACAAACTTATGTTTTCTTATACTTATGGGACAAGTGCGGTTGAGGATTATATAACGCAGGAACAGTTGTTGGAGTTGGGATTGCCCATATTGGAGCGCATTCGACATCTGTGTGCGCAGGCGATGCGGGACGGAAAATGCAATGTGGATGAGATTGATGATGTGATTATGGTGGGTGGTTCCGCACAGCTTTATTTTGTACAGCGATTTATGGAAGAATTGTTTGGCAGACCACCAGTAATAATGGAGGAGACAGATAAAATTGTGGCAAGAGGCGCTGGCATTTATGCAGGGATACGAATGCGTGCCGCGGATATTAAAGACTGCATGATGACAGATGTCTGTCCATTTACACTTGGAACAAATGTTGTATGGGACAGAGAAGATGACAGACCACATATCTGCCCCGTTCTGGAACGCAATTGTCCGTTGCCTTTTTCAAAGACAATCCAGTTGTATACTACAGGAGATTATCAGGAATTGATGCGCGTCGGTATTTATCAGGGGGAAGCGTACTATGCGGATGAGAATGTGTGTCTTGGAGAGCTGTTAATTGGGGTTCGGCGGCGTCCGGCAGGGGAGGAAGGAATTCGCGTAACGTTTTCTTATGATATTAATGGTGTGCTGCAAGTCGAGGCGGAGAACGCGATGCATCAGGTAGCTAGAAAGTTGATTGTCAATGATGCGTTGAGCGAGAAGGAAATAGAGGAAAGTCTAATAAGATTAGAACAGTTGAAGATGCCAGATAAAGAGGCAGAGGAATATGAGCTGATTCACGCCAAGTTAGAATGGTTGTATCGACAGCAGACAGGGGCGGTAAGAAATCAGACCGCGAGAATGTTGTATAATTTGGAGACGGCAAGGGAAGAGGGAAAATGTCATTTATATTTGAAAGTTAAAGAGGAAGCGAAACAGTGGTTGGTGCAGGCGTCCATGTATGTTGACGCATTTGAACCAGAAAGCTAGGGGGAATGCAATGAATACGATTTGGGAAATTCTTGGAATTGAACCTACATTGGACAAAAAAGAGATTCGCAAAGCCTATGCTGCTTTAAGTCGTACCTACCATATGGAAGAATTTCCAGAGGAATTTGCCAGAATCCAACAGGCGTATCATGCAGCATTGGAGTATGCGCAGTATCAGAGGGGGAAGACGGCACAATTTATGCATGTTGTCCCGTCTGACAGTATAGAGAACGGCGGAAATCATACACCAAACTCTATTTTATTGCGTTTGGAACAGTTTCGTCAGAATCAAAAAGTTACATCTGTTGCATATAACAGCGAGGAAGTGATTGTTCAAATTATACAATTGTTGACAGGATGCAATCAATTGACAGATTTAGAGAAAAAAGAGTCTGACAGACTACTCGTATGGCAGAACTTTATATTATCTGATGCATTTCTCACAGTTTATGACAAGGAAGGGTTTGTGGAAAAGCTTGTACAGGAGCTTTCGGCTTGCAGAGAGATTTCTTTATCGGAATTGGAACCGGAATTTTTGAGTGAATTGTCATTGGTTTATGGTATCATTCATTTTGATGATATAGGAAGATACGACCGTGGGAACAAGGTTGTTTTGGGAGACTTGCTGTTGGAGCAGAAAAGCGCCGACTGGATGGAAGCTAGATCGACCGCGCAGCGAGTTAGCTTAAGTTATTCTTTCTATTCGTTTCGCAAGTTGTGTCAGAGTGCGTATAAAGGAGAGCTTAAGGATTACCAGTTAGATAAATGGGGAAATCTGTGTTTTCATGCAGAGGATAACTACATTTCAAAAGTGACAGGAGAGGAAGCTCCAAAGTGGCAGTTGCGAATTGAAGCTGTGATAGAGCCGTTTGCGCCTGCTTGTGTGGCAATGCACCGTTATCTGGTTGGGCACTATGGGATTTCAGAGCAAGTTTGTCATTGTATGCGCACAAATTTTGAAATTGATGGGAGGATGGGAGAATATTCACTTTGTTCTTATCAGGAAGCGTATGAGCAAATGTGTCAAAAATATCCGCATATGAATCAGTCCGAGGCTGCCAAATTGACAGAGTGGAAACTTGCATTGCTGTCAAATTCGCCTGTATTTACGAAGAGAGCACTGGATTTTGAGACAATAGAGTGGTTAATGCTGGTCTGGAAAGTGCGACAGTGTTCTGCAGAATTGACACAAGAGGTCTATGACGCATATAAGGATGAGGGGGCGATTGCCCTTCCGTTGTTAGAGATACTGATTGGACGCTTGGTAGAATGCAAAAATGAACGTGCATACGAATATAAAACGGAAATAGAACGAGTGTCATTACAAAATTGTTGTTTTTGGTATTATTTTCTAGGAACAGTATATCCGTATACAAATGATGGGCAAAAATGGAGTGAATCGGATTATCATTTTGCATTGTCACAATATATGAAACAAGTATACCCCGTTTCAAAATATTTTATCAGTCTATTTTTTTCAAAGGAAACACAGTCGCCAAAAGATAGTATGCATTATGTTTTGCAGGCAGGAAAGCAGGAAAAGACAGTATTTTTAGGAGAGAAAGAGATACGGATGGTGTTTACTTTCCATCATGTAGAATATTTTATACAGGGAATGCCTGTTTTTTATCAGATACTTTCTTTTGCGGAGTTGGCGGCACTGCCAGAATCTGAGGAAGGAAATGTGACATTTTTCCTACTGCTGCCCATTACAAAGATACAGTCAGAGGAACAATGTAGAACTGAGGTGCTGCAACGATTCAAATATTTGCCATTTTATAAGCCTACTTGGAATTTTCTTGTGGATTGCATTATGCGAAATACTGACTGGGAAGCTGCGCCAGAGCACCCACAAAAACAGTTGGAGGAGGTATATTTTAGTGAGGATTCGTTACACTGTTTCCGTGGCAGGTTGACAGGACGAAAGTTTACAGTAGAATACAAAACACCAAAAGGTTGGTATGCAATGAAGCTGTTGCATGGAGAGTCGAAGAACACGCGAGCGGTCGAGGATAAAACCGAGCGTCTTTGTCTAATGCATAAGATTGTTAATGGATTTTTGCCGCCGGAGCCAAAGTTGATCAAAGAGATTTCTGTCAGAGGGAAAACTCTGCGACAAAAGGCAGATGCAGTGTATCACATGATATTGGAAAGCAGACGAATATTAGGAATTGAGTTTTCTGTAGTCTTGTGGTTTCGGGAAGGCGAGGCTGCCATTCCACGGTTATGTTATCTATTTATGGAAGACTATTGGGATGCGGCAAATACTTTGCTTGAAATTACAGGGGAGCGAAAAAATATATATTTAAATCGTGAGGAACGTCTAAAACGCATTATAGGGGAACCAGCAAAAATTGTGGGTTATTTTAGTGTGGAGGATATGTTGCCGTTTCCTGTTGGTATTGGTAAAAGCGGAAGATTTTATAGTTATTTTAATCATAAGTTGATTGTGGCGGAGTGTTATCCAGAACTGATAGCGCAATGTGTTAATTTAGAGCATCTATATAAGATTGAGATTGATGATGGGCTGCGTAGTGTAGATGTATTTACACGAAAACTAGAAAATTGGTATATGTCTCGATACCTTCAAGAAACAAAAGAGGTTGTGAGTAATTATCCCTTTGAAGTATTTAGAGAATTGTTTAAGGAGTTATAAAGATATGTTATTTTTCACACCAACACCATGCACTTGCTGCATGGTGTTGGAGCCAGCGCCAAAATGCCTGTCTTGTGGCAGTTTGTGTATATCAATTGTTGCAATTCACACCAAATCATCATAAATGGTGTGAATTGTAACAAAGATATAATTGTGTTGGATATTAAGAAACATTTTATTTGCCATTTTATACGAAAGATTATATACTAATGTAAAAATATAAAAAGGGGAAAAAGCAAATGAAAATAATTGAAAGACAGACATTGGACGAGGAGCGCGCTTTATATGGAAGTGAGGATATTATTATAAATGAATGTTCCTTTGATGGTCCGGCAGATGGGGAGAGTGCAGTAAAAGAATCATCGAACGTGCAAGTAAACAAATGTTTCTTTAACTTGCGCTATCCCTTTTGGCATGTGCATGGATTGACAATTCGTGATTCGGAAATGACTTCGTTGTGTCGCGCGGCACTCTGGTATTCAGACCATGTGGAAGTTACGGGTACAAAGATGCATGGAATTAAGGCATTTCGTGAGTGCAGTGATGTAGTAATTCACGACTGTAATATTGTTTCGCCGGAGTTTGGCTGGTCTGTAAAAAATATTGAGATGACGGACTCCGTGGCAGAAAGCGAATACTTTATGATGCGCTCAGAGAATATTAAATTTAAAAATGTGACATTTAAGGGAAAGTATTCATTCCAGTACATAAAGAATGCCGTGTTTGAAAATTGTAATTTTAACACAAAGGACGCTTTCTGGCACGGTGAGCATGTTGTGGTGCGAAACAGTGTTGTGAAGGGAGAGTACCTCGCATGGTATGCGAATGGACTCACATTTGAAAATTGTAAAATTATTGGCACCCAACCGCTATGTTACTGCAAAAATCTAAAATTGGTTGATTGCGAAATGATAGAGACGGACCTCTGTTTTGAGAAGTCTGAGGTGGAGGCGCGAATAACAACACCAGTACTTAGTATTAAAAATCCACTGTCAGGGACCATTGTTGTGCCAGCGGTAGACGAGATTATTATGGATGATGTAAATGCAAAGGGAAAAATTGAGTTACGCTGAAACGAATCATAGAATCTAATATAATTAGGAGCCGCAAGAATGGATTTAAACTTACAAATTACAGATATAGCAGGAGCTAGACCAGAATATTCAACAATGATTGTGAACTTTGTTGCTGCTGTGCGGAAACAATTAAGAAATAGTATGTGTTACGTGTTTTCTGATAATGTACAGTATAAATTTAAAACAGGGGACGGGGAAAACAAAACGGTTATACCAGGCGCATCTATCAAATTGCCGAACAAAATCACGCAGAGGAAATACTTTTATTGACGCACCACGTTTTGTAATGGAAGTAATAAGCCCTTCAACGGAAAAATATGATCGTGGTGAAAAGAAAGAATTGTATCGGCAGCAGGAAATTGACAAATATTGGATTGTAGGTTTAAAAGATAAAAAAGTTAAAATATATGAACTTGATTATGATGAAACTGGAAAACCGCAATATTATTTATGGAAAATAATCACAGAAAAAAATAAAAATGAATCATTTTCCAAGTTTGAAGATTACATTTGATGAATTGAATATAGAATAGTTACAATTCAGCCTCAGGATTTTACATTTACTGCAAAGTCCGTAAAATAACGTAATGGCTGAGATGCATCAAGCCACCACGAAGTGGTTTTGCATGGCTTGATGCCTGTAACAGGAAGCCAAAGGCTGAACTGTTACATAGAATATTAGAAAATGCGGATAGGACTTGAAAAAGACTATAAAGTGTGCTATGGTAAAGAAAAGCAGAGGATTTTCTATATTTTAGGAGGTATTTAGATATGAAGAAATTGTTGGCTATGGGACTTGCCTGTGCAGTAATGCTCGCTCCGGTGTTTTCCGTAAATGCCGCAGAAGAGGTTGAGACCTGTCATATCGGAGGCTGTAAATTAGGGGAATGTTTTATGGATACAGACGGTGATGGAATCTGTGGAAATCACTATTTCGTTGATGAAGATGGTGATGGAATCTGCGATTTTCATTGTTATTCAGATGTCAATACGGACGGAATCTGCGACTATTTTGTAGATACGGATGAGGATGGAATCTGTGATCACTGTCACGATCATGGGAAACTAGTTCCAGCGGGTACATTGGACGGTGCTACAAGCAGCACAGTAGCGCCAAGTACACCTACAGTAACCTATGCAGCGCCAGCTCCATACACTACACCTACAGTTACTTATGATTCCGATTACTATTATGGATGTCATAGCAACAGGCATCACAGCGGCGGACATCATGGACATTGCTGGTAAATTTTTTCGATAAGACAGAGGGCACGGACTCTGAAAAAACAGGGGGTTTGTACGAAATCTCAAGCTTTTTTGGAAAAACACCTTTTTGAAGGTGTTTTTTTTCTGTACAGATCCATGCAATAGAAACCGAAATTATTTCTGAGAGAGAAAATAATAATTGTAGTTTCTTATTAAAAATAGATAAAAGAAACAGATGCAATTTTTGCAGAATTGGAAAGGAAAAGAGACTTTATGATTACAATATACGGAAAATATACAAATGCGATTGTTTATACAACGGAGAATGAACAGTATGCAATGGATGATTACGCGCGCAAACAGTTACAGATGATTTGCGATCACCCTTGTGCTATAGGTAGCAAGATACGTGTTATGCCAGATGTGCATCCTGGAAAGGTGGGAACTATTGGGTTGACAATGACAGTGGGGGATTTGCTGATGCCGAATTTGGTTGGTGTGGATATTGGCTGTGGCATGAGTATTGCGAAGCTCAAGGCAAAACATCTGGAATGCCAAAAGTTGGATACGGTTATTCGCGACAATGTGCCTGTTGGTGGTGCGGTCAGAAAGACTTGTCATAAACTGAGTGATAAAACTGCACTTCGCAGATTGTGTTGCTACAAGGCGATTGAGGAGGCAAAGGCAGAGCGCAGTATTGGAACCCTTGGTGGTGGCAATCATTTTATTGAAGTGGATAAAGACGAAGAGGATACGCTTTATCTGGTGATTCATTCTGGCAGTCGTCATCTTGGCATGGAAGTGACAGAGTATTATCTGAAAGAAGGACAAAAGGAATCCCAGATGAAAAAGCAGGGTCATGCTCCATATGAGTTAACTTGTCTGGAAGGAGCGTTGTTGCAAGATTATCTCTATGACTTGGAAATTGTGCAGGAGTTTGCGCGACTTAACAGAGAAGCGATGATTGATGAGATCGCACGCGGTATGAAATGGAAGGTGCAAGACAGTTATACCTGTATTCATAATTATATTGATTTTTCGGGAGATGTGCCTCTTTTAAGAAAGGGCGCAATCAGCGCGCAGGAAGGTGAGCGAGTTATTATTCCAATGAATATGCGAGATGGGATTATTTTAGGGACAGGGCTTGGAAATGTAGATTGGAATCAGTCTGCGCCGCATGGATCTGGACGTGTTTACAGGCGATCAGAGGTGAAAGAGCATCACACTGTTTCCGAGTTTAAAAAGGCGATGGAGGGTATTTATTCTATTTGCATCAATAAGGATACTTTGGATGAATCCCCATTTGCGTATCGCAAGATAGAGGATATGGTGCAGGTAATTGGAAAGACTGTAAAGATAGAGAAAGTCATCAAGCCAGTTTATAATTTTAAAGCAGGCGCGGCGAAATAAGGAACTGTAGGAAAATAATATTTCTCAATGGACAATCTTTTTTAGATAGAGTAAAATAATTCTAAAAAGAATAGGGAGGTGCTAAACTTGATAATTACAATCAGCCGAGAGACAGGGAGCGGTGGACATACAGTAGGCAGATTACTAGCAGAGCGATGTGGATATGATTTTTATGATAAAGAAATTGTGGCATCGGTGGCGAGCAAAATGGGGATTGATGAGAAACTTATTTTGGAAAATGGCGAAAATATGTCTGATCAGGATTATATCGACATGAAGAGCGGTTTCGTGCCATACTACAGAAAAGCGGAAGTGCCTTATGAGGAAATTAAGGAGGCGCAGGACAAGGTAATTAAAAGTATTGCAGAGAAGGGAAACTGTGTGATTGTGGGACGTGGCGCAGATTATATTCTCAGAGAGCGCGATGATGTTTTTCATGTGTTTATTCACGCAGATATGGAGCATCGTGTAAAGCGTGTCCAGCGTCATGAAGGCGTGACGGACCAAGAAGAGCGCATCCGAAGAGAGCTTGAGCAGAAAGATCGTTCCAGAGCTACTTATTACAGATATTTTACGCAAAAGGAATGGAGAAAAGTCGAGAACTATACCATTTCTCTTGACGCAGGCATTTTTACTAAGACACAGTGCACAGAACTGATTATTCAAGCAATAGAAATGAAGCATCTGTGATGTATGGGATATGAAGGAAAAAATGGATAAAAGTGTATACCATAATATTATATTAAACGAGGATGTTGAAAAGTTACTTGCGCTTAACGATGATGAAAAGGAAGAATTTCTTCTTGTGCTGATATATAAGTATCTGGTTTGGAAATCCTTAGCGGAAATGAATGAAGTACAGAAAACATTATATCTTGCCTCAAAATTGGAGGACATTTGTCAGGTTGATGCACTTCCTTCTTTGTCTGAGGAAAAAATTTTTCTTGTCTTGCCTGATATTAAAATTGCATATGAAAACTTAGGTGCATTCAAATCGGCGGCACTTTTGGATGAATTTATAACACTGATACCTGTCGGGATAGTGCCAGAGTGGGGTTGGTTTTTTGAGGAGGAACGAGTAAACATTATTGACAGAATTGACGGTGAGCTATGCGATTATCCTGATGGACCTATGTATAAAATTTATATTGCCTATATTTCCACTCTCCAAAATGCAAAGCAGCTTTTGATGGGATTAGGTAATTTACAAAGAAATTAACAGATAAAAACTTGCAATATAAAAACGATTGCGATACAATTACACAAGAGTATTTTGCATTGAAAATATTAGAAAAATAAGCGCCTTTTGCAATAAAAGGTGTTGAAAAGGAGTAAAAAGAGATGAGCAAAGAGTATTCTCCAAAGAACATTGAGAAAAAGTGGCAGGATATCTGGGATAAGGAGGAGGCCTTCAAGGTCGGTGTGGACAAGACAAAACCGAAATACTATGCGTTGGTAGAGTTTCCGTATCCGTCAGGACAGGGACTCCACGTAGGGCATCCAAGACCTTATACCGCGATGGATATCGTATCAAGAAAACGCAGAATGCAGGGCTATAACGTTCTGTTTCCTATGGGGTGGGACGCGTTTGGTCTGCCGACAGAAAACTATGCAATTAAGAACAAGATTCACCCAAAGATTGTGACAAAAAACAATGTGGAGCATTTTAAGAATCAGTTGAAGGCGCTTGGCTATTCGTTTGACTGGTCCAAGGAAGTGAATACCACAGACGAGAAATACTATAAGTGGACACAGTGGATTTTCTTGCAGCTCTTTAAGAAAGGGCTTGCATACAAGAGCGAGATGCCAATTAATTTCTGTACTTCCTGCAAGGTTGGACTTGCCAATGAGGAAGTGGTAAATGGTGTGTGTGAGCGCTGTGGTTCTGAGGTTGTCCGAAAGATGCAGTCACAGTGGATGCTGAAGATCACAGATTATGCGGATAAGTTAATTGAGGGGCTTGACCATGTGGATTATATTGAAAAGGTTAAAGTTTCCCAGAAAAATTGGATAGGACGTTCTGAGGGCGCTGAGGTAGAGTTTCGGATTAAGGACAAGGAGGAAACTCTTTTAATCTATACAACAAGACCAGACACTCTTTTTGGTGCAACTTATATGGTAATTTCGCCAGAACACCCGCTGATTGAAAAATATAAGGCTGAGATAGGAAACTATGCTGAGATAGCTGCTTATCGGGATCAGGCTTCCAGAAAGTCTGATTTTGAGCGCACAGAGTTAGCAAAGGATAAAACTGGCGTGTGTATCAACGGCATTTCGGCAATCAATCCAGTTAACAATAAAGAAATTCCAGTATGGGTTTCTGATTATGTATTAATGTCATATGGTACTGGCGCAATTATGGCGGTTCCTGCACATGATACAAGAGACTGGGACTTTGCAAAAAAATTTGGTCTTCCTATTATAGAAGTAGTCGCGGGTGGCGATGTGCAAAATGAGGCGTTTACAGATGTTGCGACAGGCACACTCTGCAATTCTGATTTCCTGAATGGAATGGAAGTAAAGGACGCCAAGGAAGCAATCACAAAATGGCTTGAGGAAAAAGGAATTGGTCGTAAAAAGGTTAATTTTAAACTTCGTGACTGGGTATTTTCCCGCCAGCGTTATTGGGGTGAACCCATTCCTATTGTGAAATGTCCTTGTTGTGGATATGTTCCACTTGACGAGAGCGAATTGCCTTTGAGGCTGCCAGAGGTGGAGAGTTATATGCCTACTGATACAGGTGAGTCACCGCTTGCAGCAATGCGCGATTGGGTGGAGACAACCTGTCCGAAGTGCGGTGGCAAGGCGGAGCGCGAGACAGATACCATGCCGCAGTGGGCGGGGTCTTCCTGGTATTTCTTAAGATATATTGACCCGGACAACGACAAAGAATTTGCGTCAAAAGAGGCGCTGGAATATTGGATGCCAGTTGACTGGTACAACGGCGGTATGGAACACACAACGCTTCATTTGCTCTATTCAAGATTTTGGCACAAATTCCTCTACGATCAGAATTTAGTGCCTTGTGATGAACCGTATAAGAAACGGACTTCACATGGTATGATTCTCGGTGAGAATGGAGAGAAGATGTCCAAGTCAAGAGGAAATGTAGTGAATCCCGATGATGTGGTAAATGAGTTTGGCGCGGACACGCTCAGAACTTATGAAATGTTTATTGGAGCTTTTGATTTGAGCGCAGCATGGAGTATGGAGGGCGTTAAGGGATGTCGTCGTTTCCTTGACCGTGTGTGGAAACTTCAAGATATGATAATTGACGCAGATAATTATCGTCCAGAGATGGAGACAAAGATTCACCAGACAATCAAGAAGGTTTCTAATGACTTTGAAGGGCTGAAATTTAACACAGCGATAGCGGCAATGATGGCGCTTGTCAATGATTTTTACAAGGCGAACAGTGTTACAAAAGGCGAGTATGCGACGCTGATTTTATTGTTGAATCCAGTAGCACCACATATGACAGAGGAACTTTGGGAAATGCACTTTGGCAATGGAAGGGCTTATCAACAGAAGTGGCCGGAGTATGATGAGGCAAAGACCGTAGAATCTACCGTGGAGATAGCAGTGCAGATCAATGGTAAGGTGAAAGCGACATTGATGGTTGGACTTGATGAGGACGAGGCTTCTGTGAAAGAGAAAGCACATGTGATTCCTGTGATTATGGACCTTACGACAGGAAAAAACATTGTGAAAGAAATCTATGTAAAAGGTAGAATTTTGAATATCGTAGCAAAATAATGAACTGTATTCAATGGATAAATAGCTCCTTAGGAACTGTAGAAAAATACCGGAGGCAAAAATGGTGAATGATATTTTGGCGCCGATGAATCATAGAGAAATTGAATATAATGCAAAGAAACTGTCGGGGTGTGATATCCCCGACAGTTTTCTATGCACGTGGGTATCCAAAGAAAATATGTCAGCAAAGCTGACGGATATCCAGCACATGAGTGGGGAAGATAAAACTTCCCTACTTGATTGCACAGACCTGTGTGGAGGAAGTAATCCACTCGATTATGTGGACCTGTACACCGCAAATTTGCGAGAGAACAGAACTGCTCTATTGAAATGGCTTGACGAGATAGGGGGACGTGTGTTCGATGAGGATTTGGTAATGGATTATGGCACAGACTGTCTAAGGCTGTACTTGCTGTTTGAACAGACGCCAAAAGAGAAGGATGCACCCTATTATAATAGTTGGCAGGAGGGCGCACTGGAAGGCATTTACAAGTTTCTTGGCAGATACCGAAGAATGATACTTGTCGCTGACGCGTGGAATAGGAGCGGCAATTACAGTGAGACAATGCTCTCCACAGAAAGTATTTGTAGGCTTAAAGAGGCATTGGAGAACACAGACCTAAAGATAAAAAAATGTATTGAACGTGGCAATACAATGTCAAACCGCCATAAAATTGTATCGGCATTGATGGAACTTTTGAATGTATATCAAAAAGAACTGAAAATTGGAGAGATAGTGACTAGGCTTCATACACATGCAGTTGAGATGGCTGTTCCATATGGAAGCTTAGAGCATAATTTTGAGTTGGAGCAGAAAGAAGAACAGGTGCAAAATCCAGAAGTGACGGAGCTTTGTCAGAAGTTTATTGCGATCATAGCGCCATATGCACCGAGTTTGTCTGTTGTATTGTGGTCATCAATAGTGTTACAATTCACACCCACGCCAGATTCTGTATTGATTTAAGATGATCTGGTGTGAATTGCAGCAGTTGATGCACACAAAATGCCACCAAGCAGGCATTTTGGCGCTGGCTCCGACACCATGCAGCAAGTGCATGGTGCAGATGTGAAAAGTAACCGTTCCTTAAGAATAATATATTTTCTGTATTTCCTTGCCATTTTTGGTTGGAGCTGATAAGATAATAATCAGGAACTGTGAAAAATGAGGTGAAAAAATGGCATTCTCAAAGGGAAAACGGATAGAAGATGAAACAAGCAAGCGCATTGTGAACCTTGCAGTTAATATCGGCTGTCGTGAAGGTGTGGATGCGCTGACTATCACAAGACTGTGCAGGGAATTAAACTGTGATAGAAGAGTGATTTACAATAGATTTCGGGATATTGATGAGATTAATTTGATGGTTGCACAGCGATGTAACGAGGAGATTTTGGCGAAGGCAAAGACTGTTCTAACTTCGCAGGCTTCTTTTTATGAAAATATTATAGCGCTGATACAGGCCATGTTTACTTATATTTATGAGAAAAATGCCTACTTTCAATATTATACGATACTTTATACAATTACGGATAAGGGTGTGAAAAATGAGATAATCTATTATTTAACTTATCTGATTGAGCAGGGAAAGACATCTGGTAGTGTGCGTGCAGAGACAGACAGCAGCAGGGTAGCGCAGAATATTTGGATACTTTTGACTGGAATTGGCAGTATGCTTGCGGCGAATGTGAATTATAAATATCAAGATGGACTCAATACATTGTTGTATGGTGTGGAGGCAGTAGTTTCTTATATGAGGTAGAAACTATTAACAAACAGAAATGGCAAAGGAGGAGCGGCTATGGTAACAGTAAGACTTGGAAATACGGGGATAGTGGCAAATAAGAATGGTTTTGGCGCGCTGCCAATTCAGCGAATTGACATAGAACATGCAGTGAAACTCATACATATGGCGCTTGACGGCGGTGTGAATTTCTTTGATACGGCTAGGGCATACAGTGACAGTGAGAAGAAACTGGGCATTGCTTTGGAAGGTGTTGATAGAAGTAAATATTATATTGCTACAAAGACGACGGCACAGACAGGCGAGAAGGTTTTTGAGGATTTGGAGACTTCGCTGCGTTTGTTAAAAACAGATTATATTGATATTTATCAGCTACATTGTGCGCCGCGGTGCTTTCGACCAGGGGAAGAAGATGGTGTCTATGATGCTGTTATAAAGGCAAAAAAGGAAGGAAAGATTCGGCATATAGGAATCACTGCACATTTGTTAAATGTTGCGGAGGAAGCGATTGAGAGTGGCCTGTATGAGACATTGCAATTTCCATTTGCATATATATCCTCGGAGAAGGAGATTGCACTTGCCAAAAAGTGTGAGAAAGCAGGAATGGGTTTTCTTGGCATGAAGGGATTGGCAGGCGGATTGCTGACAAATGCAAAGCTCTGCTACTGGTTTGCTTGTCAACATCCGTCCGTGTTGCCTTTGTGGGGAGTACAACGAGAATCTGAGCTTGCAGAGTTTTTGTCCTGTCAACAGGAAATGCCAAAGATGGATGAGGAGATGCAGAAAATATATGAAAAGGACTTGAAGGAGCTGGCAGGGGAGTTTTGCCGTGGATGTGGCTATTGTATGCCTTGCCCTCAAGGTATTAAAATCAATAATTGTGCGCGTATTTCACAGCTTTTGCGCCGCTCTCCGTCTACAAACTGGCTTGGAGAAGATTGGCAGGCAGAGATGGCGAAGATTAAGGAGTGCCTCCATTGCGGATTGTGTGCCTCCAAATGTCCTTATGGACTTGACACGCCAAAACTTTTGGAGAAAAATCTTGAGGATTATGAGAATGTGCTGGCTGGTAAAGTGCGTGTAAGTGGATAAATAAGAGAAAATGTTATTAGGAAAGGAAAAGGTACAGATATGGAATTTGCGTCAGTATACCACAGAACTGTCGATAATTATTGCTATATGCTGGATGAGGAGCAACTTATTATCAATCTTAAGACTGGATATGATGTAAAAGAAGTGAATATTGTTTATGGAGATCCTTTTGCAAATGGCATTCTTGGCGGCGGTGAAGAATGGACGGGGGATAAGGCAAATATTCCATTTAAGAAACGTCTGAAATATCAGCTTTGGTGGACAACGACAATCAAGCCAGCGTTCAAGCGGTTAAAATATTATTTTGAGCTGGTGACAGAGACAGAGCGCTGGTACTATTTTGAAGATGGGTTTGTCAGTGAAGAACAGATGCAGATTAAAGGGAGAAGCAGGCAATGTTTTACGATGCCTTGGATGAATCCTGTCGATGTCAATAAAGTGCCGGCATGGGTGAACGAGACGGTGTGGTATCAGATTTTTCCAGAGCGGTTTTGCAATGGCGATCCTTCTTTAAATCCTGAGAATACAAAACCATGGAAATATGAGGGCGGTGTTGGGCATCATGACTTTTATGGCGGGGATTTAAAAGGCATGACGGACAAGCTGGATTATCTAAAAGATTTGGGAATTACCGGAATCTACACAACACCAATTAATGAGTCACCTTCCAATCATAAATACGACACTACAGATTACGAGAAAATTGACCATTGTTTTGGAAATGATGAGACAATGAAAAATTTTGTTGAGCAGGCACATGCGCGCGGAATCCGTGTGATGTTGGATGCTGTGTTCAATCACAGTGGATATCTCTTTAAACCGTGGCAGGACGTATTAAAAAATGGGCGTGATTCCAAGTACTTTGACTGGTTTATGATTAACGAATGGCCATTGTCGAATCAGTGGGATGCAGCGAAGAGAGGACAGTTGTATACATTTGCCTTTTTTGATGAAATGCCAAAACTTAACACCAACAATCCGGTAGTGCGTGAGTATCTAATTGGAGTTGCCTGTGAATGGGTAAAAAAGTATGATGTGGATGGCATTCGCATGGATGTGGCAAATGAAGTGTCGCATGTATTTTGTAAACAGCTTCGACAGGCAGTAAAAGCGATTAAACCGGATATCTATATTTTGGGTGAGGTATGGCATGATGCGATTCCATGGCTTCGAGGAGATGAGTTTGACTCTGTTATGAATTATCCGCTTGCGGGAAGTATGAAGGACTTTTTCCTGGACAAGAGTCTTACCGGCGAAGATTTTGAATTTATGATTAACCGTTGCTATACAAACTATATGCAACAAACCAATGATGTGCTATTTAATATGCTTGATTCGCACGATACAATACGCCTTCGGAATGTGACAAGTGGGCTTGACGTATATAATTGTCTGTTTGCGCTGTTGTTTACGATGCCAGGCAGTGTTTGTATCTATTATGGCACAGAGATTGGCATGGAGGGCAGTTTTGACCCAGATTGCCGTAGATGTATGCCTTGGGAGGACATTGAACAGGGCAAATATAATGAACAAATTTCGATTATAAAGCAATTGATTAAGCTTAGAAAAGAAGAACCACTGATGCGGGAGCGAAATTTCCATTTTCCAGCAGACTATGAAAATCCGAGAGTGATTCAGCTTCAGAAAATGGGATGGGGAGAGACCCTTGAGGTGATTGTAAATAGCAGCGATGAAGATATTGAGATTGCAAGAGATAAAGACAACAAGATTATGTTCTCAAGAAATCTGGAGGGAGACATTTTGCATCGCAATGGAGTGTGTATCCGATATCTTGGAAGTAGGAAGAATATTTAGTTTTAGGAGGTTTTAGAATTGAAGATGTTATCATTGGAGCAGGAGCTTAGGGAGAATGCTTATCCTGGAAGAGGAATTGTTATTGGTAAGACAGAAGACGGAAAAAAGGCTGCGATTGCTTATTTTATTATGGGCAGGAGTGAGAACAGCAGAAACCGTGTTTTTGTGGAAGAAGGAGAGGGCATTCGCACGCAGGCATTTGACCCTTCTAAGTTAAGCGATCCCAGCTTGATTATCTATGCGCCAGTCCGCGTACTTGGCAATAAAACCATTGTGACAAATGGGGACCAGACAGATACCATCTATGAATTGATGGATAAGCAACAGACATTTGAACAGGCGCTTAGAACAAGAGAATTTGAACCAGATGCACCAAACTACACACCAAGAATTTCTGGGATTCTTCATATTGAGAATGGAAACTACAACTATGCAATGTCCATTTTAAAAAGTAATAATGGAAATCCAGATGCCTGCAACCGCTTTACATATGCGTATAGTAATCCAGTGGCAGGTGAGGGACATTTTATTCATACATATATGAAAGATGGCAATCCATTGCCAAGCTTTGAGGGAGAACCCAAGCTTGTCGGTATTCCAAATGATATGGACGTATTTGGCGACCTTGTATGGAATAGCCTAAATGCGGACAATAAAGTATCATTATTTATCCGGTTTATTGATATTGAAACAGGGAAATATACGTCAAAGATTTATAATAAAAATAAGTAGGAGCGTTGGATATGAAAGAATTTGAATTGAAATACGGTTGTAATCCCAATCAGAAACCATCGAAAATATACAGTAAAGATGGCGAGCTGCCAATTGAAGTATTGAACGGAAAGCCTGGATATATTAACTTTTTGGATGCGTTTAATGGATGGCAGCTTGTCAAAGAACTAAAAAAAGCTACTGGACTTCCTGCTGCGACTTCCTTCAAGCATGTATCACCTGCTGGAGCTGCTGTGGGACTTGCGTTAAATGAAGTGGAGCGAAAGATTTACTGGGTGGATGATATGGGGGATTTGTCTTCGCTTGCAAGTGCGTATGCAAGAGCGAGAGGCGCTGACAGAATGTCTTCTTTTGGTGATTTCATTGCACTATCTGATGTGTGTGATGTCGACACAGCAAAGCTGATTAAGCGGGAAGTATCGGATGGGATTATTGCACCGGGATATGAGCCGGAGGCGCTTGAACTCTTAAAAGCTAAGAAAAAAGGAAATTATGCAGTGATTAAAATTGACTCTGACTATACTCCAAATCCGGTGGAAACAAAAGATGTCTATGGCATTACCTTTGAGCAGGGCAGGAACGAACTGGTGATTGATGATTCTTTGTTTGCCAATGTTGTGACAGAAAATAAAGAAATTCCAGAGCAGGCCAAAAGAGATCTTGCGATAGCCATGATTACACTAAAGTACACGCAGTCAAACTCTGTGTGTTATGCGAAGGGTGGACAAGCAATTGGTATTGGTGCAGGGCAGCAGTCACGTATTCATTGTACAAGGCTTGCAGGAAACAAGGCAGACAATTGGTTTTTGCGTCAGAATCCTAAAGTATTGCATCTGCCTTTTCAAGAAAAAATTGGGCGTGCTGACAGGGACAATACCATTGATGTATATATGAGTGAAGATTATATGGATGTGCTTGCAGATGGTGTCTGGGAAAAATTCTTTACAGAAAAGCCAGAAGTGTTTACGAGAGAGGAAAAACGTGCATGGTTAAATCAGATGACAGAAGTAGCACTTGGTTCTGACGCGTTCTTTCCGTTTGGGGACAATGTAGAGCGGGCACACAGAAGTGGTGTTTGTTATATTGCACAGCCTGGTGGTTCTATCCGAGATGACAATGTGATTGCAACTTGCAATAAATATCAGATGGCAATGTGCTTTACCGGTATTCGGCTGTTTCACCATTAGGAATTGTCATAAAATGAGTTATCGAGTAGGGAAAGTTATTTCCCCTACTCGTCGTGTGATCTGTGCGCTGCTTTAGCAACTTATTTCCACCGCACAGGTCTGCGTATAAAATACGCAGTTGCCCAAGGATGGGGCAACTGCATATAATAACTATTTGGCGTTAGTTGATAGAACATTCTGTTCAAAGCGCCATTGTCTTGGCGAAATGCCGTATACATGTTTGAATGCGCGTGAAAAATGCAGTTGATTTGGATAGCCGACTGCATTGCCAATATCGGAAATTGATAGGTTGGTGAGCTTTAGAAGTTCAGCAGCTTTTTTCATGCGGTAAGAAATCAGAAATTCTTGCGGGGATTTTCCCATATTTTCATGAAATATTTTGCCAAAATAACTTCGGTTTAAGCCGCAGGAAGCTGCGATTTCCTCTACAGAAATCGCGTTCTGAAAATTTTGTTCAATAAACGAGATGGCTTCGCGAATATAGAAATCGCGAAGTCTATTTCCTTTGTTGAGTTGTGTCAGGTTGCAGGAACGCACAAGACTGTCTATAAATAAATAAAGGTGTCCAATCAAGTGAAACGGAGATTCTTCTTTGTGATTGATAATGTAAAGCATCTCTGACTTCATCGAATCAGCCAAATCTTTATAGCGTGCTTTGTAGACCGGCTGGTCCACATTCAGCCCAGCCAATTCGATTGTTTCTTTTGCGCGAAGCCCATCAAACTCAATCCACACATATTCCCATGGAATGTCATGGTCGGCAATATACATATTAATTTGATTTGGAAAGCACATAAATCCTTGTCCACTTTTGATTGCATATGAAATCGATTCGCCCTTTGCGTTGTTGCTATATAAGATGCCAGTGCCGGAGATGCAATAATGAAAAAGGTAGTGGTTTCGCGCGGCAGGTCCAAACGAGTGGGATGGATCGCACTTCTCCCAACCAAATTGATACAGTCCTAAATCAATAAAATTCTCACTTGGAAAAACGGAAAATATCACTTCACTCATGTTTTGATGCTCCTTTTTGTTTTTTAGTCTCTTAGAAATTTCCTTGTACTTATATTATCAAGTACAAATAGAAATTCCAAGGGCCCATGTTGATATCGCTGTGGTCATTGATTCGGTAAATTTATAAAGTATCACTGCATTTATAGAGCAATCCAAGTGATTTATTACAATTTATAATCGGTCCAATGTGTATTTCAATAAAATTATTGTATAGAATGTTATATATAAACATCTTGAAATGTACATACTACACAAAAGCTAATATGTGGCTTAAAAACAGTATATACCAAAATGCTATCTGACTTCAAGTTAATTCTATAAAAACGGCATAAAGGTATAAAAATGGCAAAATCATGCCATTTACGATAGCATAAAGGTATGTTAAAGTATATGTATCAAGAAAAAAGGAGGAAACACAGAATGAAAGGAAAAGCAGTAAGGCACTTTGGAATAGCATTATGCTGTATCGCAGCGGCGGGCATTCAGGGATGTGCGGCTTCAGGCGACAATGGAAAGACGAAAATAGAGATTGTCCAATATAAGCCGGAAGCTGCGAGTTACTTTGCGATGGTGGAAGAAAAATTCAATGCGGAGCATGATGACATTCAGCTAAAAATTAGTTCCCCCAATGACGCAATGACCATTTTAAGAACGAGGTTTATCCGTGAGGATTACCCAGATATTATAGGAATCGGAGGGGACATCAATTATTCCTATTTTGTGGACGCTGAGATCTTGGCGGATGTCTCAGATTACGCAGGGCTGCAAGATATTAAGCAGGCATATCGCGATATTGACGAGGCGCTGGAGTTGGTTCCGACAGAAGGTACATATGCAGTTCCCTATGTGGCAAACGCAGCAGGTGTATTGTATAACCGGGATATGTTTGAGCAGCATGGATGGGAAATTCCGCAGAGCTGGACAGAATTACAAACATTGTGCACACAGATTCAGTCAGAAGGAATCCAGCCGTTTTACTTTGGATTTAAGGACACTTGGACTTGTCTAGCACCGTGGAATGCTATGGCAGTTAGCCTTGCACCAGCGGATGTAACAAAGCAGGTAAACAGAGGTGAGACAAATTTTGCAAAAGAGTATCGTGAGGTATCAGAGAAATATCTAAGCTTGTTGCAGTATGGATTAGAAGACCCATTTGCTTACAATTACAATGATGCCTGTACAGCTTTTGCGCGGGGAGAAGCGGCAATGTATCCTATTGGAAGCTATGCAATTCCTCAAATTTTGTCAGTAAACCCAGATTTAAATATTGATTCGTTTGTGATGCCAGCGAATGATGACGCAACAAAAAATACATTAAACTCTGGTATTGACTTGCAGTTTTGTGTGACTGCAGATTGCAAAAACAAGGAAGCGGCATACAAAGTTTTGGACTTTTTGCTTGCGGAAGAGAATCTGCAACAGTATATTGACGCACAGATAGCAATTCCGTGCAAGGAGGGTAACTTTACACTGTCTCCTATGCTAGATGGTATGAATCAGCATATTGCAGAGGGCAGAATGACAGATTATCAGGATCACTATTATCCGTCAGAGATGGCAGTTGACGCACAGATTCAGACTTTCCTGCTCCAAAAAGATGTGGATGCATTTTTGAAGAAATTTGACACTGATTGGCAGCGCTACAATAGAGACATTATCCGCATGGTACAGGATTACGAGAAATCGCATGGAAATTAAGAGAAGGGGCGTGGAAATATGAAGAATGAGAGAAAAACAACATTTTTACTGATTACGGTTCCAATATTGGCACTGTTTGTTTGCTTCAATACAATTCCGCTGATTCGCGGTGTGATTTACAGTTTTACAAATTTTAAGGGATTTGGCTCCTATGACTGGGTGGGATTTCGCAATTACATAGACCTGTTTACAGATGCGCGTGTCGGTAAGTCATATCTGTTTACATTTAAGCTTGCTGTTGTGACAACAATTGTGGTCAATGTAATTAGTCTTATTTTGGCACTTGCGCTAAACAGCAAAATACGGGCAAAAAGCTTTTTTAGAGGTGCATACTTCCTTCCCAATATTCTTGGTGCACTGGTTGTAGGTTACATATTCAACTACTTTTTTACTTATATACTTCCTGCAATGGGCGCTATGATAGGTTCTGACTCTTTAAGCAAGAGTATTTTATCAAACCCTAGTTCCGCGTGGCTTGGCATTATGGTTGTCTGTGCATGGCAGGCGGTTGCAATGAACACAATTATTTATATTTCTGGTCTGCAAACTGTGCCAGAAGACGTGTACGAGGCAGGTGGACTGGACGGTGCAACTGGATGGAAGCAGTTCCGCTATTTAACATTTCCACTGATTATTCCGTTCTTTTCAATTAATATGGTGTTAAGCGTGAAGAATTTCCTGATGGTGTTTGACCAAATTATGGCGTTGACCAAAGGTGGTCCTGCACAGAGTACAGAGTCAATTTCTTATTTGATTTACAATAATGGTATGTCAGGCGGACAGTTTGGATTCCAGAGTGCCAACGCAGTTATATTCTTTATCGTAATCGTGACGGTTTCTGTGGCACAGATGAAATTTACTGGTAAAAAGGAGGAGCAGTTATAATGAAGGAAAGTATAATGAATAAGAAAACAAACTGGACAGCGATGGTTGTGTTGATTCTAGGGCTTTCTGCGATTGCATTTCCGCTGTATATGACAATTATTATTGCATTTAAACAGCCTGCAGAGATGACAAACAGTGTCAGTGGTATTCTGTCTCTTCCAAAGACATGGAGTCTTGATAATTTCAGAGAGGCAATGCGTGTGACAGATTTTTGGAACTCTTTAAAAAACAGTCTTTTGATTACTCTTTTAACAGTGGTATTGTCCATAGCGATTCACTCTTTGATGGGCTATGCACTTGGTCGAAATAAAAGTCACAGCAAATTTTACAGCTTTGTGTATCTCTTTATTGTAAGTGGTATGTTTGTTCCGTTCGCTATTTTGATGATGCCATTGGCAAAGCAGACAGCGGAATTGGGTCTGGCGAACTGGTTTGGTGTAATAATTTTGTATGTTGTATTTTACATGCCGATGAATATTATGTTATACTCAGGTTATCTGGTGAATATTCCAATGGCGCTTGAGGAGGCAGCGAAGGTTGACGGGGCATCTACGTGGAGAACATACTGGAAAATTATTTTCCCAATTATGCGGCCAATGCATGCAACTGTTGCGGTACTGACAGCGCTGGCAGTTTGGAATGACGTTATGACACCATTAGTTATTATGGCAGGTTCAGATCAGAACACATTGCCACTGGCACAGTTAAACTTTCAGACACAGTTCGGTACAAACTATAATTTGGCATTTGCCTCCTATCTGTTATCACTGATTCCGATACTGATTTTCTATATTATCTGCCAGAAACAGATTTTGAATGGTGTTGTAAACGGCGCAGTAAAATAAATTGGGAGGAGAACGTGTATGGCAATTCAATTTCAACAGGATAATCAAATTTTTACATTAAATACAAGACACACGACTTATCAGATGAAAGTGGACCGACTGGGTTTTCTGTTACATCTGTACTATGGAGGGCGGATTTCTGGAAATATGGATTATCTGCTGACCTACTATGACAGAGGTTTTTCAGGGAACCCGGCGGATGCCGGAAATGACAGGACGTACTCTATGGATGCCCTGCCACAGGAGTATCCGCAGGCAGGGACGGGCGATTATCGTAATATTGCTCTTGTGATACGCAATGCGGATGGTTCTGAACACTGTGATTTGCGCTATGTCAGCCATGAGATAAAAAGAGGAAAATATACATTGAAAGGACTTCCTGCTGTGTATGCGGCTGACAATGAGGCAGAAACGTTGGAGATCGTGTTGGAGGATTCGGTCAGCAAGGTGCAAGTGCGACTTTTGTATGGTGTGCTTGAAGAAGCGGACATTATCACAAGAAGCGCCGAGATTAAAAACCTTGGTTTGGAGCGAATTGATGTGGAAAAAGCGGCGTCTGCGTGTCTGGATTTCATAAATGGGGATTATGATTTTGTTAGCTTTTGCGGACGCCATGCAATGGAGCGTAATTTCCAGAGGACAAGGATTGCGCACGGATGTCAGGTGATTGGAAGTCGTAGGGGAACTTCTAGTCATCAGTATAATCCCGCGGTGATTATCGCGGACAAAGATGCGACGGAGGACATGGGCAGTTGTTATGGTATGGTTTTCGTCTACAGTGGAAATTTTCGGTGTGAGGCGGAGCGGGACCAGTATGGACAGACAAGGGCTTTGATGGGACTTAATAGTGACTTGTTCCATTATCCACTTGATAAAGGGGAAACACTGCTGATACCAGAGACAATTTTGTGCTATTCAGACGAAGGGTTTGGTACATTGTCGAGGCGATACCATCAGTGTATAAGAAGATATCTTTGCAGGGGAAAATACAGTCATCAGTCAAGACCAATGCTTATTAATAGTTGGGAGGCAGCATATTTTGATTTTGACGGTGAGACAATCTATCACTTGGCGGAAGAAGCAGCGGAACTTGGCATTGATATGGTGGTGATGGACGATGGCTGGTTTGGTAAGCGAGATGATGACAATAGTGGTCTTGGTGACTGGCAAGTCAACGAGAGGAAACTTGGCTGTACGCTGGGAGAACTGATTCGGCGCATCAATGCCATTGGGATAAAGTTTGGTATTTGGATAGAGCCAGAGATGGTTTCAGAGGACAGTGATATCTATCGCAATCACCCTGACTGGGCAATTCAGATTCCAGGAAGAAAACCCATTCGGGCACGAAATCAGTTAGTGCTTGATTTTTCCAGAAAAGACGTGCGGGATTATATCTTTGACCAGATTTGCAGTGTGCTTGACCAAGGAAATATTGCGTATGTAAAGTGGGATATGAATCGAAGCCTCACGGATATATATTCTATGGAGAATGCACAGGGAAAAGTGACTTATGATTATGTGCTCGGCGTGTATGATTTTCTGGAAAGGTTGATGCAGCGTTATCCAGATATGTTAATAGAGGGCTGTAGCGGAGGAGGAGGCAGATTTGACGCAGGAATGTTGTACTATACACCACAAATTTGGTGCAGTGACAATACAGATGCGGTTGATCGCTTGCGTATTCAGTATGGTACGTCGTTCTTTTATCCGGTTTCTGTGGTTGGTTCACATGTGTCTGCGGTGCCAAATCACCAGACAGGAAGAAATGTCAGCCTAAATACGCGGGGCGTGGTTGCAATGGCGGGCACGTTTGGATATGAGCTAAATCCTGAGACACTCTCCAACGAAGAAAAGGAAGAGATTAAAGAGCAGATTGTACGCTATAAAAAATATGAGGCGCTGATTTGCAAAGGGGATTACTATCGCTTGTCCAATCCATTTGTAGATGCGTATGTGGCATGGGCAATTATCTCGGAGAACAAAAAGCAAGTGCTGCTTAGTGTGGTCATGCAGGAGATACACGGAAATATGACTGTAAATTATGTACGGTTGAAGGGGTTAAATCCAGAAGCAGTCTACAAGGACGCAGAGAAGGGGACATATTATTACGGCTCTGCATTGATGGCAGCAGGTTTGCCAATGCCTGTTGAGATGGGAGAGTATCGGGCATATCAGATTTATATGGAGATAGTAGAGTAGTTGCAAAGAAATGAAAAAACAGGGCTTTTGGCCCTGTTTTTTATGCAGATTTGTTTTTTGTGTTGTCTTTTCTTCTGCCTTTAGAACGCTTTTTGCGAGAATGTTTGTTCTGACTGGTTGAAGCGCCTTGAATTGTGTTGTCTGAAGGACTATTATTTGCATTCTGCTGTATTGTATTTTTAATTTCTTTTGCTTCTAATGTGCTTGGTGCCTCAAGTGGTTCGGGTATTTCCATAGCACTGTTTAGATTCTTTTGAGCAGTGGAGAGCATCAGTTTGATGCGGTTCAACTGATTCACTTCCGAGGCGCCTGGGTCATAGTCGATGGCGACAATATTGGCTTCTGGGTGGCGCTTTCGCAGCTCTTTAATCACTCCTTTGCCAACAACGTGGTTTGGCAGACAGCCAAAAGGTTGTGTGCACACAATATTAGGTGTATCTGTATGGAGCAGTTCAAGCATTTCTCCTGTGAGAAACCAGCCCTCGCCTGTCTGATTGCCGAGAGAGACAATTTCCGCTGCATTTTTTGCCGTCTCATAAATATCGGCGGGCGGAATAAAATGCTTACTTGCAGCAAAAGCTTCACTCATTGGTTTTCTAAGTGCCTGAATTGCCTTGATACCAATTTTGCTAAGTTTCGCAGCTTTCTTGCTGGTGCCAAGATTCTCTGCTTTATAGAGCTGATTATAAAAGCAGTAAAACATAAAATCCATCAAGTCGGGTACAACTGCCTCTGCGCCCTCATGTTCCAGAAGCTCTACAAGCCGGTTGTTTGCGGCAGGGGAAAACTTGACTAGAATCTCGCCAACAATACCTACCCGTGGTTTTTTGATATCTAATATAGGAATCGCATCAAACTCTGCAATCATTTCACGGCACATTTTTTTGTAAGTGTTGTAGGACATATATTTACGGCCAAGAAAATCACAGCATTTTTTAATCCATTTTTGGTGTACTGCGTCAACAGAGCCTGGAACCGCTTCATAAGGACGCATTCTATAGACGCACCGCATAAAGATATCACCAAAATTAACCGCGTAGACCGCACGCAATAAAAGCATTGGCGTTAGTTGAAAGCCCGGGTTGCTCTCCAATTTTGAAAGATTGATAGAGATAACCGGAATATGTTGGTATCCTGCTTTTTCCAGTGCACGGCGAATAAATCCAATATAGTTTGTTGCACGGCAGCCACCGCCAGTCTGTGACATTACAACAGCGAGATGATCTGTATCATATTTGCCTGAAAGGACTGCTTCCATTATCTGTCCAACTACCAACAAAGATGGATAGCAGGCGTCATTATTTACATATTTTAGGCCCATGTCAATACTGCCCCTGTTGTCATTGTTTAACACGACCAGATTGTAGCCGCATCTTCGGAATGTGGGTTCCAACAAATCAAAGTGAATCGGTGACATTTGAGGACAAAGTATTGTATAATTTTTGCGCATTTCTTTTGTAAAAAGGACTCTTTTCATGCTGCTTGGATGAATGGTTCGCTCTTGGTGGCGTTCCTCGCGCACGCGAATAGCTGAGAGTAAGGAGCGAATACGAATGCGTGCCGCACCAAGATTGTTTACCTCATCAATTTTTAGGCAGGTATATATTTTGCCTGAATCAGTTAAGATATCGTTCACTTGGTCGGTGGTAACAGCATCGAGTCCACAGCCAAAGGAGTTCAGTTGGATTAAGTCTAAGTCGTCCCGCGTTTTGACATAGCTTGCCGCGGCATAAAGTCTTGAGTGATACATCCACTGATCAGACACAATTAGCGGGCGCTCTGGTTTTGCTAAGTGTGATATCGCGTCTTCTGTGAGTACTGCAATTCCATAAGAATTGATTAACTCAGGGATACCATGATTGATTTCTGGGTCAATATGGTAGGGGCGACCGGCAAGCACAATGCCGCGCACATGGTTTTTCTCAAGGTAGGCGAGAACCTCCTCGCCTTTTCTGCTCATATCTTTCCGAACACTGTCTAGTTCCTGCCATGCTGTATTGACTGCTTCTTTTAACTCGTCAGCAGGAATATCAGGAAATTCTTTTTCTAAGGACTGCAAAATTAAAGATGGCTCGCGGAAGGACATAAACGGGTTTTTAAATACAACTTCGCCGCGTCCAATCGCCTCCACATTGTTCTTAATATTTTCAGAGTAAGAAGTGACAATCGGACAATTGTAGTGATTGTTCGCCTCGTCAAACTCATTTCGCTCATAAAACAGCGCGGGATAGAAGATAAAGTCCACGTTTTGTTTTATGAGCCATTCCACATGACCATGCGCAAGTTTGGCGGGATAGCACTCGGATTCGCTCGGTATGGACTCAATGCCCATCTCATAAATTTTTCTGTTTGACAGCGGTGAGAGTACCACCTGATACTTTAGCTTTGTAAAGAACGTAAACCAGAAAGGATAGTTCTCATACATGTTCAAAACTCTTGGAATGCCGACGCGTCCGCGCGCTGCCTCGCTTTCAGAAAGCGGTGTGTAGGAAAAGAGACGCTCAAGTTTGTACGAAAATAAATTTGGAATGTTATTGTCTGTCTTTGTTTTTCCTAGACCGCGCTCACAGCGGTTGCCGGATATGTAATTTCTGCCATCAGAGAATTTGTTGACTGTCAGACGGCAGGAGTTAGTACAGCCTTTGCATTTTACCAGCGAAGTAGTGAAAGCAAGTTCATTAATCTGGTCGATGCTTAACATAGTGGTCGATTTTTCCAAAGAAGATTGATAGCGTTCTCTTGCGATGAGTGCAGCGCCAAATGCGCCCATAATACCTGCAATATCAGGGCGAATGACTTCACAGTTTGCAATCTTTTCAAAACTGCGCAGAACTGCATCGTTGTAGAACGTTCCGCCCTGAACAACAATATTTTTGCCAAGTTCGCTCGCATCAGAAACTTTGATAACTTTGAACAAGGCATTTTTAATGACAGAGTAAGCAAGACCAGCAGAGATATCAGAGACTTCAGCGCCTTCCTTTTGGGCCTGCTTTACTTTAGAGTTCATAAATACAGTGCAGCGCGTGCCTAGATCAATTGGATGTTTGGCAAAAAGCGCTGCTTGAGCGAAATCCTGTACACTGTAATTTAAGGATTTTGCAAAGGTTTCAATAAAGGAACCACAGCCAGAAGAACATGCCTCGTTAAGCTGCACGGAGTCTACCGTCTGGTTTTTAATCTTAATACATTTCATATCCTGACCGCCAATATCAATAATGCAGTCTACAGCAGGATTGAAAAAGGCAGCGGCATAGTAGTGCGCCACAGTCTCAACTTCGCCCTCGTCCAGCATAAAAGCCGCTTTGAACAACGCCTCGCCATATCCTGTAGAGCAGGAATGGACAATGGAGGCATCCGCGGGCAGCAGACGATAGATTTCCTGTATAGAAGCGATTGCTGTATTTAATGGGCTTCCGTTGTTATTGCTGTAGAATGAATACAATAATGTTCCGTCCTCTGCGACAACAGCAATCTTAGTGGTGGTAGACCCTGCGTCAATGCCTAGAAAGCATTTTCCATGATAGTCACTTAAACTTGCATTCTTAACATGGTAAGAACCATGCCTTTCTTGAAAAGTGTTGTATTCTGCTTCACTTGCGAACAGAGGTTCCATACGGGCAACTTCAAATTCCATTTTGATGTCAGAAGAAAGTTTCTCTACCATTTCTGACATAGAAAAATGGACTTCTTCTTTGGCATTAAGTGCCGAGCCAATAGCAGCAAAAAGATGGGAGTTTTCAGTGTCAATAATGTGTTCTTCGTCCAGATTTAAAGTACGAATAAACGCAGTTTTTAATTCGGAGAGAAAATGTAACGGTCCGCCCAAAAATGCCACATGACCGCGGATCGGTTTTCCGCAGGCAAGTCCGCTGATGGTCTGGTTGACCACCGCCTGAAAAATAGAAGCTGACAAATCTTCTTTGGTTGCGCCTTCATTAATCAAGGGCTGAATATCTGTTTTGGCGAACACGCCGCAGCGCGCCGCAATTGTATAGAGCGATTTATAATTTTTTGCATATTCGTTTAGGCCAGAGGCATCTGTCTGAATAAGAGAAGCCATCTGGTCGATAAAGGAGCCTGTACCACCGGCGCAGATGCCATTCATGCGTTGTTCTACATTGCCGCCTTCAAAATAAATAATCTTGGCGTCTTCTCCACCAAGTTCAATTGCGACGTCTGTCTTGGGTGCAAGTTCTTGCAGTGAGGTGGATACAGCGATAACTTCCTGCACAAAAGGTACGCCTAAGTGGTTGGCAAGTGTCAGCCCACCAGAACCAGTTATCATTGGATGAAGTGTTAAGTTACCAAGTTTTGCATATGCGTCTTGCAAAAGCGAAGAGAGTGTTTCACGGATATTGGCGTAGTGACGTTGGTAGTCAGCGAAGAGCAGGTTGTGTCCTGTATCTAAGATGGCAACCTTTACCGTGGTAGAGCCAATATCAATTCCTAGTGTATAGAAATCTTTTTTATTTTTATTCATGTAAATAACCATGCCTTTCTAAAATAAATATATAGGAACTATATATAATGAAAATAACTCGACTTTTTTAACATACATCTGCTATTATACGACAGTGGCACGCAAAACGCAATAAACCACTTGATTAAAAGTTCGTGAAAACTTTATACTTTTTTGGAAAAATTTAACGAAATTTTTTTGGGACAAACAAGAAATTGTTATATATGTATGAAGAAACTGGCGAAAATAATACTGTAAATCTAAAAAAAGTATTATTTTTCCATTGGTTAAATTTAGATTGGTTTACATTTTTTGTTGTGAATGATATACTGGAAAGACAAGTGAATTTTAAAGGTGAAAGGCAGGAGTGTAAAAATGAATTTTCTGAATAAAATGGAGCGGAAGTTTGGAAAATACGCGATACCTAATCTGTCCCTGTACTTGATATTGGGGTATGTGTTGGGATATGCAATGCAATTTGTAAATCCGGCAATTGTGGATTTTCTGACGTTAAATCCATATTTGATACTGCATGGCCAGATTTGGCGGCTTGTCACATGGATTATTATACCACCGTCGAGTCTGGATCTTTTGACAATTGTAATGTTAATGTTTTATTATTCTGTGGGGACAAATCTTGAGCGCACATGGGGAACATTCTATTACAATGTTTATCTTCTTATGGGAATGCTCTTTACGATAATGGGAAGCTTTTTGATTATGGGAATCAGCTATATCCCTGGAGTCCGCTCCTATGAGGCGAGAACAATCTTATATGGAACAGGAACTTACTTTCTGCTTGTGGCACGCAGTTTCAGCACATATTTTGTCAATATGTCTATTTTCTTGGGATTTGCGGCGACATTTCCAGATGTGCAAGTATTGTTAATGTTTATTATTCCCATTAAAGTGAAGTGGATGGGAATTGCATATGCAGTGCTTCTGGGCATCCAATTTTTGCAGAGTGATATTGTAGGTAAGATTATTATTGGTGCGTCTCTTTTAAATTTTGTTATATTTTTCTTTATGACACGAAGTGGAATTGGAATGCGCATTTCGCCGCGGCAGGTTAAGAGACGACACGATTATAATCGGGAAGTGAAGCGGGCAAAGCCAGCGAGCGTTGCAAAGCACAAATGTGCGATTTGTGGAAAGAACAGCGAAGACAATCCAGAGGCGGAATTTCGCTTTTGCTCCAAGTGTAATGGAAACTATGAGTATTGCCAGGATCACCTTTTTACGCATACACATGTCAAGTGAATGGATTTTGAGATATCATAATAAGAAAGGGGAATCATGCAGGCATGGAGTTGAATCATACAAATTTTGCACAGGTTCTTGAGGAGTTGAGAGACACTGCGCGGCTTCAGGAAAACATGCTGACAAATGAGCAACTTGAGGAGGCGTTTGGGCAGTGGAAGCTAGATGCGGGTCAGATGACTCTGATTCAGGATTATTTTCGGAATCATCATATTGGCATTGATGAGTCAGGAGATTTGGAGGAAAATCTCTCGGGAGAGGATGTTGATTTCTTGGAAATGTATTTGACAGAGCTAAGAGAACTTCCGCCTGTGTCAGATGGTGAAAAACGTGCGGCGATGATGTCTGCACTTGCTGGTGACAAAAATGCGCAGGAGAAATTGATAGAAATTTTTTTGCCACAAGTGGTAGAGATCTCCAAACTTTATGCAGGGCAGGGAGCACTTGTAGAGGACTTGATTGGTGAGGGAAATGTTGCTGCTGCCGCAGCCGTAACGATGCTGGAATGTGTGGAGAACGTTGACGAAGTAGAGCGTTTTATTGGTAAAATGATTATGGATGCCATGGAGGAGCTTATCAGTGAGGATTCAGATAATCGTCAGTTTGACGAGAATGTGCTGAACAAGGTCAATGATGTGAATGACAAGGCAAGAGAGTTGTATGACAGTCTTCTTCGGAAAGTCACAGTGAGAGAGGTTGCGCAGGAACTTGACATCTCTGAGGAGGAAGTGCGGGAGGCAATGGAGTTTTCTGCAAATCGAATTGACTATATTGCACAATAGGGAGACGTACATGGAGATACACAATAATGATTTTAAATATGTGATTCAAGATACGAATTGTGTTTATTTTGGCAGAGAACTGACATACGCAGAGATGATGGATAAGGAAGATGTGCCGTTTAAGTTTAAGGCCGTGATCAGCGCACATATTGCGCGGGAGATAGACTTAAATAAAAAGATGGCAGAGCATATTTTAGAGATATCGGAGAGCGCGTTTTCCTATCGCATTTTTGAACAGTTAAGATTGACTGTGCGGGTCTACTACAAGGTTTCCGCAAAGGGATTCGGTGGTAAAATAAAGGAAAAATGGGTGCACAAAGCATGTTCGATAGGGCAGTTTTGCAAGGAATATCGCGACAAGACAATGCAGAGTGAGGTGATGATAGAAGATTTTTCTATCTCAAAACTTGCATTGTTAGCACTGAGCATATAGATATAGAAAGGATTATTATAAAATGAAAAAAATTGAAGATTTGACAGCTTACGAAGTGATTGAGAACAGACAGATTGACGATATTGGTGCTATGAGTTGGCTTTTGCGGCACAAAAAGACAGGTGCAAGGGTAGCACTGCTGCAAAATAAGGAGGAAAATAAAGTATTTTATATTGGCTTTCGCACGCCGCCTACGGATTCCACAGGTGTACCACATATTGTAGAGCACACTGTACTTTGCGGTTCCAAGGATTTTCCAGTCAAGGACCCTTTTGTAGAGCTTGTAAAGGGGTCGCTCAACACATTTTTGAACGCTATGACATACAGTGACAAGACTGTCTATCCTGTTGCAAGCTGTAATGACAAGGATTTTCAGAATTTGATGCATGTCTATCTGGATGCGGTTTTTTATCCTAATATTTATCAAGAAAAGAAGATTTTCCAGCAGGAGGGCTGGCATTACGAGATGGAGGATATAGACAGTCCGCTCACACTGAATGGTGTTGTCTACAATGAGATGAAAGGAGCTTTCTCGTCGCCAGATGAAGTGCACGACAGGGAAGTGTTTAATTCCTTGTTTCCAGATACGCCGTATGGAGTGGAATCTGGTGGAGATCCCAAGGTGATTCCAGAACTTACGTATGAGCAATTTCTGGATTTTCACAGAAGATATTATCACCCATCAAACAGCTATCTCTATCTTTATGGAGACATGGATATGGCAGAGAAGTTGGAATGGATAGATGAGAATTACCTAAGTCGATTTGATAAGTTAGAGATAGACTCAGCGTTAAAACAGCAGGAGGCTTTTGCAAAGCCGGTTGAGGCATACAAGGAATATCCAATTATGGAGGGCGAGTCTTTGGAAGACAATACGTATCTCTCATACAATACAGTTGTGGGGACAAGTCTTGACAAAGAACTGTATTATGCGATGGAGATTTTGGAGTACGCGTTGTGTTCTGCGTCTGCGGCTCCTTTAAAACTTGCGCTGATTCACAAAAATATTGGAACAGAGGTTTATTCTGTGTATAATAATGAGATTTATCAGCCGTATTTTTCTATTGTGGCAAAGAATGCAAATGCTTCTCAGAAAGATGATTTTGTTCAGACAATTGAGAGTGAACTTGCCCGCATTGTGAAAGAAGGAATTGACAAGAAGTCTCTGCTTGCAGGTTTGAATTATTATGAGTTCCGGTACAGAGAAGCAGATTTTGGTTCCTATCCAAAAGGGTTGATGTACGGATTGCAAATGTTTGATTCTTGGCTGTATGATGACCACATGCCGTTTGATATGATTGAGGCAATTGGTATTTTTAAGGATTTAAAGGAAAAGATTCATACAAATTATTTTGAAAATCTAATTGAGAAATATTTAATCAACAATCAGCACAAATCTATTTTGGTGGTGGCACCAAAAGAAGGTCTTACCGCAAAGGAAGAGCGAGAACTGACAGAGAAACTTGCCGCATATAAGGCAGGCTTATCTGCGGAGGAACTTGCGCAGATTGTTGCGGATACAAAGGCGCTGCGCACATACCAGGAAGAGGAGGAAGCACCAGAGAAACTTGCTTTGATACCAATGTTAAAGCGTGAGGACATGAAAAAAGAAGCAGAGGATTTTGTCAATGAAGTCCGCAATATTGGGGATACAAAGATTTTGTTTCATGAGATACAGACAAATGGAATTGGCTATATTAAGTTTATCTTTGATGCTGCCAATATTCCTGCGGAGTTGTTTTCCTATATTGGAATTTTGAAAAATGTACTAGGATATATTGATACAGAACAATACAGTTATGGTGAGCTTTGCAATGAAATTAATATCCATACAGGGGATATTGTGAGTAGTGTGAATACTTACGTGAATGCAAAGAAGCTTGATGAGTACAAGCTTACCTTTGAGGTGAAGACAAAGGCAATGTATGATGAACTGCCGGTTGCCTTTGCACTGATGACAGAGATTATGACTGCCTCAAAGTTTACAGACGAGAGCAGGATTCTTGAAATTCTTGAGGAGCTAAAGTCGATTATGCAGGCGAATCTGCTCTCCTCTGGGCATACATTTGCCGCAGTGCGGGCAATGTCATACTTTAGTGAGACAGCAGCAGTGTCAGAGCTTGTGAATGGTCTGCCATGTTATCGTATGCTTGAGCAGTTGACAGAGAACTTTGATGCCAACAAAAAAGAGCTGGTTGCGAAGTTGGAGGAGTTGGCAAAATGTATTTTCCGGCCAGAAAATCTGTTGGTTGACATCACTGCCACCGAGGAAGGATTTGCGTGCATAAAAGACCTCGTGCCTTCAATGAAAGCAAAACTTTTTACTGTGCCAGTGAAAAAGGAACTTTTTGCAATTTCGACTGCTAAGAAAAACGAAGCGTTTTCTACCTCAGCGCAGATTCAGTATGTGTGCAAGGCCGGAAATTACAGGAAAAATACAGACTATGCGTATACAGGTGCGCTGCGTGTGCTGAAAGTGATGTTGCGGTATGATTATCTCTGGACTAACGTGCGTGTCAAAGGCGGTGCATATGGATGTATGTGCAACTTTGGGAAGACAGGGGATAGCTACCTTGTATCATACAGAGACCCGAACCTAAAAAAAACAGTTGACATTTTTGAAAAAACAGGCGATTATTTAAGAGAATTTACTGTGGATGAACGCACAATGACCAAGTATATTATCGGTGCTGTCAGTGATATGGATGTGCCAATGACGCCGGCGGTCAAGGGAAGTCGTTCTTCAGGTGCATATTTAACCAACCTAGATTTTGCAGAAGTACAACATGAGCGCGACGAGGTACTTTCTTGCAGCCAAGATGATATTAGAAGACTGGCAGGTTATCTCGATGCGATCATGGCGGAGGAGGCTGTATGCGTGGTGGGCAACGGTCAGTCAATTGAGGAAAATAAAGATTTGTTTATGAAAGTGGAAAATTTATTCCATTAATAAAATTAGAATAGGAAATGGTATGATGAAGGAAACGCATAAGTCAGGGTTTGCTGCATTGATTGGCAGACCGAATGTGGGAAAATCGACGCTGATGAACTGTCTGATTGGACAGAAGATTGCAATCACCTCCAAGAAACCACAGACCACAAGAAATCGTATACAAACTGTGTATACTTCTGATGCGGGACAGATTGTCTTTGTGGATACACCAGGGATTCACAAGGCAAAAAATAAGCTAGGAGACTATATGGTAAATGTAGCAGAGCACAGTTTACGGGAAGTAGACGTGGTTCTGTGGCTGGTGGAGCCAACTGACTATATTGGAGCGGGAGAACAGCATATTATCGAAGAGCTGAAAAAAGTAAAAACACCTGTTATTTTAGTGATTAACAAGATTGATACCGTAAAAAAAGAACAACTTCTCGAATCTATCGATATCTACAGAAAACAGCTTGCCTTTGCGGAAATTGTACCTGTGTCGGCATTAAAGAAAGATAATACAGATGTTCTAATTACGCAGATTATGAAATATCTGCCAGAAGGTCCTGCATTTTACGACGAGGATACAATTACAGACCAGCCGACAAGGCAGATTGTGGCAGAACTAATTCGGGAGAAGGTGCTACACAGTATTAATGAGGAGATTCCGCATGGTGTGGCAGTCACAATCGAGTCTATGAAATACAGCAAAAAAATTGTTGATATCCATGCCACAATTATCTGCGAGCGGGATTCACACAAGGGAATCATTATTGGAAAAAGCGGACAGATGCTCAAAAAAATTGGCTCTATGGCGCGTCCCGAAATTGAAGATTTGTTGGAGCAGCATGTCAACCTTCAACTTTGGGTGAAAGTGAAAAAGGATTGGCGTGACAGTGATTTTCTTATCAAGAATTTTGGATATAACCCCGGAGAAAATGAATAAGGATAATGAATAAAATCGTTCCATAAGCACACCCTATTGATGTGGGTACTGTACACAATACAGAAAGGGAAGGGACGATCAATGCACGAGGATGGATGGAGCCGGTTTATGCAGACAGGACAGGTATATGACTATCTGGCTTACAAGGGGCATCCTAAGATGGAAGAAGCCAAAAGTAAGGCAGGAGAGACACATGAGTACAGCGATGCAGGATTTCGTAATACTGACAGGAATTGTTATCAAAGCAGAACCGATTGGAGAATATGATAAAAGAGTAGTGCTACTGACAAAAGAGAGAGGAAAGATATCAGCCTTTGCTCGGGGTGCCAGAAAACCAGGCAACAGGCTGATGGCTCCTACCAATCCTTTTTCTTTCGGACAGTTTCAGTTCTATGCAAGCAGAAATACTTATACATTGTCTGAGGCGGAGATTACAAATTACTTTGAGGAGCTAAGACACGATTTTACTGGTGCATATTATGGAATGTATTTTTTAGAGATTGCAGATTATTACACAAGGGAGAACAGTGATGAGACAGGGATGCTCAAGCTTTTGTATCAGTCGTTGCGCGCGCTGACAGCACCGAATTTTGAGAATAAGCTGGTACGATATGTATTTGAATTAAAGGCGGTTATGCTAAATGGCGAGTTTCCAGGACGAGCGGCAAATAACACGCTTTTGGAGTCCACAGCGTACACAATTGATTACATAGTAAAAACACCTGTTGAGAAACTTTTTTCCTTTCAAGTAACAGAAGAAGTATTGCAGGAATTGGGTGTTTTTAGCAGGAAAATTTGTCAGAGTGTCATGGACAAAAATTTTAAAAGTCTGGAAATACTTGAAAATATAGATGAATTTGTTTATAATAAAACGCAGTAAAAAAATATAAATTTTTTGTGAGTGATATGGAGATAGAAATGAAAAGGTTTTTGAGGGTAGGGAATGCTGTAGTTGTAATGTTTTTCTGCTGTATCTTGTGTTGTACTGCCTGCGGGGAGGTAATACCAGAGGAGGAGATGACAGAATCTGTATCAGAGACGTCAACCACATCAACAATTTCTATAAAAAAAGATGGCAGCATTTCCAGTAAAATTGTTGAGGCATTTACAGAGCAGAGCTATTATGAGGTGGAAGGGTTAAAAACTATGATTGAGTCTTCCATTGCGGAATACCAGGCGGAAAATGCTGCGGCACAAGTAAAATTAAAGAGCTGTAAAACAAAAGGCGATAATGTAAATGTGGAGATGGAATTTGGGGATTACCAGTCTTATGCCGGTTTTAATGACGAAGTTTTCTTTGCCGGAACAGTGCAGGCGGCAAACAAGGCAGGATTCGATTTAAATATGAGCCTGAAAGGGGCAGGGGGAAACCAAGGAAACACAACAATTTCAAAAGCAGACCTTTTGGGAATGGGCGATAATCATATTGTGATTTTGGAACCGTCAGTTGAGGAGGAAGATACAGTGCAGACTGTGCGCGTGGAGTGTTCTGACGAAATTTTATATGTGGGGGACGGCGTTACAGTCACTGGAAAGAAAAGCGCAGATGTAACTGCCTCAGATGGTTATAAAGTCATTGTGTTCCGATAGAGGACAAGCTGTAAAACGTTACTATGAGCGACTCTTGGGTTGCGAGTAGTAACGGTAAGACAAAAATATAATGAGGTTAGGAGAACGTGAGATGGAAAAGACATTGGACAAAATTGTAGCTTTATCAAAAAGCAGAGGGTTTGTGTATCCTGGTTCAGAAATTTATGGAGGACTTGCCAACACATGGGATTACGGAAACCTTGGCGTTGAGTTAAAAAACAATGTAAAACGGGCATGGTGGCAGAAATTTATTATGGAAAACCCGCACAATGTAGGCGTGGACTGCGCAATTTTAATGAATCCGCAGACATGGGTTGCATCAGGGCATCTTGGCGGTTTTTCTGATCCTTTGATGGACTGCAAAGAGTGCCATGAGCGTTTTCGCGCAGACAAGCTGATTGAAGATTATGCAAATGAGAATCATATTTCTTTGGAGAAGCCTATTGATGCTTTTTCGCAGGAGGAAATGAAGAACTTTATCGAGGAGAAAAAGATTCCCTGTCCGACTTGCGGCAAACATAATTTTACGGATATCAGGCAGTTTAATTTGATGTTTAAGACCTTTCAGGGCGTGACGGAAGACGCTAAAAATACGGTTTATCTAAGACCAGAGACTGCGCAAGGGATTTTTGTAAACTTTAAGAATGTGCAGAGAACTTCCAGAAAGAAGATTCCTTTTGGCATTGGTCAGATAGGCAAATCGTTCCGCAATGAGATTAGCCCAAGTAACTTTACATTCCGCACAAGAGAGTTTGAGCAGATGGAGCTTGAATTTTTCTGCGAACCAGGCACCGACCTTGAGTGGTTCCAGTATTGGAGAGGGTTCTGCCGCGACTGGCTTGTAAGCCTTGGCATTAAGGAAGAAGAGATGCGTCTGCGTGACCATGCGCCGGAGGAGCTTTGTTTTTATTCAAAAGGAACAACAGATATCGAATATTTGTTCCCTTCTATTGGCTGGGGAGAGCTTTGGGGCATTGCGGATAGAACAGACTATGACCTGACACAGCATCAAAATACTTCTGGGCAGGATATGTCTTACTTTGATGATGAGAAGAAAGAGAGATACATACCATATGTTATCGAGCCGTCACTTGGCGCAGACCGCGTGGTGCTTGCCTTTCTCTGTGCGGCGTATGACGAGGAGGAAATTGGCGAAGGTGATGTGCGGACTGTGCTTCATTTTCATCCTGCAATTGCACCAGTGAAGATTGGCGTGTTTCCGCTGAGCAAGAAGTTAAATGAAGGCGCGGAGAAGATTTTTACACAGCTTTCTAAAAAATATAACTGCGAGTTTGATGACAGGGGAAATATTGGCAAGAGATACCGCCGCCAGGATGAGATTGGCACACCATTCTGTGTGACTTATGATTTTGAGTCAGAACAGGACCATGCAGTGACGGTGCGCTTCCGCGATTCTATGGAGCAGGTGCGCATTCCAATTGATGAGTTGGAGGCATATTTTGCTGACAAGTTTGATTTTTGATGCACAAAGCCGCAGAGAGGCTATATAAATATTTTGGAGGAATAATTGTGAAAAACTATGGAGTAAACGAGCTTCGGAGAATGTTTCTTGAATTTTTCGAGAGCAAAGGGCATTTGTCAATGAAAAGCTTTTCGCTGGTGCCACACAATGACAATAGTCTGTTGATTATCAATTCAGGAATGGCACCTTTAAAGCCATATTTTACAGGACAGGAGATACCACCAAGGCGCCGTGTGACGACTTGCCAAAAGTGTGTTCGGACAGGCGATATTGAGAATGTGGGAAAGACGGCACGACATCTGACATTTTTTGAGATGCTTGGCAATTTTTCATTTGGAGATTATTTTAAGCATGAGGCGCTTACTTGGAGCTGGGAGTTTTTGACCAAAGTGGTGGGATTAGACCCAGAGAGGCTTTATCCTTCTATCTACTGCGAAGATGAGGAAGCTTATCATATCTGGGTCAATGAGATTGGTGTACCTGCGGAAAAGATCACACGCTTTTATCGGGACCCAGAAACTGGAGCGTGTGATAATTTCTGGGAGCATGGTGCTGGACCTTGCGGTCCCTGCTCAGAAATTTATTATGATAGAGGGATAAAATATGGCTGTGGCAGACCAGACTGTAAGGTTGGCTGTGACTGTGACCGCTTTATCGAGGTTTGGAATAATGTCTTTACACAGTTTGACGGTGATGGCAAGGGACATTACGAGGAACTGGCACAGAAAAATATTGATACTGGTATGGGATTAGAGCGTCTTGCAGTTGTGGTTCAAGATGTGGATACAGTCTTTGACATTAATACAATGAAAGCGATTCGGGACAGAGTATGTGCAGTTGCTGGGATCGCTTATCAGGAGGATGAGAAGAAGGATGTATCCATTCGACTGATTACCGATCATATCCGCTCTGCAACATTCATGATATCGGATGGCATTATGCCAACCAATGAAGGGCGCGGATATGTGCTGCGGCGCATTATTCGCCGCGCTGCGCGTCATGGAAGAATGCTTGGCATTGAGGGTACATTTATGGCAGACTTTGCAAAGACAGTGATTGAGGAGTGCAAAGACGGTTATCCGGAACTTGATGAGAAGCGGGACTTTATTTTTAAGGTATTGACACAGGAAGAGGAAAAGTTTAGCCGGACAATTGACCAAGGGCTTGCAATTCTTTCTGATATGGAGGAAAAGATGCAGGCTGCCGGGGAGACTGTTCTTTCTGGTGAGAATGCATTTAAGTTATATGATACTTATGGATTTCCAGTCGATCTTACCTGTGAGATTTTGGAGGAAAAAGGTTTTTCTATTGATGAGGAAGGCTTTCAAAGTGCGATGGAAAAACAGCGCAACCTGGCGAGAACCACGCGCAAAGAGACAAATTACATGGGGGCGGATGCGACGGTTTATGATTCCATTGATCCGGCGATCACAACTGTATTTGTAGGGTATGATACGCTGGAGACGAGTTCAAAAGTTTCTGTACTCACAACAGAGAGCGAGCTTGTGGAGGCGCTTTCTGATGGGGAGATGGGCACAATTATTACAGAGGAAACGCCATTTTATGCGACGATGGGTGGACAGCAGGGCGATAAGGGCATTATTACAACTGCATCAGGTGAATTTGTGGTGGAGGACACTGTAAAGCTGCTTGGCGGAAAAGTTGGGCACATTGGAAAGATGACACGCGGCATGATCAAAGTGGGAGATATGGTTACTCTGTGTGTTGATAAAACGCTTCGTACAAAGATTTGTAAAAATCATTCTGCAACACACTTATTGCAGAAGGCGCTTCGTGAGGTGCTTGGCACGCATGTGCAGCAAAAAGGTTCTTATCAGGACGGAGAGCGCACACGTTTTGACTTTAGCCACTTTGAGGCGATGACTGCAAAAGAGCTGGCAGCAGTTGAACAGATGGTCAATGAGAAGATTGCTGAGAATATTGCTGTAGAGACACAAGTAATGACAATGGATGAAGCGAAGAAAACTGGCGCGATGGCACTGTTTGATGAGAAGTATGGAGAGACGGTGCGCGTTGTGTCTATGGGTGATTTTTCCAAGGAATTTTGCGGTGGTACACATGTAAAGAATACAGGAAATATCACAACTTTTAAGATTGTGTCTGAGAGTGGTATTGCCGCGGGGGTACGGCGTATTGAAGCGCTGACTGGAGATAATGTGTTTGCATATTATCAGAATCTGGAACATGAGCTTGCAGAAGCTGCAAAGGCAGCAAAGACAACACCTGCGAATTTGATAGAGAAGATAGAACATCTGATGGCGGAAATCAAATCATTGCAGAGTGAAAATGAAGCCCTTAAGAGCAAGGCAGCAAAGGAAGCGCTGGGAGATGTTATGAATCAAGTGACAGAAATAAAAGGCGTAAAACTTCTAGCTGCGCGGGTTGACGGTGTGGATATGAACGGTCTGCGAGAACTGGGCGATCAATTAAAGGTAAAGCTTGGCGAAGGAGTGATTGTGCTTGTGTCTGACATGGAAGGCAAAGTCAATCTTGTGGCAATGGCGACAGACGAAGCAATGTCCAAGGGTGCGCATGCTGGCAATCTAATCAAAGGAATTGCAGGGATTGTAGGCGGAGGCGGAGGCGGACGTCCGAACATGGCGCAGGCAGGTGGCAAAAATCCTGCTGGAATTGACAAAGCACTTGCGGAGACAAGGCTGGTACTTGAGGGACAGCTCAAATAAAATTGTAATAATAATTGAAAAAACTATTGACGTATGTGCTATTTGTGATATAATCGAAATGTGCAATTAAATATACCCGAACAGTCTAGCACACAATAATAGAGGCTGGAGGGAGGTTAGGTGTGATAGCATGTCAAATGTAATCGTTAAAGAAAACGAGACTTTGGATAGCGCTTTACGCAGATTTAAGAGAAGTTGCGCTAAAGCCGGTATTCAGCAGGAAATTCGTAAAAGAGAGCATTATGAAAAGCCGAGCGTAAAACGCAAGAAAAAGTCTGAAGCAGCTAGAAAGCGTAAATATAATTAATTTTAATTAATTGAATCGAAGTCCTTGGCTGTTATGCCAAGGACTTTTGCGTGAATGGGGGGATTAAGAGATGGAGCGAATATCTTTGTGGATGAGCAGGTTTCAGTTTGCGGGGTATGATTTATATCACTTTGTTGCATGTTTTTTCCTGTTTAGCATTATTGGATGGATGGTAGAGTCGGCGTATATGTCGCTTTGCAATAGAAAATTAACCAACAGAGGATTTATGACAGGGCCGTTTTGCCCTATCTATGGTTTTGGAGCGACGCTTGGGTATATTTTTCTGCATCCGTTCGCACATAATATTATTGCATTGTACATAGTAGGTGCGTTGCTTGCAACATTGTTTGAGTATTTGGTAGCAAAGCTTATGATGAAGCTGTTCGGTGAGGTTTGGTGGGATTACAATGATAAATTTTGTAACTATAAGGGTGTAATCTGCCTAGAAAGCACGCTGGCGTGGGGATTGTATGCAGTCATTATCATTTCATTTTTGTTTGAGAAAGTTATTGGTTTTGTGGACCGGTATCCGAGGGCTTGGGTACTGAAAACTATCGCACTGGTTCTGGCAATGGCAGTAATTGATTTTGGTTATCATTTTGCGATGTCGGTAAAGATAAAAGAAGAGACCAGAGAAGGTTTGTACGAGAAAAAAGAGGAAATTATTGACTTCTGTCATAGACTGATTGGAAGATAATATTCATATACGATTTTAAGATGAGAAGAATATCGCATTGCGGTATTCTTTCTTTGTGCACAGACCCGTGCAAAGGAAATATGCATAGTCATATAAACTGCTATTTTTGCATAGATTTCATATAAGTAAGGTATGAGGACTGCTTTATGAAATGGATTCGAGAAAAAATATATAGAATGATGGCAACGGTAATGTTTTTTGTTTTGTTGAGTCAGAGTATTGTTTTTGCGGAGGAGGCGCAGAATAGTGCTGTGAACACAACGGCTGTCAGCCTGACTTCGCCATCAGCAATATTGATGGAAGCATCTACAGGGACCATATTGTTTGAAAAAAATCCAGATGAAGTGCGAAGTCCAGCAAGTATTACAAAGATTATGACGCTGCTTTTGACTTTTGAAGCTTTAGAAAAAGGAAGAATTAAGTTAGAAGATGAAGTGACTACAAGCGCTTATGCGAAATCTATGGGTGGTTCACAGGTATTTCTGGATGAGGGGGAAATACAGACAGTCGATACGCTAATTAAGTGCATTACCGTGGCGAGCGGTAATGATGCATCGGTGGCAATGGCAGAGTATGTTGCGGGAAGCGAGACAGAATTTGTCGGTATGATGAATGAAAAGGCAACTCAGCTTGGCATGACAAATACACATTTTCTTGACTGTTGTGGTTTAAGCTCCGACAGTGCGCACCATACGACGGCAAGGGACGTTGCGATTATGTCCAGAGAACTGATTACAAAATATCCGCAGATTTATAATTATACAAAAATATGGATGGAGGATATCACACATGTAACCAGACAGGGCAGTAAACCTTTTACGCTATCAAGTACCAACAAGTTATTGAAACAGTATCAGTGGACAACAGGGTTGAAAACAGGTTCTACTAGTACAGCGAAATATTGTTTTAGCGCAACAGCACAGAAAGATGGGATTGATTTGATAGCGGTTATTATGGGAGCACCAGATTTTAAAGTGCGTTTTTCGGAGGCGCAGAGTTTGCTGGAATATGGATTTGCATTGACGCGGTTGTATGTGGATGAAAATAAAGAGATGTTGGGAGATATTCCGGTTACAGGAGGAAAGGCGGATCAGCTTGCAGTGCAGCCCAAAGGAACATTCCGATATCTTGATGTTACAGGTGCAGATTTTAGCCAGATTGACAAAAAGTATCATTATCTTGAACTTGTTACCGCGCCCGTCGAGAAAGGTGCAGAAGTTGGATACATTAGCTATAATCTCGGTGGAAAAGAGCTGGGCAGAATGCCAATTATCGCGGCGGAATCGGTGCAAAAGGCATATTATATTGATTATTTGAAAAAAATACTACTGAAATATTTGATATAGAGATGGAACAGGAGAAAAAATAGAATGCAAAGTGTATTTTGGGCGGTCATTCTGATAGCCTTGCTGTTGGCAGTGGCGCTTCTTGCAATCGGAATTATAGATGGCAATCGGTTTGTGACAGTGAGGGAGGAGCTGAAATTGCCAAATCTGTCACAAGAATGTAAGTTTGTGCTGATATCTGATTTGCACAACAAAATTTATGGGCATAAAAATGACAGGGTGATTGCGTCCATTCAGAAGATAAAACCAGATTTTATTGTGCTGGCTGGCGATTTAATTACCTCAAAGGTGCGTGAGGATATGACACCAGGAATTGAGCTGGTGAAGGCGCTCAGTCAGCAGTATCCAATATATTATGGACTTGGAAATCATGAGTCCAGAATGAAAGACAATCCAGAGGAGTTTGGCGGAAAATATAAGCGGTTGATAGAGGAGGTTTCTAACAAAAATGTAGTATTGCTGGATAACAAGGCAATCGATATACCCAAGTATAATATTCGGATAACTGGATTAAGCCTTGACTTGGATTATTTTGTGCATTTTCGAGTGAAAAAAATGCAGGATAACTATCTTCAAAAAACATTGCCCACACAAAATTCTAGCAGGTGTAATATTCTGATAGCACACAATCCAGATTATTTTGAGGAGTATGCGCAATGGGGAGCGGACTTGGTACTCTCCGGTCATGTGCATGGCGGAATCATGCGTCTGCCGCTGCTGGGGGGTGTCATTGCGCCTTCCTATCGATTGTTTCCGAAGTATGATGGTGGTATATTTCGCTTTGGGAAATCTTTGATGCTTCTAGGAAGAGGTTTGGGGTCACATACATTGCCATTTCGATTTTTTAATCCAGCGGAACTGTATGAAGTGATTTTAAAGCCAATCGAATAACAGTTCGCATTGCATTTTATCCCGATTCTATGTAAAATAAGAAAATATATATGTCTTAATTTTACGAGAGTCGGGGGTTTTTATATGGGATTGTCTGTCAGGCTGGAGGTATTTGAGGGACCGTTGGACTTGCTGCTTTACTTAATTGAAAAAAATAAGCTCGATATCTATGATATACCGATTGTGGTCATAACAGAGCAATATCTTGCGTATATCAGAAACATGCAGACAGAAGATATGAATATCATGAGTGAATTTCTTGTGATGGCGGCGACTTTGCTTGATATCAAGTGCCGAATGCTCCTTCCCAAGGAGGTCAACGAGGAGGGAGAAGAGGAGGATCCAAGAGCAGAGCTTGTACAGAAGTTACTGGAATATAAAATGTACAAGTATATGGCGCTGGAATTGCAGGACAGGCAGGTGGATGCGGCTAAAACTTGGTACAGAAAGCCGTTGCTGCCAAAGGAGGTTGCCGCGTACCAATATCCAATTGACTATGAGGCGCTTGCAGGAGGGGTTGACCTTGTAAAGTTGCACGAAATTTTTAAGGCGGTTATGCGGCGGCAGGAGGATAAAATCGATCCAGTTAGAAGCCAATTTGGCAGGATTGAAAAAGATGAGATTAACTTGGAGGAAAAACAAAATTTTATAGAGACGTATGTGAAAAGTCACAGGCGATTTAGCTTTCGGAATCTGCTGGAAAAGCAGGGCAGCAGAATGGAAGTGATTGTTACCTTTATGGCAATTCTTGAGATGATGAAGCAAGGGACAATTTCAATAGAGCAGGAGGATACATTTTCCGACATTGTTATCACGTCGCGTTTGGTGGCATAAGGGGGCGATTTCTGTGAGTGAGAAAAAGATGATGGCAGTGATTGAGGCTGTGCTTTTTGCCATGGGAGAATCAGTGGAACTATCCAAGTTAAATCATGTTCTGGAGATGCCTATGGAGCAAATTCGCGAGCTAATTGCGAAGATGAACGAGAATTATAAGAAAGAAGACAGGGGTATTCATATTGTGGAACTGGAGGAGGCAGTGCAACTTTGCACCAAGCCTGGACTGTATGAGTATCTGATTAAGGTGGCAAAAGCGCCACGGAAATATGCCTTGTCGGACACGCTGTTGGAGACGCTTTCAATTATTGCATACAAACAGCCAGTGACAAGGCTTGAGGTGGAAAAAATACGAGGAGTCAGCAGTGACCATGCAGTAAACAAATTATTAGAATTAAGTTTGATACAGGAACTTGGGCGGCTTGATGCGCCGGGGCGACCCTTGCTTTTTGGGACAACTGAGGAGTTTCTAAGAACGTTTGGCGTGAAGTCAATAGGGGATCTTCCTGTGATAAAGCCAGAGCAGATAGAAGATTTCAGAAAACAAGCGGAGGAGGAAGCTTCGTCAGAATCGAAACTGAAAGTGGAAATATAAGCATGAAAAAAGGAGATAGAGGTGGAGAATTATGTTGCGAGAAAAGTCCTTGTGGGAAATGCTTGAGGAAAGGGATGTCAATGTAAAGAGAGCACTTTTGATTATGAAAGGAAATGAGGAGGCTTACAAACAATTTCTGGCAGAATTTTTTGAGGACCCAGATTTTGTGAAGCTGGGGAGAGCGATTGGGGCAAGAGAGACGCAAAAAGCGTTCGCATATGCGCATGGTCTGAAAGGAATGTCCGCCAATCTTGGTCTTGATGGAATTTATGGAAAACTGGATTTGTTAGTGGAAATATTGCGCTCTGCCAAATTGGAAGGCGCACAGGAGATTTATGATGCTGTCATGGAAGAGTGTGACAGGATTGTAGAATTGTTTTAGCGATCTATATCAGGAACAGGAATGAAAAGAAAACTTGAGGTATTTGGTTTTTTGAGAAAATCTGGTATACATAGGCAGTTGTATACAATTTATATTCTTGCTGTTTTCTTGCCCGTGGTGTTGATTGGTACATTTCTTGTGAGTAATACATATAAATTGTTGACCAATTACCACAGAGATCTTTTAGAGTCTGATAATCTGCGGGTGCGGACAATTCTTTTTGAAATTACAACGCAGGTGTATAATATTTCGGAGGAGCTCTCTTTCAATGCAAGAGTGGCTTCTATCTTAAAGGGAAGTTATGCCTCGGAGGAGGAACTGGTCAATGCAGTAAATGAATCCGCGGAAGTGGTTGACAATTATATGTATCACTATACGGAGATTGAACAGATTGATATTTACTGTGATAACCCAGATATGCGAGAGTACAAGCAGTATCACAGGGTAGATGCACAGATAGAGGAAACTGATTGGTATCAGCGTGCTGTCTCTCAGACCAGTGTATTCTGGAAAGAGATAAAAAGTGTTGACAAATATAAGAATGAGTATTGGAATCTATGTCTGATAAGACGTATACCGCTTGTCAAGTCGGATTATCATGCAGTATTGGTGATCCGCATCAGCGATAATTATTTAAAGACACGTATGAACAGCACAGAATATAGAAATTGTGCTTCGGTTGATGAGGGCGTGGTATTTTATGCTTCTGACAGGGACGATTATGGAAATGGACAACCTGTTGTAATCGACTATGATAAAATTTATTTTCAATATGTCGGCAGTAGAAGAATAAAGAATAAAACCTGTTTTGTCGGGATATCGACGCTTCGCCTATATCAGTCAGATTCCAGGATTTACATCTGTACAATCAATGATAAATCCTATGATAATATCAACAGTATTATAGAGACGTGTTTGATTATCATTCTTCTTGCGATTTTAGTTCCAGGTATTTTGATACACTTTTTTACGACATACTTTACGAGACGTGTATCTACGCTGCGACATGTGATGCATCAGGCAAGTAATGAAGACTATGATTTCAAGGAGATGGTGCGCGGTGATGATGAACTTTCAGAAGCGTTTGCAGATTTGGAGATTATGGTCCAGCGTATTAAGGAAAAAGATGCGCTGATGTATCAGACTATGTTAAACGAGCAGGAGCTTGTGAATGAACAGCAGAAAATGGAGTTTAAGATGCTTGCAAGTCAGATTAATCCTCACTTTCTGTACAATACGTTAGAGACAATACGAATGAAAGCGTACACTGTTGGGGACAGGGAGGCGGCAACTGCGATTAAACTTTTGGGCAAATCAATGCGGTATGTGTTGGAAAACAGCGGGACGACGTTTACTTCGCTTCAAAATGAGTTGAATCATATTGAAATCTATATGAAGATACAGAAGCTGCGATTTGGTGAAAAATTTGATTATGCGTTTTTGGTTGCGGACGAAATTGATATAAGCAAATGTATTACATTGCCGCTTTTGCTACAGCCGATTGTTGAGAATGCGATTTTGCATGGTTTGGAGGAGCAAGAGACAGGCGGAATGATTACAATCCGTGTGGCGTGGGGAACAGACAATGCTGAGCTGTGTATCTCTGTGTCTGACAATGGATGCGGTATGGCGTTAGAGACGCTTGAGCGGCTGCGGACGGATATTGTGACCCGAAATCCAGAGAAGAAAGAGAGTATTGGTTTATATAATATTAATCAGCGTGTAAAGCTGTGTTATGGAAATGCATATGGAATGACAATTGATTCGGAAAGTGGCAATGGGACAACAGTCATAATTCATTTGCCAGAAAAGGTAGTGCACAATCTTTGACAAATATAGGAAAAGTGCTGTAAAAATATAATATTTTTACAGCACTTTTCCTATATTTGTCAAATTTTACAGCAATAAATAAAAGATGCATAAAAAAGTTGTTGTAAATTATAATTAATTTTTTACGTATTTTTATCATTTTAACTTTTGTATAATAAATATATAAAATTTTAAGGGGGTAATTTAATGAAAGCTAATAGCAAACCAAAGGCTATAAAACAAAAGTTCAGTTGGCAGCTCATGTTCAAACAGAGATATTTGCTGCTAATGTCCGTGCCTTTTGTGATATGGCTGATCATTTTTAAGTATGTACCACTATGGGGATGGACGATGGCATTTCAGGATGTCAGACCAAAGACATTTGCTGTGCCAGTTTGGGAACGTGATTTTGTTGGGTTTGACAATTTCAGCAAAGCATTTACAGACAGGTTGTTTAAACAGACGATGATTAACACAATTGGAACGAGTATTCTGGGCATTTTGCTGGGGACGGTGTGCGCAATTATTTTTGCGTTGATGCTCAATGAAATCCGGTTTATAAAGTTCAAGAAAGTGACACAGACCATCTCTTATCTGCCCCATTTCGTATCGTGGGTGGTTATTGCAAGTATCGCAAAGATGGTACTTAATGACGGTGGGATGTTGGATACATTGTTCAATACCAGATTGAAGTTGATGAGTACGAATTCACCAGTGTTCTGGGTTGTTGTCTGCTTTATCAATGTCTGGAAGGAGATGGGATGGGATGCGATTGTGTATCTGTCAGCTATGGCAGGAATTGACGCTGGACTGTATGAGGCAGCGAAGGTTGATGGAGCGGGCAGATTAAAGAGAATCTGGCATATCACACTGCCAGGTATCAAGCCGACGATTGTGGTGCTGCTGATTATGAGTATCGGAAGTACTCTGAATGTAGGTATGGAACGCCAGATGCTTCTAAGTAATGGTATTGTACAGGATCACGCGATGGTTCTTTCATGGTTCTCGTACTTGAGAGGTATCGGAAACAGCAATTATGGTGTTGGTACTGCGATTGGTATGTTCCAGTCGTTAGTGGGAATCGCACTTCTGCTGATTGCAAATAAGATCGCTGGTCTTTTGGGCGAGAGCAAATTGATATAAGGAGGTGTGGATTGTGAATAGCACAAAAATTAAGAGCCGTGAAAATATATTGGACTGGGTATTGCTGGTGGTCTTTATTGTTCTGATTATCATTACATTGTATCCGTTTTTGAATGTGCTTGCGATATCTTTTAATGATCCAATTGATACGATGCGCAATATTAATTTCGTGATTCCAAGACAGTTTACACTCAGTAACTATGTGTACATATTTGAGGAAAATAACTTAATTTCACCACTGATTTTTTCTATTGTAAAGACAGTGGTCGGTGCTGCGACGGGTGTTATATGCACAGCGATGCTTGCTTATGTGCTGAGCAGAAGGGATTTTTATTTTAATAAGGTATTCACGTTATTGTTCGTTGTCACAATGTATGTCAGTGGCGGTTTGATTCCAGAGTATTTGCTGTTGATGAGAACATTAGGTTTAGGCAACAATTTCTTAGTGTATATTCTTCCCGGTCTAATCTGGGTTTACAATGTCATTCTTGTGCGTTCCTTTATAGAAGGGCTTCCAATTGCATTGCAGGAGGCGGCACGCGTGGATGGAGCCAATGATTTTATTATCTGGGCAAGAATTATTTTGCCTCTGTGCAAGCCAGTTTTGGCGACAGTGGCACTGTTTGTAGCGGTGGGACAGTGGAACTCTTTTATGGATACTTACCTCTATGCAAAGGAGTTGCCCACACTGCAATATGTATTGTATGAAATTATGGAGACAGCAACAATCAAGATTGACCCACATGCGGCGGAACAGATGAAAAATGCCGTATCACCGCTTTCTGTGCGCATGGCTATCACGATTGTAGCAACTGTGCCAATTATTATTGTATATCCATTTTTACAGAAGTATTTTGTGGGTGGTATGACAGTTGGGGCAGTGAAGGATTGATTTTGCTTGTACAGCACATATAGTGTATGCAAGATATAAAAAGAAGGGAGAAGAAAATATATGAAAAAAAGACAAATTTGTGCACTGCTGTTATCTGCAGTGATGGTGGCAAGCAGCCTTAGTGGCTGTGGTGGCAAGAGTGATAGTAATTCGACCACAAGCAGCAACACACAGCAGTCATCAAACAGTGAGACAGGAACCCCGACAGAGAGCGGAGACACAGCAAACGAGAATCAAGAAGTAATCGAACTAACATTCTTTAGTGCAGATGGTACGCAGGATGACCCGTGGACAGACCCTGTAGCGCTGGCAATCACAGAAAAAACAGGTGTGAAGTTAAAGACAACTTATCCAATTGGTGGCAATGATGAGAGTGAGGCTGTTGCCCTGATGATCGCGGAGCAGAAATATCCAGACATTATCTTTGCAAAGGGTTCTGCGAACAATTTAATCGAGGCAGGCGCGATGATGGATATGTCTGACTTGATTGATGAGTATGGACCAAATATCAAGAAGCTCTATGGTGAGGAGTATGATAAACTTAGAGAGTCTGCAGATGATCCGGCAATTTATCAGCTATCTGCATATGTGGTAGGCGGTGAGAAGTTTAAGGACTGCGGTTCTGCGCAGATTCAGTGGGATGCATTGAAAGCGAAGGATTACAAGCTGCCAGATACGCTTGAGGAGTTGGAGACAATGATCAAGGATTATATTGCATCTAGCCCTAAGACGGAGGATGGTCTTGACAGAATTGGCATTACATTGTCCACATCAGATTGGCATTGGATGATTACATTAGGTAACCCAGCAGGTGCAATTGCAGATGGTGCACCGGATAATGGGCAGTGGTTGATTGATGAGAATAATCAGGCAATCTACAAATTTCGTTCCGATAAAGAGAGAGAGTATTTCCGCTGGATGTGCCGCATGTACAATGAGGGTATTTTAGATCCTGAATTTGCGACACAGACAAATGATGACTATATTGCAAAGATTGCCTCAGGGCGCGTTGTGTGCCTATTTGATAAAGATTGGAACTATCAAGATGGTGAGAAGGTTCTGAAGGCAGATGGCAAACTTGGCGCTACATATGCAGGTCTTCCTCTGACAATGGATAAGGATACAAAGTGTCCAAATCTGATGTATCAGGGCCTTACAACAGGAACAGGCGTTGGCATTTCCTCTACCTGTGCAGATCCTGTCAAAGCAATTAAGTTTATTGATTTTCTTTGCTCTGACGAAGGGCAGGTATTGAATAAGTGGGGTATCGAAGATGTGAATTACTTTGTGGACGAGAGCGGACATCGCTATCGTACTGACGAGGAGATTGAAATGTCTCAGAATGATAAAGATTATTCTAAGAATACAGGTGTTGGTTTCCACAATTATCCATTCCCTTCTTATGGTGATGGAATCCTCGATCCGACAGGTAGCACATACACAACGACAAGCAAAACTTCCGTGATTGCAGAGTACAATGACGAGGAGAAAGCTGCATGTGAGAAGTGGGGTGTAGAGCTTCTAGTAGACGTGTTCCCACAGGCAAGTGAATTTGAAATTCCTCCATATCCACCTCTTTGGGCGCTTGCAAAGCCAATGGAGTTTGATGAGATTGCAAACCAGTTAGATGAGGTATCATGGTCTGCCCTGATTAAGTGTGTCACAGGTTCTGAGGCTGACTTTGATAACAATTATGACAGCATGATAAAAGAACTTGAGAAGACAGGAATGGCTGAGGCAGAGCAGATGCTTACAGAGATTATTGCAGAGAAAGTTGCACTGACAACCAATAGCTGATATTGTTTAAAAGAAGCAGCAGGCGTTTTGGGTCTGCTGCTTTTTATGCGCAAACCCGTGCAGAGGAAATATGCCGCTAAGGCGGCTCACGGGTCGCGCGGCAGGTAGGGAAGATGGGACTTCCCTACTCGATTCATAGTATTCTACTCATCTAATTTTAGTTGTTTTCTGTATTCTGCTGGGCTAATGCCAACATATTTTTTGAATTTTTTGTGGAAATAGTCTACGTTCTTGTAACCAACTCGCTCGGATACCTCATAGACTTTGATATTTTGCCGTTCGAGAAGTTTTTTGGAGTGTTCAATGCGTCTGTGATCAATGTAAGAGTTAAAGTTTTCTCCGATGACTTTCGTGAAAAGCTTACCCAGATAGGCACTGTTATAGCCAAAGAGCGGTGCAATCGTCTCAAGCTTGATATTGTTTTGGTAATTATTGTCTATATAATAGAGAATATCGTCAAGTATGGAGTCTCTAGATGAGTTGTCATTGCTGTCCATGATAGATTTTACCTGCTCAGAGATGTACAGGATAATCTCATATAGATAGTGACTGTGCTCAATATAGTCAATAATGGCAGAGTTTGATGGGAACGAGACACGCGAATTGTTGTAAATTTTGTTGATATTCTCTTTTAGCTGCAGGAGCAGGTCGGCCAGAAAGAGTCGGATGGACTTGATAGAGCTGTCCACGTTGTACAAATACTGCTCCATAGCAAAAAGGGTAGAAGCAACTTGTTTGCGATTGTTTGCCTGCAAATAGTTTGTCAGTGCATTACAGTACATGTTTAGTTTGTCATCACCGATAATAAGACTGTTGGAGATCATTGTCGGAAGTTCACCGTAGCCAAGGGTATGTTGTCCCTGAATACAGAAAAAGCGTCGTTTGATTAGGGTGGAGGCTTCCTCATAAGACAGATAGATTTCGTCAAGACTTTCGACAGGATGTCCATATGTGAGAAAAAAGGAATCCAAGGGGCTTCCCTCCTGAAACTCCATTTTCTCATAATGGTTTAGAAAATCTTCAAACCGTCTAAGTGCGAAGGAACCTTTTAGCAAAATTACATTTTTGTTGTCCTCCTGAAAGGACTCGAAAGAATGATTATCGTTGTTTGTGATGTTTAGAAGGTCGGTAAAGAGATAGTTTTTGTCATCGGATATGGAACCAAACTTTTCGTAGATTACTACCTGATAGATGTCTGCTTCAAGCTGCATACTCTGAAAATCCGCCGAGGAGAGTTCAGCAGTGTTATCCTTTGTCCAAATGCCAGTGACTAGTTCGTGGAGGATGACATCTTTGGCTTTTTCTCGATAGAGCGCGATATTGTCAGAAGTTCGGTGTTCTTGCGTTAAACTTTCTTTGATTGTGTGGATAGTGTTGAGCAGTTCGTCCTCATCAATTGGCTTGGTCAGGTAACATTCTACGCCATAGCGAATTGCAGCCTGGGCATAGGAGAAATCAGAATATCCACTTAAGATAATAAATCTGCCGCTGTATCCTTGTTCGCGCGCAATGCGGATAATATCGATTCCGGTGAGTTTTGGCATACGGATATCCAGAAGGACAAGACTGGGATTGTTTTTTAGAATGCAAGAGAGTGCTTCCTCGCCGTTTGCAGCTTCTCCGCATAGGGTAAATCCAAGCGCCTCCCAGTCAAGTATGTATTTTAGACCATCGCGTATATTTTTCTCGTCATCAGCGATCAGCAACGTTTCCGTGATTGTTTTCATAAAAATTCTCCTAAGTATCAATTGAATTTGGTTATTAAAGTTAGTTATATTATAATATAAATACCTGGAAAAGAAAAGAGAGAGGTGGGTAAATGAAGAGATTTTTGCGTCTGTTGCTGATGTGCAGTTTTATGATAACAGGCTGTTCTGACATGAAAGGGAATGCAGATTATCTGTCAGTTCTCGATGCGGATAACTGTCCTTATGAAGAGTTTATTGTTGTGGATGTATTTGATTTTTCTGCGAATTATCAGGGTATCCAATCGGGATGGTTTGGGGAAGTTGTCAGGAAGAAATTCAATATGGAGCTGAATATTATTTCCCCCAATATCACACGCGGTGGAGAGACACTTTTTGATGTGAGAGTAGCGGCAGGAAACTTGGGGGATTTGATAATTTGTAAGGGTGTGAACGGCCAATTGCAGGATTTGGTCAATGCAGGATTGCTCTATAATATGGAGGAAGACCTTAAGGGAAAAGGGATTTTGCGGTATCAGTCTGCGATTGAGAATCTGAACAGCACAGTGACACAGGAAGGGGTTTATGCGATTCCATCACAGGTATCTGTCAATGGTCCTAATATGCCAAGTGAGGGAATTGAGCCAATGTATGGGCCATATATCCGATGGGATTTGTATAAACAATTGGGATATCCAAACCTTGATACGATAGAGGATTTGTTGCCGGTATTAAAGCAGATGCAAGAGCGTTATCCAACAACAGAAGATGGTGCGAAGACCTATGGTTTTTCCTTTTTTAAAGATTGGGATGATAATATGATGAACGCAGTCAAACAGCCCTGTTGTATGTATGGGTATGATGAGTATGGTGTGGTGCTTGCAAAGGCAGACGGTTCCGATTATCAGAGTATTATAGATAATGATTCTGTGTATGTGCGCATGTTAAATTTTTACTATGAGGCAAATCAGCTAGGGTTGATTGACCCGAAATCAGTAAGTCAAAATTATGAGGAGTGTTTTGAGAAGTACAAGGCAGGAGAGATATTTTTTTCTCCTTGGCCATGGTTGGGAAAATCGGCCTACAATACCATTACTAATGTGGAGCAAGGGAAAGGATTTATGGTAGTACCAGTCAAGGATATGCAGATTTATTCCTATGGATGCTATCCATATGGAAATCAAGACAGTATTATTGCAGTTGGATCGCAGGCAGAAGACCCAGCGAGGCTTGTGGATTTTATTGACTGGCTTTATTCTGATGAAGGCATTATGATGAATGGCGCCAACCTTTCGGGTGCGACAGCAGGACCAAAAGGTTTGACTTGGGAAATGAGAGAAGGCGAACCATATCTCACAGAATTTGGAATAGAAGCACTGTTAAATGGCGGTTTGATTGAAGTTCCAGAGGAATATGGCGGCGGGATTTGGGAGTCGGGTACATCTCGATTGAACTATAAACCAGTGGTGCAATGCGAAAAGAGCACAGAAGGATATTACTATTATTATGAATTGTGGGACAGCGCAAAGGAACTTGACAAATCTCCTCTAGTAAGTGACTGGCAGGAGAAAATGGGTGCGGACAATACAATGGAGTATCTGAGGAAAAATAATATGCTTCTGGTGGCTCCAGGAATGTTCTATACAGTATCGGTGGAGACCCCAGAGCAGTCTACGATACGCTATCAGTGTAGGCGTGCTATTCAGGAGTATTCGTGGAAGATGGTATTTGCCACTGGCCGTCAGGAGTTTGAAACGCTGCTAGATGAGATGCAGGCAACTGTTAAAAGTTATGGATATGATGTTATCCTGGAATATGATTTGACGCATGCAAAGGCAAAACAGCAGCCCTAAAAATATAGGAAGTGAGTGTGATAAGGGATAATTTACAGAGGTTGGCACATATATTTTTATGGAACCTTTTGTAGAAGGAAATAAAATGATATGAAACGTGAGCTGAAACATAAAAAGCGCATTCTCCTCTCCCTTATTTTAATAGTAGCGATGTTTTTACAGCCTTCGCTTTACGCAAAAGCAGATGATATCACCCTCAGACTTTACGCAAAGGCTGCAGTTTTGATGGATGCGGATTCTGGGCGGGTGTTGTATGAACGATGTGGTGACGATCAGCTTGCCATGGCGAGTACCACGAAGATTATGACATTGATTGTCACGTTGGAAAATGCCAATCTGGAGGATACAGTAACAGTCTCTTCCTATGCAGCTTCTATGCCCCCGGTACATCTTGGCATAAGGAATGGAGAACAGTACCGACTAAAAGATTTGACGCTCTCTTTAATGCTGGAGTCCCACAATGATTCTGCGGTGGCAATTGCAGAACATGTGGGTGGCAGTGTGGAGCAATTTGCAGCACTTATGAATCAGAAGGCGCAAGAAATCGGCTGTAAAAATACTTATTATATCACACCAAATGGACTCGATGCCGTGCAGGGGGATAAATTTCACTCAACGACAGCAAGGGATTTGGCACTTGTCATGTCCTATTGTGTCACAAAGTCTCCGCAGAAGGAGGCATTTTTAGAGATTACACGGACGCCAAATCATACGTTTACAGATTTATCTGGTGGCAGAAGTTTTTCCTGTGTCAATCACAATGCATTTCTGAGCATGATGCCAGGGGCGCTATCAGGGAAAACAGGATTTACGGCAAAGGCAGGATATTGTTATGTGGGCGCGCTAAGACGGGATGGAAAGACATTTGTCGTAGCGCTTTTGGCGTGTGGTTGGCCAAATCACAAGACGTATAAGTGGAGCGATACCAGGATGCTTATGGAATATGGACTGGGGCATTATGACTATCGCAGTTTTGACGAGGTGGAACTTCCCGCGGAAGCGATGGAGGATATCGTTGTGAGCAATGGACAGGGAAGTCACATCGGGGAGAAGATATGCCTTCCGGTTGAGATTGCACCCGAGACTTCTGGAACAGAAGGACTTCTTATGCGGGAGGACGAAAAGGTGACAATCACTTTGCAGAAAGTGAAAGGACTGACAGCACCTGTTATGAAAGGGCAAGAAATCGGTCATATCAGCTATGCGGTAGGCAATGAGGAGTGGAAGCGCATCAATCTGGTGACGACTGGGGAAATTCAGGCAGTTGATATAGAATGGTGTCTGCGCAAAGTGTTTGAAAAGTGGATGATTCAAGGCAAAGAGAAGATGACAGAAAAAGATGTGGAAAAAACAAAAAATTTACTAGGCGATTAGAATAATATATGTTATACTAAAATAGACGCAATTTTAGTTGCGTAAAAATGTTATTTTTTGAATATTAAAAATATAAAAATGGAGGTCACAAAATGAGTACTACTTCAAGTTTGGCAAGTAAAAGAATCGAATCTTTGCTTGATGAAAACAGTTTCGTTGAAATCGGTGCCCTTGTCATGGCAAGAGCAACAGATTTCAATCTGAAACAGACTGAGACTCCCTCGGACGGTGTTGTTACCGGATATGGGGTGATCAACGGCAATCTTGTGTATGTGTACAGCCAAGATGTATCTGTGCTGAACGGGTCTGTCGGCGAAATGCATGCCAGAAAAATCACGAACCTCTACAATCTTGCGATGAAGACAGGGGCACCTGTGATCGGTCTGATTGACTCAGCAGGACTTCGGCTTCAAGAGGCGACGGATGCACTCAATGCTTTTGGTGAGATTTATCTCAAACAGACGTTTGCATCGGGCGTGATTCCTCAGATCACAGCAATATTTGGTAGTTGTGGAGGCGGCCTTGCACTGATTCCGACCCTGACAGACTTTACGTTTATGGAGAAATCAAAGGCAAAATTATTTGTTAATTCTCCGAATGCACTCGAAGGAAACAATATTTCTAAGTGCGATTCATCCACGGCAGAGTTCCAGAGCAAGGAGAGCGGTATTGTGGATGTTGTAGCGGATGAGGATACGATTTTTGTTAAGATTAGAGAACTGGTGCTCATGCTTCCTGGCAACAATGAAGATGATGCTTCCTATGAAGACTGCACAGATGATTTGAATAGGGTTTGTGATGGTCTTGAGAACTGTGTGGGCGACACTGCGATTGCACTCTCTACAATTGCAGACAATCACGCGTTCTTTGAGCTTAAGGAAGATTATGCAAAAGATATGGTGACTGGTTTTATCAAATTAAATGGTATGACAATCGGATGTATTGCAAACCGCACAGAGGTTTACAGCGCAGAAGGCGAGGTCACAGACAAGTATGATGCTGTTTTGTCAGCAGATGGATGCGAGAAGGCAGCAGATTTTATCCATTTTTGTGATGCGTTTGACATTCCGGTGTTGTCACTGACCAATGTCAAGGGTTATGAGGCGACAATGTGCAGTGAGAAGCGTATTGCAAAGGCAGTGGCGAAGCTTACATACGCGTTCGCAAATGCCACAGTTCCAAAGGTAAATGTCGTGATTGGAAAGGCGTATGGAAGCGCATATGTAGCGATGAATTCAAAGGCGATTGGCGCGGATGTCACAATCGCATGGCCGAATGCTGAGATTGGATCTATGGATGCAAATCTTGCAGCAAAGATTATGTATGAAGGACAGGGTGCGGATGTCATCAAGCAGAAATCGGCGGAGTATGCAGCACTACAGACCAGTGCAGCCGGCGCTGCGAGAAGAGGATATGTAGATCAGATCATTGAGGCGGCAGATACGAGAAAATATGTGATTGGTGCCTTTGAGATGCTATTTACAAAGAGAGAGGATCGTCCCTCTAAAAAACATGGAACGGTCTAAGAAAGGGTGAACGTTAATATGAAAAAAATTGCGAGAGTATTATTAATGCTTACCTGCGTTTTTGTTTTAACAGCATGTGGATCAGCAGAAACTTCCAGCGAATTTCAGCAGAGCAAGGAAAATGCAGCAAGAGCCAGAGCAGATCAGGTTGTTCGGCTTACGGCGACATTGGTATCATCGGACAATGTTGACGAAATGCTTGCAAACTATAGCAATGTAGAGCTGGGAGATCTGTATGCTTCAACTTTTGCACAGTATTATAGTGATGCTTCTTTTATGTGTGAAGGCAAGGCAGTCAGCGGTGCGCTCACTTCATTTCAGACAGGGATTCAGACAATGGGCAGCATCATAGACTTTGGCGAATCGACATCGGTTGTTGATGATGATACAATCATTGTTATGGTTCCGGTCACAGGCGAGAACAAAAACGCTTCGGTAGAATTAATTTTTACGAATGACATTTATCTGAAGATGACATCCTGTACACTAAATCTTGATGAGACAAAGGGAGAGCTGATGACAAGGGCAGCACTCAACACACTGCTCGGTATGGGGACCGTGTTTGTGGTATTGATTTTAATCAGTCTCATTATTTCAGCGTTTGGTGTGATACCAAAGATTCAGGCTTCCTTCGCTCCAAAGAAAGAGGAGCCAGCACCAGTGTCCGCAGCGCCAGTGGAAGAGCCTGTTGTGGAAGAGGAGAAAGAGGACCTCTCAGATGATATGGAGCTTGTGGCTGTCATTGCAGCAGCAATTGCGGTGTATGAGGGAACAAGTGTGGAAGGCTTCCAGGTAAGAAGTATAAGGAGAGCCAGTACAAATAAATGGAGAAAAAACTAATTAAATCTATAATTTTAGGAGGATTTTAAAATGAAAAATTATACAATTACCGTGAACGGCAACGTATATGATGTCGTAGTAGAAGAAGGTGCAGGTTCCGGTGCAGCTCCAGTGCAGACAGCAGCGCCTAAGGCAGTGCCGAAAGCGACACCGAAAGCAGCAGCAAAGGCAAGTGCAGGCGCAGCAGGCAGCATAAAGATTGAGGCAGGTGCAGCAGGTAAGGTATTCAAATTAGAAAAGAGCGTAGGACAGGCTGTGAAGAAGGGCGATGCTGTTGTTATTCTCGAAGCGATGAAGATGGAGATTCCTGTGGTAGCGCCTCAGGATGGCACCGTGGCAAGTGTTGATGTGGCAGTTGGCGATTCTGTTGAAGCAGGTGCTTTGCTTGCAACTTTGAACTAATCACTGCATTGCGGTGAAAGCAGGGCAGATATGCCCTGAAAAATAAAATAGGAGGTCAACAAAATGTCATATATAGCAGATACATTGAATAATCTGATCCATCAGACTGCATTTTTTAACATCACTGGCGGAAATGTGATCATGATTCTTGTTGCTTGTATATTTCTTTATCTTGCTATCGCAAAGCAGTATGAACCGCTGCTTTTAACACCGATAGCGTTTGGTATGCTGCTGGTGAATATTTACCCAGACATTATTGCGCCGATTGGTGCGGACGGTACGCCTGGCGGTTTGCTGTATTATTTTTATTTATTGGATGAATGGGCAATTCTTCCTTCTCTGATATTCCTTGGAGTAGGAGCTATGACTGATTTTGGTCCGTTGATTGCGAATCCTAAGAGTTTTCTGCTCGGTGCAGCGGCACAGTTTGGTATTTTTGCAGCGTACTTTGGTGCGATTGCGCTTGGATTCAATGATAAGGCAGCGGCAGCAGTTTCTATTATTGGTGGTGCTGACGGCCCTACATCAATTTTCCTTGCTGGTAAGCTTGGTCAGACTGGTTTGCTTGGACCTATCGCAGTGGCAGCATATTCGTATATGTCACTTGTGCCAATTATCCAGCCGCCTATTATGAAGCTGCTGACGACAGAGGAAGAGAGAAAGATCAAGATGGCGCAGTTGCGTCCAGTGTCAAAACTTGAGAAAATTCTTTTTCCAATCATCGTTACAATCGTTGTATGTTTGATTCTTCCAACAACAGCGCCACTTGTTGGTATGCTGATGTTAGGAAATTTATTCCGAGAGTCTGGTGTGGTAAGACAGCTTCAAGAAACGGCTTCCAATGCGTTAATGTATATCGTTGTTATCTTACTTGGTACTTCAGTTGGTGCTACAACAAGCGCAGAGGCATTTCTAAACATGGATACAATTAAAATTGTTGTATTAGGACTTATAGCATTTATGTTTGGCACAGCGGCAGGAGTTCTTTTTGGAAAATTAATGTGTATTGCCACAAAGGGCAAAGTGAATCCGCTGATTGGTTCCGCAGGCGTTTCCGCAGTTCCTATGGCTGCACGTGTTTCCCAGAAGGTTGGCGCCGAAGCAGATCCAACCAATTTCTTGCTGATGCACGCTATGGGACCAAACGTTGCAGGAGTTATTGGTACTGCAGTTGCTGCTGGTACATTCATGGCAATCTTCGGGGTATTTTAAAGCTGTGCACTTCAAAAACAACTATATAAATACCAAGCTTGCTTGAGGATTTATATAGTTGGGTTTTGAAGTATAGAGCGCGAAGCGCGACGAAATAAATCCGAAGGATTTATGAGTGCACAGCTTTAAGAAAGATAAAAGAAGAATAAAGAAAATACCAAGCTTGCTTGAGGATTTATTTGTTTGAGCTTTCATATATAGAGCGCGAAGCGCGATAAATGCACAGCTTTAATCGTTGATAATATAACTTATCAGAAGTTACCCTTTACTTCTGATAAAATGCGCTGTTCTTTGCGCCGTAAATCGACTATAAGAAGCTGGTTTTGCTTCTTATAGTATATTGATATAGGAGGAATTAAAATGTCTGATAAAGAAAAAAAGCCTATCAAGATTACTGAGACAGTCCTTCGTGACTCACATCAGTCTTTGATAGCGACAAGAATGCCGACGGAATTTATGCTCCCTATTCTCGAGACAATGGATCAGGTCGGATATCATTCCTTAGAGTGTTGGGGGGGTGCGACATTTGATGCATCTCTTCGTTTCTTGAAGGAAGATCCGTGGGAGAGACTTAGAAAGATTAGAGATGGTGTGAAGAAGACGAAGCTTCAGATGCTTTTCCGTGGACAGAATATTCTGGGATACCGTCATTATGCAGATGATGTTGTTACGGAGTTCGTGGAGAAATCCATTGCAAACGGCATTGATATTATTCGTATCTTTGACTGCTTTAATGATCTTAGAAATTTACAGTGTGCAGTGAATGCAGCAAATGCAGTTAAAAAGCGGGAGGGCCGCGGTGAGGCACAGATTGCGCTTTCCTATACATTGGGTGACGCATATACACTTGAGTACTGGATGAAGATGGCAAAGGATATTGAGGAGATGGGCGCTGACTCTATCTGCATTAAGGATATGGCAGGTCTGCTAGTACCCTATAAGGCAGAGGAGTTAATTAAGGCGATGAAGTCTGCGACAAAACTTCCAATTCAGTTGCATACGCATTATACATCTGGTGTTGCTTCTATGACATACTTAAAGGCTGTAGAGGCAGGTGTCGATGTCATTGACTGTGCGATTTCACCGTTTGCGCTTGGCACTTCACAGCCAGCGACAGAAGTTATGGTAGAGACATTTAAGGGCACCCCCTATGACACTGGATATGATCAGAATCTTCTCGCAAAGATTGCAGATTATTTCAGACCTTATAGAGAAGAGTGCTTAAAGAGTGGATTGCTCAATCCGAAGGTGCTTGGTGTTGACATTAAAACGTTGATGTATCAGGTTCCGGGTGGTATGCTGTCCAACATGGTTAGTCAGTTGAAGGAGCAGAATGCAGAGGATAAATATTATGATGTGCTTCAGGAAATCCCAAGAGTGCGTAAAGACTTGGGTGAGCCGCCTCTTGTTACGCCTTCTTCACAGATTGTCGGCACACAAGCTGTATTTAATGTGCTGATGGGTGAGCGGTACAAGATGGCGACCAAAGAAACCAAAGCGGTTCTTCGCGGTGAGTATGGTCAGACCGTTAAGCCATTTAACAAAGAAGTACAGGATAAAGTGCTCTCGGCTGAGGAGAAGGAAAATATTATTACATGCCGGCCGGCTGACAGACTTCCAAACGAGTTAAAGAAGATTGAAGAAGAGATGAAAGAGTGGAAACAGCAGGACGAAGATGTACTTTCCTACGCGTTATTCCCTCAGGTTGCTACAGATTTCTTTAAATATCGTCAGGCGCAGCAGGAGAAGGTTGATATGACTCAGGCTGATACAAAAAACGGTGCATATCCCGTATAAGTTTGTGTCAGTAAACTGTGAATTGTTAGCAGTATCGGGTTAAAATGCTTTAGCCCGATACTGTTTTGACGCACAGGCCCGTGCATAACAACTGTGCTGCACAGGTGGCGCATGGAATGCGTGACTTAAGAAAGGCATGGATGGTGAAATGGCAAGGAAAGAATTGATTACAAAGGACAAAATAGGAGAGACCGCCTTCGCTTTGGCAAAGAACGAAGGCATAGAAAATGTGACGGCTAGAAAATTAGCCGCACAAATCGGATGTTCCACACAGCCTATATTCAGAGTTTATGCAAACATGAGTGAACTCTATGCGGAAATTTATCAGAAGGCGATCAGAAATTTCGGAGATTACTATGAAAATTACAAGTCGGAGGTGGATACACCATTTTTACACCTCGGACTTGCCTATATAAATTATGCAAGGGATGAAAGTAAACTGTTTCAATTTCTTTTTCAATCGGAATATCGTGGAGACAGAGGGCTTTTTGAACTTTTAAATGGAAAGACTGCGGCTGTCAGTAGAGAAATTAACAGGGCTGCGGCGGCAGGTTGTCAGAATCCAAGCAGCCTGTTTATGAAAATATGGATTTTTATACATGGATGTGCATGCATGGTGCTCACCGGAGACTATGACCTTACAGAAGAAGAAACGATAGAATTACTAGAAGATATTTACAAAAACTGTTCCTGATAAATGGTGGGATCTGAGGCTGAGGAATTTCGATGGATGAAACGTATGATACAATAGCAAGAATAAACGAGAAATTTAATAAGATGAGCAAAAGTCACAAGAAGCTGGCTACTTTTGTGATTGACCATTATGAGCAGGCAGCTTTTATGACAGCGGCGAAGATGGCAAAGACAGTGGACATTAGTGAGGCGACGGTGGTGCGGTTTGCATATGCACTGGAATATGATGGATACCCGGAGTTTCAGGCTTCATTAGCCAATTGGGTCAAAAAAAAGCTAAATTCTGTTCAGTCAATTGGTGCGAAATATGGCTCAAGCACACAGGCTGAAATATTGACTTCTGTGCTGAGCGCTGATATTGAGAAAATAGAGGATACTATAGAACATATTGATGCGCAGGCGTTTGAAACCGCAGTCGATATTATACTTGGGGCGAAGCATGTGTATATTATTGGACTTCGGAGCTGTAAGCCAATGGCACAGTTTCTTCACTTCTATCTTAATATAATTCGAGGAGATGTCAATTTAATTGATTCCACGAGTACATCAGAGACGTTTGAACAGATGCTTCGTATTAATGAGAAAGATGTTGTGATTGGAATTAGTTTTCCGCGATATTCCATGCGTACACTTAAGGCGATGGAGATGGCAAACGACAAAAACGCAAAGGTAATCACAATTACAGACACAATTCATTCGCCGATGTGTCTTTATTCTTCCTGCAATCTGCTGGCTAGAAGCGACATGGTGTCCATTGTGGATTCTCTTGTCGCTCCTCTTAGTGTGATCAATGCCCTAGTGGTTGCTATGTGTCTGAAAAGGCCAGATGATGTGCGTAGAAATTTGGAATCCCTCGAATATGCATGGGATAATTATCAGGTTTATCTAAAGGATGAGATTGATTTTGTAGATGAGGAAATGCTCAGTGTACCGCTGCAGGCACAGATGGCGCGGCGGAGGAAGCGATGAAAGGCGGATATGGCAGAGATTGTGATTATAGGTGGTGGTGCGGCGGGAATGATGGCTGCGATTGCTGCTTCTGATGTCGGACACAATGTTATATTAATTGAAAAAAATGAGAAATTAGGGAAGAAATTATTTATTACAGGCAAAGGTAGGTGCAATGTGACAAATGCCTGTGAAACGGTGGATTTTTTTTCAAATGTGTTGGAACATGCTAAATTTTTGTACAGTGCAGTGTATGGGTTTGACCATAATGCTGTGATGGATTTTTTTGAGCACGCAGGCTGTCCGCTCAAGGTGGAACGGGGACAGCGCGTATTTCCAAAGTCAGATCATAGTTCGGATATTATCAAGGCACTTGAGATGATTTTGAGAGAAAAAGGAGTAGAAATACTTTTAAACACAGAAGTGAAAAAGATAATAACCGAACCACTTGAAATAGAGAGGGAAATAAAGAACAAGCATTTTTGTGCGAAGGTCTCTCGGATTGTGTTTTTTGATAAAGTGGCGAAAAAAAAGTCTGAGATACTTGCTGATAAACTGATTATAGCAACTGGAGGGTGTTCTTATGTGCTTACAGGTTCGACAGGAGATGGATATCAGTTTGCAAAAGAATGTGGTCATAGTATTGTTTCCACAATGCCGGCCTTAGTGCCATTTGTGATAGAAGAGATATGGTGTCATCAATTACAAGGATTATCCTTAAAGAATGTTCAGGCTGTTGTGGAGGCAGATGGAAAACAGATTTATTCTGGTTTTGGAGAGTTGCTTTTTACACATTATGGGGTCAGTGGACCATTGATTTTGAGCGCAAGCAGTTATTATGTTCACAAGATATGTAAGGATAAGGAATACTATCCAAAGGCAAAGCTTTTTATTGATTTGAAGCCTGCGCTTACAAAAGAACAGTTGGATAAGCGGATTTTAAGAGAATTTGACGAGAATAAAAATAAACAGTTTAAAAATGTGATAAACAGTCTATTTCCAGCAAAACTAACGCCAATTATGCCAGTTTTAGCTGGTATCGATCCAGATAAGAGGGTCAATGAGATTACCAAGGAAGAACGACAGCATTTTGTGCAGACAATTAAGCATATGGAACTTACCATTACAGGACTGCGGGATTATAATGAGGCAGTGATTACAAAGGGCGGAGTGGCAACAAAGGAAGTTTCACCTTCCACGATGGAGTCGAAACTTGTGCAGGGACTCTATTTTGCAGGGGAAGTGCTTGACATTGATGCGCTCACAGGTGGTTTTAATCTTCAGATTGCGTGGTCTACTGGATTTTTGGCAGGCAAAAGTGCTGCTTCTAATGCATAAAAGGAATCGTTACATATTTTATGAAGGATAGGAGAAACTAATAAAATGAGTTATAGTATTGCAATTGACGGACCTGCAGGGGCAGGAAAAAGTACTATCGCAAAGTTGATCGCAAAAAGAAAAGGCTATATTTATGTTGATACAGGTGCAATGTATCGCGCAATAGCATTGTATTTTATTGAGCAGGGAATTGACGCGGATGAGCAGGATAAAATAAGTGAGGCAGTTGCAAATGCAAATGTGACAATCACCTATGAAAATGAGGAGCAGATTGTATGGCTCAACGGCAAAAACGTGAATGGGTTGATTCGCACAGAGGAGGTTGGAAAGATGGCTTCCTTGAGCAGCACGAACAAGGAGGTCAGACAAAAATTGGTGGAGCTGCAGCAGGCTCTCGCAAAGAAGGAAAATGTTGTTATGGATGGCAGAGATATTGGAACGTGCGTTCTCCCTGACGCCAACGTGAAAGTTTATCTGACTGCGGATAGTTATATAAGGGCACTGCGGCGCTATGAGGAATTGAAAGCAAAAGGACAGGAATGCGAACTGGATGTGATTGAAAAGGATATTATCGCCCGGGATTATCAGGATATGCATCGGGAACTTTCTCCTTTAAGACAAGCCGAGGATGCAGTTTTTCTTGACTCGTCTGATATGAGTATTGAACAGGTTGCAGATGCCATAATTAATTTGTGCGATAAAGGGGCCAAGTGATGGAAGTAGTGGTTGCGAAATCCGCAGGATTTTGTTTTGGCGTCAAAAGAGCAGTTGACGCAGTATATGAACAGTTAGAGACAGGGAAGACAATCTATACATACGGTCCAATCGTCCACAATGAGGAAGTGGTGAAAGCTTTGGAAGAACAGGGGGTAAGGGTGATTGAGAATGAAGAAGAGCTTCGCCGTATGGAACAGAAAAGTCTTTGCCCGGAGAAAAGTACAGTTATTGTACGTGCACATGGCATTCCGCAGACTACGTATAAACTGATAAAGGAAAAAGGATTGGAATGTATCGATGCGACTTGCCCTTTTGTCGGTCATATTCATCGGCTTATCAACGGGGAATCTGCAAAGGGACGACATATTATCATTATTGGGAATGAGCAGCATCCTGAGGTGATAGGTATAAAGGGGTGGGCGGCTGGACCTGTAACTGTGATTGAAACGAGAGAACAGGCAGAGAATTTTCAGGCAAAAAAAGACGAAAAATTATATATTGTGTCCCAAACGACATTTAACTACAAGAAATTTAAAGATTTAGTTGAAATTTTTTGGAAAAAAGGTTATGATATAATTGTTGCGAATACGATATGCAATGCAACAGAGGAACGTCAGAAGGAAGCCGTTGAATTGGCAGCCAGAGCTGACGTTATGATTGTGATAGGTGGTACTCACAGTTCCAACACACGGAAGCTATATGAATTATGCCAAAGTGAATGTGAGAATACTTACTATATACAAACACTGGACGACCTGCAATTAGATTTACCTAATTCTGTAGAACTGGTGGGCATCACAGCAGGGGCTTCTACCCCAAACAAAATAATTGAGGAGGTTCAAAATTATGTCAGAATTAACTTTTGAACAAATGTTAGAAGAATCATTAAAAACTATTCATACAGGAGAGGTAATTGAAGGTACAGTCATCGATGTCAAGCCCGATGAAGCAATCCTTAACATCGGTTACAAGTCAGATGGTATTCTTACACGTTACGAGTACACCAATGAGCCGAACGTTGACCTTACAACGATCCTGAATCCTGGTGATAAGATGGAGGTTAAGGTTCTCAAAGTAAATGACGGTGAGGGACAGGTTCTCTTGACCTACAAGCGACTTGCTGCTGACAGAGGCAATAAGCGGATTGAAGAGGCGTACAATAACAAGGAAGTATTGACGGCGAAGGTTTCACAGGTGTTGGACGGTGGCTTGAGTGTAGTGGTAGATGAGGTGCGAATTTTTATTCCTGCAAGTCTTGTGTCAGATGTGTATGAAAAAGATCTGAACAAATATGCTGGACAGGACATAGAATTTGTTATTAGTGAATATAATCCTAAGAGAAGAAGATATATTGGTGATCGCAAGCAACTAATCGTTGCCAAGAAAGCTGAAATGCAGAAAGAGCTATTCGCAAAGATCAGCGTGGGTGATGTGATTGAAGGCACGGTTAAAAATGTCACAGATTTTGGTGCTTTTATTGACCTTGGTGGAGTGGATGGCCTGCTGCATATCTCTGAGATGTCATGGGGACGTGTTGAGAATCCCAAGAAGGTATTTAAAGTTGGCGAGACATTAAAAGTTTTAATAAAGGATATTGATGGAACGAAGGTTGCACTTTCATTGAAGTTTGATGATTCCAATCCATGGAAGAATGCATCGACAAAGTATGCTGTTGGCAATGAAGTGACAGGCAAAGTTGCAAGAATGACTGATTTTGGTGCATTTGTGGAACTTGAGCCAGGGATTGATGCATTGCTGCATGTTTCTCAGATTGCAAAGGAGCATATCGAGAAGCCTTCAGATGTTCTGTCAGTAGGACAGGAAGTAACAGCCAAGGTTGTTGACTTTAATGAGGAAGGTAAGAAGATTAGCCTTAGCATCAAGGCGTTAATGATACCAGAAGTGGCAAAGGAGACAGCACCTGTAGCGGCAGAAGAAGATGATTCTGACGTTGTATCTGTAGATATCGATGCAGTGATCGCAAAGCAGGAAGCAGAGGATGCGGAATAATAATAGGAGTAAATAGAGATATGATATCGGAGTTTTGACTCTGATATCATATTCGTTTATAAAAAAGAACATTATGATTGAATTTTTGTTAATAGAAACTTGTGCAGACAGGCATTGTGATCGGTCAGCTGCATAAGTTATTTTTAAACAGTTCTTTAGAAATTGTGAAGAAATAGACAAGTCAAGGCACATAGGTTATTTATTCATAGTTTGTTAGAGTGTGTAGGGGCAAATTAAGTAGAGAAAGGGGAGTACTCATGGTATATGATTATGAATATTTCAAAAAAGAGGTTTTTATACTGACCAAAATTGACTTAAATGCATACAAAGAAAAACAGATGAAGCGTCGTATTGATACTCTGATCGCAAAACATAAAGTGACAGGTTATGATAAGTTTGTTGCAAAGCTGCGGGATGACAAGGTAGTTTTTGATGATTTTGTGAACTATTTAACAATTAATGTATCGGAGTTTTATAGAAATCCTGAGCAATGGAGACTGATGGATAAAGAAATCATTCCAGAGTTGATTGGAAGATTTGGTAAAAATCTAAAAATTTGGAGTGCGGCGTGCTCTACAGGTGACGAGCCATACTCCCTTGTAATGGCATTTTCCAAACATATTCCGCTCAATCAGATTAATATTATTGCTACAGATATTGATAAGCAGGTGATAGAGAAAGCGAAAGTGGGTTTGTATAATGAGAAAAGCATTGCAGCGGTTCCAGATGAGTTTAAAAAGAAATATTTTACAAAAGTAGGACCTTCTTATCAGATTTCTAATGATATTAAATCAAGAGTACAGTTCAAACAGCATAATCTGTTAAAGGATACCTATCCTGATAGATGTGATTTAATTGTGTGTCGTAATGTATTGATTTATTTTACAGAGGAAGCAAAGGATGAGGTATTTCGTAAGTTTAACACTTCACTGAAACCAGAGGGAATTTTATTTATTGGAAGCACAGAACAGATTATGAATTATAAGGAAATTAATTACGATAGGAAAAATTCATTTTTTTATATCAAAAATAAATAGTCAGTAGTAAAAATGATAGGTATGGTAGGGCTTATATTAAGTCAGTATGGATGCAATTACTGGGTATATAAGTATTACATTGATTCCTCAAATGGCGTATTTGCTTTTTTCCATTAGGAAATTATCTTACGAATCTATAAGAATATATTATAATAAGAAAAACCTAATCTTTTTAACAAGATTAGGTTTTTTATGTGCATGCTGATGTAAGGGAAATATATTATTACATAGCGTATCGGTAGTGTGGCAAGTAGAGGAAATAACCTTTCCTATTTGCTTATATACGAACAGGAAAGGTGCAGTCTATGCGATTCGATATGCTGCCATCATCTCAAGAATATGGTGTGCATACAAACTAAATACATCACGTTTTGTTTTTAGCTCATCAGTTAACTCAAAAAATAGGCTTTTATCATCATAGTCCTTTTTGAAAAATGGAGTGAAAAGATTATCCCACTGAGGGAGATAAGAGGATATTTTTCGCGTGTAACAGTTTCTAGCCGTCGCTTGTTGACGGTAATTTTTGTCAACGAAGGAAGCCACAGATTTATGGATTGCAATATCTTCTTTGGGAAGATAATAATAATCCTTGTAGTTAGAGTAAAAGTATTTCAGTTCACCTTCATAAATTGGAACGCGCAATTTGCCGTCCTCGCCATAACCAGTAAAATAGCAATTGTTGGCTCCATAAGATAGTTCTGTAGGCAACGCAGTTGGAAGCTTTAGGTTCATAAGAATTTCCGAACACTGTTTTTGTTTTACGTCTTGATAGTAGTTTGCCTGAACTTTTGTGACTTTGACTGGAAGATGGAATAAGTCAGGAATTGCGAGAGCAGCAACAATTTCAAGCATTCCTTTGAGGTCTTCTTCATTGTGGAGCAGGAGAAAATGTTCTTTTTTTTCGTCATGATTTAGTACATATTCATGATAAATATCAATCAACTCACCGCCTGTATACTGGTCCTTGCGAGTAGTATTGCCAATAAAGTTCTCAATGGTTTTTTGCTTACAATTTGGAAGTTTTAGGAAAGTCTTGTAGGGCGCCAGTCGTTTGTAGATATCAATTCCTTCTAGGTTATTAAAACTGAATGAGAGATTGTACTGTTGCAGTTTGTTTTGTAAATAGGGAATATCAAATCGGTTGCCATTAAAATGAATTAGGAAGCGATATGATTTTGCAAAATCCACAAAAGCGTTTAATACACTCAACTCTTCTTCATAATTGGCAGCAAGCCACTGAATTGTGTTCCAACAAGAGGGTTTGTCAGCGGATTCATCGAGATAGGCGCAGCCAATCATATAGAGATTAGAGCTGCGCACATAAAATCCGGTTGTTTCTATATCAATAAATAATGTCTGTTTTGGCACACAAAAATTTTCGATTGGATATTTCGGAGACAGAATCCCCAAGTCTTTTTGAATACATTTCATAATGTTGATTCGCACAATCCTTTCTTATGTGAATTTTAATGAAAAAAGATTTTCTTACGCGCTGATTGATACTGCAAAGCAGTTAAGTTTTCTATGTATCGTTTATTATAACTTATCACATGCAATACTTTGTGTCAATTCGGGAATGCTGTTGGCATTTTTGCTGTAGCATAGTTACTTTTTACACCGACACCATACCCTTGCTGCATGGTGTCGGAGGCAGTGCCAAAATGTCTGCTTTGTGGTATTTTGTGTGCAATTCACACCTATATCAAAAAGCTGTTTTTTTGAACATTTGCTAAAATAGTTACACTGTGAAACACATAGGAATAATGCAATAAAAATTTATGGAAAATAATATATTTTTGTAAAAATTAGTGAAATTTTTAGAAAGAAATAGTATAATGTAGGTAGAAAGTTTTCAAATAAAAGGAAAGAAGGAGCAAAAGATGGCAAAACTTACATTTCGAGGCGGTGTACATCCTTATGATGGCAAGGATTTGTCAAAGGATAAGCCCATGAAAACCATTGTGCCGAAAGGGGAGATGGTGTATCCACTCAGCCAGCATATTGGTGCGCCGGCGGTTCCGGTGGTAAAAAAGGGTGACAAGGTGCTTGCTGGTCAAAAAATTGCGGAGGCAGGTGGATTTGTGTCCGCCCCAATTTATGCGACAGTGTCTGGAACAGTCAAGATGATAGAACCTAGGCGTGTTGTCACAGGGGATATGGTAAATTCCATTATTATTGACAATGATGGATTGTTCGAGGAGGTTGTGTACACAGCACATGATCCTGAGAAGTTGAGCAAAAAAGAAATTTTGGATTTAATCAAAGAGGCAGGCGTTGTTGGGATGGGGGGTGCAGGCTTTCCAACACATGTAAAGCTGTCACCAAAAGAGCCAGACAAGATAACCTATGTGATTGCAAACTGTGCAGAGTGCGAACCTTATCTGACTTCAGATTACCGCAGAATGTTGGAAGAACCACAGAAATTAATTGATGGTATGAAGATTATTCTGCGTCTGTTTGACAATGCGCAGGGAATTTTAGCGGTGGAGGACAATAAACCAGACTGTATAGAGCGGTTGACACAGCTCGCACAGAAGGAAAGCCGCATAGAGGTAAAGGCGCTTAAAACAAAGTATCCGCAGGGAGCAGAACGACAGCTAATTTATGCGACAACTGGCAGAGAGATCAATTCATCTATGCTTCCGGCAGACGCGGGATGTGTGGTTGACAACGTGGATACGATAGTGGCAGTTTATCATGCAGTGGCGGAGGGAAAACCGCTGATGAATAGAATTGTCACTGTCACAGGTGATGCGGTGAATGATCCGCGGAATTTCTACGTGCGAATTGGAATGAATTATCATGACCTTATAGAGGAGGCAGGCGGATTTAAAACAGAGCCGGAGAAAGTGGTGTCAGGTGGTCCGATGATGGGTTTTGCACTGTTTGATTTGAATGTGCCTACGACAAAGACAGCATCGGCACTTTTGTGTCTGACCAAAGATGAAGTATCAGCAATGGAACCGAGTCCTTGCATTAATTGCGGGCGCTGTGTGGATGTGTGTCCAGGAAGAGTTGTTCCCAGAAAACTAGCTGTACTTGCAGAGCATGGAGATGAGGAGGCTTTTATAGCAAATGACGGCATGGAATGCTGTGAGTGTGGCTGCTGTAGCTTTATCTGTCCAGCAAAACGCCAGTTGACCCAATACATTAAGTCTATGCGAAAAACGATTTTGGGCAAAAAGAAAAAGGCATGAAACTGTATTCTAAGGGTATTTTAAAAATTCATGCGAAAATAAGAAGTGAGGAGAAAAAATATGTTTAAGGTATCATCAAACCCGCATATACGTTCAAAGGATACGACAGCCCGCATTATGCAGTATGTGGTGATTGCTTTGCTTCCGGCGACTGTATTCGGAGTATTTCATTTTGGTCTCCATGCGTTGTTTCAGGTGTTGATTACTGTGGCGACAACCGTGTTGACTGAGTACATATATGACAGATGTATGCATAAGAAAATATCTATCGGTGATTTTTCTGCTGCGGTTACAGGATTGTTATTGGCACTAAATCTACCACCAAGCGCACCATTGTGGATCGGTGTGATTGGCGGTGTCTTTGCAATTATTGTTGTAAAAATGCTTTTTGGTGGTCTAGGGCAGAACTTTATGAATCCAGCACTTGGCGCTCGTTGTTTCCTAATGATTTCGTTTACTTCTATTATGACAAATTTTGATTGTGATGCCTATACAGGCGCGACACCACTTGCAGCAATCAAGACAGGGGAGAGTACACCAGAGCTTCTGAATATGATTGTTGGGCGCACTGCAGGTACTATCGGTGAGACAAGTATGATTGCACTTTTGATTGGCGCAATATTCCTTCTTGTGATGAAGGTTATTGATTTGCGCGTTCCAGGCACTTATATTCTCAGTTTTGTTGTGTTTATCCTACTGTTTAGCGGACGTGGATTAGATATCAATTATATTTTGTCACAGCTTGCAGGGGGCGGTCTGATGTTGGGTGCCTTTTTTATGGCGACAGATTATGTGACAAGGCCCGTCACAAAGAATGGACAGTATGTATTCGGGGTGTTTTTGGGAATTATGACAGGTATTTTTAGAATATTTGGACCATCTGCGGAGGGTGTTTCCTATGCGATTATTCTTGGAAATCTGTTGGTTCCTTTGATAGAACGATTTACAAAGCCTATCGCATTTGGCAAAAAGAAAGTAAAGAAGGAGGCAGTGTGAAATGGATAACGAGAAAAAATCAATGATAAAAGACGCGCTTATCCTCTTTGCAATCACACTTGTAGCAGGGCTGCTGCTGGGATTTGTGTATGATGTCACAAAGGAGCCCATTGCACAGCAGAAGGCGAAGGCAAAAGCTGAGGCATGTAAGAATGTATTTGCGGCGGCGGAAACTTTTGAACCTATGTTGAGTGAGGAGGGTCCAACTGCATATTTTATGGCTGGGAAGAATTCTAATGTAGATATCGATGAGGTAATGCAAGCACTCGACAGCTCTGGACAATTGATGGGATATGTGATCACTGTAACGGATCATGAGGGATATGGTGGTGACATTCAGTTTTCTATGGGAGTGACTCTTGACGGGACATTGAATGGAATATCTCTGTTAAGTATCTCAGAGACTGCTGGACTTGGCATGAAAGCGGGGGATGTGCTTGTACCGCAGTTTGCAAATAAAAAGGTTGAAAGCTTTACATACACAAAGTCAGGTTCGACAAAGGACAGTGAAATAGATACAATCAGTGGCGCGACAATCACAACAAATGCAATTGTAAATGGCGTGAATAGCGGTTTGCTGTTTTTTAACAGCGTACTTACAGGAAACGAAGGAGGTGCCATTAATGAGTGACAGGAACAGTGAAGCAAAGCAAAACTCCATGGAAATATTTTTTAATGGACTTGTAAAGGAAAATCCTACCTTTGTGCTGACTCTTGGCATGTGCCCGACACTTGCAGTGACAACTTCAGCCATCAATGGACTTGGCATGGGATTGACTACGACGGCAGTGCTTGTGCTGAGCAATGCAATTATTTCTTTGCTGAGACACATTATTCCCAACAGGGTCCGAATCCCAGCATTTATTGTTATTGTGGCATCTTTTGTCACCATGATTCAACTGTTGCTAGAAGGATTTATACCAAGTCTGAATGCAGCACTCGGGTTATATATTCCACTGATTGTTGTAAACTGTATTATTCTTGGGCGTGCAGAGTCCTTCGCTTCTAAAAATCCTGTGATTCCGTCAATATTTGACGGTCTTGGAATGGGACTTGGATTTACTGTGGCACTCACTGCAATCGGTATGGTGCGAGAACTTTTGGGAGCAGGAGAACTTTTTGGCATACCTGTTATCAACAAAGTTTTAGGGGGCATTTCTTCTTTGTTGGGAAGGCAGGAGCCAATTGAATATGTACCAATCAGTATTTTTGTGCTTGCGCCAGGTGCATTTTTCGTGCTTGCTGCGCTCACTGCACTTCAAAACCGTGTCAAGAGAAAGATGCAGGAAAAAGGGCAGAATGTGGACAAAATTCAGTCCGGTTGTAATTCCGACTGCGCAAGTTGTTCTGACAGCGGATGTGCACATCGTTTTGTTGATATAAATGGGGCGGCAGGTTCTGTCGCAGATGCAAAAAATAATTCAAAATAATATTTCACCATAGAATACAAATCGTATTTGCTAATTTTTATCAGGGATTATGGGAATAGGCGCATATAGGCGCAGAAAGGAATTAGAGATGCTTGGTGTAGTAAAGGATTTATTGATTTTAATGATCAGTTCCTCGCTGATAAGCAATGTTGTGTTAAGTCAGTTCTTAGGGCTTTGTCCGTTCCTTGGCGTTTCCAAAAAGGTTGACACGGCAGTTGGCATGGGTGGGGCGGTTATTTTCGTTATAACGATTGCTTCTGGTGTGGCGGCTGTCATCTATAAGGGAATCTTAGAGCGGTTCGACATTACCTATCTGCAAACAATTGTATTTATATTAGTAATTGCTGCCTTGGTACAGTTTGTGGAAATGTTTTTAAGAAAATATGTGCCATCACTTTATCAGGCACTTGGCGTGTACCTTCCACTCATTACGACAAACTGTGCAGTGCTTGGCATCGCGCTCACAAATGTGCAGAAAAATTATGGAATTGGATTTAGCATTGCAAGCGGGTTATTCACGGCGGTTGGATTTTTGATCGCAATTGTGATTCTTGCTGGAATACGCGAAAAGATAGAATACAATGACATACCAGAGTCTTTTCAGGGAATGCCAATTGTGTTGATAACAGCAGGGCTGATGGCGATTGCTTTTTGTGGATTTTCGGGATTGTTGTAGGAGGAGGTTAGAGTATGAGCATAACAGCAATATTGACCGCTGTTCTCGTCGTAGGCGGAGTTGGTTTATTCTTAGGCATCTTCCTTGGGATTGCAAGTATTGTATTTAAAGTAGAGGTAGATGAAAAGGAGGAGGCAGTGCTAGGAGTACTTCCTGGAAATAATTGCGGAGGCTGTGGATATCCTGGCTGTTCGGGATTGGCTGCGGCGATTGCAAAGGGCGAAGCGCCAGTTAATGCTTGCCCTGTCGGCGGTGAATCAGTTGGCAAAAAGGTTGCTGCCATTATGGGAGTGGAAGCAGGTGATACTGTCCGAATGACAGCTTTTGTAAAGTGTTCAGGTGACTGTGAGCGAACAACAAAAATTTATGAGTATTCCGGTGTGGAGGATTGCAGCATTGTTCGGTATGTGCCAGATGGCGGTGCGAAGTCCTGTGATCATGGTTGCCTTGGATATGGAAATTGTGTGAAAGCATGTCCATTTGACGCGATCCATATTGTAAACGGCATTGCAAAAGTGGATAAGGAAAAGTGCAAAGCGTGCGGGAAGTGTGTGGCTGCGTGTCCAAAACAATTGATTGAATTGATACCTTATGATGCAAAAGCGGTGGTGGCGTGCAGCTCTAAAGACAAAGGACCTGTTACTATAAAGGCTTGTCAGACGGGGTGCATTGGATGTAGCCTTTGCGTAAAGGTATGTCCATCAAATGCAATTACTGTGACAGATTTTCATGCACATATTGACCAGAACAAATGTACAGGCTGTGGAGCCTGCAAAGAAAAGTGCCCTAAAAAAGCGATTGTATAAAAATGAAAGAAAAGGGGCAATTGATTACAGTGATCACGCAAAAAGAGCGTATAGATTGATTTCTATATGCTCTTTTTGCCTTAATGCTTTCCTGTCCGATTTTCTTCGTAAATGTTTGCATCAATGCTGACAGTAATCAATTGCGGGGAATGATTATCCAGTCTTATTTTTTCTTGAACCATAAAATTTTTTGTCTGACTTCGAGACAATCCTAAAATTGCAGCGATTTGTTTTTCAGGGCGGATTTTTAGTTTGTAGGGATTTTGTATTGTTAGTACAATTCTTTTTTCTAAGTCAGTAATCTCTGTTATTTCCCTTAATTTTATAAAATCATAATGGACTGCTTCCAAATCAATGCATACTTTATTTTTCTGAAATAACTGCAGATCTTTGCCATATCGTTCGGCAAGCTGTTCATCATTTCCTAAAAAGCATTTGTATTCTTCTTTTGGAATAGAAGAAACTTTCTGCCGCTCGTAAATGGCGAGATTAAGCGTATGTCTGCAATTTTCACATTGGTAAATCAACCAGATATCAAGATTATTGCCATTGGCATTGACACGAAACTTTTTTGTGTTTTTAAAATGTGTTTTTCTACCACATTTTGGACAATTATAGATTACGAAAAACGAGTCCTTTAGGACAAATTTGTATTCAATTTTCTTTGAATAGCTCATTTGCATCTCCTTATTTTATGAGTTGATGCGCAGGCTATTACAGTACTTATTTATGATATTTGCAATAGCCACGCTATGCAAAGTAAACGGGAGTGGTCATAGGACGGTTTCTCCTTTCTAAGGAATTGTAGGAAAATAAGTGATACAAATTGCGCAGTATATTTCTTCGAGAGTGTATGCCAAAAAATGTAGGCGTAGGCAGGCAAAGGCATAAAGGGCAATGCCTTACAGCGAGGCTTTTGTCAATTTCATATGCCTTTGCATATGAAATTTGCAATCGGAGAAATAGACAAGTCAAGATGTGTCAGTTATTTTTCCATAGTTCCTAAAGATTGTGGTGTCAAGTTTTTCAAAGTATTGACTTCACTGTGAAATAGTGTAGCATATTTTTTATTAGATTTCCACATTAGGAATTGTGCAAAAATAACTTATACATCTTGAAAAGATGCGTTGGTTGGATCTTGAAAAATAGTAGTGTTGGGTGGGAAATAAGTGAAAAGAAAAAAGAAAATAAAAAGAAGCCCTGATAAAATACAGAGCAGAGATTTGTAAGATTCCAGTCTGCAAGAAAGCGTAAGTCTATAGGAGCATAAAAATGCAATTACAGTACTTAAAATAAATGTGCTGATATCCAAAATAAAAATATTCTTTCCAAGCAGATAGGTATAGGAATAATAAAAAATAGGAATTAAAATTGTACCAATTAAAATTCCAAAGCAGAGCGCAGAAGTAATACAGGGGTATTTTTGTTGAAATTTTAAAATCATAGCCAGCGAATAAAGGAGCATTGGAAAAAATAACAGCTTCATATGTTCCCAGACTGATTCATTTACTGGTGTAAAAAGTCCAACAATAGGATTGTTTCCCGACCAGTCATAGAGAAAATGAGCAAGTGATCCAACAGAAAGTACAAAAAAGATTCCGATAATTGTATGTCGTTTTAAGTCGTTCATAAAAATACCTCTTAATAAATTGTGTTACAATTCAGCCATGCCATTCATAAGTCGCCAGAATATATATTTTCGCCAATGATATTCAGTGTTTGCTGGCGGTTTATTTCATGATGGGCGTCCGCCTTATAGAATTAATTGTACAAATTATCCTTAGTGAACAAGCTCCCACGTACAATTTACACAATCAATTCTGCATGGCTGAACTGTTACCAAATTGTAGAAAAAGTTTCTAAATAGTATATGCAGCGGATAAATCATTATGCACTTTTTAAAAAAAACTGAAATTTGATAGGATAAGAAAGCAATAATTGTCATAAATATAACCAATAATTTTGTTGAAAAATGTATTGCATTCATCAAAGTAAATAAAGTATAATATTTGGAAGATATTACGATAAATGATAGGAGAAGTGGCTATGAAAAAAAAGATAATTTTAGTATATCTAATGTTGGTGTTATCCTGTTTTTGTACAAGCTGCGTTCAGATTCATGTCACCAATTCATCAGATACAAAAACAGAAAAAAATGATGATGTAAGTACGGAACTTTTTGTGCCGGAAACGGTTACTTCAGAAAACTGGTTTGACTCAATTCCTGAATATCGTGGAACCCCATATATTGAAGTCAATAATGACATTCCATTCTTTTCGGCTGCGGATAAACAAAACAGAGAAGCGTTTGAAATCTACAGCGATTTAGATGCGCTCGGGCGCTGTCAAGTAGCATATGCAAATATTTGTGAAGAACTAATGCCTACCGAGGATAGAGAAGCATCATTAAATTCGGTGACGCCTACAGGCTGGCATCAAAATCAATATCATGGAAAGTGGCTGTATAATCGCTGCCATTTGATTGGCTATCAACTCGCAGCAGAAAATGCAAATGAGAAAAATTTAATTACTGGTACAAGATATTTTAATGTTGAGGGAATGCTTCCCTTTGAAAATACAGTTGCTGATTACATAGATGACAATCCAAGCAATCACGTTTTATATCGCGTGACACCCGTCTACAAAGAGGAGAATGATCTGGTTGCATGTGGGGTGTTGATGGAAGCTTGGTCCGTGGAGGACAATGGATATGGGTGTCAGTTCTGCGTGTTTGTCTACAATGTGCAGCAAGGCGTGGAGATTGATTATGCCACTGGCGAGAATCGCGAAGCGTCAGAAGATGTATCAAGTGCAGATTCTTCCCAGAAGCAAACTGGAGATACCTATATCTTAAATACCAACAGTAAAAAGTTTCATAAAGAGGATTGTTCTAGCGGTAAAAGAATTGGAGAGAAAAATAAATCGGTTTATACAGGACAAAGGGACGAGCTGGTTTCGCAGGGATATACGCCTGCGGAATGCTGTAATCCATAGATTTTTTGCGAATTCAAATGTTCAAAAATAAAGATTTACATCTAGTCTGCAAGAGAGTATACTGATACTAATTGTGCTGTTAACTTATAGGTAGTTAAAAGTTGGAAATGCAGATATTATTGCAAAGTATTTTTCTGTGGACAAGGCGGGCATTGAAAAGTATCTGATTTTCTGGTCAGATACCTCTGATGAGAAAGCATATGAAGACGATGAGTTTGGGTATTCAGATTGGCAGATGGCTGATTTTATGCGCAAACTAGGGTATCCATATGAATTTGGAGAAGATTATACTGGCGGTCGAAAAGACTGACCGCTCAGTATAATGCGATGCGCACAACCGCATAAGGAAATATGCCGCTTTGCGGCTGCGGTTGGCGCGATACTCACGGCAGATTTTATCTGTCGTGAGTATAAATAACAATAGATTCTTAAAATATAAATATAGATACAATAAAATGAGAGGGGATTAAAAAAAAAGGTGATGAAAAAAGAAAAAAGTAGAAATTCATTTTCAGGTTCGATTGGTTTTGTGCTGACTGCGGCAGGAAGTGCTGTCGGTCTAGGAAATATATGGCGTTTTCCGTACTTGGCGGCAAAGGACGGCGGAGGATTGTTTCTGGTAATCTATTTAATATTAGCGATTACATTTGGATTTACACTGCTTACAACAGAGATTGCGATTGGAAGAAAGACAAAGCAGAGTCCATTGACTGCGTATGCGAAGTTGAGTTCTAATTGGGGCTTTCTGGGCGTGATTGCATGTCTTGTTCCAGTGATTATTATGCCATATTACTGTGTGATTGGCGGATGGGTGGTAAAGTATTTTCTTGCGTATCTTACAGGAAATGGTACTGCGGCAGCAGAGGATGGTTATTTTACGGGATTTATTACTGGGGAATGGCAACCAATTGTATTATTGCTTATCTTTTTGCTAATGGTGGCGTTTATCGTATTTCGTGGAATTAACAAGGGGATTGAGTCGTCCTCAAAAATATTGATGCCATTGCTATTGCTGTTGGTTGTGGGGATTGCATTTTTTTCCTTGACAATTCACTATGAAGATGAAACAGGGGTAACAAGAACAGGATTACAGGGATTTTTGATTTATATAGTTCCTGATTTGAGCGAGATGACAGTGAAGGGCTTTTTTACAGTGCTTCTGGATGCAATGGGACAACTGTTTTTCAGTCTGAGTGTGGCGATGGGAATTATGGTTGCGTATGGCTCCTATGTCAAAGATGATGCCAATCTGGTAAAATCTATTAATCAGATTGAAATATTTGACACGACAGTTGCATTTCTGGCAGGTGTCATGATTATTCCAGCGGTCTATACCTTTATGGGACGAGAAGGCATGGCGGCGTCGGGGCCAAGCTTGATGTTTGTTTCGCTGCCAAAAGTGTTTGCGTCTATGGGAAAAATCGGAAATCTGGTAGGAGGTCTCTTTTTTGCTATGGTGTTGTTTGCCGCGATTACAAGTGCTGTGTCTGTCATGGAGGCGGTGGTGTCCAGCTTTATGGACAAGTTTCATATGACACGTACAAAAGCAGCAACAGTTGAGACGATTATTGCAATTGTCGGCGGTGTGATTGTATGTCTTGGGTACAACAAATTGTATTTTGAGGTTAAGCTGCCGAATGGGGCAATTGCACAGATTTTGGATATTATGGACTATATTAGCAATAATTTGCTGATGCCACTGGTTGCAATTGGAACGTGTGTTTTGATTGGCTGGATACTAAAGCCGAAAGCTGTGATTGATGAGGTGGAGAAATCCGGCAGTAGATTTGGCAGAAAGCGTTTGTATGTTGTGATGATTCAATTTATTGCGCCAATATTATTGGTAATCTTATTGTTGAAATCAGTGGGAATATTGACTATTATATAGAATAGCCTCTCGGAATCTTTTTGTGCCTGATATTGTGATAAAATTTGGAGAGCCTATTAGATAGATAAGGGAGTAGTGCTACTCCCTTATTTTTCTATCTTTAAAATAATATTCCTTGTCATGGTCACTAATTTCGCGCATTACTCGACAAGGGTTTCCGACAGCGACAACATTTGCCGGAATATCTTTTGTCACTATGCTGCCAGCGCCGATAACGGTATTATCCCCGATAGTAACACCTGGCATAATGATTGCTCCGGCGCCAATCCAGCAATTTGTGCCAATATGCACAGGCATATTATATTGATATTGCTGTTCCCGCAGTTCTGGAAGAATTGGATGTCCTGCGGTGGCAATGGTCACGTTTGGACCAATCATAGTATAATCCCCAATATAGATATGGGTATCGTCCACGCAGGTGAGATGATAGTTGGCATAAACCATGTTTCCAAAATGGCAGTGATGTCCGCCAAAATTTGCATAGAATGGCGCTTCGATATAGACACCTTCTCCACAGTCACCTAGCATATCTTTGAGCATTTTTGTTCTTTTTTTAAACTCAGAAGGTTTTGTCAGGTTGTATTCGCAAAGTTTATCCTGATAGGAAACTTGCTCCTTTATAATTTCTTCGTCGCCAGGGAGATAAAGTTCCCCTGTGTGTAATTTCTGTTTCATTTCATGCATTTTTTACATACCTCCTTAGGAACTGTTCCTTAATAACAATATCATATTTCGCGGAAAAAAGCATTTAAATTTTGTGCGTAATAAAATATTTGCGCGGCAAGTGCTCATATTTTAAAATTCGGGACATATATTGAGATATGGACAGTGGGACAAACAAAAGGAGGAGTGTGCAATGACAGCGGATAATCGGATTCTGCAGTTTTTTCCACAGAGACTTAGAGGGGACTGGGAGCGAGGTAGCGTAAATTTTGAAAAGATACAGGAAATTAGACTGCGTGTCAACCAGCCAGTGCGCGTGCTGACGGAGCGGGAGCACAGACTTCCTATTATATATGGGGAGCGGGAGTTGGAGGAAATTTTCCGATATCTGTGTCATGATTCTGTCTATGCTTATGAGGAGGAGCGAAAGCAGGGATATATCACTGTCGAGGGGGGACACAGAATCGGTATCACGGGAGAACTTACAACAGCGGGAAACGGGCGGTTTATCGCAAAGTATATTCGTTATATGAATATCAGACTGGCGCATGAGCACAAAAATATTGCGCAGAAAATAATACGATATCTCTATCACACACAGCAGGGAATCCCTTTTAACACGCTGATTATCTCACCGCCAGGAGTTGGTAAGACAACCCTGCTTAGAGATACCATTCGCCTTTTTTCAAATGGTGCGGAAGGGTATCGCGGATGCAATGTGGGTGTGATTGATGAGAGAGGCGAGATTGCAGGGGCGTATCGGGGCAGTGCCATGCTGGATTGTGGCGAGCGGACAGATGTTATTACAGGTGGTGACAAACTGCAGGGAATTTCCATCTTAGTGAGAACATTTGCGCCGCGGGTGATTGCGATTGATGAGATTGGAAAAAGTGCAGATGCCGAGGCTATTTTTCATGCAGGAGTGTGTGGGTGCAGTATATTGGCGACGATCCACGGCAGTTCTATTGAAGATATTCAGCATAAATCTGAGATGGAGAGAATCTTTCAGTCTGAGTTGATTGATCGTTTTGTGGTGTTATCAATGGATGAAAAAATGGTTCGGTATTTTGAGATTTATGACAGAAAGGGGAATCAAATATGTGGCAGAAATTTATTGCAGGTGCCTGCGTGATGACAGGAGCACTTGGATTTGGCTGGTCGCTTTGCGGTGAGATGAGCAGTCAGATCTGGCATCTAAAACAGCAAAAACAGATATTGTTGTATATTGCCGGTGAGATTGCCTATTTGCATAGACCAATGGAAGAAATTTTTGACATGATTTCCACAAAGGCAGAGTCTCCATATGACCAGTTTCTAAGAGAAGTTTCTCAGAGAATGAAAGCGCGCAACGGGAAATCGCTGATTGCTATTTGGAATGAAACTATTCAGGACAGAGGGGATTTTATGCAGATAGGCAAGGACTATTTATTAAAAATGGGAGACTGCTTTGCATATGAGGGGGAACAGATTCAAGTGGAGGCGCTGGGATTATTTGGGACGGAGCTAGACAGTGAGATAGACAGGCTCACAGAGAAAAAGAATGAGAACAGTCGGTTAATCAAAGCGCTTAGCACATTGACGGGAATCCTGTGTATTATATTGTTTTTATAGTAAAGAACTGTTAATCGTAATTTCTGAACAGTTTCTAAGCGACAGAATTGTTGTGAAATGGGGATGAAAATGGAAGTCAGTCTGATATTTAAGATAGCAGCAGTTGGTATATTGATAACGATACTGGGACAGGTATTGAAGCATAGCGGCAGGGAAGAACACGCGTTTCTTATTAGTCTCGCCGGACTGGTGCTGGTGCTTTCATGGATTGTCCCATATATATACCAACTTTTTGAAATGATACAGGATTTATTTGCTTTGTAAGAAATGTGTTGATAATGGAGGCCATAATATGATTCAGATTTGTGTGCTTGCCATAGCAGGGCTTTTTGCGGCGTTGGTTATCAAAAAAGATAGACCAGAATTTGCGACGCTGATTATTATGCTTGTGAGTTTTTTTATTGCAATTAGAGTGTTGACAGTGTTGGAAACCGCAATTGGGGAGTTTGAAAATTGGGAGTCAATACTGGGTGGAAATATTGCGTACATATCACTTCTTCTAAAAATAATCGGTATTACTTACGTGTGTGACTTTGCTTCCAACTTGTGCAAGGACTCTGGATATTCAGCGCTCAGCAGCCACATTGAGTTGTTTGGCAAAGTTGCGATTATGGTGGCCGGATTTCCTATTATTAGAATTATGATTGATATGCTTGAGGGAATGATGAGATGAGTCAGGATATGGGCTTTTGGCAGGAATTAGATATCCTTCCAGATTTAAGCATTTTGGATAAATTGCTGCGGGAGCTGCTGCCAGGAAAAAATACAGATTCCATGAGTTTTATCAGAGATGTATTGATGGGAAATTGGGCGTTGGACCCAGGATTATTCTGGCGTTATCTCGCAGGGACAGTAACGGGTGTTTTTGATGGCTGGAAAAGGCTTTTTATATCTGTGCTTGTGTTATTTATTCTGGTTGCATTGGTCAGTAACCTAATGTCTGCTTTAAAAAATGAGGGCGCAGCAAAGGCGGCGAAAACTTTTTTTATTCTCTGTCAGCTTGTAGTGCTAATCAACGCGTTTCATGAGGTGCTCGACATTGTTGAGGAGGCAATGACTAGGATGCTTGAGTTTTTGAAGGTGATGATTCCGGCATATATGATTTGTATTGCCGCTGCGGGCTCTGGGCTGACGGCGCTAATTTTTTATAAGTTGCTACTAGGTTTTCTGTGTCTGATAGAAGGAATTATTGCGGCCTCACTGACGACTGTTGTCGAGGGGTATGTGATGCTTGGTGTGGTGGAGAGCATTTGGGGAGAAGAGCGATTTAAAGGATTGATGGAGATTATCAAAAAAGGGCTGCAATGGGTTTTAAAAATGATGATTGTAGTTATGTCAGGAAGCGGAATTCTTCAAATTATAATAACACCAGTGATTGATAAGGCAAACAATACAGTGATTCAAAAAACTGCGGGTGCCATTCCAGGAATTGGGGACCTTGTAGAGTCCGTATCGAGTGTGACGCTCGCCTCAGCCATTGCAGTAAAAAACAGCCTTGGCGTGCTGATTTTGGTGGTGCTTGTGCTGATGATCGCAGCACCTGTTCTAAAAGCCTTTATGATTCTCTTTATTATTAAGGTGAGCGGTGCGCTGGGAAGCATTTGCGGAGAGCGTCAGATGATGAAATGTGTTGAATACATATCTGAGGCGGGATTTATGTTGCTGCGGATATTAATAACAGTCACAACGTTATTTTTTATTACAATAGCCGTTGTGACAAATGCAACAAGTTAGATAGAACTAATATATGACAGAGGGAGAACATATGGAAAATCTGGCGGTCGAGGTTAGGAGGCTTGTGTATACTGTAATCTGTTTTCAATGTCTTATCCAGTTGACGGAAGGTAGTGGTTATCAAAAATATCTAAAACTTTTTTCCTATTTACTGACAATGTGTATCTGTTTTAATGTGGTTTTTTCTTTTGTGGGGCAAGTTGAAAACAGTTTTTCCCAGGCGGATAAATTGTATGAGCGCTGGGAGCAGGAATGGAAGAGAATGACAGAGGCAGACCAGATTTATGAGGGAGAGGCATACTATGAGCAGATGTGGGAGGAAAAAATTATAGGCGGGGCGCACCAGGAATATAACAGCAGAAACGGAGGTGAATCGGATGCTGGAGAGGGTTCGGGACAGGATTCGGTTGGCAATTAACGGCGGAAACGGAGGAAGACCAACGAAGGAAACGATGTTGATTATTTTTCTGAGTGGGATATTGATTTTTGTCATTCTGTTGCCGACGGGAGATAGCAGCAGTAGTTTTGCTGCAAAGAAAAGCCAGAAAAGTGTGGAGTCTCCGAACAGTGAGGAAGATGTACAGAACAATCTAAAAAACGGGAAGAATGAGACCTATATAGAGGATTATAAAAGAGGACTTGAACAGGAGCTTGAAGAATTTTTGTCCAGCGTGGCAGGCGTTGGAACAGTGAAAGTACTAATCTATATCAAAGAGTCGCCAGAATATGTTGTGGAGAAGGATATCCCCACATCAAATACAATCAATGGCGAAAACAGTGAGGTAAGAAAAGATGAGTCAACAGTATATACTGTAAATGGGAATGGCGATCAAGTACCTTTTATAGCACAGACTAAGAGCCCGCAGATTGACGGTGTGGTAATTTCGGCGGAGGGAGCTTCCAATGAGGCGGTTCGACTGCAGATTGTAAAGCTTGTGATGGCGCTATATGGCGTGGAGGCAAACAAAGTTGAGGTGTTAAGAATGGGGCAGACAGCGCAGAATTGAAAAAACACAAAATAATAAGTCTAAGTAAAGCATACTTTGAATAAGATAGAAGTAGCAAAGAGAAGCAATAGGAAGGATATGGTTTGGTGAAAAAAATATTAAGAAAAAACCAGATTATGATTACGGCATTGGCAGTGATGATTGCGGTAGCAGGTTATCTCAACTTTGCCGGCACCAAGATTGGAGAAGAGGATTTTATCTCTGTGGACGGAAGCAGCAGTGAACTTACGTATGAGATCTCTGATGAAGATATGTATGCCATATCGCTTAGGGAAGATACTGACGGAACAATAATAGACTATGCGTCTGTGGCAGGAACTGGTCAGGATATTCCAAGTCTTGATACAGATGATGTGACAATCACAGAAAATTATCTTAACAGTGACATGGATACCTCAGCAAACAGCGCATTGACTACGGCTTCAACAGAACTTCAGCCAACTGACGAGGCAGCAGACGGAACACTTGCCTCCAACACAGATGAATCTGGCGCGACGGTTATTGAGCAGGAAGTGCCGGGAGAAGCGATATTTACCAGTGCTTCTGGTGTGTCCACACTTGCGGGCGCAAAACTTTTAAAAGAACAGACGAGGGCACAGAATAAGGAATCATTGATGGAGATTATTCAAAATGCAGATTTGACGGAGGAGGCAAAAAAAGATGCTGTGAGCAGTATGATTACACTCACAGAGACTGCGCAGAAAGAATCTGATGCGCAGATGCTCCTAGAAGCGAAAGGATTTACCCAGACTGTGGTAAGCATCAGTGGTGATTCCGCAGATGTCATGGTGGGGGCAGCAGACCTCACCGAGGCACAGACTGCTCAGATTATAGATATTGTACAGCGCAAGACCAATATCTCCGCAGAAAATATTATTATTACAGTTTCTGGAACAGAATAAAAACGAAAAAATAAGATGTGGAATTAATTGGATAAATGTGATATACTTAGATGCAATATGTCAGGGCAGCCGCCTGTGGCGGCAGGATAAGCGCCGCAGGCTGCGCCTTGATAGATGAGAATGCTATGGATAGACGGAGGATAGATCAGTGAGTAATATTGCAGAGGAAATCAATAAGAGAAGGACTTTTGCCATCATATCACACCCTGATGCTGGCAAGACAACCCTGACTGAGAAGTTTTTGCTGTATGGAGGTGCCATCAATCTCGCAGGAAGTGTCAAAGGCAAGGCTACTGCCAGACATGCGGTGTCGGATTGGATGGAGATTGAAAAGGAGAGAGGTATCTCGGTTACTTCCTCCGTTCTGCAGTTTAACTATGATGGTTACTGCATCAATATTCTTGACACGCCAGGACATCAGGACTTTTCTGAGGATACTTACAGAACGCTTATGGCGGCGGACTCGGCGGTTATGGTGATTGATGCATCGAAAGGTGTTGAGGCACAGACAAGAAAATTATTTAAGGTGTGCGGTATGAGAGGCATACCGATTTTTACGTTTATCAATAAAATGGATAGAGACGCAAATGACACTTTTGAGTTACTAGATGAGATTGAGAAGGAACTTGGCATTGCTACTTGTCCTGTAAACTGGCCAATTGGCTCTGGAAAGCGGTTTAAGGGAGTTTACGACAGACATGGAAATCATGTGCTAACCTATTCCGATACCCAGAAGGGCACCAAGGAGGGGGAGACGACAGTCATTCCAATGGATAATGAAGCATTGCTGCTCGAGAAGATTGGAGAGGAAGCGCTCGCTACGCTCCGCGATGAAATTGAACTACTTGATGGCGCGAGCGCAGAATTTGACTTGGAGGAAGTGCGCAACGGAAAGCTGACACCTGTATTTTTTGGTTCTGCGCTTACTAACTTTGGCGTGGAAGTATTTTTACAGAATTTTCTGAAAATGGCAACACCACCGCTTCCAAGAATATCACAAGGAGAGACAGTTGACCCTGCTGAGAATGATTTTTCTGCATTTGTTTTCAAGATACAGGCGAATATGAACAAGGCACACCGGGATAGAGTGGCATTTATGCGCATCTGTTCCGGCAAATTTGATGCAAGTGCAGAGGTCAGGCATGTGCAGGGCGGCAAAGTAATGCGCCTTTCCCAGCCACAGCAGATTATGGCCGATGAGCGCAAGATTCTAAATGAGGCGTATGCAGGAGACATTATCGGTGTGTTTGACCCAGGTATTTTTTCAATAGGGGATACTGTCTGCGCGCCGAAAAATGATATTTGCTATGAGGGGATACCAACCTTCGCGCCAGAGCATTTTGCGCGGGTTCGGCAGATAGACACCATGAAGAGAAAACAGTTTATCAAAGGGGTTAATCAGATTGCACAAGAAGGCGCGATTCAGATATTTCAGGAATTTAATACTGGTATGGAGGAAATTATTGTAGGGGTAGTGGGCGTTCTGCAATTTGATGTGCTCAAATATCGTTTGGAGAATGAGTATAATGTAGATATCAAACTTGAACCGCTTCCATATGAGTACATCCGTTGGATAGAAAATAAGGACGAGGTGGATTTAAACAAGCTTTCTGGCACATCAGATATGAAGAAGATTCAGGATTTAAAAGGAAATCCGCTTCTTTTGTTTATTAATCAGTGGAGTATCGGCATGACGATTGACAGAAACAAAGGGCTGATGCTTTCAGAGTTTGGCAGAAATTAACAAAAAGATGTTACTGTTGAGATGTTGCAAAAGTAGTGAGAATCATGCGCCAAAATGCTTGTGTTTTAGCATTTTGTGTGCAAAAATGTTGCAGTTCACACTTGGAAGGACTTAATTTTTTCAAAAAATATTGGGTGTGAACGGTAACTAAAAGATGGGGCATTGATGAATGAAAACGAAGACAGTGTTGTGGGCAGTGCTGACCAGTTGTATAATGCTGCTGGTACAGGGCTGTACAGTGCAGGAAAACCAAGAGCGTACAATTCAAGAGAAAAAAGAAACAGAGGAGACACGCACGTATGAGCCGGAACAGCCGGATGAAGTACAAACAACAGAGGAGACAACACAGACAGAGACAGAGGAACCACAGGAATTGCGGGAAGTGTCGGAACTATATTATGCTTATCATTGTCTTGACAAAGAGAAGCAGCAGATTTATCTTGAAATGTTGGATGCGCTTACTGGTATCGAAAGCGGAGTGCATCTATCGACTGTGGACAAGTCTATGCTGGATGTTGTCTTTGCCTGCGTGATGAATGATCATCCAGAACTGTTTTATGTGGAGGGATATCAATTTACAGAATATATGATAGACACTGCTGTTACAGAGATAACATTCAGCGGCACATATTCTATGACAGCGGATGAGATAGGGCAAGCACAACTTTCGATTGTGCAGCGGTTGAGAGATTGCTTCGCACAAATTCCGTTAAATGAGGACGAATACAACACTGTCAAATATTTGTATGAATGGCTGATTAACAATACAGAGTATGACAAGACAGTGGAAAATAATCAGAATATATGTTCTGTATTCTTGCAGGGAAAATCTGTGTGTCAGGGCTATGCAAAGGCAATGCAGTATATGTTGCAGCAAGCAGGCATTCAATGTCTGCTGGTGACAGGGTTTACGAACGGTGAGCGGCATGGCTGGAATTTGGTGCGGGTGAATGGCAATTATTATTATCTCGACCCTACTTGGGGAGATGCCTCCTACACTTCAAGCGGGACAGACAGCACATCGCAGGCGTATGTCCCATCAATTAACTATGATTATTTTCTGGTGACAACAGACGAGATTACAAGGACACACTCGATAGAAAAAGTGGTTCCACTCCCTGTTTGCAGTGCACTCGCAGATAACTATTTTGTGCGGGAAGGATTGTACTTTGACAGTTATGATGAGGCAAAGCTTGCGCTTGTCTTTGACAGCGACACAGTAAAATCGGCGAGCAGTGTAACCCTCAAGTGTGACAGAGATGAGACCTATGCATCTTTGATTCAGAATCTGATTACAGAACAGAAAATTTTTGATTTTATAGACAAGCGTGGGGCAAGCATTGCATATACCTTTAATGAAACACAGCGGACAATTAGTTTTTGGGATATATAAAATTGTAGGAATGTCATAGTGCCTTCTTTCTGTATGAAATAGTAAATTTTGGGAAAAGATATGTAGTATATCACGAATTTTTGCTTTGCAAAGCCAAGGTATTTTGATATAATGTAATAAAAATTGCTTGCTGCAGGGGATTGCAGGAGTCCGTAAGAAATGGATACAGGAGGGTAAAACCATGGAAAAAGAAACAAAGACAGATAAAAACGGATACGCAGTGAATGAAGAGTTTGGCACCGTAAAAATAGCCAATGATGTTGTTGCTATGATTGCAGGGCTTGCTGCCACAGAGGTGGAAGGTGTGGGCGCTATGGCTGGCAACATCACAAATGAGCTGATGGGCAAGGTTGGTATGAAGAAGCAGACCAAAGGAGTCAAAGTTGATATTTTGGACGGCAATGTATCTGTGGAACTTGCAGTGACTCTGGAGTATGGTTTTAATATTCCAACAACCTGCAATAAAGTGCAGGAAAAGGTAAAGAATGCAATTGAGACAATGACTGGATTTAATGTCTCTGACGTAAATATCAGAATTGTAGGGATTAAGATGGCATCAGACAAATAAATATGAATTAGGGAAAAGATAAATGAGCAGAAGAGAGCTTAGAGAACAGATATTTAAGTTTATATTCAGAGTTGAGTTTAATGACAGGGACGAAATGCCAGAACAGAAACAGTTCTTTTTTGAGAGCTTGGAGGAGGAAACACAGGAAAACGAACTGCCTCCAATCAGCGAGCCGGATATGGCGTACATCTCAGATAAAGGCAATCGGATATTGGAAAAGCTGGACGAAATTGACGCGATGATTAACGCGCGGGCAAAAGGCTGGACGACACAGAGAATGGGAAAAGTAGACCTTACGATTCTGCGTCTTGCAGTATATGAGATTATTTTTGACAAGGATGTTCCAACCAGCGTCGCGATCAATGAGGCGGTGGAACTTGCCAAACAGTTTGGACAGGACGAATCATCAGGGTTTGTCAACGGTGTTCTTGCAAAGTTTGCTGAAAAAAAATAATGGTTTATGCTGTATGACAGGGAGGCATTTTTGTGAGACAGAATGTTTATACGGTTGCACAGGTCAATTCCTACATTAAAAATATGTTTACACAGGATTATATGCTAAGATACCTTTTGGTAAAGGGAGAGATTAGCAACTGCAAGTATCATTCTTCGGGGCATATCTATTTTACATTGAAGGATGCAAGAGGAGTGATTAGCTGTGTTATGTTTGCCGGCAATCGCACCGGCCTTTCTTTCCGTCTGGAGGAAGGGCAGATGGTTGTGGTTGGCGGTACGATTGACGTATATGAAAGAGATGGCAGATATCAACTGTATGCAAAGCAGATTACGCTTGACGGCGCGGGCGTGTTATACGAAAAGTTTGACCGCATGAAGCGCAGATTGGAAGAAATGGGTATGTTTGCACCAGAGTACAAACAGCCTATACCTGCGTATATTCGTACATTGGGAGTTGTGACAGCGCCTACAGGGGCAGCGGTTCGCGATATTATCAATATTGCGACAAGGCGCAATCCCTATATACAGATTATTTTGTATCCTGCGATTGTGCAGGGTGATCAGGCTGTGGCAAGCATTGTGAGTGGAATCCGTTCATTGGACTGCCTTGGCGTAGACGTGATAATTGTCGGAAGAGGCGGTGGCTCTATTGAAGATTTGTGGGCGTTTAATGAGGAGGCAGTCGCACAGGCAATTTTTAATTGTAGTGTTCCTGTAATATCGGCAGTAGGACATGAGACAGATACGACAATTGCCGATTTTGTGGCGGATTTGAGAGCGCCAACTCCTTCGGCAGCGGCAGAACTTGCAGTCTATGATTTTGGACAGTTGATGGACAAGCTGGCAGTTTATCAATCTACTTTGACACATGCGCTGAAAGTGCAGATTGACAGACAGCAAAATCGTCTTAACCAGTTTCGGTTAAAATTAAAGTTTTTAAGTCCAGCCAATCAGATTCAGCAGAAACGGACATACTGTATGGATTTGGAAGGAAAGCTTGCCGGACTTATGGAGAGTGCGCTAAAACAGCAAAAGCACAGACTAGCGCTCTATGCAGAACAGCTAAAGGGACTTTCTCCGCTTGACAAGCTTTGTCAAGGGTATGCATATGTTGAGGATATGCAGCACAAGGTGATCAATGATGTGCATCTTATGAAAATAGGAGATATTGTTTGCATTTATGTAAAGAATGGTATGATACAGGCAAAAGTAACAAAAACGCAGACTGGCTGTCTTGAGAAAGAGGTAGAACATGGCGACGGAGCTGACATTGGAACAGACATTTGAGAGATTGGAAGATACAATTGGCAAACTGCAACAGGAGGACATCTCGCTGGAAGAGTCTTTTCGATTGTACAAAGAAGGCATGAGATTGATTCAGTCCTGCAATGACAAGATTGACAGCGTGGAGAAGGAAGTTCTCAAATTAAATGAAAATGGAGAATTAGATGAATTTTGATCAGGAATTGGAATGTAAGATAAAGGAAATAGAACAAATTATAAAGGCATATCTTCCGCAATGCGTCTCAGGGGAAGCAGATTGGGCAAAGACGGTGGCAGAGGCAATGAACTACAGTGTGAATGCAGGTGGAAAGAGGTTGCGTCCTCTACTGATGTCGGAGACTTACAGGCTTTTTGGCGGCGTGGATAAAGAGATAGAACCATTTATGGCAGCGATTGAAATGATACATACGTATTCGCTTGTACATGACGATCTGCCTGCTATGGACAATGACCTTTATCGTAGAGGAAAAAAGACAACTTGGGCTGTCTATGGAGAAGCGATGGCAATCCTTGCCGGAGATGGACTTTTAAATTATGCATTTGAAACCGCACTAAAATCATTTGTGTTTCCGAACGGTGATACAAACAGAAAGGCGAGAGCACTGTCTATCCTCGCGCAGAAGGCGGGGATTTACGGAATGATTGGCGGTCAAACTGCAGATATTGAAGCGGAAAATCTTGGGGAAAAGGTCACACAGGAGCATTTGCTGTTTATTCATGAACACAAGACGGCAGCGCTGATACAAGCTGCAATGATGGTCGGAGCAGTTCTGGCGGGAGCGGACGAAGGACAAGTCACGCTGGTGGAGCGGGCTGCGTATGAGATAGGGATTGCATTTCAGATACAAGATGATATCCTTGATGTGACAAGTACACTTGAGACGTTGGGAAAACCTGTCGGAAGTGATGCGAAGAATCAAAAGACGACTTATGTCACGCTAAAAGGGCTTACAGAGGCATCACAGGAGCAAAAGGAGCTTTCAGACCATGCGGTAAAACTTTTGTGTTCGCTGGAAGAAAAAGGTGTTCAGAATAAGTTTCTGATAGAGCTGGTACGCAGTCTGATAACACGTGTGAAGTAAAACCTTGTTGTGAAAGGTGCTGGGTATGATATTAGAGACGATAGAGAAAGAAAATGATATAAAAAATGTGCCGCCGGAGGATTGGAATCTGCTGGCAGAGGAGATTCGGGAATTTTTGATCAATAAAATTAGTGTCACAGGGGGTCATCTTGGCTCTAACCTCGGCGCTGTGGAGTTGACTATGGCGCTGCATTTAAGCCTGAACCTGCCGCAGGATAAGATTGTGTGGGACGTGGGACATCAGTCCTATACGCACAAACTACTGACTGGCAGGCGTTCCGGATTTGAGCATTTGCGGAAATATGGCGGTATGAGTGGCTTTCCTAAAAGAAAAGAGAGTGAATGCGACTGCTTTGACACCGGACATAGTTCCACGTCCATCTCGGCGGGGCTGGGACTGGTAAAGGCACGGGATTTGCGCAATGAAGACTATACAGTCGTTTCTGTTATTGGAGATGGTTCACTCACCGGCGGAATGGCATATGAGGCGCTGAACAATGCCTCACGTCTAAAGAAAAATTTTATTATTATTTTAAATGACAATAATATGTCCATCTCAGAAAATGTGGGTGGAATGTCAAAGTATCTAAACAATATAAGAACAGCGGACAAGTACCTTGACATGAAGGAAGGCATCTACAATTCTCTTATGGAATCCAAATTAGGAGAACCGATTGTGACAAGTATACGGCGCGCAAAAAGTTCTGTGAAACAGCTTGTGATTCCGGGTATGTTTTTCGAGGATATGGGAATCACCTATTTAGGACCAGTGGACGGGCATAATATCAATGCTATGATGAAGGTATTCCGTGAGGCAAAACGCTGTAAATCTGCCGTTTTAATCCATGTGCTTACACAGAAGGGCAAAGGATTTGCACCTGCAGAGAAACACCCTGCAAGATTCCATGGCGCGGAGCCATTTGATGTAGATACAGGGCTTCCGCGGACCCCAAAAACAAAGTCAAGTTACACAGATGTGTTTTCTACAGTGATGTGCAAGTTGGGAGACCGATATGACGACGTTGTGGCAATCACGGCTGCAATGCCAGATGGAACGGGATTAAAGCGGTTTCGCAATTTGTATCCTGAGCGCTTTTTTGATGTGGGGATTGCAGAGGAACATGCAGTTACTTTTGCAGCAGGGCTGGCAGCAGGCGGACTAAAGCCAGTGGTTGCAATCTATTCATCTTTTTTGCAAAGGGCGTATGACCAGATTCTGCATGACGTTTGCATTCAGAATTTGCCAGTGGTCTTTGCGATAGACCGCGCAGGACTTGTCGGGAGTGATGGGGAGACACATCAGGGAATATTTGATTTGTCCTATTTGTCATCGATACCAAACATGCATATTATGGCACCCAAAAATAAGTGGGAACTCTCGGATATGCTTAAATTTGCGGTGGCATTTCAGGGACCGATTGCACTTCGATATCCGCGGGGGGAGGCGTATGATGGCTTGCGGGAGTACCGTGAACCTATCAGCCTTGGAAAGGCGGAGTGGATTTATCGTGAGTGCAATATTGCCTTGGTAGCGGTGGGAAGCATGGTAAAAACAGCACTTTTGGTGCGCGAACTGTTGATGCAGAGAGGGTTTTCTTGCAGTGTTATCAATGCCCGTTTTGTGAAACCAATCGATACAGAAATTCTGAATGAAGCTGTTAAAAAACACTATTTGATTGTGACGATGGAGGAGAATGTGTCAAGCGGCGGATTTGGCGAGAAAGTAAGAAGTTATCTGGACGAAAATGCACCAGATGTAAAACTGATTACAATTCATATTCCAGATGAGTATGTGGAGCATGGAAATGTGGAGATACTGCGTAAGGAAGTGGGTATTGATGCAGAGACGATTGAGCGCAGAATACTAGGAATTGTAGGAAAATAAGTGATACAAATTGCGCAGGATATTTCTTCGAGAAGGTATGTCAAAAAACGTAGTCTTAGCGGGCTGCGGCGAGGATTTTTGGCATGCGTAATCGGAGAAATAGACAAGTCAAGATGTGTCAGTTATTTTTCTACAGTTCTTTGCATTGATTTGATGAAATTGGCTTGAATTTTTTAGAAAGGATTCGGGAGCATGAAGGAACGTCTGGATATATTGCTAGTGCGTCAGGGACTTGCAGCGTCCCGGGAGAAGGCAAAAGCAGTGATTATGGCAGGCTGTGTGTATGTCAATGATCAGAAGGAGGACAAGGCGGGAACAATGTTCGATGAAACCAAGGTCCAAATTGAAGTCAGAGGGAATACGCTGCGCTATGTCAGCCGCGGGGGATTAAAGCTTGAGAAGGCGATTGTACAATTTGGCGTGCAGTTAGATGAAAAAATTTGTATGGATATCGGTGCGTCGACAGGTGGTTTTACAGACTGTATGCTGCAAAATGGAGCAAAAAAAGTGTACTCTGTTGATGTAGGGCATGGACAGCTTGCATGGAAACTTAGAAATGACGCGCGGGTTGTCTGTATGGAGAAGACTAATTTCCGGTATATGACACTAGAAGATATTGCGGACAGACTTGATTTTGCTTCGGTTGATGTGTCTTTTATCTCACTGGACAAGATATTGCGGCCTGCATATGCGCTGCTAAAGCCAGATGCAGAAATGGTGTGTTTGATTAAACCACAGTTTGAGGCAGGAAAAGAGAAAGTTGGAAAAAAAGGGGTAGTGCGTGACCCGCAGATACACAGAGAAGTAATAGAGAAAGTGTTTGCTTTTACACTGGCAGAAGGATTTGAAATTTTGCATCTTGACTTTTCTCCAATTAGAGGACCAGAGGGAAATATAGAATATTTAATGCATCTGTTACGAACAGAGCAGCCCATAGAACGTTTGAACGTGGATCGTATCATGCAGGAGAAATTTGCTGGTATGATAGCAGAGACCGTTGCACAGGCACACAATGTTTTGGACGCTGGATAGTTAATGGAGTATCAATGAGAACATTTTATATATATACAAACCAGACAAAAGACGGAAATGGTGAGATTACACGCTACATAAGGGATTACCTCAATCTGAAAGGGTGTCTGTGCAGCGACAGCGTTGACGAGCGTGTCGAAGGAATGATTGTGCTAGGCGGTGATGGGACAATGCTGCGGGCCGCAAGGGAGTACGTTAGCTATCATATTCCAATGATTGGAGTTAATCTTGGTACATTGGGGTATCTTGCAGAGGTGGATCGAGAGGAGATTGGCCCCGCGCTTGACAGTTTGATTGCAAATCAGTTTGAAATTGAGCCGCGTATGATGCTGCGTGGAACTCCTGTGGTATCTGGGGAAAGTATGAATCCACAGACTGCATTAAATGATATTGTAATCAACAGAAAAGGAGCGCTTCATGTCATTAATTTTAATATTTATGTCAATGGACGCCTTCTAAGTACATACAATGCAGATGGCATGATTGTTTCCACGCCGACTGGTTCCACTGCGTATAATCTGTCGGCGGGTGGTCCGATTGTCGAGCCGCGTGCGCGGTTGATTTTGATGACACCAGTTTGCTCGCATACACTGGTAAATAACAGAACGATTATACTTGCGGAAGATGATGAGATTGACATTGAGATTGGTCGCTACAGGTTCAGTGAAAAGCGCGGAGTGGAAGTCAGCTTTGACGGGCGGTGTCCTGTGAGTCTCAATGAAGGGGATAAGGTGCGAATTATACGTTCGGACAAAGTGATAAAGATTATCAAGCTCAGCGAGGGTAGCTTCCTGGATACGCTGCGCAAAAAAATGCGGATATAAACAATGTGAAAGGCATGATTTCCAATGAAAAGACGAAGACATGCGGTCGTGGTCGATCTAATCAATAAATATGAAATTGAGACTCAGGAAGAATTGGCGGAATATCTTCGCAGAGAAGGTTTTGATGTGACACAGGCGACAGTTTCAAGGGATATCAGGGAACTGCATCTGTCAAAAATAGCGATTGGAAATGGCAGGCAGAAGTATATCATTTCGCAGCAGGGGGAAGACAATAATCTGGGGAATAAGTATGTTCGTGTGTTGCGGGAAGGTTTTCTCTCTGTGCAGATGGCGCAGAATATATTGGTGATTAAGACGGAGCAAGGAATGGCAATGGCAGTTGCAGCGGCGCTCGATGCAATGCGATTTCCAGAGATTGTTGGTTGCATAGCGGGGGATGACACCATCTTTGCTGCTGTGAAGTCTGTCGAGGAAACAAAAGCTGTGATGGACAAGCTGAATATGATTATAAAAGGTTAGGGACTTATAGATGTTGATTAGTTTGCATGTAAAGAATCTGGCTCTAATAGCGGAGACAGAGGTGAATTTTGGAGAAGGGTTGAATATATTGAGTGGAGAGACAGGAGCCGGTAAATCAATTTTGATTGGCTCCATTAATCTTGCTTTAGGCGCGCGCGCAGATAAGGACATGATTCGGACAGGGGCTGAGTATGCACTTGTAGAACTGGTGTTTCAGACGCCTGATGATGCGCTCAGGAAGGAAATTGAAGCCCTTGAGATTCCCATTGAAGAAGATGGAATTATCATTATCCAGCGCAAAATACAACCCAGTCGAAATGTGTTTAAAATATGTGGGGAGACGGTTACTGCAAAACAAATCAAAGCGCTGTCTGAACGTTTGATAGATATTCATGGTCAACATGAACATCAGTCCTTGTTGTACAAAAAAAATCATATGGAGATTTTAGATTCTTTTGCTGGGGAGGAACTTGCTGCTGTTAAGAGCGAGATGAAAGAGTGCTATCATCAATATGCGGCTCTGAAAAAGGAACTTGCGGAGTTTTGCATTGATGATGGGACAAAGGCAAAGGAATTGTCCCTTGCAGAGTTTGAGTTTCAGGAGATTGAGGAGGCTGGACTGACAGAGGGGGAAGATGAGATTCTTGAGCGGGAGTACCGGCGAATGGCAAACAGTCGCCAGATTGTGGAGGCGGCAGACAAGGTCTATCAACTTACTGGAAATAGTGACCAGTCCGCGGCGGATGCAGTTGGTTATGCGGTGCGGGAACTGCGAAGTGTCGAAAGCTATGATGACAAGGCGCGTGAGCTTGCGGATGCACTTGAAAATATTGATGCATTGTTGAATGATTTTAACAGAGAAATTGCTGAGTATATAACAGATATGGAATTTGACGGCGAACAATTTCAGCAAATGGAAGAGCGTTTAAATCTGCTGAATCATCTAAAACTCAAATATGGCAGCAGTATCAAAGTAGTTTTGCAGTACCAGGAGGAACTCGGAGAGAAGATTGAGCGGTTAAACAATGCAGATGCCTATAAAGCGCAGTTGGAGGCAAAACTAGCAGAAGAGCAGGAGAAACTTAAAAAATTGTGCCAGAAAGCATCAAAAATCCGCAGTAAGGAAGCTCAGAAATTACAGAAGGATATGATAGTGGCGCTCGCAGACCTCAATTTTCTTGATGTAAAGTTTGAGATACAGGTGCGAGAGAAAGAAGAGATGACAGCGGGGGGATTTGATGATGTGGAGTTTATGATTTCCACCAATCCTGGAGCACCACTGAAAAGTCTGGGGAATGTGGCAAGCGGCGGTGAGCTTTCTCGAATTATGCTGGCGATCAAAACTGTGCTTGCATCACGAGACAAGATTCCGACAATGATTTTTGATGAGATTGATACAGGTATTAGCGGAAAGACGGCATGGAAAGTCTCTGAGAAGCTTGGGCAGTTGTCACAAAGTCACCAAATACTTTGTATTACGCACTTGCCGCAGATCGCAGCGATGGCAGACAATCACTATAAGATCGCAAAGCAGGCTATAGAAAATAAGACTGTTACAGATATTGTACAGCTTGGCGAAGATGAGGCGGTGGATGAGCTCGCAAGAATGTTGGGAAGTGATGAAATTACAGATACTGTACGGGAAAATGCAAAGGAGTTGATCGCCACAGCTAGAAAACGGAAATAAAATGCATTGTTGTAAAAATGGATACGAAATTTGGCGTGGTGTGAATTGTGATAAAAAAGTGTGACAGTTCGGCATCAGGACTTTGCATATATTGCAAAGTCCGTGAAATAACGTAGTGGCTGAGATGCATCAAGCCACCACGAAGTGGTTTTGCATGGCTTGATGCTTG